>Ga0105048_10000110_pt1 | contig 102028 bp, 78 predicted proteins | sample MAT05_FD_78382 | JGI IMG/M metagenome (GOLD analysis project Ga0105048, IMG submission 78382) | Freshwater microbial communities from Lake Fryxell liftoff mats and glacier meltwater in Antarctica - MAT-05 | ecosystem: Environmental > Aquatic > Freshwater > Ice > Liftoff microbial mat | place...
CCGTGATGATGCGATCCTGCCCTTCGAGAGCGCCTCCATCGACCGCGAGTTGCTGCGAAATCTGATCCGTGAAGTGCTGCCGAAACTGCACTTGCAAGCGTGTCAGTTCCTCTTCCTTTTCGAGCCTCGCCAGCCCAATACCGACAGCAGTGGCGAGCATCTGTGCCATCTGCGCTTCGAGTCTGGTGATACCAGTCGAAGAACCGCGAGCCGTTCGCCGGACACCATAGACAGCACCCGTCACTTCTCCCTCCGGGGTAAGAACGGGTGCCGCGACCAGGGCGACAACACCGGTCAAGCTCTCGGTGGGTTCGAGTTCATCAGGGCGGAAGACGGTCCGTTTCATCTTAAGGATGTAGTCGAGCACCGACGTGCTGAACTCTCGGCCGACACTATCCCGAGCCGATCGTGCTGCTCGTGCGACAACTCGCCAGCCTTCCGGTTGGAGAAGAAGTACAAGCCCACTATCCATCGCCAAATGGTCCACCAGAGCTTGCGCGGTTTGCTGGTAGAACTCTCGCGACCCGACTGGGGCACGTTGAACAGAAATGAACGTCTCGAACCACTCGGCGAGCACTGCGGGATCGACTGCTTGCAGTGGCGGATGCGCAGCGAGAGTCGGCTGTTTCCTGAGGATGGGCGACGCACGTAATGTCTGAAGGGATTCCAACAGGCTATCGCTCGCTCCCGATTCGAGTGCGATGCTCGTGTTCCCCACGCAGAGTGTGAACGGCACCGGCAGCACACGAGATTCGCCTGGGGCCAACTCCAGCTCGGGAAGACGAATCCGCTTCCGTTGACTGGTGTTGGTCACCATGACCCGTCCATCGGGTTGTGCTTCAAGTCGCAGGTGATTTTTGGAGACTGTCGGATCGGATTCGACCACACACCGGGGCACTTCGTCCTCACCAGGGTAGCGGCCGACATCGAACGGCCCGCTCCCGTGGTTGTACTCCAGGGCCGCGTTGGTTCCCGGTGGTCTGACGCGGATGCGGAGCATTCGTTACCCCTGCACGGAGCGGTTCAACCGCGCCACTGTCTTCGATGCAACCCAGTACCCAGACCCACTCGTTAGGCACCGCCGCTTGACCCCTCGACCACCGCACGCCCCAGTTGCCGCAGACGGAGTCCAATGACAACCAACACGATTGCCCAGGCTGCGCCGAACTCAATTGGTGCCCACCTCAGGTCGAGTGCCATCACAAACGACAGGAGGAGATACCCAAGCCCGATCACCGAACAGTAGCCCCAGAGAGTCGGTGCCAGCACAAAGAACGCCAGGGCAGCCATGCAGGCCCAACCCTGGTATAGCTCGAGTTCAAATCGGGCATCGAACACGGTGTGAGATATCCGGGTGCTCACCCCGAAACCCCAGCATGTGAGCACGTATCCTCCCCACACGACCCACAATTGCCGCTCGGCAGCGCCGCGGGGCCAAAATCTCCACTGACGGAGATAGCCAACCGCAGCGATGAAGGCGACTCCGCGACAGCAGTGCCCAGCGATCAACAGGTTGGCTGACCAATCGTTCCACAGCACTACCGTCGCCCAGATCTCGGGCAAGAGCATTACGGGTGCGAGGACAAGCAAGAGAGTTCCGTAACCGTACTCAGCGACTTGCGTGTTTAGTCGGACGCGATCGAGTGAGCCGGTCAGTCGGGAAACAAGACACGTCTGCGAAGTGCTGACAGGCTCACCCGCGAGATAGCGCCCCAACTCCTCCACCAATTCCGTCGCCGTGGGGTAACGACGCGAGGCATCCTTCTCAAGACAGCGCATGCAGATGGCTTCAAGATCACGAGGGATTCCGGATCTCTGCTCTCGTGGCGGCAATGGATCATCGAGAAGAACCTTGCTCAACAGCACGTCTGTCGTTTCTGCCTCGAACGGCCGCCTCCCCGTGAGACACTGATACAGAATGATTCCCAACGCCCAGACATCCGCCGTGGGCCCGACGAACTTCGTACGTCCGCCGGCCTGCTCGGGAGCCATGTACGCGGGGGTTCCCATGATCGCGCCGGTCTGCGTCATATCCGACGTCGCCCGCTTCGCCAGGCCGAAATCCGCGACTTTCGGCTCCCCTGCTCGGTCGAATAGGATGTTGCCGGGCTTCAAGTCTCGGTGAATGATTCCCTGTTCGTGTGCTGCTGCCACGCCCGCAGCGATCTTCTGAAGGAGTTCCGCGGCCGCTCGTGCGTCGAGGCAACCGTGGTTTCTGAGCTTGTCCGCAAGCGATCCACCCGGGCAGTACTCGAGCACCATATACATCCGGCCGGCACTCTCGCCATAATCGTAGACCTGCACCACATTCACGTGGTTCACCGACGCAACGGCCTCAGCTTCAGCCAGAAAGCGGATCAACTCCTTTTCCCCGACGCGCCCCCCGAGCGTCATTTTCACTGCGACAGTCCGGTTGAGCGTCACCTGCCGTGCCTGGAAGACGACACCCATCCCTCCGCGCCCGAGCTCGCCCGCCAATTCGTAGCCGGGCAGCGTCGCAGGCAACTCATTCCGTGTATCGGTTTTTGCACCGGGATCGGTAACAGTTCTGTTCGTAGCGTTGTTGGGGGTGTGCGATTGAAGTGGAACATTCGCCCCGGGCAGCAAGGTAGAGGCAGTGGCATCACTTGTTGCCAAAACCGCCTCACCTTGATCTGAATGGGGTATATGCTCAGTGGTTGCTGTCGGGTCGTTTGACACGGATGGGCACCTCAACTCGCTCCGAGTGACCTCTCAACGTCACACTTAGGAGCGGTTCAACCGACTCAACACCTCATCGAGCAAATCTGGGCCCGACGTGCGATGGGCAGCGATGTGTGGGCAAGCCTGGACGCAGAACGGTTCGCCACCGTTGCAGAGGTCGCAGTTTACCGCTCGCCGGGCCGCAGTCATGTGCGGGTTCCCCTCGGCGTGCGACGCAGCGTCTAGGTTTGGTTGCTCCCGTGCAACCATGTGAATCGAGCCATAAGGGCAGTTTCGTTCGCACAGTCCACAGCCGATGCAGTGGTTCTCGATCTTCACCTCGAGGTGTTCGCCACGGCGGTGGATCGCGTCCACCGGGCAACCCTCCATGCAGTACGGCTTGTGGCACGATCTGCACGAAGTCGCGACGAGGAAGTCCCCGAAGCGAAGTCCTTCGCGAAGGAGCCGGGCGTTGCCATCGTGTGAGTCGGCACAGGCTCGTGTGCATTCATCGCAGCGTGTGCAACTCTTCAGGTCGAGAACGAGCAGCCGCTGACCCTGGTACAACCCCTGCCGTACATACTCGCTCAACACCCCGGGTGTCGGCGTGTGTGTGAGTCCCGCGACGGCTGGGCGTGGCGCTGCCGCGAAGGCATCTCGTAGCGCCGGGAAGGTATCGCACAGTTTCCGGAATACGGCACCTGGCACGCGAACGAGTTCGACCGGATCGAGCGCCGCAACCGAAGCCGACCGCATCCCGGGGCGATCCGCGAGGAGCGCGCCTTCGCCGAAGTGATCGCCCGCGGACAGCAACCGCAACACCTGCTCGCGACCACCGATGGTCGTGAAAACGCGAACGGTACCGAGGCGGATCAGGTAGAAGTCGCTGGCAGGGTCGCCCTCGGCGACAATACCATCACCCGCTTCCACCCGCCGGAACTCGGCCCCTTCTGTGAGCAACAGCATCGTTGCGCGTTCGCGTTCCTCGGCGTTGAGCGGCTTGAACAGATCGCCGCCCGTGACACACGCCTGGATCGCCCGGAAGGTGTACATCTCCTGAAGATCGTCGCGAGCCGTGGCGGAACGGAGCATCATGTCGAGCATGTTCCGCGTCACTTCGTAAACCACTACCGGACCGTGTGTGCGGGCGTCGAGGGTCGCGGTGAAACGGCCGTGCGCGTCCTGCGTCAGTGTCAGTTTCGGGTTGTCGCGCTCAGCAACAGCAACCAATGTTGCCGTTCGTGGGCGGTGCGTGAGACAGGCCATTTCACCGAGAACAAGTTCGTCCCCAGTCGCGACCCGTACGAGCGGGCCGTATCCCAGGTCTTTCTTCGCCGTTCCGCCGCCGAAGATCCGAGCGAAGAAGCCTGGCTTCTCGGCGGGGCCAGCGAGCCGGGAGTAAATCTCAAACGTACCCGTGCCCTGCAACATGAATGCGGTCGTGCCGTACTGTCCTTCATCGCAGAGCAGCTTGCGTTCGCCGGGTGCGATCTCCCACTTTCGAACCGCGCCTTCATTCCACTTCAGGTAGGCATAGGGCACGGCCTGGAACGGGAAGACAACTCGTTCGCCGCGTGTCGGGCTGATGTAGCGCAGCCAGACCTGTTGAATCTCGTCTGCCGTGAGAAACCCCGAGTCGGCGGGGAATGGGGTGTTCGGGTTCACGGGGATCTGTGTCGGCGAGTCAGCCCACGCTCTCGGTTGCACGCGGCGGCGCAACGAGAGTGCACCCGTTGGGCAACTCGTCATGCATTCGCCGCACTGCACGCAGTTCGATTCACCCATCACGGAATCGAGATCGAAGCTGATCCGGGTGCCATAGCCCTTCCCCGTGTGGCCGATGATCTTGAACGGCTTCACCTCGGAACAGGCACGCACACATCGATCACACAGGATGCACTTGTCGTGATCAACGACAACGGTTCGCGAGGAGTACGGGTAACCATCGTGAACCGTCTTGTTCCAGTCTTCCCACGCCTGGTGGGCAGTCGCGGTTCCGGCACGTTCCGGTTCGTGAACATCGGGAGCAAGTGGCAGCGAGAACCGGCGAGGCTTGCTCGAAGGCGAATGAATCGTGTCGTGGTACGCCTGATCGTCTGGCATCCCAGCCGAGTTTCGACTCGGCAGTTCTACGGGGCGTTCAAGTCGCTTCCGGACGCGATCCACACCCAGCGATGTGATGACGGTGCCAAGTTCGTTATCGTACCGCTTCGCGGAGCCAAGATCAGGATGAACGTGATCGGCGAGCAGGAACTCGGCGAGCAGTTTCACGGATCCGTTCACGTCGGCGGCGAACCTCTCGACTGCCTTCATGTCGGCAGCGGCCTTCGACTCGGGGTTGTAGCCATCGACTCCCGCGCGAGTGGTGACGACCATGTTCGTTTCGACGCGATGCTGACACGCCGGGACGAGCTTTCGCCCCGGAGTGAGTTTGCCGCGTTTCATGCTGCTGATTTGCACGGAACACATCCGGCAGACCGCAACCGGCGTTACGTGCCGTTGATGGCACAGCACGGGAATGCGAGTCTTCAGTTCCTCGTCGGTCCAGATACCGAGAGCGACAAGTTGAGCAGCGGCATCGTGAATGGTTGTGGTTCGCGGGATCAGCCCGCCATCGGTATCGCGAAGTGGGTTCCCGAGCGCATCCGTCTTCGGCACGGCGCGCGGTACCTCGACGGAGTACCCGTCGATCACGATGGTCACGAGATCCTTGAACCGCTCGCGGGTTTCTTTGTCGCGACGAACGAGCACGTCGTTATCGTCGCGCGCGAAAAGCGATTCCTCTTCACGGCCTACGGCGAGCGGCTCTTCGGTTGCAACAGCAGGAGCATCAGGCATGATTGGAACCCAAGAGCGATGCGGACAGTTGGCGAGCCACGGGGTTCATCCCCGTGGGTGGGTCAAAGCACCACGGGGCTAAACCCCGTGGCTCACCTGGAAGACTACCCATTCGGCTTCTTCACGCATTCATCCGCGAAGTATGCCATGACGGTTGCGAGCGGGATTGGTGCCACGTAGCCCAGCCCGCAGATCGAGGTGAGTTGCAGCGCCTTCGTGATCTCCTTCACGTCGGCTCCGGCTCCCTCGGCTTTTGTCCCTGTTTCACGATGCGCAATTAACTCGGTGCCGATCTGAACCAGTTTCTGCGACCCGAGACGGCACGGGATACACTTGCCACACGATTCATTCCGGTAGAACTCCGTGAAGTTCACCGCTTGATCGAGGATGTCGGTTCCTTCCGCGTAGACCACAAGCCCCGCCCCGAGCATCGGCTCCACTGGTAATCGTAACAGCCCGTGCAGATTCCGGAAGAAGTTTAAATCGAGCGGTATGCCGAGGAGATCGAGCGACGTCTCGCCGAGGGGCATGTACGTTCGCATGAACCATTCCATGATCTCGGCGTCGTTGTTGGACCGTTCGCGGATACGGGCCACCGCGTCGGCTCGCTTCTTTTCGTCGAGCTTTGGATCGACCGGGAGCCGAGCCGGCAGCAATCCACCCGATGGCCCTGATGTCGCGATCGCCTTGAGTTTGCCGTTCACGCCACCGCAGTATTCCGGGCTTTCAATTAGCTCGCGGAAGGGTAATCCGACGGGCACCTCGTAAACCCCGGGTCGCCGCACATCTCCACTTACCGAGAAGATTCGCCGACCACCGAACCCGGGTTGCTTCCCCTCGCCAGGGACACGCCAACCGCGAGTTGCATACGAGGTGCCCGCTCGCAGGACGATGAAGGGCGTCCATGCGAGGGTCTCGACGTTATTCACAACCGTTGGTTTGTCGCGCAACCCGTTGGTGGTCAGTTCCGGTGGCCGGTTTCGCGGCTGACTCCGACGATCCTCCATCGCTTCGATCAGTGCGGACTGTTCGCCGCAGATGTAACCGCCAGGGCTTTCGAATACCTCGACGGGGAAGTCCCTTCCCGTTCGAAAGACGTTTCGCCCGCATGCTCCGAGTTTCTCGGCCCGTGCGATCTCTTCGCGAAGGGCGTGGATCTGTTCGAGGTACTCATGCCGAACATAGATGTAACCAGCCGTGGCACCCGTCATGAGACCCGCGAGAATCACACCCTCGACCAGGAGGTGCGGCAAGCGGAGCATGATCTCGCGATCCTTGAACGTCCCCGGTTCGCTCTCGTCGCCATTGGAGACGATGTACTTTTCCGTGGCAGGTTCACGCCAGACGTCGAGCCATTTCTGATACGCGGGTGCCCCTGCCCCGCCCATGCCAAGCAACCCCGCAGCCTTCAACTCGGCAAGCAGCGGGTGATGTTCCTTGACGTAAGCGTCGAGTTCTCTTCCGCCGAGGTCGCGGGGCGGAGCTGCCAGCGGCCGGGGTAACTCGGCGAGGAAATCGACGTACTTGCGCACGGCCCGATAGTCACGCGGCCATTTCTCGCGAGCGTAAACATCTATCTCCCACTCGCTCGTCGCGTTCATGTGGGGGACATACTTCTCGTCGTCGTCGGGTGGAGGCGCGGCTTCTCCTGTCGCGAGCTTGCGGACGATCTGTTCGAGTTCTGCGCGTGACTTCCCAGCATAGACCCATGCGTGAACGTGGTCGGGCATCGGATGACGTTCGGCCCAGGCAACGGGAGCACGGTCGCATCGGCCGAGACACGAGACGCCTTCGACACAGATCTTCTTGCCTGTTTGCGACGAGAGTTGATCCGCGAGTGCGGGAAGTCCCGTCTTGGGATCGAGAAGATCCGCAGCACCACGAAGGTGACATGCCATATCGCGGCAGACACGGACGACTGTGGGAGCGGGGTTGGTTCGTTCGAGGACGAACGCGGGGAAGAAACTGCTGATTTCTTCGACGCGGTACAGCGGCACTCCCGTCTCGCGCGCGAGTGACTTCAGCTCCTTGTCGGGCAAGAAACCGAAGCGGTTCTGGATCTCACGAAGCCGCTGCACAATCATGGGAAAACCTGTGGTTTGTCCTGGCGAGGAGGAGTTCTGAATACCGGGGGACTCACGTCCCCCGCTCGCCAAAACCAGTTCTCACTTTCCGCGGAGGAAATCAGCCAGACCCAACGGCTTGGGTGGGACCCCGGCCGCCGCACCCCGACCCTGCAATCCGTGGTCGGAATTGTGGTAGCGGTGGCAGTCCGTGCAACCGTGCCGCACACCCCCACCGGAGATCGCGGTCTTGTCGGACAACGTCACCTTCGTGCCTGAAGGCGAATGGCACGCTTTACAGTTCTCGATTCCGAGGATCTGAACCGGTTCCTTTTCGATCAGTTGCGTCCCGGGTGGCGTGTACGCCGCACCTGTTCCCGGATGGCATGTCGCACAGGTCGCTCCCCGGTGCGACGTGTGATCGAACAACGCTGCCTGGAACCACACGGTATAGTTCGGCAGAGGTGCGATCTTCGCGAACCCACCCTTTGCTGCGGGGGGTGATATATCGTGGCACTTCGCACAGCCAGCATCACCGGTCGTGAGCATCGGCATCGCTTTACTGGTGAGTCGATTTGCTTCATCACGGAGCGTTCGTGCGGGGGTCGCGAGTGGTTGGTCGATCATTCCGCCAGGGCCGACTGGCAGCGCCAGGGCGGGGAGATCCTTCCCCACCATCGAACGAAGGTAGCCCGCGTTCACTTCGCTTGTCAGTTCATCAGGCTGCTTACGGTGAGGCACGTCGAAGCCCGAAATGACCAGACCGCTACTGGCACCGTCGGGAGCGCGAAGCGGGTGACATGCCCGGCAATGGGCCTCGAAGTTGATCGGCAGCATAGTTGAACCCGCAGCACGAGCAGGGAGCACCGAGCGCGTCGGATCACCAACCGCATCGAGCGCCAACTTGAGTTTGTCGTACCCGGATGTGCCGTTCTCGCTGTCGAGCTTGTGGCACGACGCGCAATCGAGCTGAATGAGATCGCTATCCTGGGCAGAAGCGGTGTACCGCTTGACAGCAGCTTCCCCCGCTAACTGTCGGAGCTTCGCCACAGTCATCGCTTCCTGGCCCCCCTTGACGTGAGCCTGCCCGGGGTTCATGTGAAGCGAGTGGCTAAACTTCAACTTGCGATCGGGGGGCGTGGTCAGTGGGCGAAACTCGGGATGGTCGCTCACGAAGTTCGTGACCTTCGCGGCACATTTCGGGCTGCCCTTGGCTTGGTTCGCCGTCAGGTCTGCGTGACAGTGGGTGCAACTGGTGTCGGCGAGTTGAACGAGGGACACATTTCGGCCCGCGTGGTCGTGGTGGCAGTTCGAGCATTGCGCATTGAACTCGCGACCGCTGGCAGTCAGGTTGTCGTTGTGCGCCGCTCCGAGGTGACATTTCTCGCAGGTCATCGCCTGCCAGCGTTCCCGCGTGTTCAGGATCGATCGCACGCTAATGTCGGATGTTGAGAATCCCACATGGCAAGCGGCACAGTCGTTTTCCCAGGCCGCGTGGGGATTCGCAAGCGGCCCGTGGCTGAACGAGTACGCGACACGGTTCGGAGCCGCGACATCCGCAACGGCCCAGAACCCCGCGAGGATCAGCGCGACGGCCGCGAGCAAGAACCGATCGCGGCGCATCCACTCGGAACGGTGGAAATACGCCCGGTTCCCGGTGAATCGGTCGGACAGATCTCGGCTAGGAGAACGGGGCATTCGGGTTCACCAGAATTTCAGCGCCTTCACGGCGTGGAGGACCATCAGAGTGGTCATGGCGACCGACAGGGGTAGATGAATCAACAGCCAGTTGTGCAGCCAGAAGTGCATCCGGGCCTGGGCATCCCACTGGCGACGGAGGTCCGCGAGTTCATGGAGCCGCTCAACTGCTGGAACCGCAACCTCAGGAACCGCGGCCCGCAGACGCGTGAATCGCTGCTCGCCTTCGGTCAGCGACGCAAGTGGCGAACCCGATCGCTTACCGATCTGAAGATACGGAATCAGAAGCTGATCGAGGAACGCTAGCAACTCCGCTGCCTGCGACCCAATCACGGTGGGTTCCGCCGACTCTGCCTCAGGCGGAGCCGTCACCAGCGCCTGAACCACGCGGCTTGCTTCTGCCGCGTGATACTCACCAACGTAGTCGATCTGCGAAGCAATTGTCTCATGGGGAACGTGTGCAAGGATTCGCTCTGGGAGCCACTGTTGCATCACCAAACCCCAGATTCCACTCGCAGTAACGAGGAGGAATAGCACGAACGTCGCTGTGCTCAGTGGGCCACCAAAGCCGAACCCGGAGTGGATGATCACGACAGGGAGACACACCAACCCGAACCAGAGGTGCAACCACATCCAGACGCGTGTATTGCCAAGTCGCTTGCCACGAAGCCGCTTGCGAGGGAGCAGCGCCATCTCGAAGAACACGATCAACCCGGCGACGAAACCGAGTGATACTCCTACTGGACTGCTGGGGTCGGGCGGCCACGGCCACAGCCCAAGGATCGAGCCAATCGCGGCCAGCGCGATGCCGACGACCGTGATGGCCACGGTAGCGAAGAGGATGACGGCAACCCGTCCGCGAACCGATCTCGTCTTACCGACCAGCACGCGATGCTCCGCAGTCAAGGGGTGTGTCTTTGGCGAAGGCTAGGGTATCCAACGACCGCGCGTCGGTCAACGAAGCGGTTCAAGGAAACACGAATCGGCTCAGACACTTATTGCCGCGACAGTCAGTCAATTATCTTATTCTTGGTTCGTGGCATTTTCTGGCATTCCGCCATTCTTCGGAAAGTATCGCTAGTTTTCTGGTGGGGCAGGCATCCTTGCATGCCAGTCCTAGCTTGGGCAGGCATTCTTGCATGCCCCACCAATACCAAACTTCCACAAGAATGTCGGAGAACCCATTTTGTCAAACGAGATCGGCAAGACAACACGAATTCCCAATGGATGCCTCTGGGTACGACCACTCATGCTTCCATGGGGTGTGACGGAATCGACTTGCCCCTGGCATGAAAAACCCCGACGATAGCAAACGGGTGGAGTCGAATCTGGTTGCACGATGTTCACGTTTTGACTCTGGCTGCTTTGCTTTATCGGCCGCAAACCAAACACACTATGAACGCAGTTCCGAGTCGATCGTTTCCTGCTGTTCTCGTGATCACCACGCTGGTCGCAGTAACGGGCGTGTGGTTTGGGCTGCAATCGCGCAGTCAGGGCGAGGTGCGTCTCACGGGCGAGAATCCCACTCCGACCGGCAAGCCAATATCACATGGAACCGCCATCGGGAACACGGGCTGCATGGCGGCCGCGTGTCACGGTGGGCCGGCGGCGGAGACACTCGCCGGCAAGTTTAGCGAGCACACATGGGAAGGTTCTGGCACCTGCTGGAACGCCCGCGACCCGCACGCGCGGGCTTATAGCCTGCTTACCGACACTCCGGACCGCCCCGTTCGCGCGACTGCCAAACAAATCATGGAACGGATGCACAGCACGATCCCCGCGACGGAGGATGTGCGCTGTCTCGCCTGTCACAGCAACCCGAGCCTGGCGGCACAGGGCACTTCTGACCCGCATATTGTCTCGTTGCGACGTGAAGGCGTCGGCTGTGAATCCTGTCATGGTAACGCGAGTGGCTGGCTTCGCGAGCACACGACTTGGAAAAGCGACAACCACGCCGAGTACGCAAGTGTCGGGATGACTCCATTGTTCGATATCGGCGACCGAGCGATGACCTGCCTGGGTTGCCACGTGGGAGCACCCGCCGACCCCGCACGCGGTTACGCCGTACGCGACATGAACCACGACATGATCGCGGCCGGTCACCCCCGGCTCGATTTCGACTTCGCCGAATTCCATCGCGAATTGCCCAAGCACTGGCAAGAAATGGAACACCCGCCGACCGGCGCGAAACCGCGTGGCCCGGCGTTCGAAGCACGAATGTGGCTTGTGGGTCGCGTCGCACAGGCAGAAACCGCGTGCAAACTCCTCGCGGATCGTGCCGAGCGAGCGAAGGCCAACGACCCCCGCACCCCCTGGCCAGAACTGGCCGAGTTCAACTGCGCGGCGTGCCACCACGACCTACCCGAACCCTGGCGCAGCGACGCCAAAGACCTCGGTACACGGACTCTTGGTGCGCTCCGCTGGCAGACCATCTGGCCCGTCACCGAATCCCAGGAGTTCGCAGCGATTCAACCGGTGCTGACGATCATGCAGCGCGCGCGACCGGCTGGGTTCGGAACAATCGGTCCCGTTGCCCACCAATCGGCAAAGAACCTCACGGAAGTCCGCCAGAATCTCGTGGCGATGTCCGATGCTGAGATGGTGCAGAAGGCGCAAGTGGGTTTCCCGTCGGCCGTCAGCGAACACCCTGGGTGGGATACCGCCGGTCAGATGCTCTGGGGGTTCGCGGCGCTGGACCGCGCTCATGTGTTGAACCGCCCCATTGCGGAGTTCGACACCGCCTTCGATGCCGTTCGCAAACGCGAATGGGCCACTGCAAAGACGGCGCTGGACAAGCTGTTCGGCAAGCCGTGACTTCCGCATCGGAATCCGCGCAAGGAAGCGAGACTTCATCCCAGAGCCTGCCGTGCGTTCCGCCGTTGTGCTCGGTGTCGTAATAATCGGGATGGCTGGGTCCGGGTTGTTCAAGCGGGTGGAGATTCCGCTGCCCCCGGATAACACGCCGCTTCCCACCGCGAAGCCATACGGCATCACCAAACCACCCTTTGGCGTGCTGTCGAGTTCGAGTTGCGCGGCTGCAGCCTGTCACGGCGGCGGGCAACTCGACACGCTCCACAGCGAGCACTCGACGTGGTCCGCGACTGCGTTCAGCAACAAACTCCACGACCCACACTCCACCGCATACCGCGTTCTGTTCAACGCGGATTCGGTTCGCATCGCCAAGCTCATGGGGATGAAGGAGCCACACAAAGAGGCGCTCTGCCTCAAGTGTCACAGCACGGAGGGGGTCAAGCCCGCAGAGGCAATCAGCGAAGGCGTGGGCTGTGCAGCATGCCACGGACCGGCCGAAAAGTGGATCGACATCCACATGCTGCCTGAATGGAAGTCGATCTCCAACGAGACCAAGTTCACAGACTATGGCTTCATTCCAGGGAAGAACCTCGTCGCACGCACACTGAACTGTGTCACTTGCCACGTCGGGGATGCCGATCGCGAGGTGAATCACGATCTGATCGCGGCGGGGCACCCACGGCTCGACTTCGAGTACACGCGATTCCAGTTCAACCCGACCTATCGCCACCACTGGGATGAAGTCTTGCCGCAACCGGACTTCGAAGTGCGGGCGTGGACCGTCGGTCAGGCCGCGACATTGCGTGCCGCGACAGACTTGCTCCGTGTGCGTGCCGAACGCGCTGCTGCGAATGATCCCAAATCGCCATGGCCGGAATTCTCGGGCCTGAGTTGCTACGCGTGCCACCAGGAGATCGGCAACGGTGAGGTCGGGAGAGACGCAGGAACGACCCGGCGACCGCTGGGAATTCCGGGCTGGGAACTCTGGTCGAACACGGCAGCGGGTGTCGCGGCGAACCTCTGCCCGGACGCATTCCCGGGAGTGACGCCACCGGAACTTCGCGAGTTGCCCGCACTCCGTAAACTGATGCAGAAACGCCAGCCCGACCCGCGGGTCATCGCGCATCGTGCGAAGCGTGCCGTGGCTGAACTGGATGCCTGGCTCGCGGCATTGCAGGCGGCCGAGGACAAGACCCCGACCTCACGACTCCCCGCTGGCACACCACGGAAGTTCGCACATGCTCTCGCGGCGAACGCACTCTCGGCAGATCGGATGAAACTGGCGGACTCCGACTGGGATGCACTCGCCGCGAACTACCTCGGTGTCGCCGCGATGTATCATGCCTCGGGTGGGAAGGCTACTGTGCCGACATGGACCGACCCGATCCGTGGATTGATGGCGGAACTGGAGTTTCCGAAGCGGAAGCCGGGAGAACGGTTCGACAGTCCGGCCGGGTTCGGTAAGACAGCACGGGACCGCGTGCGGGATCGGTTCCGCGATTTATACGATGTGACCGCTGATCCGGGGGCGAAGCCATGAGGCGAGTTGCGGACCGAGCGCGAATGCTGGTGGCGCTGAGCGTGGCAGCGGGCGGGCTTGTCCTTGGCCTCGCATCCGGTTCGCGTGCCACCCCTGGCGCCGGGCAGGATAAAGGCGACGCCAAGGCCGCGCCTGGGTGCGGATACCTCGGCAAAGGGCCAACCAAGGAGACCGCTGGCGACATCTCCGCGGGCATCCAGGCGTGCGAGTTGTGCCACATCGGCTCCACCAAGGGCCAGGCCGCGAAGTTCCTCAAGGTCTACCAGTCCGACGAGTTCGTGCTGTTGAACGAGTCGGAAACCTGGGTGGAATCTGACATCCACAGCCAGGCCATGAAGTGCCTCACTGGGCCGCTTGGCAAGCAAATGTCGGCCAATCTCAAGTACAACGTCGCCGAGGCTCCTCAATGCCTCGCGTGCCACTCTGTTGACAAGACCCCGCTGAAGCCTCTCGCCGAGAAGAAGTACAAGGACTTCGCAACGGCAGACGGCGGCGTGAACTGTACCGTATGCCACGGACTCAGCGAACGGTGGCAGTCGGACCACTACAAGACACCGGATCAGGAAGGGCAGCCACTTCCGTGGCGATCCAAACCGCCGGAGTACAAGTGGGAACGCGGTATGGCCGATCTGCGGAACCCGGTCATCAAAGCGAAACTGTGCGCCTCGTGCCACATTGGCAACGCGAGTGAAGGTAAGGTCGTCACCCACGAGATGTACGCTGCGGGCCACCCGCCACTGCCGCCATTCGAGCTGGCTTCGTACATGGAAGGCGAGCCGAAGCACTGGGCGTATCCGACCGATCCACGGTTGAAGTTCTTCGCGACGATGCCTGCTGCCGAACGCTGGCCATTGTTCCACTTCCATCCCGAGAAAGACGAATCGTACCTCAGCCGGCACTACGCCGTGGGGGCCATCGCAGCACTCCGGGCCGAGGCCGAGTTGTTACTTGTCGATGCGGAAGCGGCTGCGAAAACAGGCGACGGAATGGACTTCGCCCGCTTCGATTGTTACGCCTGCCACCATGACCTGAAGTACCCTAGCGAGCGCCAGAAACGCGGCTACGATGGCCCACCGGGACGCCCACACTGCGAACCGCAACCGGCATCCCCGCGACGATCGTGGCCAAGCATGCGGAAGGAATCGAAGCCGGTGGGCTGAAGGCAAAAGCCGCGGGCTTCGAGGAGAAGTGGTCTGCTCTTCGCAAGGCAGCGACCGCTCGCCCGTTCGGTCATCCGGCACAGGTGAAGGAAGCTGCGAAGGGCGTCGTGGATTGGTGCGATGCGTTCCTGGGTGTGCAGTGCGAGACCCCTGCCCCGCTGTATCCGCCAGAGCAGGCCAAGCGACTGCGCGATATGGTTGCAGAGGGTGCCACGAGCATCGCGGCGCTGGCCGATGCGGAGGCCGCAATGTGTCTGGCCTGGGGATACACAACGCTCGCGAAGGAAGCGAAGGTGATGCTCCCCGAAGGGAAACTGAAGGCTCTCGCTGGTGTGATCCCGATCAATGTGCGAGTGGCTCCATACTCCGTGAAGGGGATGGATGCCTCACCTGTCCCGGCTCAATTCCCTCCGCGAATGAAGGCGATCAACGCCTTCGACTCGGCGTTGTTCCGAGATGCCTTCACTGGCCTGAAATCTGGAAACTAAAGCAAATTCAGGAAATGCCTAGTGTGAATAAGGGAGGGCGAGGAGCCTCGTCCTCCCAAGACTGCCCAAATCAGTTTGCGCCTCTCGTCTGTGCTACGCGCTACATGGGAGTCATACCGTCGGGTCATTGGCTCTCGACGCAGTCGGACTCTCGCTCCGAGCTTTTGTCCCTTCGGCGAGTCCGTACTTCTCGATTAGGCGATACAACGCGCGACGGCTAATTCCCAGTGCCTTCGCTGCGTGAACCTTGTTCCCATTGTGTCGTTGCAACACGTTGATCACATGCTGGCGCTCGATGCCCTTCAGGGTGTCCGGACTTGCGACCGGCGCAGGCCTCACAAAGACGGGAGCCTGTTTGCGGATCAGCAGCAGATTGTCAGGTAGATCGTCGGTTGTGATGGTGCTCCCTTCAGCGAGAATTTGCGCTCGTTCCAAGACATTCGCCAGTTCGCGGATGTTGCCCGGCCAGTCGTAACCGCACAGCACTCGCATCGCCTTGGGATCGACCTTGAACGGCGTCTTTCCCATCTGTCGCGTTCGCAAGAAGTGGGCTACAAGTTCGGTGATGTCCTCGCGGCGATCTTTTAACGCGGGGAGTGTGATGGAGATGACGTTCAACCTGAAGAACAGATCCTCGCGGAATCGCCCTGCCTTCACTTCGTCCTCAAGTGGCTTGTTTGTCGCCGCCAAGACCCGCACGTCGGCGTGCCGTTCCTGCGTACTGCCGACTCGGCGGTAGTGACCGTCCTCCAGCACCCGCAGCAACTTCGCTTGAAGGTTCGGGGCCATCTCGGCCACCTCATCCACGAACAGCGTCCCACCTTCCGCCACTTCAAACAGCCCAGGCTTGGCTGTATCCGCGCCGGTGAATGCGCCTCGCTCGTGCCCAAACAACTCGCTTTCCAGCAAACTCTCCTGAAGGGTCGCGCAGTTGACTGTCACGAGCAGCTTGTCCCGTCGCAAACTGTTACCGTGAATTGCCCGCGAGACGAGTTCTTTGCCCGTCCCACTCGGACCCCGAACAAGCACTGTCGCGTCGGTCGCGGCGACCTTCTCGATCATCTGCGTGACCTTCTGCACGGCCTGGCTCGACCCGACAATATGGTAACGGGGCGACTCGTACTTGAGTTGCCTGACGACACTGCGGAGGCAGAAATTCTCGACCCGCAGCCGCCGAACCTCTATGGCCCGATCAAGAACAGGCAGAACGTGCTGCATTCGGAACGGTTTGAGGATGTAGTCGAAGGCCCCTGTCTTTATCGCCTCGACGGCCGTCGGGATGGTACCCTGTCCAGTCATGATGATCCCGATCAAATTCGGGTCGATTTCCAGACCCTGACGCAAGAGTTGGATGCCATCAATTCCGGGCATCATCAGGTCCGACAACACGATGTCGAAGTTCTCTTCGCGTAGAGCGTGGCGGGCCAACTGTGGGTCGGAAAGCCCGCGAACCGCGAATCCCTGTTCGCCGAGCGACTCGCACAAAGCTCGCATCAACTCCACTTCGTTATCTACAATCAGCAGGCTGCCGCGAAGTGGCGACATTGACATGGGATCCTCGGTTCCTTCAGGAAAGTCGGAATCAATTGACGTGTCGAGGCTCAAGTGGTTCACGACCCACCAACGTTCGTGTCGGATCGCTCAGGAAGGGTGATGCGAATCGTCGTTCCTTCACCTAGACGGCTCTCGACCTCCAGAGTGCCGTGGTGCTGCTGGACGATCCGGCGGCAGATTGCCAATCCAAGTCCTGTTCCCTTGCCCTCGGGCTTGGTCGTGAAGAACGGCTCGGTCACGCGCGGCAAGAGTTCCGACGGAATTCCCATCCCGGTGTCCGAAACCTCGATCGTTACAGCTGGCACCCCGTCAGACATTGCACTCGGTCGGACTCGGGGGATCAACCGCCCACCCGTCGGCATCGCATCAGTGGCGTTGGTGAACAAGTTCAGCAGGACCTGCCGAAGTTGTTGCCGATCGGCGAAGATCACAGGCATCGCCGGGTCGAACTCTGGTTCGACCCGGATCTGTTGCTTACGTAGATGGTACTCGACCAGTTCGAGTGTCTGGCGGACCTCATCGCACACGTCAACTTTTGAGATCTTGTCCACACTGGCCCGGCTGAACTGGAGCAAGTTGGAGACTAGCCCCGCCATCCGCTCGACCTCTTGCCCGACGATTTCCAGGGACCTGCGGCGGTGGTCATCCGACGGGGTTTTGGCCAGTAACCCCTCGATGCGAAGGCTGATTGTCCCGAGCGGGTTGTTCAGTTCATGGGCGATGCTGGCGGCCAGTTCACCAACGCCGGCCAGCCGTGCCGCTTGCCACAGTTGCTGTGTCGTTACCCGAAGTTCCTCGGTCTTCTCTTGCAGTGCCTTTCGACCATGCCAGTGGTCCGCGATCCGACCGAGCCGCGCCCGGAGTTCGTCCGGGTTGATTGGCTTGAGGATATAGTCGGACGCCCCGAGCCGGAACGCGGCAATTGTAGCTATAATGTCTGACGAAGCGGTCACGATCGTCACCGGTGCTTCCGGTGCCAACCGTCGGAACTGCGGAAGTAGGTCTTCTGCAGTTCCATCCGGTAACTTACGGTCCAGCAGGACAGCCCCATACCGGTCCCAATCGGTGCGGGTCAGGGCTTCTGCGGCGGTGCCAGCAGTCTCAACGTGGTAGCCATCGAGTTCGAGGATGTCGCGGAGGTTCTGCCGAGTGTCTGCGTCGTCATCAACGACCAAGATGAAAAACGACATTGATCACACCTCCGGCTGGCCAGCTAGGCCGGGCTTCGTCAATCGGTCCAGTGTCGATAACAAAGCCGAGACGTCGAACGGCTTGTAACAGACGGCGTCGGCTCCCTCCTTGAGGACTTGGTCGACCAGTCCGCCCAACTCCCGTGGATGGCCGGTGATGACGATCGTGTGGGCTTCTGGATTCGCCTCACGAACCGCGTGGAAGACGTCTGACCCGTTGCCGTCTGGCAACTGCATGTCAATCAGTACCACCTTATACACCTGTTCCCGCACCCGGTCCGCCGCGGCATGGGCGTTGTTCGACAGGCAGACTCGGTAACCTTTCTCGCGGAGCACGTCCCACAGGGTGGCACACAGATCCGCATCGTCGTCCACCACCATCACCAACGGTTGCCCGAGAGCAACATCGACGAGTCCCAGGAGTTTGTTGAGATCGACTGGCTTTGCCAGTACCTGCCAGGCCCCCGCCCCGAGCGCTTCCTCTTTCGTCGCGGTATTGGTGTACGCCGACACAATGATCGCCACAGTTCCTGACCGGAGCTTCTTGACCTCCCGATAGAGTTCAAGGCCATTCATCCCGGGCATTTTGAAGTCGAGTAACGCCACGTCGTATGGATTCCGTCGAACCAGTTCCAATGCGGAAGGACCATCGGGAGCGGTATCCACCCGATACCCCAGATCGGTCAAGATGTCGGCCAGGTTCCGGCAAGTGTCGCGATCATCGTCAACAACAAGAACAGAAGGGAGTGTTAGGGTTGTGGGCATCACTTCCCTCCATCGGCTGTTAGACGAACAGTAAACGTGGTGCCAGTACCCGGCTGGCTCGTCACATGAAGGCTGCCCGTGTTCTTCTCGAGAATGGCTCGGGACAGCGCCAGACCGAGGCCCAAGCCGCGGGCCTTGGTCGTGTAGAGCGGTTCCATGATTCGTAACAGTTCTTCCGCGGGTATCCCAACCCCGGTATCTGCAACCGTCACGTCTACGCGGCCATCGACCGCGCGGCCGGTGAGCGTGAGGGTGCCGCCCTGTGGCATCGCCTCGCGGGCATTGCGGACCAGATTGGCAAACACAATCCGGAGTTGGTTGGCGTCAGCCAACACCGGAGGTAAGTCGGCCGGCCAGTCATGAATCACATGAACGGTGTCGAGGGGTGGATTCGCCTCAACAGCTTCTTCCATCACGCGTTGGACGACGACGGACTTCAAGTCGGGGACAGGCATCCGAGCGAAGTCAGACAGGGCGGTGATTACCCCATCTGCCAGGAGGACGTGCCGCTCGATTCGCTGGAGGTGTTCCGCACGCTTCTCCGGTGTGAGGGTGCGGGCGTTAAGCAGGAAGTAGACTGAAGTCTTGATAACATTCAGTGGGTTCCGCAACTCGTGTGCTACCCCACCGCCGACCTGTCCGATCGCGGCCATCCGTTCGACCCGCTGTTGGCGAGCAAGATATTCGGCCTGATATGCGTCTTCTATTAGCGCGAGATCCAGATCGAGCAATTTGTTGAGCGATTGAATGGTGGTCACCAGAGCGGTCCGATCCGCCGTCCACGTGGCCCCGAGGGCTGCGACAAGACCGCTACGGAGACGAGAGAGGGCAACATTGGTGTACACTTGATCGAGCCCGATCTCGACGTGCCGTTGACCGACCCGTGATCGGCGTTCAACGTACCCAGCATCGTACGGTCCGGTTAACAACTCGTGGATCCACCGGATCAATGAACCCTTGAGCCTGGCGATCTGGACGGCCCCACCCGTGATGACCTTCCGCGCGGACGGGTGTCGCTCGATCTCTGCGTAGAAGTCATCGATCAGCGGGTTCAGGTGAGGGGCGAGCATGAAGGCGACGGCACGGACGTTGTGATCGTCTTGCTCGGTCCAACCAACGTAGTGTTGCAGATCTTGGTACCGTTGAAATCGGTCCACCAACTTCAACATGCTTCCGCCTTTAGTGGAGGATGGCAGGGACGAGTCTGGCAGACCACCTCTTCCGCTGATGAGTGCTCATATGCGGTCAAGAGAAGTGGGCGTTGGCTGCGAGGTATCGACCGCATCTGTGGCGGGTGAGCTAGGCCTGTATCTGACTCGCTTGCCTTCTGGCGGAAACGGAAAGGTCAGTCCGGCGGACGTTGCCGCCGGAAAGCCCCATCACCAGCGACGGCCGGGGTAACCGCGGTACTGGTTGTAGTACGGGGTGTACGGGCGATTCCACTGCATGTAGTTCACATACCACTGCGGGTATCCGCTCGGCGTCGTGTTCCCGCCCCAGTTGGTCCAGGCGGGTGGGTAGTTAGCGTAGTTGTAGTTGTAATTGTAATTGTAATACCCGAACCCAGCCGGGTTGACTCCGTAGCCCCCCGAATACGCACCATAAGGGGTGCTGTAATAACTGTAGACGATCTGAGCGTCTGCCCTGTCAGGCGTGATGACCGTTAGCCCGAGCGACCCGCCGTACATGAGGGCCGCCAGTGCCAGTGATTGAATGTGTCTCATCGGTGCCTCCCAAGATGTTACGATCGGTCAAGAAGTACACTGCAAGACGCGTGCCGTAGCCAGTTCTATCGGTAGCTAAAGAAGTTCCAGTCGCACCACACCCGTTGCGTTCCCTGGTGGCACAGCAGTGTGCGGTTCTGGCTCGCTTCCCGTGAGGAAAACGCACAGATAGGCGGGCAGTTACGAGTACCGTCGTGTCAGATTGGAACCGGGAGCATTCGAGAAATCAGGCGACCGACTCGCGATACTGGGTATCTTGATCTTGCTGGTACCAGGGAGAATCCATTTCGGGGTAAGATCACCGATCTGAAAGCAACCGCCCTTACGAATCTGCACTCTCACGGAGCCACCACCGTGCGTCCTCTCCTAGTAGGCGTTCTCTCGCTACTCTGCGCGACTTCTCCGGCCGCCTTCGCCGCCGATGCACCGGTGAAGCCGAACATCATATTCATCCTCGCCGACGATCTCGGCTGGACCGACCTCGGCTGTCAGGGGTCGAAGTATTACAAGACCCCGAACATCGACAAACTGGCTTCAGTGGGTTTGCGGTTCACGCATGGCTACACATGCGGCCCGAACTGCCAGCCGACGCGGGCCGCTCTCATGACCGGCCAGTACGGTCCGCGAACTGGCATCTACACCGTCGGCGGTATCGAGCGCTTCGACTGGAAGTCTCGCCCGTTGCGGCCGGTAGAAAACGTGCAGAAGCTCCCGCTCGATCGCAGTACGGTCGGCGATGTGATGAAATCTGCCGGCTACGCGACCGGCATGTTCGGCAAGTGGCATCTCGGTCAGGACGACGCATCCCACCCATCCAAACGCGGCTTCGATCAGGCAATCGTGTCGATGGGTAAGCACTTCAACTTCGTCACGCAGCCGAAGCTTGAGTACCCGAAGGGCACTTACCTCGCGGACTTCCTCACCGACAAGGCGGTCGATTTCATCAAGCGGAACAAGGAGAAGCCGTTCTTCCTGTATCTGCCACACTTCGGAGTTCACTCGCCTTTCGAGGCGAAGCCCGATCTCGTCGCCAAATTCAAGGAACAGCCGACTGCCGGTGGGCACAACGATCCGACCTACGCTGCCATGATCGCAAGCGTGGACGAGAGCGTCGGCCGGCTGCTGGCCACTTTGGACGAGTTGAAACTTGCCGAGAACACGATTGTCATCTTCAGCAGTGACAACGGCGGTGTTGGTGGATACGTTCGCGAGGGACTGAAGAAGTCCGGTGACATCACCGACAACGCACCGCTGCGGTCGGGTAAAGGTTCGCTGTACGAAGGCGGCGTGCGCGTGCCATGGATCGTTCGCTGGCCTGGCAAGGTACCCGTCGGGATCACCGACACGCCGATCATCAGTGTCGATCTGCTGCCAACGCTCATCGAGTTGGGTGGCACGAAAGCTCCGGCAAACCAGACACTCGATGGCGTGAGCATGGTGGAGTGTTTCACCAGCGGCGGCAAGAAAGCTCCAACCCGCGATCTGTTCTGGCACTTCCCGGGCTATCTTGGCGCTGGTCAAGGGACATGGCGGACAACTCCAGCCGGAGCAATCCGCTCGGGCAACTGGAAGCTGATCGAGTTCTTCGAGGACGGCAAGAAAGAACTGTACGATCTCCGCGCCGACGAATCGCAAAAGACAAGCTTGGCCGAGAAGAACCCAGACAAGGTGGCCGAGTTGCACGCGAAACTCGTCGCGTGGCGCAAGGCGATCTCGGCCCCGATGCCGACTCCGAACAAGAAGTGACACCTTTCCAGACCGACTGCCATGCTCCGCAACACGTTCGCACTTGCCGTGACAGCGTTGGCGCTGGCTTCGACCAGGCATCGGTCCGGCAGGAGCCTCGCCCGCCTCGCCCTCCTATTTGGGGGCATTCTCCGTCCTGGAACCAGTAACGCTGACCGAATGTCGCTCCGTGAGCCTAAGAATTCGTGACAAGCTCCTTTCCCATGAGGCGTTCCATGCGCTCGATCTATGTGTGTTCCCTCGCAGCCATGATGGGCTTCGCGGGTCTCGGAACGCTCACCGCGGCCGAACCCTCGCCCCTTGTGCTGGTGTCCCCGAGGCCTAACCAGGTGATTCAGCGACAAGGTTTCGATCCAATCGCAGCGGCGAAGGAGCAACCAGGGCATCCCGCGTTCGGTTTCGCCGACATCGGAATCCGCTGCGAGATGGTGAAACTCCCTGAACGCGCAACCTGGGAATACCGTGTGGTGCGGCTTACCGAGGCGACCGGGCGTGATGTGCCCTGGACGAAGGTGAACGTTCGCATCGAGGGGACGAACGCAACGACATCGGTTCGCGTTCCGGCAGGTGGGTGGTATCGGCTCGAACTCCGTTGCCGACAGGATGTGGTCGTCACGCACCAGGGCGCGGTTGAACCGATTGGCGTCGGTGAGGTGTTCATCGTCGCGGGCCAATCGTACGCGACGAACTGCAATGACGAGCGGTTGAATGTGACCGATCCCCAGAAGCTAGTCGTGGCGTTCAACACCGCGAAGGGCACATGGGCCGTGGCGAACGATCCGCAGCCCGCTCCGGATGGCAGCGATGGGGGTTCGATCTGGCCGCCGGTGGGCGATGCCCTTCGCAAGGAGTTCCGCGTCCCAATTGCGTTCGCCAACGTCGCAGTTGGTGCAACCGCAACCTCGCAATGGATGCCTGAAACCCCACTCCATAAGCGGTTGGTCGAAACGGGCCAGACACTCGGACAGTTCCGGGCTGTGCTCTGGCAGCAAGGCGAATCGGACGTCATCGCGAAAACCACGATCGAGAAGTACGTCGCAAACGTCAGGACCATCCGACACGCGGCGGCAACAGCCTGGGGCATCCAACCCCCGTGGTTACTCGCGAAATCGACGCACCATCCGACCGTGTACAACAACCCCGAGGGGGAAGGTCGCATTCGCAAGGCGATCGACGAACTCGTGGCTCGACCAGGTTTCCAACCCGGCCCCGACACCGACACGCTAACGGGTAAGCACCGAGGTGACAGCAAGTCACGCCGACACTTCAGCGCGCTGGGACAGGCGAAAGCCGCGGAAATGTGGGTCGAGGTGCTGAAGAAGAACCTGACGAGCAGTCGCAAACTTGAGGAGACGCTGTCGGAGTTGCATCTGCTTGAACCCGCGTGGGCATCTCCGATCGTGTACCGCGAGAGCAGCGTTCTTCTCCAGTTGAAAGCCGACGGTCCAATCACAGCTCGCCTCGCATTCCCCGTTGCCGGGATCTTGGAGATCACGACGGCCGATCGTCGCCATCGTTTCGATCCGAGCGATGTGTCGCTCTCCAAGGACGGATTGACCCTGACCTTCCCGAAAGCGGATCCCATTGAGCCGATCCTGGCCAGCGCGATGTTCGTGCCAAAAGGCTCGCCACAAAGTTATGCATCACGTGTGGGCCACCCTAACGAATCGCTCATACACCGCCCGGGCCGTTGGTTCCACGACCGAAATGTGGAGATCACCTACCGTCGCGGGGATGAGAAAATCTCACCGCTCGAGATGGTCGGTAGCCTGCCGAAAACGGTCGCACGATTGAAGGCCGGGGAATCGTTCACGCTTGGTATCAGCGGCGACAGCATTTCGACCGGACTGGACGCCTCGGCGATGTCGAAGGCTGCCCCGAACCAACCCGGTTACGGTGATCTCGTGGCCGCTCAGTTGCAGTCGAAGTTCGACTGCGCAATCAGCTTGAGGAACCGAGCCGTCGGTGGGTGGAGTGTTGCTAACGGCGTCAAGGACCTCGACAAACTCCTCGCCGAGAAACCGAACCTGATCGTGGTTGCGTACGGCATGAACGATGTGGGTCGCCGCGATCCGAAGTGGTTTGGAGAGCAGACCCAGACGATTCTCGACCGGATCAAGGCTGCCGACAAAGACATCGAAGTCATCCTGGTCGCACCGATGTTGGGCAACAGCGAATGGACGGCCACGCCGCGTGAGATGTTCCCGAAATATCGCGACGAGTTGAAACGATTGGCTGGCCCAGGGGTCGCACTCGCGGATGTGACCGCAGTCTGGGAACTTCTGTTGCGAAATAAGCGCGATTTCGATCTGACTGGCAACGGTCTGAATCACCCGAACGACTTCGGACACCGCCTGTACACGCAGGCGATCCTGTCGGTCCTGATCGAACGGAAATAGTCCACGGTCTGGAACAGAAAGCGAACAGGGGTCACAGCCCCGGCTCCCAAACGCGGGTGATCATTCACCCGCCGATCACTGTGGAGCGCTGTCAGGAAATGCGTAGCGCCTCGCCCTCCCGGTGACAAAAGCCAAAGGGCAATCTGATCCCGCAAACTCTACACACTCCTTTACGACATATGGTAGAGTGACGCTGTTGCCCCAAAGCAGCGCCCTGCCGCATCGGCTTGAAAGCCCACAAGCCACCAATCCTCTCCGGAATCCGTTATGGGACTGGTCAAACTTGCGCTAAGCAACATCCACGGCGTCATCGTCTTCGCACTTGTCATCCTGGTTCTTGGCTCCGTTGCAATCGTCTCAATTCCGATCGATATTCTCCCGGCGTTCAAGGTGCCGGCTGTACAAGTTCTGACCTACTACAACGGAATGCCGGCACGCTCTGTCGAGCGAACACTGACAGATCGCGTTGAGCGGTGGGTGAACCAAGCTCCCGGCGTGGCAAACGTCGAGAGCCGATCGGTGTCAGGTGTCAGTGTCGTCAAGCTCTACTTCCGGCAAGACACTGATCCCACGGCAGCGCTGACGATGACCAACTCCCTCGCGGGTGGTGCCCGAGCATACTTACCCACCAACACACTTCCCCCGGTCGCATTACCCTTCGATCCCACAGGCACACTTCCGCTTGGGATCCTGACGGTAAGCAATCCTTCACTTGCGGAACAAGCGGTCAAGGATCTGGCCCGGGTGGAGGTTCGAAATCGCCTCGGGGCGGTGAGTGGCGTTGTTGCACCCGTGGTCGTGGGGGGAAAAGACCGCCGGATCATGATCTATCTGGACCCCAAGAAATTGGAGGCGCGCAATCTCTCGGCAGTGGATGTGGTCAATGCTCTGGATCGCGGGAACCAGATGGTGTCGCCCGGAACTGCATATTTCGGTGACAATCAAGTCTCGCTTGACAGCAACATGATGGTCCGCACGGTGGATGAACTCAACGACATGCCAATCACCTTCGAGCCGGGCCGCCAGATCTTGATTCGCGATGTTGGGGAGGCAGTGGACGACGCGGTGATCCAGAAATCTCGGGTCCGCGTCAACGGCAAACAACAAGTGTTCGTGCCAATCTATCGGCAATCCGGATCAAGCAGCCTGGATGTCGCCGATGGCGTGCGTGAAGCGATTCCACAGATGGAGGCGGAGTTGCCCGAGGGGAGCAAACTCGAATTCGTGATCGACCAGTCGGAATATGTCCGCAAGGCCATCGAGAGCTTGCTGCACGAGGGGGTGATCGGGGCTATCCTGGTTTCGCTGATGATCCTGATCTTCCTGGGCAACTGGAAGATGACCTTGATCGCGTCCTTGTCGTTACCACTGGCGATTCTGGGCGCAGTTATCGGCCTGCAAACAACCGGGCAGACGATCAACGTGATGACACTGGGCGGGCTGTTTCTCGCGATCGGTCCGCTGGTCGATAATGCGATCGTGGTGTTGGAGAACACACACCGCCACATGGAGATGGGGAAGTCTTCGACTCAGGCGGCCGCTGATGCCGCGAACGAACTCACCTTGCCCGTGGTCGTCGCAACGCTGGCACTCATCATCGTACTGTGCCCCGTTGCACTCACGCCGGGAGTGAGCGGGTTCCTCTTCAAGCCTCTCACGATGGCCGTGGCCTTTGCGATGATCGCCTCGTTCATTCTGTCGTGGACGCTCGTGCCAGCACTCTGTGCGAAGATGTTGAAGGGGCACGGTCATGGCAGTCACGAATCGGGCAGCCATCACCACGTCCCCCAATCCCCCGGGTTCTTCGCCAGGATTTATTCGTGGATCAGCGCGGGGATCGACAGCATCGGCCGCGTATATGCGTTTTTACTTGGCATCGCATTACGGCACCGATTCGCCGTTCTGCTGGGGATTGGATTGCTATTCGCAACAAGCCTCGGACTCCTGCGATTCATCGGCCAAGAATTCTTCCCGGCGGTGGATGCGGGGCAAATCACGATCCAGGTTCGTGGACCGTCCAACCTTCGCCTCGATGCAACGGAACGAAGAATCATTGATGTCGAAGCAGCCCTGTTGCTCGACCCCGAGAACCCCGAAGCGGGCGGCATCCCGGGGAATGAACTGCAGATGGTGGTGTCAGAGATTGGCTTGAACAACGACTGGTCGGCGGCGTATTCGGCGAACGCCGGTCAGCAGGATACCGTCATCCGACTCCAGTTGACCCCGGAACGAACGAAATCCGCGCAACAGTATGCCGTGCTCCTCCGCAAGAAACTCACGTCAGACCCACGATTCGCAGATCTGGAGTTCAGCTTCGACACCGGTGGTATGGTTTCCGCGGCGCTCAATTTCGGTGCATCGTCTCCCATCGACATTCAGGTTGTCGGCGGTACACCGGAACAGAAGTTTGAAGCGGCCGCGAAGATCAAGAACCTCGTGGCCGGGGTTCAAGGCGCTGCCGATGTGCGGGTTCTTCAGCGGAACGACGCACCGTATCTGGTTCTCGAGGTGAACCGTGAGAAGGCGCAGGCCGTGGGACTGTCTGCCAAGGATGCCGTCATGCAGGTGGTCACGGCAATGAACTCCAGCATCGCTCTGACCCGGAACTTCTGGATCGATCCCAAGAGCGGCAACCAGTATTTCATCGCGGTGCAGTATCCCGACAACCCGTACTTCAAGATCGAGGATTTACAGAACGTCATCGCGACCGGGACGAATCAGAAGCAGGCTGTTCAGCTTGGAACGCTCGTGACCATTCGCACATCCACGCAAGCCGTCGAGTTCAACCACGATGGACTCAAGCGCGTGGTGGATGTGCAGGTGAACACCGAGAATCGTGACATTGGCAGCGTCGCTGCCGACATCAGTAAGCGGCTCAAGGATCTGGATTTGCCCAAGGGAATGAAGGCTGAACTCCGTGGCGAATACGCCCGAATGAAAGAGTCTTTTGATAGCCTGGCAGTTGGGCTGGCGCTGGCATCTGTGCTCGTCTACCTGTTGATGGTGCCATTGATGCGGTCGTTCGTGATGCCCTTAATCATCATGGCAACGGTGCCGCTCGGTTTGATTGGCGTGCTCACAATCCTGTGGGCAACCGGCAGCACCCTGAACGTGCAATCCGAGATGGGAGTGATTTTCCTCGTCGGGATCATCGTTTCGCAGGGCGTGCTCTTGATGGATTTCGCGAATCAATTACGGAAGCAGGGCCGCACGGTTCACGAGGCAATCGTGCAGTCAGCAGTGATTCGCTTCAAGCCCATCCTGATGACCTTCCTGGCAACGTTCCTCGATCTACTGCCCATGGCAATCGGGCTTGGTCGTGGGAGCGAGGCACTCACGCCACTGGCCAGAGCGGTCGTGGGCGGCCTGGTGTCATCCACCGTATTGACACTGTTCGTTGTCCCAATTTTGTACACGCTTTTGATCCGTGACAAACACCGTCGCCCCCACCCCAGCATCGACCCCGAACAACCTCCTCAAGATACCGCAATAGCCTGAATTGGTGAGCTGCAATCACAACTGGAGCCAACGAGATGAGCGACACCAAACACGAACATGAAAGCCACGAAACCGGCACGGAGGGCCACACTGGAAAACATCAGCCGCCTGTTCACATGCACCGTATTTCTGGGCGGTCACGTCGACGGCTGATGGGTAGCCTGCTGGTTCTGCTGTGCCTGGGCGGTGGTGCTGCCGCTGTCGGTGCCTTAACTGGGTTTCTACCGAACCCGATTGTTGCGGGAGACCCCAAGGCGTCGGGATTGGGCGATCCGCATGATGTGGGCCCAATCTCGGTCAAGGTTGTCCGTCCGAAGCGAGACCCAAACTTCCGGATCACACTACGCCGGGTCGCTGCCATCGAACCGTTCTATCAGGCGGGGCTTCGGGCACGAGTGTCCGGCATCGTCCGGAGCGTATCGAAAGATATTGGCGAGTCGGTGAGAGCGGGTGAGGTGCTTGTCGTCATCGACGTTCCCGATCTCACACAGGCTGTCGAGCAGAAGGATGCGATCATCCTCCAACGGGAGAAAGAACTCGCTCTGGCTCGCACCGAACTTGCGATCGCGCGTTCAGCCGTAGATGCTGCGGCCGTTGCCGTTAAAGTCAAGGGGATTGAAGTCACCCGCGCGAAGGATCTTCGGGCGGCCAGAAAGCTCGAATTGGAGCAATGGGCAATCCTGTTCAGGGGCGACGCGGCCGTGAAAGCCAGGGTCGATGCAGCTACCCTGGAGCTCCAGGCCTCGGAACGGGCACTTGATGTGGCCGATGCAGATGTTGAGAAAGCGAAGGTGGAACAGACCGGAAAAGCCGCAAGTCTGGAAAAGTCCGCAGCCGATATAGAACTCAAGCAGGCTCTAGTCGAAGTGGCTCGCCGGGATCGCGACGCGGCTTTGATCCAACTGGGCTACACGCAGCTTCGTGCACCGTTCGACGGAACCATCGTCGCCCGAAGTACGGATCCGGGGCGATTCGTTTTTGGTGGGGCCAGCGGATCAGGCGATCCACTCATCAGTGTGGCTCGAACCGATCTGGTCACCGTTGTGGCGAAGATTCCGGATAGTGCCGCGGGTTTCATTTCCCGTGACACCGAAGCCCTGATTGAATTCGCACAGCTTCCCGGAACCACAGTGCGCGGTCGAATCACCCGATCAAGTCAAGTGATTGATCCTGCTGACCAGACGATGCGGGTCGAAGTGGATGTGTTCAATGGGACCTTTCCCGAGTACCGCTGGATGCTTGCCAGGACAGCGGTTCAAGGGACGATATCGCCAATTATCCCGCTCGATTCGATGGCTGCCGTTGTTGCTGCGGGTGTGGGGTTATACCGGTGCAAGGCAGACCACAAAGGTTGGCACGAGGGCGATGCTAATATACCCGACTGGGGAGAGGGCGGGCGGTATCGCCGGATTGTCCCAGGGACTACTGCGACGATGCGCCTCGATCTCGAGAAGTTTGGTGATTCGTACTTGCTGCCCGCAGGAGCGGTCTACGGTCGGGTGGGTCAGCCCTACATACTTGTTGTCGAGAATGGTGTGACCCGGCAAGTGCCAATCGTCGTCCAGATGAACGATGGGTCGCTGGTGAAGGTCGCGATCGTAGTGCCTTCCGGGGGGCAGCAGTTGATTCAGGAATTGACTGGCAACGAGAGCGTTGTTGTCTCGCGGCAACTTGAGGTTGGCGAGGCCAGGCAAGTCAAGCCTGTACTCGAGAAGTGGTGAAAGACTTGTCCGGGACGGATTCCGGACACGGCGGGGTACGCAAGGAGTTCCTATGATCTTTTCAACCCCCGCGGCTCGGGTAGTTCGAGCTGTAATCTGTCTCGGATTGGTTGCAACCCTTACTTCGGTTGTCGCGGCTAAGGAGCAGCCATCAGGCAAGCCCAGGATGTATGCACCTGCCTCGCAGGCATTGCCTCCGAATGGGGGAAAGGTCGCGACACCCCCTGCCACATATCCGGTCGATCTCCCAACCGCCCTCCGACTTGCCGATGCGAACAACCCCACGGTCGGAGTGGCGCGCGCACGCGTCCGGCAGGCAGTGGCACAACTGGATCGTGCCCGGTTAGCGTGGATTCCAAACCTGGTCCTGGGCCCGACCTTCTTTTATCACGGTGGAGTCGATCAGAACCGGCGCGGTGACATCTTCACGGTTTCGCGTGGCAACTACACCCTTGGTGTTGGCCCAACAATACGGGTTGATGTATCCGAGGCGTTGTATCTCCCGCTCGTCGCTCGCCAGCACGTCCAGGCTGCCGATTCAACCGCTCGCGCCACCAGCAACAACATCCAGCTTGATGTGGCTGTTGCCTACCTCGATCTCGTGGAACTGCACGGCCTGATGGCGATCAACGCGGACATCACGGATCGCACTGAGCAGATCCTTCGCTCGGCATTCCTCGGTGCAAAGGCCGGGTTGAACAAGACCGCCGCTGACCTGAACCGAGCAGCGACCGAACTGCAACTGCGGCGTGAGGAGGGGAAGGTACTACGTGGCAGGATTGATGCAGCCGCAGCACGACTGGGCCGTCTGCTTCTCCTGGACCCTTCGGTTGAACTCACACCGTTCGAAATCGCCGTGGTCCCGGTAATTCTGGTACCGGGTGAGTACCCCCTGGAACAGTTGATCCAGACAGCTCTGCGTGCACGCCCTGAGATCACGGTTGCGACTGCCGGCGTCGCCGCGGCTGACGCTCTGGCCCGACAGGCCAAAATGGCACCACTGCTACCCCGCGTTCAGGCCGATTTCATCGCTGGCGGTCTGAGCGGTAGCCGGAACGACATGACATTCAGCTCACTCGGGAGCCAGTACAACACTGGCGTTGCGATAGTTTGGAACTTCGACAACTTCGGTTTGGGGAATGCTGCTACGAATCGTGCACGACGGGCGAACCAGGACGCCGCGAGGTATCAACTCCAGGAGACGCAGGCACTGGTGGCATCGCAAGTGGTGGAGGCGGCTCAGACCGCTGCGGCCCGTTTCGAGGCACTCGACCCGGCCCAAGAAGCGGTGCGCCAGGCTCAGGAGATGTATCGAAAGTTTCGCGAGTCGTCGTTCGGAGTGGTGGGGCCAAAGGCCCAGTTCGACGCACTCGAACCCTTGACTGCGGTTCAGGCTCTGAACGCCGCTCGTGTTCAGTACCTTCAGCAGGTGGTCGAGTTCAACCGAGCGCAATTCCGTCTCTTCACGGCAATTGGTCAACCCTCGTTGTGCGGGCTGGAGAATGGCGTCGTTCACTCGGTTGATGTCCCGGCCATTCCAAGCACCCCTGCACTTCCCGCCCCGAAAGCGAACCCGGAAGCTGCGCCAGGACGCGAGTGATCGTGCGAATGGCATCGAGAGATTGAGTTGACATGCGTATACTTTTAGTGCAAGGCACTATCAGAACAAGTTCGATTGCCCTTTTGAGTTGAAATGCAGTTATGCACCATTTGGCCCTGACCTACCCGCGATGGGAGCTGTCAGATGTTGGATCTGGTTGAGAAGGTAGGCCGCGCTGGGACGGTCAGCCGGATCATTGCTCCGGTGGGCATACAGGAGATGTCGGTCGGCCGAGAGCAGAAAATCGCCACCGAGTTGGAGCATGTCTTCCCCAACCTCTCCGCGGTGCGGCCGCCAGCCGTTCAGGATCAGGCGCAGGTATCGCGCGAGTACACCCCACCGGAAGAACATCGACCACCGCCCGCGATCAAGACCGAAGTAGCGGTAGGCCTCACGGTCGGGGTCACACACCGTCGGCAGGGGAAGCGAAGTGGAGGATACTGCCTCGGGACGAGACTGTGTAATGACCAGAACTTCCGCCCCAGCACCACGGATCTCTTCGAGATGGTCTCGCACCTGCACGAGGTGCGCCAGACAGGATATTCACCGCAGGTGCCGGAGAAAGATTACCAACAACAACCCAGGAAACTCGGATAAGCGGACTATCGTGCCATCAGGGCGAAGAAACGTCAACTCCCTGACACGATCACCAACACGCAGAACGGCCATCACATCTCCTTGTCGACCAGATCCAATGAGACTGCAACACATTCGCGGGGGCGACCAGATCAGGAGGTCGCGATGAGGTGTGCGATCACTCAATGCGGCAGCCATGTATTTGGGGTGATCGGGGTATAGTCTACTGATTGTGTCCGACCCCACTCCCCTGCCCCAGTACCTCGTGATTCGCCACTTCACAGCCATGATCGTGCTGGCATCTCTCGCTATTCGCGTAACAGGCTTGGAGCAACTCCCGAACCAGCCGTGATTCACACGGTGGATACATCAGCCACGTAAGATAGAAGTGCACACCACAGGGAGGCACTACCTTGACAACGACGAATCCACAATTCGACAAGCCACGGACCTCGGCGTCCGGGCACGATCTCACTCCGCCGAATCCCGTCGAACTGCAACGGCTTGCCGCGTCGCTCACACCCGAGGAACTGCGGATCCTGCTTCACAAAGGGACCGAACCTGCTGGCTGCGGTGGGTTCCTCAACAATAAGAAGCCCGGGGTTTATCACTGTCGGCTCTGCGAACTGCCATTGTTCCGGTCAACCGCCAAGTTCGAGTCGGGTACCGGCTGGCCGAGTTTCTTCGAGCCGTTCGACCCGGAACACGTCAACGTCCACCGCGACATGAGCCACGGCATGATCCGCGAGGAGATCGTGTGCGGGCGGTGCGGCGGGCACCTCGGGCACATGTTCGACGACGGCCCACGTCCAACCGGACTCCGGTACTGCCTGAACTCAGCTTCGCTGAAGTTCGTCGCCGATGGTGAGCCTGGGGAGTGATGATCAATGTTCGGGATCGAACTGCTCGTCATGGCGATCATGATCGCGTTCAACAGCGTCTTCGCTGCATTCGAGATCGCCCTCGCATCTGTAACCCTTGCCCGGCTTCACGTCCTTGTCGGCGAAAGCCGGAAGGGCGCGAAGGCGGCAGCCTACATGAAAGAGAACGTGGAGGGGAGTCTGGCGGGTGTACAGCTCGGAATAACCCTGGTGGGGGCGGTCGCCGCAGCCACGGGTGGGGCTGGGGCAAAAGAACAACTGGCACCGACATATCAGCAGTGGTTCGATTTGTCGGCGGGTACGTCCGAGTTACTGGCTATCGTTACGGTCGTGATCCCGCTCACTGTCGTGATCATCATTTTCGGAGAATTGGTCCCGAAGGTGTTCGCCCTGCGGAACAAGGAATGGGTCTGTCTGAAACTGTCACCGCCGATGAAGTGGTTCGTGTCCGCCGTTCGGCCTGTGGTCTGGTGCCTCGAAACCATCGTCACGCGGCTGATGTCCTGGGGTGAGCGGCGACTCCGGGGACGGGTCGAAGGGTTCGCGAAATCGGAGGAAGCAGAACTGCAAGAACTGCGGGCCGGTGCGGCTATGGCCCGAACCTCGCACCTGATTGGCACCCAGGAAGAGAAGATTATTCTCGGGGCAGTCAGCTTGCCAGCACGCCCGGTTCGGGAGGTCATGGTTCCGGCGAACGAGATGAGCATGTTGGATGTCAACGCCCCCGTCACCGAGGCTCTGATCGCGGCCCACCTCGACATGCACACACGGTTCCCACTGACCGAGAGGCCTGGCGATCCGCAGGAGGTCATCGGATACGTCAACTTCAAGGACATCGTGGCTCACTTGCGGTTAGCCCCCCACAGCCCCTCCATGCGAGCGATTACGCGTGCCATCACAAGTTTCCCCGACGATCTACCGGTATCACGTTGTCTGGAGCGGCTGATCCGTGACCACGTCCACATCGCCCTCGTCCGCGACCCGCAGAACGCAGTCGTCGGACTGGTGACTCTTGAGGACTTGCTCGAAGAACTGGTCGGGGAAATCGAGGACGAATACGACCACCTCCCTGTGCACGCTGTCATCAGCGGACGGGGCTGGGTCGTGGGTGGTGGCATCTCTCCAGAAAAGCTCCGTGAAACGACGGGGATAGAACTTCCCATGGACACCAGCTACAAACCGATCCGGCACCTGAGTGACTGGGTGGAGGTTCAGAGGCCAAGGCCTCTGCGTGGTGGAGAGGTGATCGAGAAGGATAGAGTGAGGATCGTGGTCCGCAAGGTGCGGCGAAACAAGGTACTGGAAGCCCAGGTTGAGAAACGACCTGTGTAAACAGTACGGACCGGGATACTTGGGGAATAAAAATGAACAAGGGCTTACGGGATTGCTCGCCGTAAGCCCTGTCGTTTCAGTGTGCCGAGGAGAGGACTTGAACCTCCACGCCCTTGCGAGCGCTAGAACCTGAATCTAGTGCGTCTGCCAATTCCGCCACCTCGGCCCAACCATTCGAGAAGGTATCTTAACTCCCAAGCCGCAATCGTCAAGGATTCACATGCCGCATGCCATATTGGTTCAGTTTCGTGGCCCAGATTATCGTGACTTACCGGGAGGAAACGGTCCGTTCGGGGGCATGCCGCCGGGATTCATAGGCGTGCCCACCGGCATTTTTGGTTCTGCAAGCGGGATCTCAATTCCGACAGGCGGAACGGTGCGACTGTAATTGAGCCACTCATCCGCGAACTGGGCAAACGCTTCAGGTGTAGCTGCAATCCCAAAGGCACGACCGAACGCTGCAACGAGTGTCTCGCTGTCGAGTGGCAGATCTCGCGGCAGCCCCGAGAGTTCGGTCATGAACTTCCGCAACTCGTCGGGCCGGGCTTTCGCGAGATAGTAGTAAAGTGCCCATGAAGTTGCCTGGGACTTCACGCTCAATAACTCACGCTTCTTCCGCATGAGGGCGTTGGCATCTTCCTCTCGAGGAGTGAGAGGTTCCGTACCAGGCCCCCCGATCGGTGGCTGGCCAACTCCGCCTGGCGGTTGACCAATGCCCATCGGCGGTCGGATGTTTGGTCCCGGACCAGGTCCAGGTCCGGGGCCAGGTCCCGGACCTGGGTTTTGTCCATTCGGCGTAGTACCCCCTGAGTTCAGCGCAATGCCAGAGTTATCGAGTTTGACCGGGTCCGGGTCGTTGATGTCTCGAGGGTCGCGAAGTCCTCGGAAATAAGCATCCGAGATCGTGTTCTTCAAAAGGATCGTGCGTTGAGCTCGATGTTCAGGGAGATCTTTCCGCTCCTTGGGTTCATCCATAAGTGGCCCATAAAGCTCCCGGAACTGCCGTTGGAGAACATAATTTGGGACGCCATAACCAGGGGAAGGTGCGACAGTCATCCACCATTTACCATCCGCGTGACGCAAAAAGGCGGGATCCTTCGGTCGGGTGAAAAAGTTCACGGCCCCGTTAGTCACCCATTCGGGCAGCGCGACAAACCGAGGGAATTGCTTTGTCGCGAACAACAACTGGAGCGTGCCTTCGCGACTGATGGTGCTGACCGTGGTCTGTTCCTCAACGAGTCGTTCAATCAATGCGATGGTCTGGAGTCGTGCCACATCATCTGGCTTTCGCATCTCGAGTTCGCCGTTGACGTGGATGTCCGGGCCGCGTCCTGCAAGCAGGAGCTTGCGTGTGATTCCATCGCGGTACATGTCTCGGGTTTGAGCGTTAAACGTCTGTCCCAGCGAGTCGAGGCGTTCGGGGGAGAGGACCAGAATCTCATGCTCGGGTGAGAAGAACCCGTCAGCAATCAAACGGGCCGGTGCATCGAGCGCAACGGCGAGGCGCTTCACATCGCTGCCCTGTTTGGCCATGACAACGATTAGCGGTGTTTCCGGTAATTTGACTTCGATTCCACGGGTTGCGTGCCAGAGGAAGAATGCCTTGAAGTTCTCCTCAAGCAAGGTTCGTCGACGATTCACTTCGTCTTCAGTGGCATCCCATGACAGAATCGCATAGTGCGGTGATGGCGTGAGATTGGTCGCTTCGAGCCTCACCCGCCAGAAATCGGTGTTGCTCCGTTTCGGAGCTGGAGCGGTCAGCCCAGGCTGGATGGATTGGTAAACCCGGACGAAGTTCGCCACCTCTGGTACCAGGCTGTCTTTCTTCACCTGAGCGGCGATGAGCAACTCGTCCGCGAATTTGACCGCATCCTCGGCCATGCCGTATCCGAGAGCTTCGACTACAAGGTTGTAGCCGGCTTTCAGGTCGGTCTTCGTCTTGGCCCATGTCGCATATCGTTGTCGGACATCGGTTGCGTAGGTTGTTTTGATCCCAGGGGCTTCCTTGAGCTCCGTGTACCACTGGATCGAAGAACTATCTGTGAACAAGTTTGTGACGATCTTCTCGTTGTGAAGCGTCAGGTGGGTTTTGGGCTGCCAGAGTGGGTTTCGAAGCTGGTGAGCGGGCATCGGGTAAAACGGAGCGACCTTTCGGAGGTCTTCCTCGATGGGCAGAATCACGACAAGTGAACGAGTCGGATCGTGCGCGGGCTGCGCTGCCGGCACACCACCGGGATTCGGCGGCTGGGGAACACCACCACCCTTTGGTGGTTGGAAGACACCACCCATTGGCGCACCCTCGAGGCCAACTCCACCACCTGGAATCGGAGCTGGCTCGGTGCCCTCCAGAACGATCCGAAGAATGATGTACCCGGCTTGAACGGGGGTCGCGACGACGAGCGCAAGGATTCCAAGTACGACCGCAGGCAAGAACCGCCTCATCGACGCTCCTCCAGAAATGGTTATTGCTTAATTCTCCGCGAGGAACAGTCGCGGGACAATCGGAAATCTGAACAAGGGCGGATTTGAGTATCACGACGAGAGCCGCGAGGCTCAGAACTCAGGCGAAGAAGTGTCGGACGCGGCCGGGGTATCCGCCCGCCGCGCCGTGAATTCGAGCCGTAATCACTTCACTTCGAGTTTGGGCAGCACAGTTGACGGGACACCGGTAACAAGCATTCCACTTCGTTTGGGGTCGTTCTGCATTTGTTTGAGGAATGCCTTCAACCCTTCAATATCCACGCGGACAGATAGATCGGGCTGCCCAGTACCGGTGACCTTCTCAATGGGCGCGAGTACGCCTGTCTGAACTCGGCTGATGATGTCGGTAATCGGCTTGGGAATCGCTCCCACATCGAACTTGGTGGCTTGCGTGGGGTCGTAAAGCGGATCGAAGAGTGGCCGCCAGCTCTTGAAAGCATCACTGATCCGCGAAGCGTATCCTCGCCAGGGGAGTGAGCGATTCAGTGGGTCGGATGCTCTTGCACCCGCAAAGTTGATGATCCCAGCCGCAATTGCCTCTTCCATCGCATCAGCGTTGAATCCCTTGACGGGTGTGGTGTTCCGGCTCGGAGCCATGTTGCACAGGCCGATGACTGCCTCGGCACTCTCGGCCGGCGACGGGGGAGGCGTCAGTTTGGGATCGGACATGCAGACACGAACGAGCGTGTGAGCCGGGTAGATGAGTTCTCCCGTTGGGCCAGGTAATGCTACGAATCGCACACGACCAAGGGACTTGATCGCCTGCTTTCGCACAAAACCCACGACGGCAAGCTGGTCAGGAGTGGGGGTCGTGCCATCGGGAATCGCAACGAGGGCGTTTGGATTCGTCACACACTCCTGGATGGCAGCGATCAATTGACCGATCTTCTTATCTGCTCCACCTCTGGGGTTCTCATCAAACGCATGACGACGGCTCTTGTAATCAAAGATGTCGTAAGCGTCGAGCAAGTTGGCAGCCGCCTGGAGAGCGTAATACTTGATTTCGGTCGGCGTGTTTGGGTTGGACACCCAGCCTGTGACAGTTGGCCAGTGAGCGTTCGCACCGCTGAGGCAGGTCGCAGCGTAAAGGCGAGCCGCGTTGATCCGTACCACGCGTTCGGGGTGATTGTCGACAAGCGGCTTGAGTGCGGCATCAAGTGCGAACCCCATCTCACGGATGTAGTCCGCATTGTGGATATTTACCTTCGGATTCGTGTTGTCCGAACTGGTTTTGACGTAAGGGTTTGGTTCCAGGATGAAACGATCAAGGCTCTTGATAATCGTATCCACCGTTGGAATATCGCGCCCAGTAGCGTCCTGCTTGAGACCTGGATCCTGTGCGGCCTTGTGGATCAGTGGATGTGAGATGACATCGGCGTAGTATTTCGCGAAGTTCTGAAACTTGCCCTGAGCAACTTTCAGCTCTTCTTTCGTGATCCCACGAGTGTCTCTCAGGATTGTGATATCGTTGGAGCCACTCAGGAGGGGGATTCGTGTTGCGTCTTGCCCCTCGGCTGGTGTGACGACAAACCCAACGATCGCGAGACTGCTCCAGGCGATGAAACGGTGTAATGTCATCGGTTTTCCCGGTGTGGGGTCAGAGTGGCGGTCTAGCAGTTTAACACCCACAGGCAGAAACCGTTTGCCCGGAATGAGTCGAACTTGCGGTTGACCGGTAAGTTGAGCCTACCGGCCAACGGCCAGAACCGCAAGTGTTTCGGGAACCGACCAGCGTTCCCGATGAATGAAGTGGATGGATTGCTCAGACCATGCCGGCACACCGGTGGATGTGCGACATCAGAATCGGATGCCGGCCGTCATCAGGATGTTAAAGTTGTGCAGGTTGCTTTGCATTGGGGGGATCAGATTCATCCAGTCGTATCCCCATTCCGTTCGCAATCCGCCAAACAGAATCCATGCACCCATGGGCACTTCAACGGTAGCATGGGACTCGATGAACAACCCGTGCGTTACGCCTTGCCGGCGTGCGTAATCGCCATTCGCGGTCTCGTTTTGGGGAATCATATCGACGTGGGCGGTTCCCCAGCGGCCACCGACGGTTGTACCGAACCGGTAATTCCAACCACTTTCGACACCAACCGTTCCCGGGCCCCAGTACCACCAGTCACGGCCAATACCGAAGTTGAAGTTCGTTCTGCTCAGACCGCGAATCGCCTGCTCGGCCAGGATATCGGGCCGCGGACTCCGTGTGTTCCCGATGACGATTGGAGCCTGGCGAAGTTCGAGGTTCGTGTAGTGGCCCACGGAACCCCGGTTGAACTGGTAGCTCAGACCTAGATCGACTGCCCAGGCGGCATCGTGACTTCTGTTGAAGAACAAACTCCGCCCGCCGCCACCGGTCATCCAGCCGGTTTGAAGTTGGCGAGCGAGCCACCCTTCCCCGACGGCAATTGTCGGACCCGTGTAGGAGTAAAGGTCGTAGCCGATGCGACCGTTGCGTCCCAGCGGCCCGGCGCAGCCAGGTCCATCCGTGAAGAATGGACTCGGGTAGGAGCCAGGGGGCACGCCATTCGTTGTCATGGGTAACGGCTGGCCCGTGAGGGTTCCCACGGGGTCGGCGGCCTCCTCGGAGGCAAGCCGCACAGGCGCTCCGAGTCGTGCTACGGCCGATTGTCCGGTCGTGCTCGTCTGCGCTGCCGACATCGGCATTCCAGGTTTTTCGCCTGCCCCGCTCCCCGCTCCCGTTCCGGAGTACCTTCCCGGAGGTGGAGGATACGAAGTGGTCCCAGATTGAGCCGTGGCTGGACCGGCAGCAACAGCCGCCAGCAGCAACACGCCGGAGAGTCGTCGGGTGTTGATCGTCATGCGCCCCTCGCCCCGCCGTTTGCGACTCAGCGCTCGCGGCCATGTACCAAACGGAACCCCGTCTCCTCTTCCTGTATCGGAACATTGCAGATGCCGACTTTAACGGTTCATCCGGATGTACCGTCGCGATAACGAGGTTTGGCTTCTGCGAGGTCACGAGTTATAAACAACGTGGTGACTTTGGGAAAGCAAAGGCGGCACGATGGAATCGCACGAATTGCGGGATCTGGAGGCGGCGAAGCGCTACGTCCTGGAGGGACTGTGGCTCCAACGAGCCGTGAAGCCAAACGCGGCGACCGTTCGGCCGACCCTCGAGTGGGCAATGGAAATCGCCTCCGGTGGTCACCCGTTACCCCCGGTTGGACTCGTCGCCGATATCGGGCACATCGCGTTCGGTGCTGATGCGGAGCATCGACTCAAAGATCCCATTCACATTCCGGGTTGGCCCCCGACGCTGGCGCGAACATACGAGGACCACGTCCTCGGGAAACTCTACGCGGACTGGATGTTCGAGCGTGCCGGCGATGCAATCCGCAAATACCAGGGCAAGGACCGCGTCAAAGGGATTGCCTACGTCATCAACCAGATTCGTGAACGGGCGAAGTTCACCGGCGTGCTGCTCCCCCCCGCAGTGATTCGGAGTCTGCTCACGGCGAACCCCGACGATGTGCTGTCTACCGGCTGGGACGGCCTGATGCGGGATGGGCCATCCGAGATTCAGGTGAAGCTCTACGAGGAATTGGTTGCCGCGTCGCGCCGGACGAACGAGGTATTCGCCAAGGAAGATGTTGACGCGTTGGAAGACAGATCCGCACTCGGAGACATGGGTCAATACGTCGCCCTTCGCCAAATCCGGCAGACTACAGCACGCATCGAGTCGATGCTTCCCCCCCGCCCCGTGAAACCACTCGTGGGTCGCAAGGAGGTGCCGACTCGCGTGCTCGACGAAGATCAGTACCCCGTCGGCGGCTACACATCGATCTCGAACCGTGGGTCAATCGAAAGCCTGTTGCACTCGCAACTCGCGTACATGGAAGACGAAAGCCCGGACCTGTTCGACATCAAGTTCGTGCGCGATGAGTTATTTTATTACTCACGAGATGAGAACCAGTTCCTGCGACGTCGCCGGGCATTCGTCTTTGTTCTCTTCCCCGATCTGATTGCAGCTCGCTTCAAAGATCCGAAGTTGCCTCATCAACGAATCGTGATGCTCATGTCGTCGATCCTGGCACTGTTCCGTCGTCTCACGGAATGGCTCAGCACCGACGCGATCCGTTTCGAAGTCCTGTTCGTTCAGGATGGAGGGAAGAAACCACTCGCGGAGGAAGCAACGCTGATGGAGTTACTCCTCCGCGAACCGATTGAACGAGGCGATGGCCTCGTCACATGGTTGCCGAACAAGGAAGCGGTGATCCAGCATCTGAACCGGTTGGCTCGTCTCTCGCAGGTACACTGCCTCGCGGCTGCGACCGAACCCTTCGAGATGGATCTGGAAAGCGTAGTCGTGACTGAACTGGTTGTCGCTGGAGAACGACCCGAGGTGGGCAGCGGTGACGGCGTCGTGACCGAACTGGAGGGTGAAGACGCCCTCGATGTCTGGCAGGAAACGGTGCTGCGGATTCTGCAACTCTGGGTGTGATTCAGAGTCTGAACACGGCGGTAATCCCATGCACGGCGATCACGAATCGATCCTCGGGTGCCTCCTTGGGCTGGCCGTGGGTGACGCGCTTGGTGTTCCACGAGAAGGGATGTCGAAGCGGCGCGGCGAGCGATTATTTCCAAACCTGGAGCGTCATCACTTCCTGCTCCACGGCGGGATGTTCTCGGACGACACCGAACACGCCTGCATCACGGGGCAGGCATTGCTCGTCTCCGGTGGCGATCTTGACCGTTTCACCCATTCACTGGGTCGCAGGATCCGCTGGTGGTTCGCGGGCCTACCCGCTGGAATTGGTCACGCGACGTTGAAAGCGTGCGTCAAACTCTGGTGCGGTGTTTCGCCAACTCGCAGTGGGGTATTCTCGGCCGGGAACGGTCCCGCGATGCGAAGCCCGATCCTCGGGGCGTGCCTGGGCGGCGACCGCGAAACGCTCAGGATCTTCGTGCTTGCGGCCACCCGGGTCACGCATACCGACCCGAAAGCGGAGTGCGGTGCGCTCGCGGTGGCCTGGGCTGTTCACCGAGCCGCCGAGACCCAAAACACAACTCCGCCAACGCCATCGGCATTCGTCGCGGAGGTTCGTGAGTTGCTCGCTGGCGAGCCTGCTGGTGTGGACTTGCTGGCCTCGCTAGACATTCTGGTTGCAAGCCTTGGTGTCGGTTGCACAGTCGCGGAGTACGCCGAAACCCTTGGGTTAAAGCACGGCGTGAGCGGTTACATATACCACACCGTTCCGGTCGCGATCTACGCCTGGCTCCGGCATCCCGACGATTACCGAACCGCGATTCAGGCGACCATCCGTTTAGGTGGCGACACCGACACCGTTGCGGCAGTTGCCGGCGCGATCATCGGCGCACGAGTCGGGAAGGCAGGCATCCCGGCCCAGTTGCTGACGGGCATCATCGACTGGCCGCGTTCCGTTCGCTGGGTGGAATCACTGGCGACCCGGCTTGCCGAAGGGAAGTGGCGAACCTCACCCCAGCCGGCTCAAACGCTGGCATGGTGGGCACTTCCCTTCCGCAACTTAATGTTCCTCGTGGTGGTGTTGCTGCACGCTTTCCGGAGACTTTTGCCACCTTATTGAGAGGATCAGCAAATCTCGGGCTGGGGGAAGCGAATCCCCTTCTGTTCCGGGATCTCGTATTTCGATTGCATGAGATTGTGTTGTCGGGACAATAACCTCGCTCACTTCGCGACAAACGGGAGATCTGTCATGGGGCTGGGAAGCTGGATTGGCGGGCAGTTCATCGACATCATCGAGTGGACTGAACCGAGTCAGAACGAGATTCTGGCTCATCGGTTCACTCGCCACAAGAACGAGATCAAAAACGGCGCCAAGCTCGTCGTCCGCGAAGGACAGGCAGCAGGGTTCGTCAAGGAGGGTCAACTCGCGGACGTGAAACTCCCGGGGATGTACACCCTCGACACGAATAACATGCCAGTCCTCTCCACCATCCTGGGGTGGAAATATGGCTTCGAGTCGCCGTTCAAGTGCGAAGTGTATTTCATTGCCACGCGGCAGTGGACCGACCAGAAGTGGGGCACACAAAACCCCATCATGTATCGTGATCCCGAATTCGGCCCCGTTCGGTTACGTGCCTTCGGCAACTACGCCTTCAAGATCATCGACCCCGGCACGTTCCTGAAGGAACTCGTCGCGACCGATCCGTCGTTTGAACTGTACGAGATCTCCTCTCAGTTTCGGAACGTGATCGTATCGCGGTTCATTGACGCACTCGGCGGCGCGAAGATCCCGATGCTCGATCTTGCGGGGAATTACGAGAAGGTCAGCAATCTCGCCAAGGAACGGATCGCACCGGAACTCGCGAAGATGGGCGTCGCGCTGACCCAGTTCTTCGTCGAGAACATTTCGTTGCCGCCAGAAGTGGAAGCGGCTCTCGACAAGCGATCACAGATGTCGGTTCTAGGGAACCTCGATCAGTACACGAAGTTCCAGACTGCCGATGCCATTCGTGACGCTGCCCAGAACCCTGGCGGATTGGGCGGACTCGGTGCAAGTCTCGGCGCGGGGCTTGCGGTTGGGCATCAGATGGGGGGCGCGCTTGCCGGTGCGGCCTCGGCTCCGGGCGTCGTGACGCCCTCTCACACGACGTCACCGGCCTCCGCGAGTGGGCCACCACCACTTCCCACAGCAGTTGCGTTCCACGCTTCCATTGATGGCGTTGCTGCGGGACCGTTCGACATGGCGAGCATGGCAGCGCATGTCCGATCTGGCAAGCTGACGCGGGCATCGCTCGTCTGGAAGACGGGCATGGCGTCCTGGTCTGCCGCCGAGACCGTGCCTGAACTCCAGCCACTGTTCGCGGCGGTCCCGCCACCGTTGCCCATGTGAGTCGCTTCGGGGTGGAAGTGATCCCACCCCCCGCGTCCCTCGTGAAGGGGGACGCTCTCGGTTCTCGCCTCACCCACACAAGACCCGCCCATGTCGCAAGAACCACCACCACTTCCGACCCCGAACGCTCCACCCGTCACGCGAGAGCCGACGCTCACGAAGGCACCCCCCGCAGGGAAACTGTTTCCGTGCCTGAAGTGCGGAGCGAAGGTTGAGTTCGACCCGCGTACCCGATCGCTCAAATGCCCGTTCTGCGGCCACGAAAGTGCAATCGCAGGGCCGGATGAAAGCGATGAAGTTGCGGAGCACGACTTCGATACCTACGTTGGCAGGCTCGCGAAGGGCGGCGGAGACGCGATCGCGGGGCGGTCGTCGCAGGTCCGTTGCACGGGATGCGGTGCAATGGTGCTACTCGAAGATAAGGTCGTCACCGAAAACTGCCCGTTCTGCAGCACTCACCTGGAGAACAAGCCAGAAACCACGGAGGGGATGATCCCCCCAGAATCGCTGATCGCGTTCGGGGTCGATCTCCGTGCCGCACGCGAAGCGTTCGACAAGTGGCTCAAGGGTCTCTGGTTCGCCCCGACCGAACTCAAGAACGTCGCCAATCTTGGGAGACTCGTTGGCGTTTACATCCCGTACTGGACCTACGACTCGATGACCTACACCCGCTACGACGGGATGCGGGGCGACGATTACACGGAACAGCAAACGTACACGGAGCGCGACCCCCAGGGAAACTCGGTGACCAAGACTCGGACTGTCACCAAGACGCTGTGGTATCCCGTGTCGGGCGAGGTCCAGCACTTCTTCGATGATGTCCTGGTCTGCGGCTCAAAGAGTGTACCAGGGCATCTCGTGCGGGGGATGGAACCGTGGGAGTTGGGGGAACTTGAACCATTCAAGGCCGAGTTCCTCGCGGGTTTGAAAACGGAACGGTATGCGGTCGATCTGAAGGAAGGGTTAGAAGTCGCCAAGCAACTGATGGAGCCAACGATCGACCAACTGATCCGCAGGGACATCGGTGGCGATCACCAGCGAATCACCAGCAAGAACACACGCTATCGAGCGGTGACGTTCAAGCACTGCCTCCTCCCTGTGTGGGTAGCGAACTACCACTACCACGAGAAGCTGTTTCAGATCCTGGTGAACGGCCGCTCGGGTAAGGTCTCTGGCGAACGACCGTGGAGTTGGATGAAGATCATCCGCCTCGTCGCGATTATTGCTCTGCTGGTTGGAGGCATCATCGCACTGGTGATGACATTGAAGAAGCCACCGGCGGGGACCGCCCCGCAGCCTCCACGGCAATCACGGCGACAGTCGCGTGCGCGTCCACAACGACTCAATTTCACGGGCGAAGCGGATGCGGTCGTGGAGACGGCTCGGTCGTCCCTGCCAGAACTCGAACACGGCCGGCAGGACGCGATACCCACCCCAATTCGGCGGTCGAGGCACGTTCCCGTCCGGATATTGCGCCATTAACTCGGCGTGCCGCTGTTCCAGGAACGCTCGATCGGGGATGACCTCACTCTGGGCCGACGCCCACGCACCCAGCCGGCTACCCAGGGGCCGATTCGCGAAGTACTCGTCCGATTCGGCCTCGGTGACAACCTCGATCATCCCCTCAACGCGGACCTGGCGTTCAAGTGCATGCCAGGGGAACACGAGGGCAACACACGGGTTCGCCGCGAGTTCCTTTCCCTTGCGGCTATCGTAGTTCGTGAAGAACGTGAACCCGCGATCATCGAGCGCTTTGAGAAGCACGAGCCTCGCGGACGGAAACCCATCCGATGTGGCTGTCGCCAGCACGAATGCGTTCGGTTCATGAACGCTCGCAGCGACCGCCTGTCGGAACCATCGGTGAAAGAGCGCGAACGGATCGTGCCCCGCGTCCTCCTCGGAAAGCCCGTCGGCGGCGTATTCCTTCCGCATGTCTGCCAGCGATGGAGTGCTCACTTCTTCTCCAACTGATACGTCGATTCCGGGAGGTCCACAGTCAGCCCCTTTTCGGGCACAGCTAACTTCGCGGTCCAGAGAACAGCTTGCGACATCATGCGTCGGTATTCTTCGCGCTTCCAGTTGTCGTGAAAGTGGAGACCGCTGAATCCGAACGATCGCCCGCCGTCGGCTCGCTCCCACGACCAAGCCACGGTTTCCTTCACTCCGTCAATCTCGGCTTGCAGTACCGGCTTCACAGCACGTTCGCCCTTCGGATGCTTGAGCTTATAGTAGAACTCCTCGCGGATCTTGAAATCCTTGATCCCCGTCGTGATTGGGTGTTTCGGGTCGGCGACGATCGCGTTGGCGTCCACGACCTGATACTTCCGATCCGGCCCGCCGTGGCATCCTCCGAACAGCGAGACAAACGCCTCGATCGGCTCGACATCTTTCGCACCCATCCCCCAGTGGATCACGATCAACCCACCCCCGCGCTTCGCAAGTTGGCGGAACGCGGCTAACCGCTTCTCATCCGCCGAGACCCACTTCGCCCCCTCGGAAACGAACAGAACCACCACGTCGGAACGACCAACAAGTTCCGGCCCTTCCTTCCAGACACCATCGGCCTTCGATGTGGTGACTTCCAGTTCCTTCACCGGCTTCAGGCACTTCGCAAGGACATCCAGGCCAGGGGCGTACTCGTGGGTGCCGACCGGGTGACCATCTGGAGCGGAGCTGACCAGAAGCACCTTTCTGGGAGCATCCGCAGCGAACGACGAACACGCGAATCCAAGTAGCAAAAGGCACGAAATGAGACGGCACATGGAGATGCTCCAGGGGAGGGTTCCAAGCAGGTGCCCGCAGTTGCAAGCACATTTTTGGGAGGGCGAGGCTCCTGCCGAGCCGAAGGCAGTGGCTCGGCAGGAGCCTCGCCCTCCCGGCCACACAGCCTTACAACCAGCCTCGGCTGTCTGCTTAGCAGGGATGACTGATACTTCGATGACAGTCTACTCGCACGGGCCGGTTCATGCCCCGGTGACATCGCGGAATCGGTCGTCGTACGCTGCCAGCCCGAACGGTGGCCTGTATGCGTGGAGTTCGTTCACACCCTGGAAGGGATTGCAGACCAGGAACATTCGGCGGTTCGCGGTCCTGAGCCGTGGCCGGCCATCGGGCATCGGCGGAGTTGCAAGTGCACGGATGCCATCACGAGAACCCCGGAGCACCTCGCGGCACATCCGCAACCGCCAGCGCCAGCCCAGGCGACCGGGCGGCTCCGGCGGATCGAGGAACTTGCTCGCGACTTCGCTGAAGTATGCTGCATTCACGAGTTGACGGAAGCCGTCCGGGTGTGGCAAGAACTCGCAGTTATGATCCGTGAAGTTGAACAGTGCTTCCTGTGAACCCAGCTCGGTCGCCACGGAACCTTCCATCAGCACGAGGCTATTCGGATGGCAGCAGTGTCGAATCTGGGCCAGAGCGTAGAAAGGATCGAAGAGGTGATACCAGACCCCCAGGAAGAGCACGATGTCGAACTTCTCTTGCAAGGCGGCGAGCTGATAAACCGAAACGTCCTGCTTGATCTCGACGGAGGAGCCAAACAGTTCTTTCGCGACGTGGATCCCCTGCCCTTCCGCCCAGTTCTGAGAGCAATCGTCGGTCGCGAGAACTCGCTTTGCTCCTCGCCGCTCCGCGAAAAAACTCCAGTAGCCATCCCAGCACCCGATATCGAGCACATGTTTGTCGCGGAAGTCGATGAGACCGAGATGCCCCTCTATGAACGCCCAGATTCGCCGATGGCCCGAATCAACTGGCGTCTTTGGAATCGCACGCAATCCGTTGCCGAAATCGAACTCGTGATACCACGAAACCGCGTCGATGCGATGCTGAGCGGATGCGTCCATATGCCCTTCCGGATGCCAACAGCAATTCACTCCACGTTCCGATTTGATACCGAAACGGGTCGTGGAATGCGAACCGGCCGGGACACCTCTTGTAAGGCTGTCCCGGCCGGTTCGCGATCGGTTCCGTCCGCCGTCGACTCAGGAAGCGTGCGAGAAATGAGTTAACAGGTCTGCATTGTTTTGCCCTCCCCCCTTGTGGGGGAGGGTGGCGAGGCTTTGCGAGCCGGGTGGGGGGGTCAGCGATAGCCCATCTGAGGGGATAACCTTACCCCCCACCCGCTCCTCGAAGACTCGGAGCGACCTCCCCCACAAGGGGGGAGGTGAAGAAACAACCGCTTCGCGGCGGGTCTGCTTTTTCCCGCCTTGGAATCAGTTCTTGCGGCGTTCCGTGTACAGGAGATCCTTGGGATCGTCGCTGACGAACCACGGAACTCCGTTCCGCAGATACATCTTCCGTTGCTCTTCACCGTTTAGCGGTCGCGCTCCGAGTCGGCCGAAGACGCCGATTTGGTGGCCGCTCTCGTCCACGGCACGGTCACGATCGAGACCACGTGCCACGTTAATAATCTCGCCGCCATGAGGCAAGCGATACGTCGCGATGAGTCGCGGTGTAGGTCGTGGGCTGAAGCCCTCGAAGCCCGGTGTTTCCGGCGATGTAAGTTGCACGACCCGCATCCCGTTCTTGCCATCCGCGACGTAGGCGATCAACGAGTTGTAGGTGATGCCGAGTTTCACATCATGAGCGTCGTTCATGTGCCCGCCCGCGTTGTACACCTGATCGACCTTCGGCTCCTCGGCCTTGGTCATGTCGAGGATCACCAGCCCCTTCGACTTCGCCGCGACATAGGCGTAAGTACGGGAGAGATAGATCGAGTGAGCTTCCGGAATGCGGAGGAGCGACTTCGCGACGGGCCGCGCAGGATCGGTAATATCCAGAACCTTCACGCCCTCCTCGTCGCAAACGTAGGCGTAGCGGAACTGGACAGCCGACATGTGCGGATGCTTGATCGCCGTCTCACCGATGATCGAGGTGACCTTTGGTTTCAGTGGATCGTCGATGTCGAGCACGACCAACCCCGCGTCGCAGCAGATGTAGATGTAGTGCCCCACCACCAACGCGTGCTTCGCACCGCAGAGGATGCCTTCTGGGTTGAAGGTGAGTTCCCGACGCAGGAAGTTGTTAATCGGGTTCCCGTCGAGAAGCGTTCCCGCTCCTGTGAGGATCAACCCCTCGTACTTGTCGCAGATGTAGAGGTACCCGAACAACGGGTGAATCGGCTGCTCCTTGTTCGCGGGCATCTGCTTGCGCGTTGGGTCCACTGCAACGGTCGTCGGCGTTGCGATAAACGTGGCATACCGCGACGGCAGGTAGAACTTCTGGCCCACTGGTGAAACCGGAGCCGTGGTGATCCGTTCCGCGAAGCCCTTGTGGTCGATGAACGCGATGTCGAACACACGGACACCGGCATCGCCGCACGCGGCATACAGGTACTCACCGCGGTTCTGCACCATCAAGACCTCAGACTTCTTGAACGGCTTACCCACTCCGGTTGCGATGTCTCGCCCGGGGTGTTCATGGGCATCCTTCAGAAGCCCGCCGCTTGCCGCGTGCTTCTTGTAATCGTCCGGGTACGCGAAGCGATGCAGATCGCTGCCGAAGACAGCCTGAGGCTCCTTGGTCTCGGTCACGACGACCCCGAACAAACCTTCTTCACCAGCAGCGGCCCAGGCATACTTCCCGACGAAGTTCGTGAACCCGGTCCCCTGCATGAGCAGTTGGGTCATCCAGGCGTTGTTGGTGTTCTCCTTCGCCAGGTGGCAGTCGGTGCATTGCTTGGTTTCGCGAGCACCACGACCACGAACCGTGTGCGGCACGTTCGTGCTAAAGGCGATTCCGCCGTATCCGTCTGCGGAGATGGTCTGCTGCTGCGGATAGATCGACTCGCGGTTCCCGTTGGCACTGCTGACGTGAATCGCGCAACTGGACCGAGCCGGGTTGATCTTGTTCTTGGTCACGTCGCCATCGCGGGCCAGCATGTACACGTCATCGCGCAACGTCTGGAAGTTGTACGCGGTGTAGTTCCGCTGCACGTCGCCGTCGCCGTGAAGCATCGGCATCTTGAGGTTCGCTCGCTGTGGCAAGTGACACCCAAAGCAACTCGGGTTCCACGACGAGTGACACGAAATGCACGACATGTTGTCGTTCCGGTGAGCAGTACACTTCTCACCACCTTCCGGGATATCGCCCCACACCGTCTTGCCATCTTCGAGTCGTACAGTTTTCGCGAGCGCGGATTTCTCGTTGTAGCGGGGGTGATTCTTGGTGATGGTGTCGCGCGTCTGCACGATTTCCCAGCGGAGATCCTTCTCGACGCAAGAATTCTGGAAGTAGCGTTTGCCCCCGTTTGGGAGATCCTGAACTTCGAACCGCGGCGTGCCAAATGGCGTCTTCAGCGCCATCAGGTTCCGTCCCTCATTGTTCGGAGCGGAGGTGTACGAGGCCGGACCGGAGGTACGCAGTGTTGCGGTTTTCTCGATCGTGCCGTGGCAGTCGATACAGCCAATTTCAGTCGCGGCTCGGGTCTCCATATGAAGGCGATTGTTGCCGTGCATGTCCTGCGAGAAGTGGCAGTCGATGCAGTGCATCCCCTTCTCCATGTGGATGTCCATGAGGTGAACCGGCGATCCGGCCCGGCATCCATCGAGCTTGGTTTCTGCCTCACGAGCGGCCTTCGGACCCGTCACCGGATCGGAGAACTTCTTGGTTTCCTCGTGGAATTTCCGAGCCAGGTTTGGCCATTCCATCCCCGCCGCGAGTTTGACGGGATCGGGTGGGCCGACAAGCCCGCCCTGATGGTCGATGAAGTTGCCCTTCAGATCCTTCTTGAACACCGCACGGAATGCCCAACCGTGGCTGTGGAAGTCCCCGAACTGGATCTTTGAGAGTTGTGGGTTGAGCAGCGACAGATCATTCAAGAACGCGGGATCGGACAGATTGTTCCGGGACGCCGATTCATTCGGGTTGAACATCAGCGACCGAACGAGTTCCTCGGCCGTGGGGTTCTTCTGCTTCGCGGGGTAAACATGGCGAGCTTCCGTTTCCTCGTCGTACCACATGAACCCGATGTAGCTGTTCATGACGGTGGTGCCTGGGTGAACGTGGCAGATCATGCACTGGCTGGTTGGGATCGAGTTGGTGAACTTGTGCTCGATTGGGTGCCCGCTCTCGTTGGTCGGGATTGTCGGATCCTTGGTAAAGCTCGTGCCACGATTCCCGTACTGGGCATAGGGGCCTGAGTGGATTCGTGAGCGGTCGTTCGCGTAGATGACGTGGCACGCCGTGCAACCGCTCTGGCGGTAGTCGCCCGGGTGATCGTTGGTGCCGATCATGTTCAACGTCGGGTCGAACAGCCGGGTCTTGTTCGCACTCACGAGCACGGGGTCGGTTCGGTTGCTCGTCCCCAATCCACGAACGCTCAACCGGGTACGCGGTCGGCCGGGTTCCTCGGTCCGTTCTGGAATCCCGATCTCGGGGAGGAACCGTCCACCTGGTTCGAAAATTCGCAACACGTTCGACGGTTGACTCATCTCGTATCGCGGAAGTGGATCAAGTTGCACCAGAACGCCCTTCTGATCCTGTTCCTCTTGAGTCGGCGGCGGGAAAGTCTTGAGCCGGAGGCTCGCCCCATTCATGCCGTAGGCTTCGCCGAGAACCGCCCTCTTCACGGGAAGCGTGCCGTTGTTGTAAGCGGCCGAACCCCAGAGCATGCACCCCGTGGACATGATCTGCTTGCGGTTCGTCTGCACTTCCTTCGGGTGACATCCCGACGTGCCGCAACTGATGTGCGCAATCCGGAAGTCCCCCGGATTAACGAAGCGGATGTACGCGGGCGATTCGTTGTTCAACAGCGTGTAACTACGGACAGGATTCGCTGACGCCGGCCATAGATGCGGATTCCGCGAGGCGACGTGCGCTTTCTCTTTCGTCGGAGCCGAGGCATCGCCACCGTGGCAATCGGTACAACCGAGCCGGAGCGTCGGTTTGCAGTGTGGGTCGCCGGTGTTCTGGTGACAGACCACGCAGAAGCCCGATTTGGCCTGGGCCTGCTCTGCGGTCTGCTTCATCAATTCGACGTTCGCCAGTTCCGGCGGCATGGGGAACGGGTCGCTCGGGTCCGTGGACCACTCCGGATTATTCGGATCGCGTGTCCCATCCCCCAATGGCAGCAGTGGCGATGCCTTGGATAGACTGTGCGCAGGGACGACGTACCCCTTCTGGGCAGGTTGAGCCGCGTACGCTGCCACCCCAATCAGAAAGGGGACCGCGACTGCAATGGTTCGGACCATGAACCCCTTGCGATCGTTGCGACCCAGATTCTGCGTGACGGCCGCGTCCATACGGCACCCTCCCATTCAGCGAATAGTGTTCCGAACTCACGTCTATAACGAGGCTCTGAACTGGGTCAAGTGAAGAATGGGTCGTGAAGTGCGTCTGGGGAACCTGGTGAACTTCACGAGGCGGCGAGCGGTGGCGATCCTTGCGAAACCGCGTTGGAGGAGTGCCCCACTCGGCGAGGGGTGAGTACAACAAACGAAAACAACTCCTGAGGTGGCGACATTCCATGCTGTACGAAGGCGATTTCTCCTCCCCTGCGGGGCGGTTCGTGCTGATCGCGGCTCGTTTCAACGGAGTCGTGGTCGATCAACTCACCGCCGGGGCAACCGATGCCCTGAAGCGTCATGGCGTCACCGATGACCGCATTGACATTGTGCGTGTCCCGGGTTCCTACGAGATTCCGCTGATCGCGCAGAAACTCGGCAAGTCCGGGAAGTACGCTGCAGTGATCTGTCTGGGGTGCGTAATCCGAGGCGACACCGACCATTACGATCACGTAGCCGGTGCGGCGACGAGCGGCATCGCAAACGCGGCGATGAACTGTGGCGTGCCCGTGATTTTTGGCGTGTTGACGTGCGATACGCTGGAGCAAGCGATTCACCGCGCCGGCGCGAAGGCCGGCAACAAGGGCTTCGAAGCCGCCGTCTGCGCCATCGAAATGGTGAACCTGCTCAAGAAGTTACCGGGGTGAGCGGGTGAAAGGGTTTGTCACCCCTTCACCCGCTCACCCCTTCACTTGCCAGCGTCTTTCGCGCAGCGGAAACCGACGTGTGACTGACCGGTCTCGATGTCGCCCTGACCGCGGCCGTAGGGTTTGTAACGAGCGCAGAAGCCGTCGCTGCACAGGAATGAGCCACCGCGTTGGACACGCTTGGGAGCATACGGGTTTTCGGTCGGCCGCACACGGGGGTCGTAACTCGACGGCGGCCCCTTCGGATTCTTCAGCGGGCTGCTCTTGTAATACTCGGGTGTGTACCAGTCTGCACACCATTCCCACACGTTGCCGGCCACGTCGTAGAGACCGTAATCATTCGGCGGATAACTCTTCACGGGGGCAGTCCTCACGAAACCGTCGGCGAGCGTGTTCTGCTGGGGAAAGCTCCCTTGCCAGATGTTGCAGCGCCATTTGCCATCCGAGTCGGGTGCGTTGTCGCCCCACGCGTAGGTTTTGCTCGCCAACCCACCGCGAGCAGCACGTTCCCACTCGGCTTCGGTCGGCAGTCGCTTGCCAGCCCACTTGCAGTAAGCGTCGGCATCTTTCCAGCAGACATGCACAACAGGGTGGTTCATCCGCTCGCTGATGTCGCTGCCTGGCCCTTCCGGGTGCTTCCAACACGCCCCGGGAACCCACTCCCACCAGCCTTCTTCTCGGTCCCACGACACGGGTTGCTCGGGCTGGCGAAACACGAGTGATCCCGGCACGAGCGCTTCCGGTGGTGGCGGCGGAACCCCCGGTTGGAGGTTCGCCATGATTTGCTCAACCGTCGGCTTCTGCTCGGCGACCGTGACGTAGTTCGTGGCGTTCACGAACTCCGCGAACTTCGCGTTGGTGACTTCGGTCTCGTCCATCCAGAAGCCATCGATCTCGATCTCGTGCTCGGGGTGGGCATCGAAGAATCGCGGGTTCGTGTCGCTCGTCCCCATTGTGAACTTGCCGCCAGGAATCCAGACCATCCCTTCAGGGGCAGTCTTGCCAGCGAAGTACATCGTGATGCCGAAACCGAAGACGATTCCGACTGCCAGGAGCGCGAACCACTTCCATGGGATCGAACGTGTCGGGGCCGTGGGAGGTACTGCAGGCGCTGACTCGGCGGCCCGGGACTGCTGACGCTCACGAGATTTTTGCGACATCGACGAACCCGCTGTGGGGACTGTGTAGGGCTGTTCCGTGATTCACACAGGGCTGTACAGGTAAACCCCCTCACGAGTGCTCCGGGTTCGCCAAAACGCTCGCTTTTTGGTGAACCCGGAGCACCCGTGAGGGGGCCATCACAATCCAAACCACCCACGTGCCTCACGGATTGGCCCTGCTGGGTAAGGTTCAGGTTACCTCTTCCCCTACCAACTTGACCAGAATAATGATAAAGCATTGCGACGGGATGCGGGAGCCGTGAACGGCTCAGAATTCTGAATCCTGAATCTCGACCCCCTGAAGTTAGCAAATGTCCATTACCGCACAGAACGTGTCGAAGCGATTCGGGGATTTCGTCGCCCTGGATAACGTATCAGTCGACTGTCCCGCGGGGCAGCTTGTCGCGCTGTTAGGTCCGTCCGGTTCCGGGAAGACAACGCTACTGCGAATCATCGCCGGTCTTGAGATTCCCGATGCTGGCACCGTCCTGTTCAAGGACGACGACATTACTCGCCATTCCGCCAAGGATCGCAACGTCGGCTTTGTATTCCAGCACTACGCGCTATTCCGACACATGACAGTGTTCGAGAATGTGGCCTTTGGGCTACGGGTTCGCAAGGCTCCCGAGGATAAAGTCCAGCATCGGGTGATGGAGCTGTTGCGGCTCGTGCGGCTCGAAGAAAAGGCAAAGCGCTACCCAGCGGAACTCTCAGGTGGGCAGCGCCAGCGAATTGCGCTCGTGCGAGCACTCGCACCAGACCCGGAAGTGCTGCTACTCGATGAGCCATTTGGAGCGCTCGACGCAAAGGTCCGCAGCGAACTCCGCACCTGGCTGCGGCGATTCCACGATGAATTCCACGTCACCAGTATCTTCGTGACGCACGATCAGGAAGAAGCCTTTGAGGTCGCCGATCGCGTCGTTGTGATGAACAAGGGAAAGATCGAGCAGCACGGCACGCCAATCGAGGTGTTCGAACACCCGGCCACCGCGTTTGTGATGGACTTCCTCGGGAATGTGAACAAACTCCCCGTGCGAGTCGAAGGCGGCAGAGCACTGCTGGGTGATACGGGCATGGTCGAGTTGCCCGCGAAACTGTTCGGTACCAGCGAGACAGGGAAGATCGACGCCTACATCCGACCGCACGAGCTAGACATCTCCCGCACCGCTGAGGGCGGCAATTGCATGACCGCGAAAGTGCTGCACATCAACCCCGCTGGATCGGTCGTTAAGGTCCGGCTCATGGCTGAGGATTTCGGCCTCGTTATCACTGTTGATGTGTCTCCAGAGCGATTCCGGGGTTTGGCGCTTCTCCCATCGGAACTGGTCTATGTGACCCCCAAATCGGGGAAGATATTTGACACAGATTACACGATCTGAGTCGCTCAACGCACCCTTTTTTCGCATGGACATGTCGCCACAAGTGACGTGTCCATTTCTATTTATAGCACAATCAAAATAATCACTACTTTCTCTACTTGCAAAGTAATCTAATTGCCGATATCTTCCTCAACACGACTTCAACGATGATGTTGGTCGTGATAAAGAGGAAGCGTCGATGAGCGGATTATTTGACCGGTACTTCCAACTCCTCGCCGGGCGTGCGCCAGGTGCCGAGTATGGGGTGATCGCTTCACCCAGTGACGAGGTCACAGGTGCTGAGATGGAAGTCGTGGCCACCATGCCGAGGTGTCTTTGTCCCGGACGCTGAACCTGTGGAAGTGAACTACCCCTTGAAGCCCGACTGGAGTGAGGCAGCGATGAAGCCGAGTCGAAGATGGTTCCTGGTAAGCACTGCGTTCGCTGCCCTTACGGTTGCGTCCTGCGACAGTGGCGAAAAGCGCAAGCCGACGTTCCCGACCTCAGGGAAGGTACTCCTTCCCGACGGCAAGCCCGCTGTGAACGCGTCCGTGATTCTGCACCCGATTGGGGATGCCGACCCAAACGCTGTGAAGCCGCATGGGAAAGTTGAGGCCGATGGGACCTTCAAACTCACGACTTACGATACCGACGACGGTGCTCCGGCGGGCGAATACAAGGTGACGGTCGAGCTCTGGCTGGCCGGCGTTCGGGCCGATGACCCGCCGAGTAACCGGTTGGCTCCCAAATACAGCAAACCCGACACTTCCGGGCTGACGGCCACCGTGAACTCCGGTCCGACAGAACTCAAGGCTATTGAACTGAAAAAGTAACACACACCCTGGCCGAACTCTCAGCGAGTTCGGTCTTCACTTAACGCGGAATCCAAGGAGTACCTGTCATGCGTCGTTATCTCACTTCCCGCGCTGAAGTCCGTCGCGGGTTCACACTGATCGAGTTGCTGGTGGTGATCGCGATCATCGCCATCCTGATCGGCCTCCTGTTGCCTGCCGTACAGAAGGTTCGCGAGGCAGCTGCCCGAGCACAGTGCTCGAATAACTTGAAGCAATTCGGGATCGCGTTCCACAACTACCACGACCCGAACGGTGGGCTGCCAAGCAACATCCGCCCCGATGCCACAAGCACGGTTCGGGTCCGGTGGGCAACGTACCTGCTGCCATACATCGAGCAGGACAATCTCTACCGTACTGTGAACCTTACCACCAACTGGCACGCTCAACCCTCCGTGTTTGGCACTCGGTTGAAATCCTTTGAGTGCCCTTCAGCCCCGAATGGCACGGTGGTTGACGGCGCTCCAGACACCAGTCCGGCCTGGACGAACATCGTTGCCAACGGCGATTACTCCGGGTTCTACGGTGTCGATCCGCAACTGGTGACCCTCGGCTTGGTTGACACGGGATCGGGCGGGGTGAGCAATGGTGCGATCTCGAAAACCGTAAAGCTAAGCTTCAGTGCCTTCACAGATGGGTTGTCAAATACACTCCACCTGGCGGAGTCGGGAGGTCGCCCAAACGTCTACCGGCTGGGCAAGCTGGCAGTGCCAGCCAGCGGGGCTAACCGGGTCAATGGTGGCGGCTGGTGCCGCCCTGCCTCGGAGTTGTTCATCCTCCGCGGGTCGGATGCAACGGGCACGACTTTCCCCGGTGCAAACGCTATCAACGTGACAAATGGCGAAGCACTGGGAACCTACCCCCACTCGTACTACAACACCGATGGCACCGGGCATATCTACAGTTTCCACACTGGTGGAACTAACGCGCTGATGTGCGATGGATCGGTGCGTTTCATCCGCCAAAACATCAACATCCGCACCCTGGCCGCGCTCGTCACCCGCGATGGCGGCGAGGTCTTCTCGGCAGACTGATCTCGATCAGGCACCCATGACTGATCTTCGTGCGGGGGACAACTTCCCCCGCACTTCGTTTCCCGGCTCCGCATCTCACTTTCCCGTTGCCTCACTACTGAAACATGCTCTAATACACATCACCTGCCTTGCATCCCGCCATTCCTCGCTCCGAGGACTCCGCCTTGAACGTCCCACACCGGCACAACATCGGCATCACTCGCCGCGAACTCCTTCAAGTGGGCTACTCCGGATTGCTTGGCCTGGGACTTTCCAAGGTCGCAGCAGCGAGCGACCAGCCATCGCTTTCACGCTCGAAGAAGCCGAAGTCGCTCATCATCGTGTTCCTCACCGGTGCTGCCAGCCACCTCGAGACGTGGGACCCCAAGCCAGACGCACCCCCCGAAATCCGTGGGGAACTTGGTTCGATCCAGACAAAGACGCCCGGCCTGCTCGCCTGCGAGGCGATGCCAAAACTGGCAGCCCGCTCCGATCAGTTCTCGGTCATCCGCTCGCTGGCACATCGCGAGAACAACCACCTCGTGGCCACGCACCACGTTCTCACGGGGCAACAACAACCCGGCGCGTTCTTCGACAAGATCGCGAGCCGCGACGACTTCCCGAACTACGCCGCCGGCCGCAGCTATTTTCGCCAACCGCCAGAAGGCACTCCCTGCGGCGTGAACCTGCCAACGTACCTGATGGAAGGTCCGCTCCTTTGGCCGGGGCAGTACGCGGGGTTCCTCGGGCCGAAGCACGACATCATGCAGGTCACGAACGACCCGAATAAGCCCGACTTCAGGATCGACAATCTCCGCCCTGCCGCCGGGATGGATATCGATCAACTCAAGGATCGCATGGCGTTACTCGAAGCGGTCAACTCACAACAACGCTGGCTGTCGGAGTCAGCCGAAACGAAGAAACTGTCCGACCAGCAACATCAGGCCGTCTCGGTTCTGACGTCGGGCAAGGTCGCTCGTGCATTCGACATCGACCGCGAACCCGCAACCATTCGCGACAAGTATGGCCGCCACGCTTTCGGGCAGTCGATACTTCTCGCTCGCCGATTGGTTGAAGCCGGTGTACCAGTCGTGCAGGCGAACATGGGCCGCGTGCAGAACTGGGATACGCACGGCAACAACTTTAAACGGATGAAGAACGAACTCCTCCCGCCTGTGGATAGTGGCGTGTCGGCGTTGCTCGACGATCTGAAGGATCGGGGAATGCTCGAAGACACCATGGTGATGGTGCTTGGCGAATTCGGCCGCACGCCGAAGGTGGATAACAAGAATGCGGGTCGCGACCACTGGGCGGCTTGCTTCTGTGGCATGTTCGCCGGTGCAGGGATTCAACCCGGCCAGGTGATTGGCAAGAGTGATAAGAACGGCGGCTACCCGAGCACGACCCCATATTCGCCTGACGACATCGGTGCGACAGTCTACTCGGTGCTGGGAGTCGATCCCCACGCCGAGGTCCGCGACCGACTGAATCGCCCCGTGCAATTGAACCGTGGCCGTATCATCACGTCGTTGTTTGACGGCAAGGGTGAGTAACGCCAACAATCGTTCCGCGAACTCCTGGCAGCACCTTGCGGTGCTGCTTTTTTCGTAGTTCACCGTTCGCCGTAGCGCACACTTTCACTAGAATATTTCCCTACGGGATCGTCCACCGTGGATAAGATAGTGCGAACCACAATCTCACACCCACGTTCCTTACCCCACCACGAATCACACATGAAGCGATCTGTCGAAGACCTCAGAGCGGAAGCTGACTGGCTTGCCGCGATTGGTGAACCAACCCGGTTGACCATCATTCGCACCCTCGCCATCGGCGAGAAGACCGTGACTGAACTTGCGAAGGCGTGCAAATCCGAAGTGGTGAATGTCTCGCACCACCTTGGTGTCATGCGTGCTGCTGGTCTGGTGAAGTGCGACCGCGATGGCCGATTCATGCGATACAGCCTGCTCGGCGCTTCCGCGACCGCAACGGAACTGGAACTGACCCATCCTTCGGGAACGCGAACGATCGTTCCCCTCGCGTGATCTCATCAGTAAACCCAAGAACCCCGGCAATGCCGGGGTTCTTTTGTTGAGTCAGCTCAATTCTGTGGCTGCCTAGATCACGCGATCTGAACTTCGGCCGGTTGTAGCACGAATTCATCGACCCCCTCGGGTGGCGGTGCCAGTTTCAGTTCCTTCACACGCCAGCCTGGGTGATCGATCGAACCCTTGAATGGCGGATGCCCGGTCACATTTCCGATCACGCGGATCGCACTGGGATCGAACCCCAGTGGAACGGTCGCGCTGTCGCCCTCGTTCCCGGGAAGTACGGCTTCGATGACTGCGTGCCGCTTGAGTGCGGCCTGGCCCTTCTTGTGAACCTCGCGGGCCGCCTTCCCGATGTCTTCGTTCGAAAACGGCTGTACGTCTTCCATCAGGAAATCCACGAGCCGGGCTTCGGCCTGGAGTAATGCCAGCATCCGCAGCGGTGCACCGCTTGGCTTTACAGGTTTTGGCGGCTCGATCGGTTTCAGATCCGCCCCGCCGAGGAGAGCGGTGAGTTTCGTGGCGAATGCGGGATCACGCTTGGCTCGCCCTGCGATCGCGAGTCCATCGAATACGCCGCCGAGACTACCGGCCCGCACGATGAGTGTGAACCCCACCAGGAACAGCGCGATGCCTGCTCCCAGGAACGCCCCAAGTATCTGCTCTGATCCCATTTCGACTCCTGCTCTGGAACGCTGGCGACTCGCCCGCATGTCTGGGTGTTATAGGAACCTTCGCAAACCCGGCGAAACTGTGCTGATTGTCATGTCTGGCCTGAAATTACGATCAATTGGGCTGTCACTGCTGCTGGTAACACCGACGGGTAACCATAAAATTACAGTGTTGGATAGTTCTGCTGATCGAATGGGACTGAAAAAAGGTGATGGGGATGCGGCGCGAACTGCGCGGTCGAATTGTGCTGGTCACCGGGGCTTCGCGGGGGATTGGGAGGCGCACCGCCGAGCGACTCGCGAAACTCGGCGCAAGGCTCGCACTCACGGCCCGCTCGCAAGATGAACTCACGAAGATCGTCGGCGAATGCCGGGCACTCGGTGCGGAAGCCGAGGCGTTTCAGGGTGACCTGAGCAAGCCCGAGGACCGAGCGAGAATCGTGAGCGACACGGCCGCTCGCCTTGGTGGGCTTGATGTGCTCGTGAACTGTGCGGGAGTTGGCAGCTTCGGCGAGTTCTCGACCTCGACGCCCGAAATTGTGCGTCGGTCGATGGAAGTGAACTTCTTCGCCCAGGCCGAGATGATTCGCGTGTGTCACCCGTACTTGCTGAAAAGTGCTGCGAGCTGGCAACCTGCCGTGGTGAACGTGGCGAGCATCTGCGGGCGGTGGGGCATTCCGTCGATGTCCGAACACTGTGCGAGCAAGCACGCGTTCGTTGGCCTGACGGAAGCACTCCGAGGCGAGTTCGCCCGCTACGGAATCGACGTACTGCTCGTGTTGCCGGGTGTAGTTCGCAGTGACGACCTGAACCGCCACATGCTGCGGAACGACGGGAAGATCTACCTCGACTTCGACGGTGCCCAACCGCCCGAGGAAGTGGCCGACGCGGTTGTCCGCAGCCTACAGACGAACCGCACCGAGAAGGCGTGCGGCACCGCTTCCTGGTGGGTCTGGCTCGGCCGACGAATGTTCCCCCGTGGCGTGAGGTTCTTCATGCAACGCAAGGTGTGGAACTACGCGAAACGGGAATCAGCAGGGTAATTACTCTTCGCCGCAAACGGCGAAGATAAGTAACCAACAACCAACGGTCTTCAAGAATGTGCGGAATCGCGGGGATGTTCGACCTGAGTGGCCAGCGGGAAGCGCCCGTTGGTGTCGTGCCGGCGATGGCGCAGGCCATCTTCCACCGTGGTCCCGATGAAGACGGCTTCCTCGAACGACCTGGCCTGCACCTCGCCAACCGCCGGCTCTCCATTGTTGGGCTCGCTGACGGCAAGCAGCCCATCTCGAACGAAGATCGCACCGTTTGGACCGTGTTCAACGGTGAACTCTACGACTACCCCGAGAAAAAGCCGCAGCTCGAATACAAGGGCCACGTCTTCCGCACGCACACCGACACGGAACTGCTACCGCACCTGTGGGAAGAATATCGCGACAAGATGTTCGACCACGTTCGGGGACAGTTCGCGTTCTGCATCTGGGATAGCCGCACCAACGAAGTGATTCTCGCTCGCGATCGCGCCGGTATCTGCCCGCTCTTTTACACCGTGGTGAAACGCGACGGCACCAACTGGTTGCTGTTCGCCTCGGAAATGAAGGCGTTGTTCGCGTCTGGCATGGTCGAGCGCAAAGCCGACCTGCAAGGGCTGAACCACGTCTTCACGTACTTCGCCATGCCCGGCCCGACGACGGTGTTCGACGGCATCAAGTGCCTCACACCCGGCCGCTATCTCCACTTCAAACTAGGAAGCGAAACCACGCCCGAGCAGGCCACGACGCAGAAGACGTACTGGCAAGTCAAGTACCCCGACAATGGGCACGAGGATTACGGCCACGACGAGAAGAAGGTCGTCGATGGCTTCGAGGCGGTGCTGTATCAGGCCGTGCAGCGACGGCTGCGGGCCGATGTACCGGTCGTGTCCTACCTCAGTGGCGGGGTCGATTCGAGCCTAATCGTCGCGATGGCAAACAAGGCGCTCGGCCGGCCGATCCCGACGTTCACAGTTGCGGTGCAATCGAAGGGGATGAACGAGGCGTCGGAAGCGCTCCAGACCGCCAAGCACCTCGGCTGCGAACCCGTTGTGGTCGATTGCAGCCACGACACGCTTCGCACTGGCTACCCCGAACTGATAGGGGCTGCCGAGTTCCCCGTTGTCGATACCTCATGCCTCGGGTTGCTGCACTTGGCGCGATCGGTTCACCAGCACGGTTACAAGGTCGTGCTGACCGGCGAAGGCGCTGACGAATGGCTCGGCGGCTACTCGTGGTTCAAGATTCACAAGCTCGCAGGTTGGGCCGACAAGATTCCCGGCGTGCCGCTGGGGTTCGCGCTCCGAAAGATGTTCCTCGCCGCAACCCGTCAACCATCATTCCCTTACGCCACGTACAGCCGCACGCAACGCGACATGGGCGGCCACAACGGGTGGTTCGATCTGTACGGTGTGATGAGCGTCAACAAATTGCGATTCTTCGCCGGGGCCGCTCGTGATACGATCTTGTCCCGGTCGGCGTTGAGCGACCTGGAGCTATCGCCCGATCTACCACGCTGGCACCCGTTCAATCGCCAGATGTATTTCGGGGCGAGGATCATGCTGCCGGGTCACCTCCTTGCGAGCAAGGGCGACCGCATCGGGATGCACTCGTCGGTCGAAGGACGTTACGCATTCCTCGACGAAGACGTGATCTCGTACATGGCCGGGCTGCATCCGCGATGGAAGTTGCGTGGCATACTGAAAGACAAGTTCGTCGAGCGGATGGTCGCGGAGCGCTGGCTGCCGAAAGAAGTCGCCTGGCGCAAGAAGCGGATGTTCCGTGCTCCAATGGATAGCTGGGTGAGCCGCGACCTGAAGGGGAACGTCGGAGAAACCTGGATCGATCAGGTTCTCTCGCCCGAGTCGATCCGCAAGGCGGGTTACTTTGACCCCGAGGCGGTGGCGCAAGCCCGGCTGAAGTTGGCGAAGCCAGGCCGCGGCGTCAGCCGAACGAGCCTGGAGATGGGTTTCACAGCGGTGACCGCCACGCAGTTGTGGCACCACCTGTACCTGAGTGGCGATCTCTGTGACCTTAAATCCGAAATACGAAGCACGAAATCCGCAATGTGACCTCGGATTTCCTTTTCGGATTTCGAGCTTTCTTGACATGAGCTACGCCTTACAAACCCTCTGGCACGAACGAACGCGATACGCATCTGGCGTGCTCGCGGTCACGTTCTCGGCCGTGCTCATCGCGCTGCAGTGCGGGTTGCTCCTCGGATTGTTCAAGATTACCTCCATCCCGATCGACAACACGAGTGCGGATGTGTGGGTCGGGTCCACTGCCGTTTCGAGCGTCGACCTCGGGAAGCCGATCCCAAACTCGTACATCAGCCGTCTCGCGGAGAAGTCTGGCGTTCAGATGCCCGAGCAGTACATCGCCAATTTCGCCAACTTCTTCAAACCGACCGGCGGCACCGAGCTTTGCTTCCTGCTCGGTAGCCTGATGGACGATGGCACTTCGGGTGCGGCCACCCTGCTCAGCAAGGAACAACGCGAAGCCCTGACGATGCCCTATGCCATTGTCGTGGATGAGTCGGACGTGAAGCGTCTCGCACTCGACAAGGTGGGTGATGGTGAACCGAAGATCAACGGCAAGAAGGTCCACCTTGTCGGAACCGTGAAGGGCTTGAAGAGCCTCGCAGCACCGTGGGTGTTCTGCTCACTGCATACGGCCCGCCAACTCATGGGCCAGATGCTGCCGCCCGATCATGTGACGTATCTGCTCGCCAGGTGTGATTCCCCGCAACGTGCCCGCCAGGTCGCGACAGAACTTCGAGAACAATATCCCGACGACATGGTTGCGTATACCGCCGAGGACTTCTCCTACCGATCGCGGATGTACTGGCTGACGCGGACCAAGGCCGGGCTTGCGATTGGATATGCAGCGTTGCTGGGATTGATCGTCGGTGCCGTCATCACCGCACAGACGCTCTATTCCGCGACGGCCGCCAATGCGAAGGAGTTCGCCATCTTGCTTGCGCTGGGGATACCGCGCTGGCGTATCTCACTGATGGTCATTACCCAGTCCTTCTGGGTCGGGATCATCGGAATCACGCTGGCGTACCCGGTGTGCCTCGGGTTGCGCTACGTGGCGATGCAATTCAACACGGATGTGGACATGCGCTGGGAGATCCTGGCTGGCACTGCGACGATCACGGTGGGCATGGCACTCATCGCTGGCACGCTCGCGCTGCGTTCCGTGAAGCAGATCGAGCCGATGAATCTGTTGAGGTGATGTAGACTCCTTGTCGAACTGGTTGGTGAATGATGCCTGCAACGACCGTAGCTCCGTCGCTCCGAGGGGTCAAACTCGTCAAGACCTACGGGGACGGTACGGCTCGACGGACGACGCTCCACGAAGTCTCAATCGACCTGTTCCCAGGCCAACTTGTGTTGCTCATGGGTCCGAGTGGATCTGGGAAATCGACGCTCCTGGCGGTACTATCAGGGTTGCTGGAACCGGACAGCGGACAGGTGATGGTCGAGGACGAGGGCCAGCTCCGCGAGGTCTGGCAACTCACCCCGAAGGAACGCGAGGAATACCGCCATCGCAACACGGGTTTCGTGTTCCAGGGATACAACCTGTTCCCCGCGCTGACGGCCCGGCAGCAACTTGAAATCGTGCTGAAATGGGGGAGTGGCGCGGGGAGTAGCGATGCCCGACACCGGGCTGACGAAATGCTGGACAAACTCGGGCTCGCGAAGAACAAGCACAAGAAGCCGGCACAGCTTTCGGGCGGCGAGAAGCAACGTGTCGCGATTGCTCGCGCTCTGGTCAAGAACCCGAACTTCGTGTTCGCCGATGAGCCAACCAGTGCCCTCGACTGGGAGAACGGGCAGAAGGTGATCGAAATGCTGCGAGACGCGGCACACGAGCGGAAGGCGTCGATTCTGGTCGTCTCGCACGACCACCGAATCTTGCCGTTCGTCGATGTCTATTACCATCTGGAAGACGGTTACCTGGAACGTCGACCACTGGCGCACCACTGAGAAGCAGTTGGTGTGCGGCAACTCCCCGTCGCCGCCCACCAACCAACGGGAGCCAAACATGAACTTGCTTCGAAGATTTCGCCCGGCGTTGTTCGTCCTCGCCATCGTCTTACTGGTTGGAACCATGATCGGCGCGGGAGCGCTTACCGCCGGGCATGGCGAAGCTGCCGGCTCACCGAAAACGACAACTCCATCGCCCGCGGCCAGCACAAAGGCAGGCGGACCAATCACGATGGGGACCGTGGATAGTGATCCGCCACCGGTCGCGTATGGCCTCCCCACGGTGCTTCAATCGGGCTCCATTGAAAAAGTGTTCGTGAAGGATGGCCAGGAGATCAAGGCAGCGGGGGAACCGCTCTATGTCTTCGACACGAGCATCCAAACCCGTGATCTCGAACGTGCCAAGTCCGCAGTAGGGGTGCAGCGAACCAAGGTTGAAGAAGCAAAAGAAGGCGCGAAACAGCACGCGGAGAAGATCAAGGTACTCAAGCAAGGTGTCGCGGCAGTTGAGCGGAAAGAGACGTGGCAAAAAGACCTCTACAACCTCATCAAGAGTAACCTTGAGAAGAACTATAAGTCCGAGAAGATCCCGGAGGACGAGTGGCCCGCGAAGCTCAATACCAACCCTGATCTTTACAAGGCAAATGTGGAATGGGCAGTCGCGGTTAGTGAACTGGGTTTGAAAAAGGCAGAACTGGCCGCTCTTGAAGCAGCCGATCCGCAAGTGCTCGTGCGGCAGGCTCAAGCAGGGGTCGAGCAAGCCCAGGCTGAAGTCGATAAAGCCAAGACTGCGATCGAGCTATGCACCGTCACCGCGAAGACTCCAGGCACGATTGAACAGGTGCGGATCAGCCCCGGAGCCACGCTCGGGATCAGCACCCGCGATCCCGCACTGTGGTTGATTCCGGCAGGGTCACGTGTCGTGCGAGCCGAGGTCGAAGCGGACTTTGCCCATCGCGTATCGGCCGAACTGATCGGGAAGGAAGTGACCATCCACGACCACACTGATCCGAAGATCACCTACAAGGGCATAGTGCGACGAATCGGCGGCACGTTCCTCCCCAAGCGCTCCGAGTCCTTGCTGCAGAGCGATACCCGCGTTCTCGAAGCGGTCGTTGAAGTGAGCGATCCGGCACCCCCTGGCAAGCCGCCGCTCCGCGTGGGCCAGCGCGTGCGAGTCAACCTGGGGCAGTAAACTTGAACGATGAACTCCGACACCCAATTTCAGCACACGTGAACACACGAGCAGCCGGGTTGTCGCACTCATCGTTCCGCACTGAGCCAGCATCATTCGCCTATTGCCGTGCCGTTACTGCGAAGGCCAATAGTTCCTTCCCTCTCGCGTTCCGTTTGCTTAGCCCGATGAAACGGCGAGCGATGGACGCGCTTTACGCGTTCATGCGGATCACCGATGATCTCGCTGATGAACCCGGGGAACTCATTGCCAAGCAAGAGAATCTCGCACAATGGCGGGCAGGACTTCTGGCAGCGCTCCATGGGGAATTCACGCACCCCATCTTCCCCGCACTCGCGGATACGATCCATCGATTCGATCTCCCGTTGCAGTATCTTCACGACGTGATCGACGGTGTGAGTTCAGACCTGGTACCAGTTCGCTTCGCAAGTTTCGACGAGTTGTACCCCTACTGCTACCGCGTGGCGTCGGCAGTGGGTCTTGCGTGCATTCATATCTGGGGTCTTCAGCCCGGCGAAACCTTTGTGAGCGTCCACGAACCCGCCGAAGCCGCAGGGATCGCGTTCCAGCTCACGAACATTCTTCGCGATGTCGGGGAAGATCACCAGGCCGGTCGGGTCTATCTCCCACTCGATGAACTGGAACGTTTCTCCTGCCAGCTCGATTCGTGGACAACACCCGCGACGTTGCCTTCATTCCGGTTGATGATGCAGTTTCAGACCGAACGCGCTCGCACGTACTACCACCGGGCAGAGACACTCGACCGCTTACTCTCTCCTGAAGGGCGTGGCATCTTCCGCGTGATGTGTGGCACGTATCGTCGCCTCCTGGACGAGATCGAACGGAGTGATTTTGCGGTGCTAACTCGACGGGTGAGAGTGCCAAAGTGGCGAAAGGCACTGATTCTGCTGGATGGTTGGACAGCGAAGTGGGGCTGGACGTGATTGCGGTCGCGGTTCATGTCCCGTGGCTGTGACGAAGCGATTGCCACGTCTCGATCGCCCAGTCACGTTCGTCAGCCGATTCGGCGTACACGTTGCATACCGCAAGTTGATCGCCCACACCCGCGACTCCGCTGAGCCGCCACACCATGCGGCCATCTTCCTCCACTGGACCGAACACCGCTGTCCCGCGAATCTCTCCCGCCTCCAGTACCGGCACGGGATCACCCTCTGGGAGACTCTTGTGACCGACTTCCAGCGCTTCCATCGGCGCGGGGGATGACCCGTCGGGCTTCATGAACTTCATGCGACGGAACCAGACGGTATGCGTCCGATCCCACCCGGTCCAGTTGCGATCTTCGTCCCACTCTCGTGCGAAGCCTCCGGGCACCAGGACACTCCAGCCACCATCCAGGGTGACCCGCACAGGATACCTGCGATACCCGATCCTTGGGCCGATTGGTGCCGGCATTGGCCCCGCGCGTCGCCAGAGTTCGACGCTAAGGACGGTATCGGTTGGGGTCACGCAGAATTGCTCCCCGCGTGCGTCGGTCTGAATTGCATCGAGGAGTTCGAGCCACTCCGTCCACGGCAAGTCGGTGGCCGGGTCGAGTTTGAACGCAGTTGCCAGATCGTTCGCGATCTGGTCAGCGACCTCGCCCTCGGCCTCGGTCAATGGTGCTCGCCAGGGAAACTCACACCACAACCGAGCCAGGGCGCGGTTGCGATAAAAGGCGGCATCGAGGCTTGGTCGCCACCAGGCAAAGTAGTCGCCACCGCGATGCGGTTCATCGACCACAGACTTGACCCATTCGTGTGACCTCGGCCCCAGTGGGGTCAACACTTCGCCCGGGTAAGTAAACCCGTGGCCTGCCTGCAACCCCACGGCTGAAGGGCTTCGAGCACATGCCCCCGCAATCCAGCGCAGAAATTGCTGCTCCACCGCGGAAGTGCTTCGGCTAACAAAGTAATCAGTCGGGTCGGAACAGTTGTCCAGATCCCATGTCAAATCAAAATCGGAGGCAAGGTGATGCAACAGGTCGCACAGGTACTGGTGATAACCGGGGCCAGCGGGAGTTGTGGTAGCTGTGACCTGAAGTTTTCCCGAACCACGGAGTCGAAGTTCGACTGGCGGCGAGACCGGGTGAAGATCCACGAGCAGAACTGGCCGGTCTTCACTGTCCCTCATCAAACGCGTGTCGATGACCGCATCACCCACACCCTCGAACCACACCGCCGCTCGCGCCAACCAGTCTCGCGCTTCGGAGCGGGACAGTCGGCGATCCCCGAGGTTAATGTGGCCAGTGAAAGTGAGCACGATGGGCATGAACTGGTGACTGCTCCAGAGAGTTGAAGTCCAGATTACCTAGAAATTGTACGGATGATCCCTCCCACGGCGACTGTGAAGCCATGAGCACTTTGCACCAGAAGTTCCCAATCATTGCTGATCGAGGGAGTGTTGGTTATCTTCATTCTGCGCCCTGGGTTGGAGGTTCCAGATCCGTGTCCTGCAGGGTCACACGGATCACAGAGCAAAACGAAGTACGCTCCAAAGTGAGAGCTGCAAGGAAGCGCAAGTATGGAAGTAACGACCTACACTCCCGGCCCAACTGCGAACACGGTGCGTGCAGGCGATGGAACGATCCTCACGACACCGGAGGGGTGGACCTTGCTGCCGCCCGGAGATGCCGCGTTGACTCGTCGGGTAAAGGCTGCTGGCGATCACTGGCCAGTCGCACTGAAGAAAGGTCGGAAGGTCTTCTCGCAGGGGATGTGGGCACCGGCGACAACCATCGATCGGATTCGTATCGAGCTTGACGCGGAACGATCCACAGAAGGGTTCGCCAAACGCAAAGTCGCTGGTGCACTCCGCCGTGAGAAAGTGCAGGCAGAGTATGTCGAAGATTTCTTTGAGTCGGTAGTGAAGTTCCTGGCCTTCCACCAACGCTACTCAGATGTCGCATTGCAACTGGCACGTGCTGTGGCCGATCACGCCACACCCGTCGGCAGCGGAACTGTCGCCCGCACCAAGCGGATCCCTGTCGAGGAGCGTGCCGAGGCTGCCGTCATCGCCTGGATGCGACACCAGACAACTGGATACGATTCGTTGACAATCCCACGAGTGAAGGGGAAGCGACGAGAAGTGAGGCGAATGCTGGCGAAACGATCTCACGAGTTGCTGGAACGGTATCGACGCGGTGAGCCGATCGCCGATGACTGTCCTCTGAAGTCGGCGCTTGGCAAGCAGAAGAATCATTCACTCTTCGACGCGAAGTGTACCCAGGCTGACAACAGCTAACTGCGGGATGTCCTTCAGTTCCGCGTTCGGTCCCAGGAACTCCGGGAAGCCAACCCGTGGCTTGTGTCTCCCGGCGAGAGTCAGTCTCGTGCGACCGTCCCCTCGAAAGTGCTCCGATGCGCCGAGGAGTCGCTCAATCAGTTTCCGGTATGTCCAGTCTGCCCCGCCGACCTCACCGAGTACTGCGTATTCTGTCGCCTTCACACGTCGTTTCCCTTCTTCGGGATATCCGAGCAGGAATGACAACTCGCGCTCGGATCGGAACTGGAGCTTTGTGGGGAAAAACGCATCTGCATCCGGCCGCGTGAAGACCCACCGGGCTTTATCGGTGGCCATGCGATCTGCCAGCGAGAAGACGTTGTCCCACGTTGATGCAAAAACACGCTGGTTCCAGTCTTCTGGTAACGCCCCATCCTTGACATCACAGACTTTCACCTTCTCGGGATACGCGAAGACCACCGCCACTTTCTCAACGCCCTTCTCGCTCTCCAGAATGTCTTCGAGGCCGTAACCGATCGCGGCCAACGTGCCAAGCAGGTCTCGGCCATACGCGGTTTCGGGAACGGTGAGGAACGTGAACGGTCGCGACCCGAGCCAACCTGCGGGGGTGAGCTTGTCTCCGTTGAACGCATACTTGCGTGAAATAATGCGAAGGAAGACGCCACTCACTTTTGCATCGGCGGGGTCAATCGGTTTCTGGTCGGCGGCAAGGAGTCGCTCGACATGCAGTCTGAGAACGGGAGAAACGTCCTTGGGTTGAGCAGGAAACAGGAGCTTCCGGGTGGGAGATTTTGTCGTGTCCGCCGCTGTTTCAGACATGGCAACTGACCGCATGGGCAGGGCGGCAACCAAGATGCCAACCACGACGACTGCGACAAAACACATGTAACGGTTGAGGCGCATTCGTCGTTCCTCGTGATCAGTGCTGGACTGGGAGCCATCCCTTTCGCGATGTGATCTCTGGGGATCGGCTTTGATGTTACCAAGCGGTACGAGACATCACACGGTGTTTTCGAACTGAATCAGTCGGATTTGATTGTCAGGCGAGAGACGAAGACCTCTGGCAATGTCGTGGCGTGGCTCACCTCGCGTGATGTCATTCGGTACCTGTTAGTTGGCCTCACTTATCCCATGTTGGAGGGGCGGCGGAATTACTCATCTGTTTCCGCAGCGCTGTTCCTCGTTCGGATTGCTGCACCAGCGGTTTGACGCGATCGAACTCCGCCTCGTCGAAGCCTGCCCCCTTCAACAATTCTCGTGCTAGCTTCGCCACAGTATCACCCTTGGCAGCATCAGATCGCGCCGATCGCGGATGTCGCCGTTCGTGAAATGCCACCTCGGCCTCCCGACCCAGATCGGCGGGTGCTCCGCCCGCAACTGAAATTCCTCCCGGCAACGCGGAACTCGGGATGGTATCGCGATCATCGGCCGTTCGCGCCACGCTGCGTTTTTCGGCCATCATTTGTCCAAGTTCCGTGGAGAGCACAGCGGCAAGTTCCGCCTCGGTCTTACACTTCTTGACTAACCCCTCGCTGATGAAAAGCTCCTGTGACCCACGGTGAAACAACACCGATTCCTTGACACCCAGGACGTAAACAATTGGCTCAATCCCCGTGAAGGGGTTCTGGGAAACGATCCGCTTGGCGAGCGTCTCAACTCGCTCTGTGGTCTCCAAATGTGCGAGCGGAATGTTCGGATTGCCAGGGGTTTTGACCTTCACAGTCCCCGGGATTGAAGGCTCGGGCGACAGGCTTTTCATGACCGACCAATCGCTGTGGGCGCAGCCCAGAGCACCGAAGCACACGCAAATCGCGCCCGCGATGTCAACGGAGCGGTGAGTCATGATCGAACTCCTGCCAACGGGAACCGAGTGAATAGCGCCCACTTGCGATTCTCACAAGACGAGTTGTGAAATACGATTAGCCGCGACGCGGAGTCTTCGGAGCGGAGCGTTTGAGGCGATGCATGATTCGGACTAGGACCCGGAGACGAATTGCCGTCCAACGGAACAACATGACACCTTATCTGGTTATTGTCACGTCACTTAACCGTGTTGCTGCTTGGCATGAAATTGTTCTGATGAACTTTCTTCCGGACAAATCAAATGGTTCCGGGTCTGAAATGATTGGTTCCGGACGTGGGGTGGGTATCTCGTCCGGAACCAATTTCGAGCACGCATCTTGCTTGACATTCCATGATCGTTGATGCTTCCTGGAACGACCGTGTCATGCCCAGGAACACTCAATATGAGCACAACGCACTACGCCTGTGATCTTCTGGCGGTTTCCGAAGCGGCTGCTCGCATCGCGGGAATTGTCCACAGGACACCGGTGATGACCTCCGAGACGCTCAACAGTCGTGCAGGTCGTCAGGTGTATCTCAAGTGCGAGAACCTCCAAAAAGTCGGCGCGTTCAAGTATCGTGGAGCCACGAACGCCGTGCTGAAGTTGTCCGATGCCGACGCGAGTCGCGGCGTCGTCACGCACTCCAGCGGCAACCACGCACAGGCGCTGGCGCTGGCCGCTCGTGTTCGCGGCATCCCGGCTTACATCGTGATGCCCAGAACTGCGCCTGCCGTGAAGAAGGCGGCAGTCGAAGGGTACGGCGGCATCATCACGGAATGTGAACCGACGCTTGCCGCTCGTGAGGAAGCGGCCGCAACACTGGTGGCCAATACCGGAGCCATCCTCATTCCGCCGTTCGACCACGCAGATGTGATCGCGGGCCAGGGAACCGCAGCACTGGAGTTGCTTGAGGATGTGCCAACGCTGGAGGCAATCATCACACCCGTCGGAGGCGGCGGGTTGCTCGCGGGGTGCTGCATCGCGGTTCGCGGGATCAAGCCCACGATCCGAGTCTTTGGGGCGGAGCCGCTGGGAGCCGACGATGCGGCACGCTCGAAAGCGAAGGGCGAATGGCTGCCGCAGACAGCACCCAACACGATTGCGGATGGCTTGCTCACCAGCACGGGTCAACTCACATGGCCGATCATCCGCGATCAGGTCGAACGAATCTTCACGGTAACCGATGATCAGATCCGGTCGGCGATGCGATTCATCTGGGAACGGATGAAACTGATTGTGGAACCGAGCGGAGCAGTCGGTGTGGCCGCGGTGCTCTCGGAAGAGTTTCACTCACTCGCGAATATCGGCACCATCGGCATCGTGCTGAGCGGCGGAAACGTGGGCCTCGAGAAACTTTACTGGTGAACCACAGATGTGAACTCGTGGCTCAGCGGTTCTGGGGGAACGACAGAAACAGGCATGACAACCCACGATGCCCCGAGTAACGTGATGCTGTTGACGTAGAAACACTCGTGAGCAACGAACCCACTTGCTTCAACTGGAGAAATGCAATGCGACTGATTCTTGGAGCTGCTCTGGTGCTGGCACTTGCGTGCGGCACCACTCTCGCGGGTCAGGGGAAAGTCGACGGATCGAAACTCGCCGGTAAGTGGGAACCGGTCCCCGAGAAGGCGAATGACAAGGACAAGGACAAGGATAAGGACAAGAAGGAAAAAGCTCCGACCGGTCCTGCGATGGTCATCGAATTTACGCCGGATGGGAAAATGCCCGCGATGGGTGCCGTGATCATGACGGTCTCCAGCGGCGGGAATGATCTTCGGGTTGAAGGGAAGTATCAACTCATGGCAGACAAACTCACGGTGAAGATGAAGGTAGGAGACAAGGATGTCAACGAAACGTTGACAGTCAAGAAGCTCACCGATACTGAACTCGTCACTGAAGACTCAAAACAGAAATCCGAGACACTCCGACGGAAGCGGTAATCTCGGGTTAATATTCTTGACCCCCGACCATCCGGTGCCTTAACTGATCCTGACGCTCCGTGTGTGGAGGTTCATTACCACACAACCTTTTCCCCAAAGGCGCGAATAGGACGGAGTTCCGGGGCGTCTCCATCTAGGACGATTGGTGTTCCGGCATCGCGAACACCTTCGGACTCGCTTGGATCGATCGAACGACTCTTTACCTCAGCCTCTCGTCAGTCCGGGAACTGGTCCTGGTCTGGCACAACGTAGGAGTACATCATGCGTCTGTTCCGCAACATTGGTCTGGCTCTCGTCGTCGCCCTGCTCGCGACCCCAACCGTCAACGCAGATGATCTGAAGTCCGGCCCAGGCGAAAAGATCGCCGGCGCTTTCCAGGTCAAGGCGATCACAGGTGAGAAGAAGGGCGATACCCTTTGCTACGTTTGCAAGTTCGGTGGCGAAGCTCGCCCGGCAGTCGTCCTCGTCTTCACCCAGAAGGCTGACGAAAACCTGGCCACGCTGGTCAAGGCTGTCGACGAAGTCCAGAAGAACAATGCCAAGCTTGGCACCGTGGTTGTGGGCTTCAGCGGCGTTGCCGACGCCGATTTCGCCAAGCTCCAGGAAACCCACAAGCTGATCACCCCGCTGACCGTTGCTGAAGACAAGGACGGCCCAGCCAAGTACAAGCTCAACAAGGACGCCGCCGTCACCGTGCTCGTGTACAAGAAGGGTGGCGCGATCAGCAAGACCTTCGCGTTCAAGGACACCAAGGCCGCCGCAGACAAGGCCAAGGAAATCGCGACCGCAGCCGAAGAAGCCGTGAAGTGATTTCGATCTGACGTGTGAACACAACCCTCGTTCCGTTTAGCAGCGACGCAAGGCGGAATGCTCCGCTTCGCGTCGCTGCTAAACGGAACGAGGGTTTTTCATGTCCCGACTCCTGGTGCTCGCTTTCATCTCGTTCCTTGCCATCTCTGTCGCAGTGGCGCAACAGCAGCCCGATCTCTCCGGGCCAATTAACGTCAGTCCGAAACATATCTCGACCGATACCTCGGTGAAGCTGGATTACGACATCGTCTACGTCCGTGCGCCGCGCAAGGGCGACGCCGTGGGCACGAACTGGCCCGAGATCGCCAACCCCGTGTTCATGGATGCCGGCGCGGATTTGATGCTCCTTCATCCCGATGGCAAGGAGGAAGTACTCGTCACCGGCGGGCCTGGTTCGGTAACCGATCCGATGGTGTCATTCGACGGTGAATGGGTCTATTACTCGTTGTTTCACGACATGAAGGGCGCAGCCACCACGCACGGCCCAACAGCGGGTGCGGATATCTACAAGATTCACGTGAAAACGCGGAAGATTGTGCGGCTCACCCATCAGCAATTCACGCCGAACACGGGTGCGGGGAACTGGTCGAAGGACTTCCACACGCCCGAACCTGGCAAGAACGCGATCAGCTATGGCGTGTTCAACATGGGGCCGTGCCCACTCCCCGGCGGAAGGCTGATCTTCACCAGCAACCGTAATGGTTTCAAGCCCCCGAAGCGATTGCCACACACACTGCAACTGTTCACGATGGACGACGACGGCAGCAACGTCGAGTGCATCGGACATCTGAACCTCGGCATGGCGTTGCACCCCGTTGTGCTGCGTGATGGCCGCGTGATGTTCTCGTCGTTGGAATCGCAGGGTCTGCGAATCTCGACACTCTGGGGTTTGTGGTGCATCAACCCCGATGGCACGGGCTGGGGTCCGCTCGCGAGTGCATTCGCCGCGGGCGGCAACCCGAGTGCGTGGCACTTCCAGACGCAGCTTTCCGACGGCAACATCGTCGCCGAGGAATACTACAGCCAAACCAGCAGCGGTTTCGGTGGCTTCGTGAAGTTTCCGCCCGCCGTGCCCGCCGGTGAAATGTCGTTCGGCCCCGGATACATGAACGATTCGCGGAACCCGCCACTGCGACACGGGCGGCTCGACAATGGACAGGCCCGCGTTCGTCGTTTCCCGTTCACGCCGTTCGGAATCGAGAACATCACGCCGTTCGCCCGCACCGATGAAGGCCCGGCCGACTTCTCGGTTCGTGGTTCCCGCAGCGGACCGCGGGTTGGGAAGGTCACGCATCCTTCTGCAGCGCCAGACAATCACCTGCTCACGGTGTGGTCTGCCGGGCCGGTGAACGGCGGATACACGGTGCATCAACCAGCCGTCGATGGCGGGTTGTACTTCATCAAATCCGGGAAGACTGTCGAGGAACCCGGGCAGATGTTGCTCATCAAGAACGACCCCAAGTTCAACGAGCAGTGGCCACGAGCGCTCGTCTCGTACAAGCGGATTCACGGCGTCGATGAACCCAAGTTGCTTTCCACGCTCGCGAACGATGGCAAGCTGTCGGAGCACCTTCCGGCGGGCACACCATTCGGACTGGTCGGCACGTCGAGTTTCTACAAGCGCGAGAGCTACCCGAACGGAGTCGTGAAGCCGGGAACCGTCACGGCGGCATTCGCGGGCGGAGTGGACGCAACCGGCACAGAAGACCTCGACCCGTTCAACACAACAGCCGAGGCCGCGTCGCTCAACTGGTTCAATCAGGGAGGCGACGCCGGGCGGTATACGAACGATCAGATTCACGCCGTTCGCATTCTCGCGATGGAGCCAACCACTGACCGAAGCACGGGGCCGAAGTCGGGCAGAACATTCCGCAGTCATGCGAATGAACGGCTGCGAATCCTGGGTGAAATCCCCCTGCGAAAGTTTGCCGGCGCCACGCAACCCACCGACCCTGACGGCAACCCGGACACCAGCTTCCTTGCCAGAATCCCGGCCGATGTCGGGTTCACGTTCCAGACGCTCGACAAGCACGGCATGGCGCTGAACATGGCGCAAACGTGGCACCAAGTTCGGCCAGGAGAGATTCGCCACGACTGCGGTGGCTGCCATGCCCACAGCCAGAAACCAACTGAGTTCAAACTCACGGCGGCTGCGAAGCCCGAGTACGCCGTCTTCGATTTGACGACGAAGACGCCACTGCTGACAAGCAAGACCAGGGATGAATCGAAGCAGAAGTGGGACGGTCAGGACAACACCGGTTTGCGGTTCGAGAAGGAGGTGAAGAACGTCGAGTTCTATCGCGACGTAAAGCCGATTCTTGACCGCAGTTGTGCTGCTTGCCACACGGCGAGCAAGGGGGCTGAGGCTCCCGGCAAATTGGTGCTCAACGACGACAAGATCGTGAACCTGCCAGACTCGGACGACGTGCCCGGCACGTACTATCGCCTTGCTATGGACTACGCAGCCCGATTCGGGCACAAGCCCCTGATCGGTTCCTGGAGAAACCACAATGCCTCTCGATACGTCCGGATGTTTCAGTCTCGTCGCAGTCTACTGGTTTGGAAAGTCTTCGGTGAACGCCTCGATGGGTGGGGTAATGACGACTTCCCCACTGAAACCACACCCGGCAACGGCACCACCCTTCAGTTGAAGGGCCAACCCGTGGCCAATACTCCAACGAACCGCAACCGAGCAGACCTCGACTTCACAGGCAGCATCATGCCGCCGCCGGACGCTGTGAAATCCGGAAAGGTGAAGGCCCTCAGCGACGAAGACAAGCTGACGTTGGTTCGCTGGATCGACCTCGGATGTCCGATCGACCTGGACTACGACTCGAAGAACCCCGCGAAACGTGGTTTCGGGTGGGCACTCGACGATCAACGCCCAACCCTCACGATGGCATCTCCAAAAGCTGGAACGAACCCACCGCTGGATCGCATCCTGATCGGAATGCACGATTACGGCACCGGTCTTGACGTGACGAGTTTCCAGGTGATTGCGGACTTCGCGATCAGTGGTATCGCCGCAGGTCAGAATCTGGCACCGCAGTTCAAACCGACTGCATCGGGTGTGTATGAGTTAACATTCTCATCCCCGCTTGCGGTCAGGACCGGCAAGATTAGTGTGAGCGTGAAAGACAAGCAGGGGAACGTAACGCGGATCGACCGAACTTTCTCTGCGGGGAAATCGTAACCTCCCGTGCACGCGGATGTCGGCAATCTGGGTCTTGCAGTAGCAACCAAAACACCGTGTAAAACGGAACGGCTCTGAGTTAGCTCCTTGCCAGGTATTCCATTGGCACAAGCCTTGCAGCACTTCTCCTAGTGGGAACGAGGTTGCGAGTGGAAACCTAGGCAGGAGAACTACTCATGTCAACATCAGCGACATGTACGACCACAGCCGGAGTCTTCATGACTCGAGAGGCTGCAGAGAAGGCGATTGCCGAGTTGCGAACATCCGGTTACCGTGATGATCAAATCGGCCTAATCATGCGCGATGCCAGCGGTAAAACGGTCAAGACAGATGGGACAGGTCAACTTTCAACCAATGCTGGCGAAGGCGCTGCTCTTGGAGCAGCGGTCGGGGCGGCTGCTGGGGCAGGCATTGGGGCTGGGATTCTCGCCGGGGTGATCCCGGTCATCGGACCGGTCATTGCCCTGGGAACCCTGGGTACGCTTCTCGTCAACGCTGCCGGGGGTGCTGCAATCGCGGGACTTGCGGGCGGCCTCATCGGATGGGGTATCCCTGAAGAGGATGCCCGTTACTATGAGAGTCAGGTGCTTGCTGGCCGCTATTTGGTCACTGTGGAGTGTGGCACCGGGAACGATGCGCGAGAACTCCTCAGCCGACACGGGGGTTACGAACGAGGCATGGCCCCGAAAGTGTAATCCGATGTGAGGAAGTGGAGTTTGTGGGCCAGGGGATTTCCCTGGCCCACGATCTTGCGCCCTTTTGCTGCCAGCTCGGCAACCTAGTTCCCAAGATTAGATGCATCAGTTTCCCGAAGTCAAAGCGTCACTACTGCGTTCTCGACAGCAGCATCGACTTCATCAACCGAAGGCAACGTCTCAGACGTTCGCTGAATGACCGGCACCCCATCAACGAGAATGGCGAACTCACCCTCCACTCCGTCTTGAACCTTCACTTTTACGCCAAGATCGCGCTTGAGGGCAGCGACGACCTCTTGGGTGTGACCTCGGATTGACAGACACGTCGGACAGCGTTTGATCGTAACCTGACTCATGATCCGCTCCTTGAGGGCGATCCAGCAGGTATCTCACCGCACGTCACATGCCAAGAATTGAGTTGAGAGATGCGGGGCAGAAACACCGGGGGATGTTCCAGCTCATTACGATTATCGCAGATCACCTTTGGCAATACCACACTCGAATCTTGATCGCAGGAACGTCACGCCGCAATCCTTGGCGTCTTGCCTGTATGCAATAGCGTGAGTTGGTGAGGGACTCGAACTTGTGACCTCGATGAGGTCCGCGAACCCAACATTTTTTCTCGGAGTTGTTGATGGGTTTCCGATGTGGGATTGTCGGGTTACCAAATGTGGGCAAATCCACTTTGTTCAACGCACTGCTCTCCACGATGCAGGCGGAATCCGCGAACTATCCGTTCTGCACGATCGAGCCGAACTTGGGCCGAGTCGAAGTACCCGATGATCGACTTGCGAAACTCGCCGCGATCGCTGGATCCGCAAAACAGATTCCGACGCAACTTGAGTTTGTCGACATCGCCGGACTGGTGCGAGGTGCAAGCAAGGGCGAAGGTCTGGGCAACCAATTCCTCTCTCACATCCGCGAAGTGGATGCAATCCTCTACGTGCTCCGTTGCTTCCATGACACGGACATCATTCACGTTGAAAATCGGATCGACCCGCTCCGCGACTCCGATATCGTCGAGACAGAACTTCTTCTCGCCGACCTCGAAAGCCTTGAGAAACGTCTCCCGATCGCACAGAAGAAAGGGAAAGGCGGGGATAAGGATGCGGCCGAGCAAGCGGCGTTGATGGAAAGGGTACTTGTCCTCCTCAACGAGAACAAACCAGCACGATCTCTCAACATCCGAACTCCAGCAGAACAGGTACTGTTGGGGCAGATGCAACTGCTGACTGCAAAACCAGTCATGTACGTCTGCAATGTGGACGAGGGGAGCGCTGCCACCGGGAATGAACTCTCGGCCCAGGTTGAGAAACTGGCCGCGACGCGAAAAGCTCCGTGTGTAGTCGTTTCCGCCCGAATCGAAGCTGAAATCTCGCTCCTGCCTACGCCTGAAGACAAGCAAGATTTTCTGGCCTCCCTTGGTCTTGCTGAAACGGGTCTGGCTCGTGTCATCAACGCTGGCTATCGCCAGCTCGACCTGGTGACGTATTTCACGATTGGGCCGAAGGAAGCCCGTGCGTGGACCATCACGGCAGGGACACTCGCACCACAGGCCGCAGGCGTGATCCACACGGATTTCGAGCGCGGGTTCATCCGCGCCGAGACCGTTGGATACGGTGATTATGTCGAGCACAACGGGGAAGCAGGAGCGAAGAAAGCCGGCAAGTTTCGGCTGGAAGGAAAGGAATATGCGGTGCAAGACGGTGACATCCTGCACTTCCGGTTTGGCGTGTGAAGACTGCCCGTGAGTACTAGTTCCAGTGCGGATCACTTTCTGGGTGGGGAGGGCGAGGCGGGCGAGGCCCCTGCCGAACCACAGGCATTTGTTCGGCAGGAGCCTCGCCCTGCCGTTCGGTCACATTCTCCGCCCTGGAACCAGTAGGCAGCGTGCGGGACAGGCAATTGAATCCAACCGGCGACCTGACGGCGCTCCGCTGGTAGGAAATTTTTGCACGCTGCCTTACCAGTCATTCCCAAGGACTTCACCACCCTGGGATGTGCTTAACGCTCGCCAGGTACTGAGACTGACATAGTTCGGCACGAACTTGACGCTCCCATCGCAGAGTGCGACGTCCACCCCGCCTGTGTGTCGGCTACGCACAAGTTGCATCCGTGGCCGCGTCGCGGTCGAACTGGTCGTACAGGGCGCATTTCCGTCATCGGTATTGCACCCTGCTCCCGTCAGCACATCGGGGTCGGTGCTGTTCGGTTGTCCGTATGCAGTGAAGCCAGCAGCGCCACCCCACCAGGAGAACCCGCGATAGTCACTTCCCCCCTGCCCTTGCTTCACCTCGGAAGCCATCATCGTGTTACTCAAGCCATCGCTGATCTCGGCAATCTTGCGTGGGCGACCGGACAATCCGTTCACAGCATTCGCCGCGTTTGCGGCAGAGTAGTCTGTTGGGGATGAATCACCACCCGCGGCCAGTGTCGCCGGATCTTCATACCAGCCAAATGGCGCGCCGCCGAATGACGTGCAAGTGGTACTCGTCACAGTTCCGCCAGTGCAACCCAGTGGAATTTGAACCTGGTAGAAGCTCGTGTTCCCAGCGTTCAGCACATAGTTGTGATTCGTGATTGAGCCAACCTTGGCGGGCAGATCACTCGGGCACGTGAAGGTGCTCAGGCGTGTCCCGCTGACCTGCGCATTCGCCCCGCTTGCATACCGAGGACCGTCATCGAGCCCACCAAAGTTCGTGTACATCTGGAAGAGCGGCACCTGCTCGATGTAGGGGAGAATGGGCACCTGCCAGGTACCCCAGCAACAGCCGGTGCGACTGACTCCCGGAAGAAATGTGCCCTGCGAACTCTCGTAATTCATATTCGCCACGGCGATCTGCTTCAGATTGTTCTGGCATTTCATCCGCGCCGCCGATTCACGGACCTTCTGGACCGCAGGAAGAAGCAGTCCGATCAGGATGGCGATAATGGCGATAACAACAAGCAACTCGATAAGTGTAAATCCAGAACGAATGCGATGACCCATTGCACCCTCCACTATGAGCGTCATGGAATGAGATTGGTCAGCAAGCACTGAACTTGAATCACGATCTCAGGGGATGTCGAGTTCGATGCGGTTCGGACCATCCTTGGTGACTGGGCGTTCCTGTTTCGATTTCAGGTTCCAGTCGGGTGGGATCAGTTCCCTGGAGATGATGTTTGCCCCTCCGCCTGGCCCCGGTGGGTGATCAGGATCAACGGGGTTTACAGGGGTTTTCCGGTCCCCAGAAGACACACGCACAAGATACTGGCCTGGCTGTAATCCCTGCTGCCGTGGGATGGTGAACTCCCCAGCGACAACCATCGCAGACGCACGCGTATCCTGACCGGAGAGTGGTTCGAATGAGATGGTGCCGTCTTTGAGGGGAATCCCCTTGAGCTTCACCGAACCTGTGACCTCAACACGCCCACCATATGGGTCGGAACAGCCCATGCAATTCGCGATCAGTAGTAAGCTTGAGGAGAGTCTGATCCAGGACGCAATCATAGGACCACCCCGGGCGGTGGGATAGCGTGTGTCGAATTAACGAGAGGTTGGAAATAATCGTCCCACACCATCTGCCAATTATCAATCTGAATCCGGGATGTGCCGTCGGAAATCAGCGGGGGCGTGCGTCACTGGATTCCTGACAGAAACGATTCAGACGTGTAGGGGGACCTCATCCAGCAACCATCCATTTCACTCAGAAATCATCCGTGGCACATGGAAATCATGTGTCAGAGCGGAAACGAAAAACGCTTACACTTGGCCACGGATATCCTGCACTATGGGGAGGGCGAGGCGGGCGAGGCTTCTGCCGAGCCTTAAGCTGCGGCTCGGCAAGAGCCTCGCCCTCCCCAAATCAAAACTCATAACCAACCGTGGCCGATTGCTTAGAAGTCATTTCGCAGCTTCAGCAGCCATGGGAGCGATCTTGATGGCCAGCGGTTCGACCCAGTGCTTGTGGTCGGCGTTGTAGTAGAGGTAGCCGCGGCTCGCTGGACCGCGATACACCCCTGGCACATCGCACACCAGATCGACATTCAGCGCGATCTTCTGTTCCGGTGCCATCTCGCGCCAGTAGAGGATCAGTTCACGACCGCGGATCTCGAAGAAGCTGATTTGCCCCTTCTCCCGCAGATCCGTGAGTTGCTTCATGTCGGTCGGTACTTTCATACCTGCCGGGATGCCGATGATCGCGACGGCCATCCCCTGCCCTTGCTTCTGCAGGTTCTCGAAGTTCACGGCCAGTGGCACTGTGTCGCCCTCACCAGCCTCGGCCTTGCTCAACTTCGTTTCGATCTTCACGGCACACTGCGGAGCGCTCGCAGGGGTAAGTGTCGTGTACGTGTAGCTCAGGGCGAATGGATACGCCTGCTTGGCGGTCGTGGCGATCTCAATCTCGGACTTCTCACCACCCTTGAAGATCGCGTCCGGATTCTCGATATCGAGACCGATCACTTCCACGTCCTTGTCGGTGAACTTCCGGACGCCTGCAACCTTCCCGCTGACGGTGAGCGTGATCTCGCCACTTTCGGCCGGGTGTGCGGCCTTCTTGGCGTGAAGCGTCAGCGCCTTCAGAGCCATGATCGTGGACTGCGTGGAGCCGAAACCTCCGTAACCGCCCCGTTGCTGGCTGATCCACTTCGTTGCTTCCTTGACGGCCGTGGCGTACTTCGGATCGTTTGCCCGCAGCCAGCCAAGAAGCGTGATAGCGGTGGTTTCGATCTCCAAATCGCGGCCACCCGATCGCGTGATGCTCGTCACGGCTCCCGTGACAGCACCGTTCTTCATGTGTTTCTCCTGCAAGCGGTCGAACAGCTTGTGGGCGGCCTCGCGGTCACCACGGTGGAGCAGCACGTTCGCGGTGAGTGCCACGAAGTACGCATCCTTCCCACCGACGGAATCTTCCTTCATCGCCTCGGCCTTCAACGCGGCGATCTCTGTCTTCAGGTCCAGTTTCTCGGCATCATCGGGATCGCTTTCGACCAATGCCCAGACAATGTAAGCGTCGGTGGTGTGTTTCGGAGCACCGCCGAACGAGTCGAGTGCGCGGGCGTTGCGCTTGAAGCCGCCCATGCCGTCGCGACGAGAGAGGAGGAATGCCTGGGTCCGCTTGATCATCGCGGGATCGACCTGTGAGACGCGGGCCATGTCCTTGAACTGAAGCAGCCCGTATGCCGTGAGTGCTTCGTGTTGCATGTCGGGTGAACCGAACCATTCGAAGCCTTGGTTCACTTGCTGTGGCGTATCCTTGCACTCGAAGGAGACGAGTTTCGAGTAACCCCTGGCGAGCAGGTCCTTCGCCCGTGCGGAGGCTTGCGGATTCACCTGGTTCGTCTGGTTCATGTAGTCGAGGATCAGCGTGTTCGGATAGTTCGAGGTCGAGGTCTGCTCGAAGCAACCGTGTGGCTCGCGGAGGAGGCCATCAAGCCCCTTCACGAGATCGGCCATCGAGGTCGGGTAGACTTCGAGTCGGAGCTTGAGCGAACCCGGAACGATATCCTTCGGCAGCGTGATCGTGCCACGAGTTCGGCCTTCGATCATGTCGCTGAGAGAGCCAACGCCGGGGAATCCATCGGTAGCAATCTTGATGGTCCGGGAGATGGTGTCGTTATCGGCACCACTGCTAACACCAGTGACAACGACGTTCGCGTCACCCTGGAGTTTGTCGGCCGACATGCGAACGATGCGGCGGCCCTTACCGTTTGGCCCGAGGTCGAAGATGTCGGACGGTTTGCCTTCGACCTTCAATCCGCTGGTGGCCAACGTGAACGCCACAGACCGGCGATCATCGCTATCGTTGGTCACGCGAACAGGGACATCGATCTTGTCTGTGTGTGAGATTTCCAGCGGCAGTCGTGGATCAACGCTGAATGGCTTGCGGGCTTCGATCGTCTTCGTGATCGCGCCGATGCGGCCATCGGTGGTGTGGCCCGCGACGAGAACCTGATACCGAGCGATGTCGTCGGAAAGCTGGAACTCAACACTTGCCTTGCCACTCTCGGGGAGCACGAGCACCGGGTTCCAGTAAACCGTTTCCGTGAAGTCGCTGCGAATCTCGCCAAGCGACGGGTTCCGCTCGTGGGCGTACTCGCGAACCACGAACGGCATCGCGGTCGAGATATCCGGCGGTAGATCACCCAGTCCAATCGCATCTTTAGCCGGATCAAACTTCGGGCCACCCATCGGCATGTTCCCGGGACGATTCCCCCGAGGCGCGCGGCCATTGAGTTGTTCACGAACTTCCCTGAATCTGCCTGGTTCCCCGGCCATTTGTTTGCGACCTTCCAAACGGCCTTTCTCCTCGAAATTCGCATCCGCAAGTTCGTTGCGAAGCTCTCGAGGTGCCCTCGCTTGTGGTGGCCCTGCCGGGAATCCGGCTCCGCGCCTTGGGTCAATGTTCCCGGCAGGTTTTGCACGTGGATCGGCTTGCCCTGGGACTGCCATCGCCAAGACATCTACCTGATCGCGAGGAGCGTCTTTTTTAGCCACCGGCATCGCTGCTTCGAAGGGCATACGAGCACGATTTGCGTCGGCGAATTCGCCACCGCCATCGATTGCCATCCCGATCTTGGAGAACGTCACGTTAGAGTTCTTCCCCATGCTCGAAACACCAAGGACGGCAAGGAAGCAGACCCCGACTGTGGCGAGAGCGGGTTTGCTCCAGCCTGCCGATTTCGAGGCAGACGCATTGAACATGAACCAGAAGACGAAGAACACCAGTGCGACGAGCAACCCGCGTGTGAGGAGCCACACGGCCGAATCGGAGAGGCGCGACTGGTAGCGATCGAACTCGGATGCCGCCTGGGTGGACTGGCGTTCGGCGTTCTGGGCCAGTGCTCGGGCGGTGGCTAGTTGTGCCACGCTCGCGTCACCGGTTGCGCCGTGGAACTGCGACTCGGCGTTTTCGCGTTTCCTCACTGCAACATCCAGCGCCGGGCGATACTCGGAGTTCAGCCGGGCTTCTTCGAGGCGGTACAGTTCGAGGGGGGCTGATGGCTGTTGACCGTGCGCGATCAACATCCGCTGCACATCGGCCTTGTCAGCAGGGTTGGCCGGACCGCCGTTCTGCTCCGCGAAGCGCCGCCAGCCCTGCGTGCCAAGGAGGAGGTCGAGCGCGATCCCTGCCTTCGGGTGATCGGTCAGCAGGAAGTCCGCGTGTTCCAGTTCAGCGGGATGTTTCACTTCACCAGAGAGCAGGAAGTGCGTCGGCAGTAGCCGATCCGTCTTGTTGTCGGCCATCGTGATGACGCTCTGATTCACGACCGCGACGAGCAGGATCGCGGGCGTCGGCTTTTCCTTCTCGTTGAACGCGGCCAGATCGAGCCGAACGCGACCACTTGGCGAATAGCGTGCCTTGTCCGGGTTGATGTTGAGCATGAGTTGCTCGCCGGGCTTGCGGTACACGAGGCGCTCGGCACGCGGGATCAGATTGGCGCGGCCTGCCGCTTCGCCCTTCGGCTCCTCGAAGACCGTGACCCGTGTGACGCCACCGGCCACGTCCTCGCCTTGCAGTTTCACCTCGACCGGCTTGCCGGCCTCGACTTCGATCTTCTGCTGACCGATGAGCCGACCGCGAGCGTAAGCCCCGACGTGCAGCGTCTTCGGTCCCTGGCTCACCTGGAGTTTCACGCGAATCGCGTCGCTGCGATCCGTGACGGCATCGAGTGTCGTCATCGCCACGCCATCGGCCTTCGCGGCTGGCAACGGGAAGCCGTCCTTCGTGGGAGCGGTGATATCCACGGGCGAGGTGAGTTTCAGGAAGTACTTCGTGCCGGGTTTCGGAGTGAGCGTGAAGACGCCATGGCCGCGATTCACGCCCGGGTGCTCGGCATCGGTCGTCGTGTTCGCAGACATGATCTGATCCGTGCCATCCGTGATGAACCCCTTCACGTCTGCCGGTTTGCCCTGCGGCGTGCGAACCTGGAAATACACGCGGCCGGGCAGACCGTCGATCATGTCGCCGCCTTCCGGAAAGAACTCGACGAGGAGGTTCTTGGTAACAAGCGGGATCGGCCGCACGATCGGTTCCGCATCGCTGCCATCCTGAATGTTCACACTTAGTGTCGCGCTGGGAATCGCGCCCTTCTCCCGTTCGCGGGTGAAAAGATCGGCAGGCAACTGAAACCGCACGTTGAGCACGGCTTTCGTGCTGCGTTCTTCCGTGACAATCGCGAACTTCGCACCGTTCTGCGTGTAGAACTCGCGGCCATCGACGGTGGCCACCACATTCGCAGTGGCATCTTTCATTGGGCCGCCCGCAGTGCGAGTGACCTCGATGCGAGCCTGCACGAACTCACCCGGGCCGTATGATTTGCCGTCGAACTCCAGGTTCTTCTCGAAGGTGTCCGGCACGTACTTGTTCACGATGAACTTGCGGGTTTCGAGGAGCGTTTCGCGACCGGCAACGGTCTCGACCAGATCGAGCTTGTACTCGCCACCAGGAGCGTCCGAGGTCAGCGCGTACTGGCCGACACCGATGCCACGCAGCGGTTTCTTGTCTGGCCCCATCACGGGTTCGAGGTTGTTCAGGAGGCGGCCGTTTCCTTGCGAGAGCGGCACGACCGCATCAGAAGGATCGCGGAGGCGGAAGCTCAGGAACAGATCGTTCGCGGGCGGCTGAAGGCTCGATCGGTCAAGCGTGAGCGATCGGAATCGGATCGTTTCGCCTGGCTTGTAAAGTGGTTTATCGGTGGCAAGGTGTGTGACGAACACCGGGCGTGCGAGCGGGATTCGCTCCGTCAGTGCGCTCTTGCGGTCATCGTCGGTGAAGGCGACCACTTCGAGGAACAGATCAGAACCGGGCTTCACCGTGTCCCAGAACGCCGGACCAAGTTCCAGTGTGGCGACCCCGACCGGCTTGTCGTGCGTTTCCTTGAAGAGTTCGTTGTCCTTCGCATCCTTCACGATCACGTCGAGCTTTTTGGCACGACGAACCGCACCGTGGCGAAGGGTTTCGATCTGCCACTTGTTCGGAGCTCCGGGTTCGATCTTGTCTGGACCCGTCAGCCGCACAATGAATTCCTTTTCCTGGATTGCCTTCCGTGAAGCCTCGAGCGCATCCTGGTATTTCTTGGCGATGGCCTGCTCGTTCGCGCTGGCCTCATCGAGCGACTGGCGAGCCAACTTCTCGTCGGCAGCGGTCTTCGCCGTAAGCTGTGCGAGTTCGTTCCGGCTGCTTTCGGCCGCGAGTCGGGCAGTCTCCGCAGCCCGCGATTTCTCGCTCCAGTCCGAGGCGTGATACCCCACGACGCTGCCCAGTCCACCAAAGACGATGAGCACCGATGCCGCGAGTTTCCAGTGTCTCCGCGAAATCTTCATGGCGTTCTCCTGCCTGCTGGGAGTGGGTTTGAGAATCGACTTTGGTTCCGGAACCTTTGGTACCGCCCGTTCGCGAACGACCGGCTCGGGCAACCCCGCGACGTGATGGATCAGATCCGCGTAGAAGCTCATGAACTGGATGTAATGCGCCTCGGCCTCGGGATGATTGAGGACGAGTTCCTCCAGGCGTTGCACCTGCTCCGGCGTGATCGATTCGTCGCAGAGTCGATCGAGAAGCGGTTGCAGTTCCGCGATGATCGGAGATTCCGGTGTCATGCCTGGCCCTCCCGGGCGAGCGTCTTCTGGACGCAGTTGAAGAGTGCTTGCCGAAGTTTTGCCAGCGCCTTGTAAACCGCGTCCACGGAACGACCGAGTTGTTCCGATGTCGATTGCGTCGTGGCTCCATCCGCGAACCGCCGGGCCAGCAGGTCGCGATCGCGCTGTGTCAGTTTCTCCAGGCACGAGCCGAGTGCTTCACGGCGATCATCGAGTTGCAGGCCATCGCCCTGCCCCGCTGCTTCCGACATGCGATCAAGGAAGACCTGGCTCAACCGGGCACGGGCACGCTGCGACTTCTTGTAAAAATCCAGCACCTTGTTGTAAGCCACTCGACGTCCCCATGCGAGGAACTCGGTCGGCGGTGCATTCGCATCGAACTTGTCCCACATCACGAGGCTCGTTTCCTGCAAAACGTCGTCCGCATCGGCCCGTTGCGGTAGCAGCGTCAGGATGTAGGCGTACAGCCGGCGCTCGTTCTGGAGGAACATGCGCAGGAACAGCTTGTGCTTGTCCGCTGGTGACGCGAGATCGGCGTCCATTCCCATGAAAGGCACCCGGGTGTGATTCGCTACCGCCCGGACCCGGCTCCGGTAGGTTGCCTACTTAGTTGACATGACCTTGAGGAATTGGAAGACAAATTCCAGAAACAGCAATTTCTGTGTGGCAATACGTGCCCTTTTGGTTCCAGACGGGGGGGACACTCCTCTCCAGAGACTCCAGAATCAACGCCAACTCCTCAGAATCAACGCTAACTCCTCAGAATCAACGCTAACTCCTCAGAACCATCCGTCCTCATGTGGAAGAAAAACCATCAGAATGACATCTGACGCGGTGGATTCATGCCTGACGATAGAGCGCTTTCACGTAATTCGTAGCGTCTTGTTCTGGGAAGGCGATGCTCCTGCCGAGCCAAAAGCGACGGCTCGGTAGGAGCATCGCCTTCCCTTATTCACACTACACAATTCCTGAAAGCGCTCTCGCTACCCGTTCAAAGCACGAACCGGAAGAGTACCGCGACAACAAGTGCGAACACCACGATGTAGATCGCCAACCGAACGGTGTCTTGCAGGGTGCGGCGTGCCAGCAACCGGCGCAATGCGACTCGATCCCCGGATTCGATCGCGATCTGAAGGTTCAATTCGTAACTGCTCGAAGGGTAATCGCGGACAGCCTCTTCCGGCAGGGGCTTCGACTCGGACGGCGTGGGAACAATCCCCGGCCCGATCGCGACGTGAAAGCCGAGTTCATCGGAGAACGCGAACGATGCAGGCCAGCGCTCGGCTCGTGTTCGGTCGGGCAGAAGTTGCCACAGATCGCGAACGAGCTGTTCCTCGGGTGCATCCCGGCTGATGAGAACCCGGCAACCGTCCACGATTGCCTGCGTCGCGCCAAGGAGAAGCGGCCCATCGCCGTGCTTCAGGATGCCGTCGAGTTGCTCGATGGTCCGTTCCGGAAGCACTTCCATCGGCCACGTGAGATCGGGAAGCGTTCCTGAGATGTTCCAGTTCACGGGGTATCGTTCGGAAATTGCGAAGGGGTCGCCCAGGTGGTGGTACAACTCGCGGGATAACACCAGGAACCGGAATCCGAGGGGATCGCCAGAACCGGGCCGATCCTCAACTTGCACCACCGCGACGTGCTGCTTTGCGAAGGGGCACGCGAAGTATGCGAGTGGGCACCGCACGCCAGCGGGTCGCGCTCCGAAAAGTGACGCGATACGCTCGGCTTCTGCAGTGTCAAACTCGGGACTACTGGCGATGACTTTCACGCCGCGTGCGTCGGCGATCGCGATGGCTTGCTGAATCCGAAGGTCGGGAAGACGCATGGCGACGCCGGCAGATGAGAAAAGAAGAGGGTGAACCACAGAGACACAGAGTCACAGAGACAACCAAAACAGAGCCAGTGGTTGAAAACTATCTTGTCTATTGTTTTCTCTGTGTCTCTGTGCCTCCGTGGTTAGCTCCATGTCTTCATCTCATGCCAGGAATTCGCGTACGGTCGTGACGCGGTGTTGTGTTGCGGCAGCGAACACGGCTTCGCACAACGCGACCGTTTCCACGTTGTCGCGGCCTGAAATCTCCGGCTCCGTGCCATCTTCCACAGCCACGAGCAACTGGGCCATCGTGCCGACGAACGCATCCGGGAACCACACGTCGTTCCAGCGCGGGCGGAACCACATGCCGGGTTGGCGTTGGGTGCTGAAGTCGAGCGTGCTCGGTTCGCGAGCGGGATACTTTGGCCAACCGATGGTCCCCTGCATCAAGCCTTCGGTCCCCTCGATTCGCCACCTGATGCCGGTGTCGCCAGCAACGCCTTCCTTGCAGGGGCCAGCCCACACGTCGTCCCAGGAACTGGCACGCGGCCCACGATCGTATTCGAGAATGTACAGGTTGATGCCGTCGCGGTGCGGGAACTTCGTGCGTGGGTCGGGCCGAGTGCTCGCAAGAACGCGGTCGGGCGTGCCGAGCCAGTAACGGAACGTGTCGAGGTGGTGAATCGACATGATGAACGTGGACAGACTCGCCATCCCCTCGGCCCACGGCATCCAGTGCGGCACGGCTCGCATGTCGATCGTGGCGAGCACGGGTTCGCCGAGCCAGCCGCGATTCAACACATCCTTCGGCCCTCACCGATTGATCGAACCGCATGTTCTGATTGACCGCGAGCACGATTCCCGCATCGGCACACAGCTTGACCAACTCTTTCGCTTCAGTCACCGAAAGCGCGAGTGGCTTCTGTGCGAGGATGCCGCGAAGTCGACCAATCCCGAATCCCACGGCACGGCGAATCAGATCGGGTTGCTGTTCGGGCGGCACCGCGACATCGAGTATTTCGATTTGCGAATCGGAGAGCAACGCATCAATCGTCTCGTGAACCGTCGGCACCGCGTGCCGTGCTGCGACCTTGTGAGCCGTGGCGGGGTTCCGCGACGCGATGGCGACGGGGTTAAACCCGGCGTTGCGATACGCGACGAGGTGACAATCCGCGATGATGAACCCCGCCCCGGCGCAGCCGATTCGCCAGTCCTTTCGTCGCGGTAACTTCGGATGAATGTTCAGGTTCAACTCGGGAGAGAAAGCGAGCGTCATCACGATTTCCCCAGAACGAGATCGACCACCCAGCAACCGCGAACGTGTTCGCCCGGCTGCCGACAGTGGTTGAGGATGTCTTCGTTATCGCAACCTGCATCCTGAAGGGCATCGGCCAGAATCGGCATCGTGGAGAAATCGCGGTTGTCGTAGATGTGGTTGGCGAGACGGAGAACCGTGAGCGTGAGCCACTCAGAATCCAAGGTTATGGGGCAGAACGGGTTGCCGAGGATGTCGCGGATGACCGCGAGTTGTCTCGCTTTGGTGTCGGGACCGAACGTCATGTAGGAAAAGGATAGTGAACAGCCCGTTGCGGCAGCGAGCAGGAGTGATATTGCCGATTCCTCCTCGCATTGCCTTGGAACACGAGAACGCACCGAGCGAAGGGTTCGGATATGGTCGGCCAATTGGCTTGCGTCCATATGACCATCAGCAAATCCTTCAATGCTTCGTATCGCGGGCAGGCACCGACGGTCGATCCAGGTCGATTGCGCCAAGCCACACTCGCAGAGCCGCCGCTTCCTCTCGGTCACTTTAACCCCCAGCAGCTCGTACATCTGTGCCGGCTCATTGCATGCAATCCATTCCGCTTCGGTCATGGGCTGCCCTCAGTGTGGTCACTTTCGCGGGTCGATGAGGAGTTCGAAGCCGGGGAGCAGCTTCGTCGTGAACGTTGAGCCGAACGCGAAGGATCGCACAACCCATCGCTTGCCGTATCGACGGTGCTGAATCAGCGTCGGTTCGGCGGCGTCCTCGCGGCCATCGAGAACCCAGTATTCCTTGATGCTCGGCACCCCAAGATACAACTCGACGTTCCGCTCCAAGTCCTTGACTGGGTCGTTCATCAACCCTTCGCACACGAGAACCGGGCTGACTTCTGACCACTTCGTTCCGGTGAAACGGCGATCCAAAGGGTAGTCCTCGTAAGCCGCAATGTCGGGTTCCGGCACCGTCGTGTCTGGCCGGAGATGCACGAACACGCGTCCCTTATTCGTCACGTGGTTCAACGCAGAGCCGTCGGAACGTGAATACTCCCAAAGCTTCTCGAACAACCACAGCTCGAGTTCGTTCTCGCTCGGGTCGGGTTCGTTTGACACGTACAGCCTCCCGTCGATGATCTCGTACTTGTGCCCTGAGTCAAACTCGGCGTCCTCGAATTCCTCCAGCGTGAGGCGGTGGCCGTGGTCATTGGGTCCGAGCTTCAGTTGCGTCGTTGACATGACTGTTCTCCCGATCACGAATTCGCAAGCACACGCAGTTCACGGGGCAGTGGGAAGTTCACATGCTCCTCGCGGACAACTCGTGATTCCACCGACGCCCCGAACTTCGTTCGTAGGTAGTCAACACAATCCTGAACGTGATCTTCTGGTGCGCTTGCACCCGCTGTGATGAGCACCGTGTCGGTTGGCTTGAACCAGTCGTCGTGCAGTTCGGAAGCACGGTCGATGAGATACGCCGAACGGCCCACGGAACGAGCGAGTTCCGCGAGGCGCTGGCTGTTGGAACTGTTCTGGCTACCGAGAACCAGCACGACATCTGCTTCGGGGACGAGTTCGCGAACGGCTTCCTGGCGGTTTTGCGTCGCGTAGCAAATGTCGTCCTTGTGCGGCCCCACGATCTGCGGGTACTTCGCACGGAGAGCGTCGATCACGACCTTCGCCTCGTCCACACTGAGGGTGGTTTGTGTGAGGAATGCAAGCTTCGCGTCGGCGGGAAGCGTCAGCGCCGCGACATCGTCCACATCTTCGACGAGAACCATGTTTGCCGGTGCTTCGCCCATCGTACCGATCACTTCATCGTGCCCCTCGTGACCGACCAACACAATGGTGAAGCCGTCCTTCGCGAACCGCACGGCCTCGTTGTGAACCTTGGTGACCAGCGGGCACGTCGCGTCGATGGCCCGGAGGTTGCGTTCGGCCGAGTGCTTGCGAATCACGGGCGAAACGCCGTGAGCACTAAACAGGACGGTGCCGCCGTTGGGCACCTCAGAAATGTCATCCACGAACACCACGCCGCGACCGCGAAATCGCTCAACGATCGGTCGGTTGTGGACGATCTCGTGATAGACGTAGAGTGGGCTGCCGAACTTGGTGAGAGCCATCTCCAGGCTCTCAATTGCCATGTTCACGCCAGCACAGAAACCCCGCGGGTTCGCCAGAATAATCTTCATCGTTGCCCTCCGGTGACGGCGTTATGGTACGCCCGAAGCCGACACCGTGCCAACCGCAAGCCGCGGAAGGGAGGCAACTTCCTGCATTCACGCCACGTCGAATAGGCTCGGTTGCACCCACTTTGGCTTCCCTGGCTCTGGCATCGGCAGCAGTAAAGTAGGGTCTTCCACGGTCGCCGCGTTCACCCGATCACTCACCGGCCAGCGTTCCATTTTCTCCACGGGATAGGGTAACAACAGTGGCATCAGTTTCTCGGCGCGCGACTCTTTCGGGTCGAGCCAAGCGACAAACTGACCCTCGGAAATGATCGCAGGCATCCGGTCGTGAAGTGGTTCCACCAGATCATTCGCGGGCACGGTCAGCACGGCGACCGATTCGACCGGCCCATCTGGTCCGTCCCAGACATCCCAGACGCCCGCATACGCCAGCACGCCGCCGCCCAGTTTGCGAAAGAAATAAGGCTGTTTCTTCTTGCCGATCTGCTTCCATTCGTAGAACCCGTCCGCGGGGATCAGGCATCGTCGCTTGCGGAACGCGCTTCGAAACGCGGGCTTCTCGGTGACCGTTTCCGAACGAGCGTTGACATATCCGCCGGGTTTCGGCTCCTTACTCCAACTGGGGATCAACCCCCAGCGGAGGTCGGCCAGTTCACGTTGTCCGTTTGTCATGCGGACCACGGAAATCGGTTGTGAGGGTGCGATGTTGTAGCGTGGTCGAAGGGGTTGGCTAAGGTCGTATGAAAGCCCGAACAGGTCAGCGATTTCGGTTGTCGTGGTTGTCAGTGTGATGCGGGCGCACATGGTTTGCGGCTCCCCGGTGGTGTGTGAAAGTATACCACACAACCGAACGGAGCACTCATGTCGGTGGGGAACCAAAAAAGCCCATCCGAAGATCGGATGGGCTTCAAACCGGATCACGTTTTCACGTGAGATCACTTCACCTTGAACTGCTCAAGCGAGGTCAACAGGCGAATGCCCTTCCCCTTAATTTTCCCCTTCACCGTGAGTTGATCGCCACCGGTGATGAGGATGCTCAGTGTGTCCTTGCCGGCCGGCGACCCAGCGCCGAACGCATCCTTGAGCAACGCTTTCACCTCATCAGGTTTCAGATCCTTCCCGACGATTGGGATCAGTTTTGCCAGAGCAACTTCAACCGATACAACTGGAGCCGCAGCAGGCTTGGCCTTCAGCCCGGCCTTCAGTGCGGCACCCTCTGGTTCGATGCTGAATGCGATGTGGTCTTCGGAGGTCGCGAGCCAGATTTTCTTCGTGCCGAAGAGCTTCTCAACGTCATCAGGCATCGCGTTGACTGTGATCGTGTGGATCTTGAACGCACCCACGGTATCGACGTCGAAGTTGAAGGTCACGGCATCGCCCAGGAACGGCCCGAAATCCTTGACCAGATCCTTGACGAGCTTTTCAACTTCCTTGCCATCCTTCACACCCAGCGCACCCACAAGGGTGTGTCGCCCCTTTGCATCCGGGCCGTTCAACGCCACGGCGAAATCGACTTCGCCTGCCTTCAGTGTCGGGGCGAGCGTCTTCAGGATCCGTTCGACGATCGGTTTTTGCTCCTCGGGAATATCCTTGAGGATCTCCGTGAACGCGGCATCGACGACCTTCCCAAGATCCTTTTTCACACCCTCAGGCAGCCCAGCCTTGGCCGTGATTCGAGCAACCGAGTCTTTGCCCCCGCCAACAATCGCTGCGGGCAGACTCAGTTTGCCCCCAAGGTTGGTCAGGTTCTTCGCAAGCGTGCTTCCGGACTTCGAGGTGAGCGTGATCTCCCCGGAAAGCTCGTCGGCCTTCTCGTCGATGAACACCCGAACCTGAAGTTCCTTGGCATCGTCAAGGAACGACTTCAACGCGCTGGTGGCATTGTCGCCGACCCAATCGACGAACGCCTTCTGAGCGGGGGATTCATTCTCGCCATTCTTCTTGCGCTGCTCAGCGATCCCGATCTCGAACTGGCCAATAACGAATGTCTTCAATTCGCCCGGGATGCTCTCGAATCGAACCAACACGGAACCGACCGAGCCATCGTCCTTCGCGAAGTATACTTTCGGCGTCGGCAACGTCTTCACACTCAGATCTTTGACCGATCGGCCGATGTAAACGTAATCGTTCGCGAATCTCAGGTAAACCTCGTTGATGATCGGGACGGCCGCCTTGAGCGTACCTTCTTCAGCCTTTTCGGGGGTGATATCAAGGCGATCCTTGAGCAGTTTCAGGAAGCGTTCTTGATCGGCAATCGGGACCATGATGACCATCGGGCTGCTAATCACATCGCCCGAGAGCGTTGCGGTAAGTCCGAATGGCCGCTTGGGGTCGATCCCCTCGATTCCTTTACCGTCGGCGCTGAGTTGCTTGAGCAATTCCCGCACCTGCTTGATCGCTTCTTCCTGCCCCGCAAGCCCGGCCACGTATTCGGCCTTGTCGATCAGATCGTTGACCGAACGCAATCGAACCTCGACGGTCGGTTCCGCCTTCGCCGGCTGCGCGTTGACCGCACCCGTTACCACAAAGACTGCCGCAAGTGCTGCTATCCACCGGATTCGCATAGTTACTCTCGCAAGGTGTGCCGGAACATCGCCCGGGGTGCATGTTATACCCACGGAGGCGTCTGCGGGTGTCAGCGGTCACCGGAAAATCGTACAACCCACGAGTAACAGAAGTTACGGGGCGGCGCGAATCCAGGGTGACGTTCATGAGCCAGAAGACGTGGGGCGGTCGGTTCGAAGGTGGAACCGACGCGCAGGTCGAGAAGTTTACCGAGTCCATCACGTTTGACCGTCGGCTGTTCCAGCACGACATCCGTGCGAGTCGTGCCCATGCGGCGATGCTGGCCGAGGTCGAGTTGATCACGACAGCGGAGGCGGACGCGATCCGCGCCGCACTCGACGAGATTGGCACCGAGATTGAAGCGGGAAAGATGGAATTCTCCATCTCGCTAGAAGATATCCACACGCACATCGAGCGTGCCCTGATCGCCCGACTGGGGGATGTCGGCCGGAAACTCCACACCGGCCGCAGCAGGAACGATCAGGTCGTGACCGATGTGAAGTTGTGGGTCCGCGATGCGATCGACGACCTCGACGGATTGCTCGTCGAGCTACAGCGGGCGTTCGTGGCGTCGGCGGAGCGGGAACACGGCGTCGTGCTACCGGGCTACACGCACCTTCAGCGTGCGCAGCCAGTTCTTGCGGCCCACTATTTCCTGGCATATGTCGAGAAGTTCCAGCGCGACCGCGAACGGCTCGCCGATTGCCGCAAGCGTGTGAACATCCTCCCCCTGGGGGCAGCGGCACTGGCAGGAAGTTCGTTACCCATCGATCGCGAATCGGTCCGACGTAAACTCGGCTTCGACACTGTGGCTCGCAACAGCCTCGACGTTTCCAGTGACCGCGATTTCCTCCTGGAGTTCGTGTTCGTGCTCTCGATGATTTCCATCCATCTCAGCGGTTGGGCCGAGGAATGGGTAATCTGGAGCACAACGGAGTTTAACTTCCTCGACCTGCCGGACGGTTTCTGCACCGGGTCGAGCATCATGCCGCACAAAAAGAACCCGGATGTACTCGAACTGACCCGTGGCAAAACGGGCCGCGTGATCGGTGCGCTGCAAGGGCTGTTCATCCTCGTCAAGGGCCTGCCGCTGGCCTACAACCGCGACTTGCAGGAAGACAAGCAAGCGATGTTCGACGCATTCGACACCGTTGGCGGGTGCCTCGCGGTCGCGGCCCCGCTGGTTCAGCAAACGAAACTGCGACGAGAGGTGATCGCTTCACGCCTCGAAGACGGCTTCCTCGACGCCACAACGCTGATGGAAAGTCTGATCTCACGCGGCGTCCCAATGCGGTCCGCTCACGAAGTAGTCGGAAAACTGGTGCGGCAATGTGAGCAGAAGAAGTGTCGGCTTGCAGACTTGCCCGATGCGGAATTCGATCAGCCAGGCGTGAGCGGAGCTGAGATCAAGCAATCACTCGGCGTGGCAAACTCACTGGCGGCCTTCAAGAGCTACGGCTCGACCGCTCCTTCAGAAGTCGCCAAGCAATTGTCCGAGTTGAAGACCCGATTGGGGATGTGAACTAGGTGGTGAAGTGGTTGCAGGCACGCCGGAGAAACCGGTATCATGTGTGCATGACAGGAGTGCCAGCTATGATCGTCGCAAGGTACGAAGAACCGCTTGTAATTGAAGAACCTGTGACAACTCCCGAGGCGAAGGCGAAGGCCCTTGTCGCAGTTGTGGAGTTCCAGAAGAACGTCGAGTGGTTTGGGACGCGAGCAAAGGAAATCCGTGACGCACACACGGGAAAGTTTATCTGCGTGGCGGGTCAGGAATTGTTCGTCGGTGACGATCCCGTCGAGGTGACCACCCAAGCTAAGTCGGCACATCCCGAATTGGGCGGATTCTTTTCGATGAGGCTGTCAATGCACCGGGGGCCGAAGATCTATGCGAATTGACGGCACCTGGGCGATAGATGAAAATGGGGTGCCTTACCCTGTGATCTACGCAGAAATCCTCGGTGTGAACGGGGTCTGGGTCGCAGCCACGTTCCTGGTCGATACCGGGGCAGAAGCAACCGTAATTGCCGCCGATACTGTCCGACAGCTGGGGCTCCAGACTCAGCCCTCAACGCGCCAACTCCAGGGAATTGGTGGGCTTGTGAACTCGGTGTGCATTGAGACACAGATCAAGTTCACACAGTTAGATGGCTCTCCCGCGACAGTGAGACATCGCTTCGACGCCTTGACTGGGGAAGTGACTCCGACCTCTCGATCCTTGGACGTGACGTGTTGGGCGCATTCGCGGTGATTGTTGATCGGCCCACACGTGTGGTTCACTTCCTCTCCCATCCACACCGATACATTCTTCAGTAGCTTCTTTCATTGCCACAGGAATCGAAACGTGTTCAAGACTCCGGTTGGATGGGTACGTGGTGTTGGGACCATCGAAGGTGTGTCAGCACTGATTCTGTTCTTCGTAGCGATGCCGCTAAAGTACGTTGCGAAGATTCCCGAAGGCGAGCGGATCGTCTTCTGGGTTGGCGCGATCCACGGTGGGTTGTTCGTCGCTTATGCGGCCGTCACGTTTTTCGCATGGGGTAAGGGTGCCCTGAGTGCGAAACTCGTTGGCCTCGCTGCAATCGCGTCGATCATTCCGTTCGGGCCGTTCGTGCTGGACAGAAAACTGCAGCCGCTCGAAGCCGCTCAGGACACCGCAACGGTCGGTGGGTAGAATCAGCGATATCTGATTCTAACCCACGGACCCCGCAATGGATCATTTCGAGTATCGCGATCGCAAGTTATTCTGCGATGATGTGCCAGTCAGTGAACTGGCCGAGACTTACGGCACCCCGCTCTACGTCTACTCCGAGAAAACCCTCCTCCATCACCTGAAGCAAATTCAGACTGCTTTTGCCCCCGCGAACCCCATTGTTTGTTATTCCGTGAAGGCCAACGGCAACGTCAGTATCTGCCGGTTGATGGGGCAACACGGGGCCGGGTTCGATGTCACTAGCGGTGGCGAGTACTTTCGTGCTCTCAAGGCTGGCCCGGCGGGTTCCAAGGTCGTCTTCGCTGGTGTCGGCAAGACCGACGCCGAGATCCGATACGCACTGGAACAGGGCGTGTTCCTGTTCGATGTGGAGAGCGAGCAGGAACTCCTCACGATCGGCGAGATCGCGAAGGCAATGGGCCGAAAGGCCGCAGTGGCGTTGCGGGTGAACCCCGATCTGCCTCCAAAGACGCACGTCAAAACTGACACATCCGTCAAGGGTGTGAAGTTCGGCCTTGATATCGAAACGGTTGTGGATGTGGCTCGCGGAGTTGTCGGCCATCCCGGGCTTGCAGTGGTTGGTTTGCACATGCACCTTGGCTCACCGATCTTGAAGGTCGAGCCGTACAAGCAAGGCTGTGCGAAGGCGGTCACGCTCATCAAGGCGTTCCGTGAGTTGGGCCACGACATTCGCTACCTGAACATGGGCGGCGGCTTTGGCATCAACTATCGCAAGGATGAAGCACAACCCGCCAGCGCATTCGCGGAAGTGATCCTTCCGGCCGTCAAGGAAGTGGGCTGCCAGTTGGTGCTGGAACCCGGGCGATTTATCGTGGGAAATGCCGCGATCCTCGTCAGCCGGGTGCTGTTCACCAAATCAACCGGTGGCAAACACTACGTGATCCAGGATGCCGCGATGAACGACCTCATCCGGCCGACGCTGTACGGATCGTTCCACCGCCTGTGGCCCGTAGCTCCCCCTCCCGAGGTCCCGGAACAACCGGATGTGAATGGCGACCCGGACGAGCCATATCCGTTCCGCCAGATGGCAGGCTGCTTCACCCAGGATGTCGTTGGGCCGGTGTGTGAGTCGGGTGACTTCCTGGCGAAGGACCGCCCGCTGCCGACGCTGAAGCGAGGTGATTTGCTCGCGACATTCTCGGCGGGTGCTTACGGCATGTCGATGGCATCCAACTACAACGCCCGGCTCCGGGCCGCGGAAGTGCTCGTTACAGGCCGTACACACCGATTGATCCGCCGTCGAGAGACGTTCCAGGACCTCGTAGCGTGCGAGGAGGATTGCATAATCTGATTCGCGCCGTCAGAATCAAGGATGTAGTGCGGCGCGCGGTATTCACCGGCGACCCGACGGTCGCCGCTCGCCATACTTCGAACGCTTGAGGAGAACCCCGTGAGATTCGCTCCGTTGCTCGCCCTCGCGTTCGCCCTGATGCAGTTGATCACAAGCAGTACCATCCTCACGGCCCAGGAGCCTCCCAAGGGAACTCCCAAGCCGCAATTGATCTACAATCAGTTCCGCGAACTGATGACGGAGGGGAAGTACGACATCGCCGCGAACTTCCTCCAGGCGTTCCTCGACTCGAACCCCTCGGACGCAGATCTACTCGAGATCGAGCGAAAGCACGGCACCACTGCTTTCAGTGGCCTGCGAACTATTCCCCGATGGTCCGACGATCCTGCCTCCGAAAAGAAGACCCGTGGAAATGTCGAGGATGCGATCAAGCGTGCCCGCGCGGCAAGCGACAAGTTGCTTCGCGACCCGGCACGGGTGCAGAAGTACATCCGCAACCTTGCCGCGAGTTATGAAGAACGAGTCTTCGCCGAGCAGGAACTGAAGCGGACCGGGGAGTACGCGATTCCGTTCATGGTCGATGAACTCCGAAACACGCGGGACAAGGATCAACGTGACGGCATCCTCGGGACGATTCCCAAACTCGAAGGCCACACGATGGCCGGTTGGATCGCCGCCCTGGATGGTATGACTCCCGATCTGCAATACGGTGTCATTCGTGCCCTCGCCTCACGCGACGACATCCTCGCGCTTCAATCGTCGGCACAAACCGATCTCACGCCGTACATGTGGCGAATCCTGGCCCTGCCGCTGGATCAGGCTCCGACTCTTCGGGCTTACGCAGAAGTTCTCCTCAACCAGCTTCGCCCGGGAACGAAAGCCGCGTCGCGACTCCCCGAAGCGGAGTTGGTTGCGATCGCTCGCACCTTCTACGATCACACCGCTCGTTATGCCGGTGCCAAGGTCAACCCCGACGGGGGCGCAACCGCTGTCCCGATGTGGGTGTGGGTCACGACCGATGCACAGAACCCACGCCTCGCGAAGTTTGAGGATGTTCCGGTTGGGCAGGCGGAAGAATACTTCGGTCTGCGATATGCTCGCTGGGCCTTGGAGCGGAAACCGGATTACGAACCCGCACAGGGGTTGATCCTGGCGCTTGCGGCCGAACGGGCGATCGAGCGGGCGAAACTCGGTTCGCTTGCCAAGTTGGAACCGGCCGTGTTCCGATTGCTGTCGAACGCCCCTACCCCGGTGCTTGCGGATCTCCTGACCCGCGGCCTGGCGACGAAGAAAACGGGTCTTGCAGTCGCAATGATTCAAGTGATCGGCGACCGTGCAGATAAGACGGTCTCCCCGATTCTGGTGAAGGCACTGAGTTATCCCGATCCAACGGTGCAGATCGGCGCAGCGGACGCTCTGCTGCGATCTCCGGTACCGGTGCCTCCAGAAGTGCGTGGCCGGATTGTAGAAATCCTGCGACGTGCGGCGGCAACCGATGCGGCTGCACCACCTGCCAAGGGTACCGCACTGATCGCCGACCCCAGCAAGTTCCGCGCTGATGCAACTGGAATGCTGTTCCGGGGGCTGGGCTACGATGTGGAGGTATTCACGAATGGTCGTGACCTGCTCCGCCGAGTTGCAAAGTCGTCTGACTTTGATGTGCTGTTCATCGACTATCACACACCGAACCCGGAATTGATCGACTTGGTTGGTCAACTTCAAGGGAACCCCAAGACTGGCAATCGCCCGACGTTCGTGGTCGCATCCCCGGACAAGATTCCCCTTCCGACATTCGACCAGATTCTCGTCCGATTCTCGGCACTGATCGCCGCGACTGAGAATCAAGTGGTCCCGATGCCTGCTCCTTATGTGCCCGATCCTCGGTTTACTCTGGAAGAGAACGCACTCGCAAAGGACCGGAACCGCGAAAATCGCGATAACCAGTATCGCACGACCGCGAGACAACGAATCGACCGCCTGAAGCGCGTGATCGAATCGACGGGCCTGAAAGTGGACGCGACCCAGCAAGTGCTCCTCGATCTTCGGATCGAACTGATTGCTTACGCTCTTCTCGAGGCAGAGTTTCCATTCTCGGCAGACTCGGCTTCCACAACCGTGGCTCATCTCAATCGGCTCCGGAAGCAACTGGACCTGCAACCACGAAGCCCGCGATACGGCGAAGGCACGCCGACCACTGACATGCTGAAATTGATGGAGCGATTCGAGGTCGACCTCGCAAAAGTGCCAAGTACGAAGAAGCGGTTTGAGGATCTGTACTCGAAGGTCGATCCCGCTGATCTCGGGTTGCCCGTCGAGACCTTCCGCGATCCAGTTCTGGAGGCACGGCTGGCCCGCACATTCAGGAACTACCCGGCAGTGCGAATCGTCCCCGAACCATTTGGACGTGCCTCCCTCGCGACTGATCTGGAGGCCGCACAGACTGAACCCGGCCAGTCGCCGCGTGAACCGGCCGACAAGAAGGTTGCACAGAAACTCGCTCTCGAATGGCTCCGACGGATGTCGCTGGGTGATGTGCCGGGATACGAGATCAAGTCCGTCGAGCCTGAGTTGCGAGAAGCATTACGAAACGATGACCTGGCCTCGGAAGCGATCGACGCCCTGGCCCGGTTTGGCTCAGCCGATACCCAGCAGGGGTTGATGACTCTCGCATTGAACACGGGGAAACCGCTCCCTCTGCGAACGAAAGCTGCTGATGCTGCAATTCGCCACTTCCAGGTACACGGAAAGGCGATCGCAAAATCGTTGATCGACCCACTCGTCGAACTCGCGGACAAGGAAGCAGACGTAACACTTCGCGGTAAGTTACTGACGCTGAAGGGCTTGCTAGCTCACAATCCTGCAGAATTCGTGGGACAGGTGAAGGGATACAACCCGCCACTGATCCCAATTCCTCCGAAGGAACCGAAGATGGATCCCGATCCGAAGAAGGATCCTGACCCGAAGAAGGAATAAGCTCACTTAGAAACGGTGGCGTAATGATCGGAATCGTTACCGGTGGTGAGTAAGGTGTATCCCC
>Ga0105048_10000112_pt1 | contig 101807 bp, 77 predicted proteins | sample MAT05_FD_78382 | JGI IMG/M metagenome (GOLD analysis project Ga0105048, IMG submission 78382) | Freshwater microbial communities from Lake Fryxell liftoff mats and glacier meltwater in Antarctica - MAT-05 | ecosystem: Environmental > Aquatic > Freshwater > Ice > Liftoff microbial mat | place...
CGCATTATCGGCTTTACAGTGCTGAATTTCAGCAAGCATGATCGCGATCAACTGACTCTGCCGCTGACCGTTACGGCGAAAGCCGCGTTATGAAAGTGACTTACGATGCCAGCGTTGATATCGTGCGAATTCTGTTCAGCGATGCGCGGATTGCCGAAAGCGACGAAGATAAGCCGGGGGTAATCCTCGACTACGCCGACGATGGCAGCCTGGTCGGGATGGAAATGCTTGATGCGTCGAAGCACATGAGCAATCCGAGCAGTGTTGAATATGCCGTCGTCGGCGTGAAGTCGGGCTGATCAAGTTGGGTGCTGGCGCGGCTTCACCGACGAAGAACTCGATTTCATCCTCGTTACGACCGCCTCACAATGCAATGCTTCCCGCCGATGCGACGTGACGCCTCATCGACGCGCGAATACGAGCGGTCATGAAATACGCGGCGTATCGCCTCTCAATCAACCCGATTCGCCACAACACGCCTACAACTCGATCGGATGCTCTTCCCGCTGCGCACCCAAGAGCGCCCGCTCGGCATTGACGATCTCCGGCTCCAGCTTGACGAACAGCGCCTGCGGCTCGCGCAGCGCCGCCCCCGGCTGCAAGACTCGCACTGCCCAGGTGCCGATCGCGGCGGTCGCGTCATAGATCAACGCCTGATGCGCGCGCGCGCTTTCCTGATAGCTGACGATGCGCGCCTCGCCGAACAGCGCCCCGTCGTAGCCCAGGAATTCATGGACTTTTTGCGCTGAAAATGGCAGAAATGGCGCCAGCAGGATATTCAGATTGTCGATCACGCGCAGGATGGTGTAGACCGAGCGCGCGGCGTCGGTCGGGTCTTCCTTGATCGTCGTCCAGGGTTTGCGCCCGTCGAGATAGGCGTTGCCATCGCGGACTAAGCCCATCGCCACCGTCAGCGCCTCACGCAGCCTGACCGCCTCGATCAGCGCGCCCACCGTCTCGAATCCCGCTTCGACGCGCGCGATGATCGCCTCATCTTCGGGTGTGAGCGCGTCGTAGGTCGGCACCTTGCCGTCATAGCGCTTGTAGGCAAAGCTGGTCATGCGGTTGACCAGGTTGCCCCAGGCAGCCAGCACCTCGGCGTTGGTGCGGCTGAGAAAGCCATCCCAGGCAAAGTCGGAGTCGTGCGTCTCTGGAAAGGTCATGGCGACATAATAGCGAATCGCGTCCGGCTGATAGCGTTCCAGCAGATCGGGCAGCCAGATCGCCCAGTTGCGACTCTTGGAAAACTGCTTGCCTTCGATGTTCATGAATTCGTTGGCGGGCACATCGTAGGGCAGATTGAGTCCCGGTGCGTCGTGGTAGATGCCGTCGATGCCCATCAGCTCGGCGGGCCAGATCACGGCATGAAACGGGATATTGTCCTTGCCGATGAAGTTGTAAATCTCGGCGTCGGGGTTGTACCACCAGTCTTTCCAGGCGTCCGGTTGCCCGGTATTGCGCGCCCATTCGATGCTGGCGCTCAGATAGCCGATCACCGCCTCGAACCAGACGTACAGCCGTTTTTCGTCCCAGCCGGGCAGCGGCACCGCGATACCCCAGTCGATGTCACGGGTGATCGGGCGCCCGCGCAAGCCTTCCTCGATGAAGTTGCGGCTGAAGCGGACGACATTGGCACGCCAGTGCGACTGGTGCGAGTCGAGATACGCCAGCAGGCGATCGCTGAAATGGCTGAGATCAAGAAAGTAATGTTCCGCCTCGCGCACGATCAGCCGTTCCAGCGGATTGTTCTTGCTGCGCGGGTTGATCAGTTTGGTGGCGTCGAGCAGATTACCGCAGTTGTCGCACTGGTCGCCGCGCGCGTCGGGAAAGTGGCAGATATAACATTCCCCTTCGACATAGCGATCGGGCAAAAAGCGGCGCTCGATCTGGCTGTAGAGGAGCTGCTGCGTCTCTTTGTACAGGTGTTCGCGCTCCAGCAGCAGCGTGAAGATGTCCTGTGAGACGCGGGTGTGATTTTCGGTGTCGGTATGCGTGAACAGATCGTAGCTGATGCCGACCTTTTGCTGCGTGCGCAAAAAGCGCTCGTGATAGCGCTCGAAGATCGAGCGGGGCGTCACGCCGCGCTTGTCCGCCTCGACCGAGATCGGCGTCCCGTGACTGTCCGACCCCGACACCATCAGGACGTGGTTGCCTTTGAGACGGTGATAGCGCGCGAAAATATCGGCGGGCAGATAGGCGCCCGCCAGGTGTCCCATGTGCATATCGCCGTTGGCGTAGGGCCAGGCGACGGAAACGTGAATGTTTTTTGGCATAGGTGTGATCGACTCCTCTGTGCGGTCAAGTATAGTCCGCGTGGGGGAGAGGCGTCAACGTGGTGTCGCAGCGCCGTCGATCGCAAGGATTTGATCGGTGACTGCCTCTAAATCATTGCCCACGATGTCGGGGCGGGGCGCCAGCGGATCCAGCACCGCGCCGGGACGCGCGATGAAGGCTGCCACGCATCCTGCCCGCAGCGCTCCCGCAATATCCCAGGCATGAGCCGCCACCAGACGCACCTGTTGTACAGCGACACCCATCCGCTGTGCGGTCATGTGATACGGTTCTGGGGCAGGCTTCAATCGCTGCACTTCGTCCCCGGACAAGACCAATTCGAACAGATCACGCAGCCCGGCGTGCGTCAACTGCGCTTCCGCGACCGCCACCGTCGAGTTGGTGAGCGCCGCGATCCGAAAGCCGGCATCGTGTAAACGCTGTAAATGGGCGCGCACTTCGGGATGAGGCGGTAGGCTCGACAGAGTTTGCCCGATCATCTGCTTATCTGCCGGATCGAGGGAAATTCCGCGTCGTGCGGCGGTCATCTCCAATGCCGCCATCCCGATCTGACCAAAAGGGGTATAGGCATCGGTCACGGTGGCGACCAGCGCGGATTGAATGAACTGCCCAAACCACGCCACTCGCACGGCTTTATCGCCAAAAATCCGCTCGAAATGCGGGTCGAGCGCTTTCAGGTCGAGCAAGGTTTCGTTGACATCGAACGCTAATACACGTTCCATTTTGATGCGCTCCTTTTTTATACGGTGCGGAACTGATTTACACTCGCATCAGCCAGACGGGATTGTAGCGACTCTGACTGCACTGTGCATATTAAAGCCGCCGAAGATGTTACGATCTCGAAACAGCCGCGACAAGAGACAAGGCGCGTGAGCGCTTCACGGCACCGGGATCAGCGACAGGGCATAGGCGATGATTCAGACCACGACCGCCGCCAGGAAAATCTGTGCGCTCAGGCGCACCCATTTGCGCTTGTACGCCACCACCATGCCATTCAGCCGGATCAACTGGAGGATCATGCTGGCGTGCTGCTCCGGCGTGAGCGCGGCATATTCGCGCGCGTAGTGTTCAACCGTCCAGGCGGCGATCGTCCCGAAGTTGCAGACGACCCCGCCTGAGCTGGGGATGTGGCGCGGGCGCAGCGTCATCAGGTTGGCGAACGTGGTAGCGACGACCAGCGTGATCATGACGATGTTCAGCAGCATGATCGTCACGCTCAATGGCGTGGGATCGAGCAGCACAGCCGTCAGGGTCAGATCGCGCGGCGTGATCGCCAGCGATGCCACCAGCAGCGCGGTCGCACCGCTCACGACCTGAGCATGGCGGTCACTGCGGCGCACGTCGGTCAGCATCTCACGCAGCAGACGGATCAGCACTTCGATGCGTTCTTCCGTGACCGGATACGGGGTCCCATCCGTGGGAAGCGTGATCTCACCGAGCCTGTAGGTCATAGTTAGTATGCCTATATCAGACCGATGATGAACTGCACCAGCCAGGCGATCAGCGCCAGCGACAAGCCGAAGGTCGCGCGGTTCGCCCAACGAAACTTCACGACCGAGTTGCGCGCGTCGAGGTGGATTAATGTGAGCAGTTCATAGGCGGTGCCGGCGTTATCCAGCCCCATTGTGGCACTCACGAACGACGACTCATCCATTTCATGCTCGCTGAAGGCATACAACGACTCATGTCGGCTGATGCGCGCGCGGGGATAGATCGTCAGCATCACACACAGCGTAGACCACGCCACCCCGACGATCAGCACGGCGATCGCCAGCAGCGACAGTGTGCCATTGACCGTCTGCGTCAGGCGGCTCAGATCGATCTCGCCGCTGAAGATGCGGCTGAATACCAGCGCGCCGAGCAGCAGCGAATTGATGGCGAAAATCGCCTGCACCTTGAGATCGGCATTCTCGTTTTGAATACGCATGATCCCGAACCAGTCGGTCAGGTTTTTCAGCCCGCGATCGGTCAGGTGCAGGTTGGGGGGCGCTGCTGGCGGACGATCGTCGCCCGTCGTGATCGCGGTACGCCGCGAATTGACCATGAAAGCATCCTTGTGGACGACCAAAAACGCACCGCAACTACACAGCCCTCACCCTAAATCCCTCTCCCACAAGAGGAGAGGGACTTGCTACTGCGTTTCTCCTCTTCTCCCCTTGTGGGAGAAGGGGTCGGGGGATGAGGAATATCTGCGTAGTTACGCATCAAGGATGCTTTAAGAGATGATTATGTCCGATCCGGATTCAACGGGCATTGGGGCGGATGGCGTTGAAAAAGACACTCATCGCGTCGCGCACGCCTACCCCGGTCGCCACGCTGCTCGACTGGATCATCGCCTTGTAACCCAGGCGTTCCGCCTGGTTGTGCAGCCGCTTGACCTCGTTGCTGTAGCCGTTCATCAGTTTATCGAGCGAGGTCGTCTTGAGCCAGAGATCGCTCTTGTTGACCAGCACCAGCACCGCGCGCAAGCCGCGCTGCGACTCTTTTTCTTCCTCGATCAGATTCATCAGGAAGTTGAAGGCATCCTTCTGCTTGAGCAAATCGGTGTGATCGATCATGAAGATGATCCCGCGCGGGCGCGCCTCGCGGAACAGCTCGACCCAATCGGTCTCCCACATTTCGTACTCCCCGCCCACGTCGCGCGTCGGCTTGAGCCGCAGCGACTCGTCCCCGATGAAGCTGGTGAACGATCCGACCGCGTCGCCGCCGGGTGGGGTCGGCGCCGGGCTGAAGTCGTCCATCGAGGCGACATTCTGACGCAGCCACTCGATCAGCGTCGTCTTGCCGGTCTGACGTGCCCCCAGGACGATGAAGGGCAGCCCCAATACACGCACGTATACAAAGTCGTACACGTCATCGGCGCCGCGCGCCAGCGCGTTGACGAAATCCTTGCCGGTCCTGCCGAAAATGGCGGTGAAAACCTGATCGATTATGTTGAACATCATGCACGCTCGCGTTCTGAAATGTGATTGTTGATGCCTCCTTATACGTCGATCGGGCGTTGAAGGTCGCACGATCGTTAAAATCCTGTAATGGCGTGTTATCATAATGCAGATTCGTAACTACACAGCCCTCACCCTAAATCCCTCTCCCACGAGAGGAGAGGGACTTTCTAGTGCGTTTCCCCCCTTCGCCCCTTGTGGGAGAAGGGGTCGGGGGATGAGGGATAACTGACTAGTTACGCGGATTTGACGCCGTATCAGGCACATCAGGACGACCGGATATGAATCAAACGCAGGCGATCATCGAACGGGTACGGCGGGTGAGTGACAGCCATCAACGGCTGTCGCTCGCCGTCGAGTCGTCGGTGCTGAACATCAAGCCCGGTCAATCCCTGCTGGTGCGCCAGACCAATAACTGGGAACCGTATCTGCGTGAAACCTGGTATCCCGTCTCGATCGACAACAACTTGCTGGTGGTAGAGCGTCCTGGCGCGCAGCATTACGCGCCCGGCTCGGTGATCGACCTGATCGCCCCGATCGGCAGCCCGTTTCGCTTTCGCAAGACTCTGCGCAGCATCCTGTTGATCGCCCAGGACACCCCGCCGACGCCGCTGTTGTACGCGCTGCTGCCGCTGCTGGTGAACCGGATCGCGGTCACGCTGGTGCTGCTGGGCAGCGCGCGGACATACGCCACCGAACACCTGCCGCCTGAGGTCGAGATCGTGCGCGGCGACGGCGACGGCTTGACCTGGCAGAATCAGGTGACAGCGGTGGGGTGGGCAGATCAGGTGCTGGCGGTCGTCTCACCCGATCGGGAGATGGAACAGTTTCGGGCGCTGTGGCTGCTGTTTCGAGATCTGCGCGCGGATATTCCGGCGAATTATCTGTTCGCGGTGCATACCCCTACCTTGCCGTGCGGGGTCGGGGCGTGCGGCGCCTGTACCGTGCGTCTGCAAGGTGGGACGGCGCTCGCCTGTGTCGAAGGACCCGCGCTCGACATGACCCGGCTGTCGTTCAGCCCATGACCACACCGTAGGGGTTTGGCGTGCCAAACCCACGCCTTATAGAGGAACATCATATGCCTGTCCGCATCAGCAAGCCCGGCAAATACAGCCTCGTCCTGGATACCCCGGTCATGAACGCCGCCGGAATCCTCGGCTTTGGCGATCAGTATCGCCCGCTGATCGACTTTGCCGCGCTCGGTGCGTTCGTCACCAACCCGATCACCTATACGCCCTGGAATCCGGCATCGGGGACGCGCGTGATCTCGCTGCCCAGCGGCGCACTGGTGCATACCGGCTTGCCCAATCCGGGCAGCTCCAAAGTGCTGACGCTCTACCGCACGTTGTGGTCACGCTTTCCGATTCCAGTGATCGCCCATGTCGTCGCGCACGCCCCCGAAGAAATGAGCATGTGTATCGCCATGCTCGACCGCGAAGAGTCGATCGCCGCGCTGGAGATCGGGCTTGCCGACGACCTGGCGCCCAGTGAAGTCGAATGGTACATCCATGCCGCCGCCAAACGCACCGAAAAGCCGCTGCTGGCGCGGCTGCATCACGGTGCCTCCCACGAACACGCGCGGGCAGCGCTGGACGCGGGCGCCGATGCGATCGTCGCGTTTGCCCCGCCGCGCGGCACCGCCCGTGATCCATTGGCGCGGCTGACAGCGGGGCGGCTGTACGGTCCCATGATCAAGCCGCTGACGCTGCGTATAGTCGGACAGATCGCGCGCAAGCTGCCCGGCGTGACGCTGATCGCGGCGGGCGGCATCCACAGCGAAGCCGACGCGCGCGATTATCTCGACGCGGGCGCGACTGCCGTGCAGGTCGATGCGGCGGTCTGGTCTGATCCGGCGCTGTTAGCACGTATCGGCAAAGACCTCGCCGGGCTGCTGCTCACCCGTCCGGTGGGCATCGACGACGAGCTGCTCGAACAATTCCTGAGCGGCAAGCCCGCCAGGTAGGGACGCATAACAATGCGTCCATCCGCGCTATCCGTGCGCGAAACGGGTTTGGCACGCCAAACCCCCTACGATCGACCCGCAACCTTTAATACCCAACGCGCGTAGAAGCGCTATAATCGATGGACGAGGAGTCGGTCAACGAACGCGGCGCCAGCCGCCGGGAGAAATCTGCATTGTCTACAACCGATCCAATCGTCCTGGAATGGGTAACAGCGGCACTTGGCGGCGATCAGGACGCCTTTGCGGAGCTGGTCTATACCTATCAGGACTCGGTCTACAATCTGTGCTACCGCATTTTGTCCGATCGAGTCGAGGCGGAGGATGCGGCGCAAGAGGCATTTTTGCGCGCCTATCTCAACCTGGGGCGTTTCGACGCGGCGCGCTCCTTCAAGACCTGGCTGCTGACGATCGCCTCCAACCACTGTATCGATCGGCTGCGCCGTCGCCGTATGAAATTCCTGTCGATCGACGATCCCCTGCCGAGCCTGACCCTCAGCGGGGACGAACCCGAACCGGAGGATGTGACTATCGTCCGCGAACAGAGCGAGGGCATTCAGCGATTGCTCGATCAAATCCCGCCCGATTACCGCGCCGCGATCGTGCTGCGCTATTGGTACGATTATTCGTATACCGAGATCGCCGCGATGCTGGAGACGACTGAAAGCGCGATCAAGAGCCGTCTCTTCCGCGCCCGGCAGATGCTCGCCGATCTGATCGGTGACACCAAGACGATCCCTGGCGCGCTGACATTGCTGATGGAGAATGGCTAATGGCGAACGAACGAGAGCGACGCCGAACACAAATGCAGCAGGCAATCGACGACGCCGACTCGCCGGAAATGTTGAGCGCGGTACGCGAACAACTGGCGACCGACGCCGACGACCGCGCCGACTTTGACCGTCTGCGCCGCACCGACCGGATGCTGCGCGCCGCGCCACAGGAAGCCGCGCCCGAACACCTGGCGCTGAAGATCATGGCGGCACTGGCGCAACGGCTGTCACCGGAAAATATGCGCGGCTCGTCGGCTGCACTGGCGATCGGACTGGCGGCGATCGCGCTGCTGCTCACCCCGCTGCTGGCGGTGGTCGGCTGGCTGGCGATCGCCGCGATCAGCAGCGCGACCGTCCTGGGCGGCGTGTTCGGTCAGCTGACCCTGCTGATCGGCTCGCTGATGGGCGCTCTGGAGCGCATCGTCGCGGGCGCGCAGGATCTGATGCAGGCATCACCGGAGGCATCGCTGGCGCTGCTCGGCTTGATCCCGATCGCGGTGCTGTGGATGATCCGCTTTCGCTGGTCGAGCGAGTGGAACGACGATGACGAGATCGGCGCCGACGGTGGGTAAGCGGGCGCGTATTCTGTTTATTCTGAGTATCGCGCTGGTGACGCTGATCGCTGCGCTGCTGCTGGCGGCGGCGGTGCGTGCCGCACTGACCAGCGCCAGCCTGTCGGCATTCAGCGGCAATGTCATCCTGATCGAGAGCTATCGCCTGAGTGGTGATCAGACGGGCGATCTGGTCGTCGCTGCGGTGACGATCGCGCTCGACGCCGACGCGCGCGTGGCGGGTAATGCCTCGCTGGTGGCGGAAAATGCGCGCGTGAGTGGGCAGATCGACGGTGACCTGACCATCCTGGCACAGCAGGTGACGCTCGACGGCTTGCGCGTCGCGGGCAATCTGCATGTGCTGGCGGACAGCGTATCGATCGCCGGGGCACAGATCGACGGTGAGAGCCTGATCGACGCCGACACCCTGACGATCGATCGCGCCGTGTCATTTGCCTCTCCGCCCGCCCTGTGTGCCACCGTGAGTGCAGACGATCGCAGCGATCGTCTGGTCGCGCCCTGTCCGCCGTCTTCTCGTGACCCCTTTGGCGAGGTGATCGCGCTGCGCGAGTGGGCACAACGCAGCGCGCCGATCGAGACCATTTTCATCACGATACTGCTGACCGCCATCGTCGCGGCGCTGTCGGCATTGTCGGCGGCGCTTGCCCCGATGCACCTGGGGCGGGTGACGCGCGGGATGCGCCGCCATACCCTACAGAGCGGCTTGCTCGGCATCGGACTGTACGCGCTGGCGATCGGGCTGACCAGCGCGCAGGTGGCGCTGCTGGGGATCATCCCGATCGTCGGATCGCTCGTCTCGGTCTTTTATCTGTTGGCGCTGTTGTGCCTGCTGTTTCTGATCGGAGTCGGCTTGTGCGCGCTGGCACTGGCGATCGGGACACGGCTGCTCGGCGAGTCGGCGCTGCCGATGGCAGCCGCCGCGATCGGCGGGGTGATGGTCGCCGTGATTTTGTCGGTGATCGCGCTGCTGCCGTTTGGCGACAGCGTGGCGGCACTGTTGTTCGCGCTGCTGACCGCCGTCGGTACGGGCGCTGCCTTTGGGACACGTTTGGGCGCACCCGCCCGGCGTGCGCAGTCCGCCGACTCACCTCGTCCGGCAGAGGCATGATTATGACTGTGATCCGAGGGGTACGATCGGCGTCCCTGGCACTCCCATCGTTGATGCGGACGGGTCGTGATGCGTTCATGCGGACGCATTATTATGCGTCCCTGCTGGCGATCGTGCTGCTGACGTGTCTGGTGATCCCGGCACAGGCGCAGGACACCGCCCCGGTGATCGACGTGACGCTCGCTATGCGTGCTGGATTCGCCACCTTTTACCGCGACAGTGATTGGCTGCCTGTCACGATCGAGGTGAGCAATCAGGGTGACGCGCTGATCGGCAGCCTGGTTATCCGTCCGCAGACCACCAGCGGCGCGCTGCACACCGTCACCACCCCAGTCACGCTGGCGGCGGGCGCACGTCAGACGATCACGCTTTACACGACCCTGCGCGCCGGGGCGTCGGCGGTGCGCGTCGAGCTGCTGAACGAAAGTGAAGAAGCAGTGATCACGTCGGTCGAGGCGCCCGTGCGCGCCATCAGCGCCGGCGATGTGCTGATTGCGGTGCTGACCACCTCCCCGGTCGGCTCGATCGATCTCACCAGCGCCAACACGGGCGGGACGATCCATCAGGCGAATCTCGCCATCCGCGATCTCCCCGATCGGCTGGCGGCGCTGGACTCGCTCGATGTGATCGCGCTGTCCGATGTGGACACCGGGACATTGAGCGCCGGACAGCGCGCGGTGCTGACGGTGTGGGTGGCGTCGGGCGGGCACCTGCTCGTCACCGGCGGCGCCAGCGCCCAGGCGACTGCTGCGGGCGTGGTCGATCTGCTGCCGCTGAGTCCGCGTGCGATCGAGACCACGCCCGATCTGTCCGCGCTCGATGCATGGCTGCGCGGCGGCGTTTCCGATGCGGATGGCGCGCTGGTCGCGGACACCGCGATCGCGGTCGGCGCGCTGCATCCCGACGCGCGCGTGCTTGCCAGCACCGACGCGGGTATCCCGTTGATCGCCCGCCGCGCCTATGGCGATGGGGTCGTCGATCTGCTGACTGTCGATCCCAACGGCGCGCCGCTGCGCGGCTGGTCGGGACTGAGCGCGATCTGGTCGGCGCTGCTGACCACTGTCGAGCCGCTGCCGCCCTGGGGGACGGGCTTCGTCCGCTGGGATGACGCAGGGCAGGCAGCATCGATCATCCCCGGTGCTGAACCGCTGCCCGACGTGCTGCCGCTGTTCGGCTTTCTGCTGCTGTATATCGCATTGGTCGGACCGATCAACTACATCGTGCTGGCGCGGCTCAATCGGCGCGAATGGGCATGGGTGACCATCCCGGTGCTGATCCTGATCTTCAGCGCGCTGGCATATGGGGTCGGGTCGGGCTTGCGCGGCAGCGAGGTCACCGTCACCCGTCTGACGGTGGTGCGCGCCTGGCACGACGCCGACACTGCCCGCGTCGATGGGGCGTTCGGTCTGCTCTCGCCCAAACGCGCTTCCTACAGCTTTGGACTCGATGCGCCCACGCTGATCGGCGCGACGCTGCGTCCGCTGCCCAGCGTCCAGACCGCGACCCGGCTGCTGTCGCGGGCGGCGGGCGCCAATATCGCCGTCGAACAGCGCGCGGCATTCAAGGCGGTCGATTTCACCATCGACTCCAGCTTCGTCGCCGGATTCAACCTGGCGGGCGCGCTGCCCAAACCCGTGATCGGCGGCAGCGTCACCCTGACCACCGCCTCAGGCGATGCCGATGTGCCCGGACAAGGCTCCGCGCGCGGCTTTGTGCGCAACGACTCCGACCTGACGCTGACCGAGGCGGTCATCCTGATGCGCGGCGCGACCGTGATCCTGGAACAGCCGCTCACGCCGGACGCCTCGATCGACTTTGACCTGATCCTGCCCGGCACCGGTCTGGCGTCGGCAGGACGCTACACGCTGGCAGGCGGCAGCCCCTCGATGTCGATCCGCCGCGATCTGACACGCGGGCGCCAGACGTTGATCGATATCATGACGCCGAGCGGCTACGATCCCAACCTGGGCTTTCGCTTTCGTGGCGGCACCACCACCGCCGACCTGGAACGCATCCGTCGGCAGTGGCTGCTCAGCGGCGTGATCAGTGACGGGTTTGGCGGCAGCGGGCGCGGCGATCGCGCCTATCTGGTCGGCTGGTCGGCGGTGTCCCCTGTGGACACGGCGCTCGACGGCGCAGCATGGATGGCGAACGATCGCGCGCTCTACGTCATCGAGCTGGATGTCAGCGTCGAGGCGGTCACGGGCGACCAGACGATCACCCCCGATCGCTTTACCTGGTCGCGCGCCGCCTCCAATGCCGTCGGGGGAGTCTCACCGCTGGACATTCGCCTCTCGCCCGGTGAGGACGCCGCGCTGCGCTTCACACCGCTGCCCGACGCGGTGCTGCGCCGCGTTGATAGCCTGATGATCGAGGTGGGCAGCGTCAACTTCAACGCGCGCAGCTTTCCCGCCGCGATGTGGAACTGGGGCACAGGCGCGTGGGATGCGGTCGAGCTGGTCAACGGCAGCCTGATCATGCGCGACCCGGATGCTTACCTGGGCGCCAGCAACGCGGTGCTGCTGCGTTTCAGCGCCGACGAGGGGACGGGCTATCTGACGCTGAACGAGATCACACTGTCGATGCGCGGGCGGATGTAACGATGTATGATGAAGATCGTAGGGACGCATATGGATGCGTCCGCCCGGAAAACGGTAATTCACTGAATCCAGGATGATGAGCCGAAAGGGGATCAGGAACATGCGCGCGCTGCCGATGAAAAAAAAGTGGACGGTCGAGGAATACCTCGCATTCGACCGTGCCGCCGATGTGAAGCACGAGTATCTCGACGGCGAAGTGTACGCGATGGCAGGCGCCAAGCCCGAACATAATATCATCGCGGCAAATACGGTGATCACGATTGGAAGTCAAATTTTATCAGGCAACTGTACGATCTTTTCGAGTGATCAAAAGGTCGATATCGGTCAGGCAGGCTTGTACGCCTATCCCGATATTGCGATTGTGTGTGGGCAGCCCATCTACGACGATCAAGCGGGGGATATGCTGCGCAATCCGACGCTGCTCGTCGAGGTGCTGTCCCCCGCCACTGAGAAATACGACCGCACCGAAAAATTCAGACGCTATCAAAGCTGCGCCTCGCTGTGCGATTACGTGCTGATCGCGCAGGATCGCGTGTTGGTCGAGGTGTTCAGCCGTCAAGCCGACGATCGCTGGCTGTATCAGGCAGCCTACGATCTGGACAGCACGATCGCGCTGGAGTCGATCGGCTGCACGCTGGCGCTGGCGGATGTGTACCGCCGCGTCTCTTTCGAGGAGCCAGCGGAACCCGATCACAACCCACCCTTACCGTAAAGGAAATCCCGTGAGTCAGTGGATCATCGAGACGCGCGATCTCGTCAAGCAGTTTGGTAAGTCTACCGCCGTCAACCGTCTGTCGCTGCAGGTGCCCGCCGGGTCGATCTACGGCTTTGTCGGACCGAACGGCGCTGGCAAGACCACCACCATGCGTGTGCTGACCACGCTCACCCGCCCGACCAGCGGCGAGGCGTTCGTCGCCGGGCATTCGGTGATGCAGGAGCCGCGCGCCGTCCGCCGGGCGATCGGCTACATGCCCGACGAATTTGGCGTGTACGACGACATGCGCGTGTGGGAATACCTCGATTTTTTCGCCGCCTGCTACGACATCCCCGAAGGCGAGCGCCGACGGCTGATCGACGACCTGTTACAACTGGTCGATCTCACCCACCGCCGCGATGATATGGTCGATAAACTGAGCCGGGGCATGAAACAGCGCCTCTCGCTGGCGCGCACGCTGGCGCACGATCCGGCAGTGCTGATCCTCGACGAACCCGCGTCGGGACTCGATCCGCGCGCTCGCATCGAGATTCGGGAATTATTGGTCGAGCTGGCACGCATGGGCAAGACGATCTTCTTTTCCACGCACATTCTGGCGGATGTGAGCGAGATCTGCACCCATATCGGCATCGTCGAAGCCGGACAGATCATCGCCCAGGGCAGCATGGAGGCGATGCGGGCGCAGCTCCAGCCGCACCGCGAGATCGTGGTCACGCTGCGTGACGCCGACTCGGTCGGTATGGCACGCGGCGCGTTGTCCGGGTTTCCCGGTGTGCTGACGATCGCCGACCTGGACGCCAAAAGTGGACGACCGCGCGTGCGCATCGACTACAACGGCGACGATGACGGCGTGGCAGCGCTGAACGCGGCGCTGGCGGCGTCGGGCGCGGGCGTGATCGGCTTTGCCGAGGAGACCAAAGACCTGGAAGCGATGTTCATGCGCGTCACCAAAGGGCTGGTGACGTGACAGCACAGCCCGCCGCGCTGTCTGGCATGGCGGACGCGCGGGCGTCCGATGATACTCGTTTGCGCATCGGCTATGCGCTGTGCAGCGCCGCGCTGACCGCGCATGTGCTGTTGTACGGGTTGGGTGTGACGGGCGAGGCGCGCGGGGCGTCGTTCTGGATCGCTGGCATACCATTGGCGATCGGCGGGCTGATTACGGCGGTGCTGGCGCTGACGGTGACGCGCTGGCTGCCGTCTGTGATGCGCATTAGTCCGCGCTGGCACCCCGCGATCGGCGCGATCGGGCTGGCGGCGTGCGTTGGCTTTGGCATCGTGGCGCGCCCGGAATGGGTGTACGCGCATGGTGGTCTATGGCTGGCGCTGACCGCCGCCGCTGCCTGGACACTGACGAGAACGGATGCGGCGCGTGCACTGCCGGCGCGCTGGCTGGTCGTCGGCGCGGTGGTGAGCGTGCTGGCGATCCTCGGCGTGCGGCTGTACGGCTTGTCGATCTATCCGCTGATGCAGATCAGCGATGAACCCTGGGTGTTGGGGTGGGCGATCAGCTATGCCCGGAGCGGCGTCATCAGCGATCCGATCAACGCTTTTGGCGTGTACGATCCGCAGCAGTTCATGATCCTGCCAGGGTTGTGGGTGCGCGCGTTTGGCGACGATTTCTGGACGGCGCGCCTGTTCTTCTTTTTGCTGACGCTGCCGCTGTGCGTGCTGACCGGGCTGGCGGCGCGCCGTCTGTACGACGATACGCGCGTCGGCTGGCTGGCAGGTATTTTCATGTTCGCCAGCGCGGTCGTGATCGCCGGGGCGCGCATCCGTCACGATGTCGGCTTGGCGCTGGCGGTCGCTGGCGCGTTGTGGGCGTTTGCCGAAGGCAGGGCACGCGGACACCTCTGGCTGCACGCCGCAGCCGGACTGTTGATCGGCATCGGCGGCTTTGCTCATGCCCACGCGGTGCTGTTTGGGCTGGTGCTGACGCCTGCCTTGTATCTGCCCGGTGTAATGACGAAAGAGCGTGGCGTCCGCTCCAGCGTGCTGGCGTTCATCGGCGGCGGGCTGATTGGGGCAGCACTGGTCTTTGGGTTACAATTCTTACCTGCTCTGCTCATGCCGTCGGTCGCGCCGCGCGGTGCGCGCACACCTGAGACGATCGCGCGCGCGATCGAGATGTTCGGCGCCTACTTCGGCGCGATCGGGACATTTTCGCTGATCGAGCTGGCGCTGGTGCTCGCTGCGGTCGGCGCGGCATTGTGGCGGCGCGGACGGATCGACCTGTCGATCGCGCTGGCGATCGTCGGGCTGCACCTCGGCTTGGCGCTGGTAGCGGCGGGCGTGCTGATCGACTCGTACCTGGTGACGATCACGCCGCTGTACGCGATCGCCGCCGCCGCGCTGATCGTGCGCGGACTGCGACGCGGTGACGCACTCGCGTCCGATGCGCAACCCCGTTTCGCTTTAGGGATATTCACGGCGGCGGTCATGCTCGGCGTGACGCTGGCAGTGCCGATCGCGCATCTGGCACGCCGCCAACCGATCGCGCTCCAGCCGACAGCGGCGATGGCATGGCTGCGTGATACTGTGCCGACCGATCGGTCGATCGTCGCGCAGCACGAGTATTATCTGTTCCTGACCGATCATGACTTCATCTCGCCCTTCTCAACCAGCTATATGTCCCCGGCGGAGGCGGCGGCTTTCGCCTCGGAAGCCGCCGCCTGGGACAGCCTGGCGCCCGATTACGTCGTCATCGACCGTAACAAGGTCGTCTTTTGCGCGGCGATGGCGATCTGCCAGACCGACTATCTCGACTCGCGCGGCTACACGATCGTGCAGACATTCCCCGGCGAGCGTGAACCCATCTTCATCTATAAACGTACTCCTGTAGAGGACGCATCATGATTCCAATGGCAGGACGATAATCCGATGATCCTATCCAGCGACGAACATTCCCCGCGCGATCGACGACTGACCGATGCCGCCCGCATCTTCGGATGGGGCGCGCTCGCTTACGTTGGCGTGGCGCTGCTGCTGGCGATCGCGGCACTGGTGGGCGCCGCATTGCAGGTAAACTGGATCGAGACGGCGCGCGGTCTGCTGCTGTTTCGGGGCGGGGGCGGCGCCGACAGTGCTATCCTGGTCACGCTGCTGCTGACGCTGGTCGGCGCGGCGCTGCTGACGGTCGGCATGATCGGCATCGACGCGCGCGCGCTGTGGACGCCGCCGCTGCTGATTGTGCTGGTCGGGCTGGCGCTGGTCGGGCTGGTCGGGCTCGGATTCACGCCCGGCGCGATCGCGCTGATCGCCATCGCACTCGCCGCGCTGCGCCTCAATGGACACTGGCGCGCCTTTCGACTCAATCCGGTGATGATGAAAGAACTGCGCGGACGGATGCGGGGCATACGCGCCTTTGCCGTGCTGACGGTCTATCTGCTGGCGATGGGCGCGATCACGCTGATCCTGTACGCGATCTACGGCGCGCTCGCCCGCTCCAGCGGCACCGCTTCGGTCGGTGAGGTCGGACGGGCGCTCTTTTACGGCATCGCGGGCGTCGAACTGCTGCTGATCCTGTTCATCGCGCCCGCCTTCACTGCTGGCGCGATCACCAGCGAGCGCGAACATCAAACCTATGACCTGCTGCAAACGACGCTGCTCTCGCATCCGACCTTCATCCTGGGCAAGCTGCAATCCGCCCTGAGCTATATCGCGCTGCTGCTGCTGGCGGGCATTCCACTGCAAAGCCTGGCATTTCTGTTTGGCGGCATCAGCGAGGGGGAGATCGCGCTGTCGCTGCTGATCCTGATGGTCACGGCAGTGCTGCTGGGCGCCGTCGGTATCTATTTTTCCGCCGCGCTGCCGCGCACGCTGCTCGCCAGCGCGCGCGCCTATGGAGCGGTCATGGTCGGCTTGTTTCTGGCGCCGATCCTGATCGCGCTGCTCCTGAACCTGTTTCGGGAATTCGCCTACACTCGACTCCGACTCATGCCCCCCGCGCCCGTCGAGGCGATTTTCAACTACATCTCGCTGCTGCTGATCAGCATCAACCCCGCCGCCGCCGGACTCGCCTCGCAGGTGCTGCTGGTCGATCAGGGCGTCACGGCATTGTACCCGGTGACTCTGCGTGCCGACGGCAGCACCATGCCGATGGTGTCACCCTGGATCGTCTTCACCATTCTGGCGCTGGGCGCGTCGGCGCTGCTGCTGCTGCTGACCATCCGCGTCGCTGCACGGCGCGCGCGCGATGCCGACAATCCGTTTCTCAGCGCGATCGCACCATCGAACCGGTCACAGAGAAGAAAAGAAGCCGCAAAAACTTGAACACGAAGGCGCGAAGGCGCGAAGCCTTTCCGAACCCGCAAAATATATTCACCCCTGATTCGCCGGTGGTGCCGACCCTGCTCGACGCGGTGCGGCGCTACGATCAGCGCCGACGCGCGCAAACCCTGCTGACCTGGCTGCCGCGCGCCCTGGCGATCGCCCTGACACTGACGCTGGTGACGGCAATCGCGGCGCGGCTGCGTCCGCTGCTGACGGCGCCACAGCTCGTCATGATCGCGGGCATCGCGTCGATCGCCGCCGTCGCCGTTGTGATCGCGGTCGCATGGGGACGGCGAGTCGCCCCGCTGGTGTCCGCCCGCCGCTTCGATCTGGCGTTCGCGCTGGACGAGCGCGTCTCGACCGCGCTGGCACTGCACGCCGGACAGATCAGCGCGCCGCAATGGATGATGCAGCGCCAGATCAGCGGTGCCGCCGATCATGCCGCCCGCGCGCTCGTCCGCATCCGCCAGACCATGCCGCTGCCCTTTGCCGTGCGTGAATGGGGCGTCGTCCTGGCGATCGGCGTCGCGCTGGCGCTGCTGTTGATCCTGCCCAACCCGATGGCGGAGGCGCTGAGTCGTAATGACGCACTCGACAGCGCCATCGCCGCCGCCGCCGATGAATTGGAATCGATCGCGGAGACGATCGCCGCCGACAGCACGCTCACCACCGAAGAACGGCGCAATTTACTGGAAACGCTGCGCAGTCAGATCGACGCACTCGCAGAACCCGACATCACCCCCGAACAGGCATTCGCCGGATTGAGCCAGACCAGCGCCGATCTGCGCGCGCGTGCCGACGCTGCCGGACAGCGTGCCGCATCGACCCGTGACGCGCTCCAGCGCGCCGCCGACGCGCTGCGTGCGGCGGACGGTCAGGCGGGCGATCGGTCGCAAAACCTCGATGAGAACGGCTCCCCGATCGCGCCAGGGGAGGGCACACTGGCGGCGGCGCTGGAATCGCTGCAAGGGCTGGGGACGCGCGGCGAGTCGATGAGCGCGTCCGAGCGCGCCGCTGCCTCCGAGGCGCTGCGCCAGGCTGCCGTCGAGATGCGCCAACAGGGTGCGACGGCGGGCGCATCCGGCGCCAGCGATCGCGCCGCCGACTCGCTCGACGCCGCCGCCGACGTATTTCAAGCCGATCCGTCGGCAGCACAGCCATCCTTGTCCAACGCTGCCGACGCCATGCAGCAGAGCGCGTCCGAGTCGATGCAGCAGCAGGGCGAACAGGATTCGATGAACCGCGCGTCGGAGGCGGCACGCGACGCCGCCTCCGAGATCAGCCGCGCCGGACAGCAGCAGACCGGCGATACCACTCAGTCTGGCGGCGAACAGGGCAGCCCGCAGGACGGCTCGGCGGGTCAGCAGCCCGGCGCCAGCGGTGAGACCGCCGGACAGGGCACAGAGGGTGAGAGCGAGGGCGGACAGGAAGGCAGCGGCACCACGCCCGGCGAAGGCGGCGGCGCCGATCAGCAGTCCGAGGGCGCGCCGTCCGAGCAATCCGGCGGCAGCGGCGCATCCCAGGCGGGCGACTCGGCAGGCGACGCGGGCAGCGATTCTCAGAGCAGTGTCGGGCAGAGCGGGGCGCCCAGCGGCGACAACGACCCCGATGGGACGGGCGAGCGCGCCTTCGAGCCGGTCAATGTCCCGCGTCGATCGATCGCGTCGATCCCCGGTGACAACGCCATCGAGTTGAGCGCCGACGCGGGCGATCAGACCGTCCAGGAGGGCGATTTTTCCGACAACCCTGACGGACAGGTGACTGTGCCTTACAATCAGGTGTATAACGATTACCGGGGCGCCGCCGACCGCGCGCTCGACTCCGGGACGGTGCCGCTGGCGCTGCGTGATGTGGTGCGCGACTATTTCACATCGCTGGAGCCGGGGCAGTGATGAATAATCGACTCTTATAACGAAAAGAGATGAATTTGTGACCCCCACCGACGCCATGAGCATCGAGCGTTTCAGCGAGACGGCAGCCGCGATCGAGCGCGAGGTCAGCCGCGTCATTGTCGGACAGCACGACACCATCCGCGCCGTACTGATCTGTGTGCTGGCGGGGCGCCACGCGCTGTTGGAAGGTGTGCCCGGCTTGGGCAAGACGATCCTGATCCGCACGCTGGCGGACGCGCTCGATCTGAAATTTTCGCGCATTCAGTTCACGCCCGACATGCAGCCCGCCGACATCACCGGGACGGACATCCTCGAAGAAGACGAGACCGGACGCCGTGTCCGCCGCTTTCAGCCTGGTCCCGTGTTCGCCAACCTGCTGCTCGCTGATGAGATCAACCGCGCCACGCCCAAAACGCAGTCGGCGCTGTTGGAAGCGATGGCGGAGACGACCGTCACCGTCGCGCAGCGCACCTATCCGATCGACGCGCCCTTTTTCGTGCTGGCGACTCAGAATCCGCTCGAAATGGAGGGCACCTACCCGCTTCCTGAAGCACAGCTCGACCGCTTCATGTTCAAGATCGAGCTGCGTTCGCCGTCGGTGGAGGATCTCAAGCTGATTTTGTCGCGCACCACCGGCGTCGAGACCAGCAAGGCGGACAAGGTCGCGGACGGCGCCGCTGTGGTAGCGATGGGCAGGCTGGCGGCGAGCGTGCCCGTCGAGGAAGCAGTGGCGGAGTATGTGGCGCGTGTGGTCGTGGCGACCCACCCCGACAATGCGACGGCGCCGCCAAGCGTCCGGCAGTACGTGCGCTATGGCGCCAGCCCGCGCGGGGCACAGGCGCTGCTCGTCGGCGCCAAGCTGAACGCGCTGCTGGATGGACGGGATAACGTCGGCTACAAGGATGTCGATGCGATCGCGGCGGCAGCGCTGCGTCATCGGCTGCTGCTCGGATTCGAGGGCATCGCGGAAGCGGTGCGCCCCGATACGATCATCGCGGACGTGCTGCGCGCCGTCCCCAAAGGACGCTAGATCGTGCCGCTGTTCGATGACGCCGCCCGCCGCAAACTGGAACAGGTCACCCTGGTGGCGTCGCGCGCCCGCGCCGGGGCGATCAAGGGCGAACGCCGATCGAGCAAGCGCGGCACCAGCATCGAGTTTGCCGACTACCGTGATTATGTGCCAGGCGACGATCTGCGCCGCCTGGACTGGAACGTCTATGCCCGGCTCGATCGCCCACTGACCAAGCTGTACGAGGACGAGGAAGATTTAGCCGTGCATCTGCTGCTGGACGCCAGCGCCAGCATGGACTATCCGGCACCTGACGCTGACTCCTCCCCTACGCCAGCGGGAGAGGGGTCGGGGCAGGCGGTCGTGCCAGTAAGTAAGGGGTCACGGGAGGGGGTGGCGTCGAAGTTCGACATGGCACGCCGCCTGATCGCCGGGCTGGGCGTGATCGCGCTGACCGCCAACGACCGCCTGACGATCACGGTCTTAGGCGGTCGCGGCGAGTCGTTCGGGCCTGTGCGCGGACGGGGCGCGGCGGCGCGGCTGCTGGCGTTCATCGAGTCGGTGCGTCCGGGTGGCGCGGTCGATCTCGACGCCGCGCTCAAGGGCTACGCCGGACGCGCGGCGCGCCCTGGGCTGTGCGTGCTGATCAGCGATCTGATGGTGCCGTCCGGCATCCGTGACGGACTGAACGCGCTGGTGGGGCGCGGCTATCAGGTGGGCGTGGTGCATGTGCTGGCGCCGACCGAGATCGACCCGACGCTGAACGGCGATTTGCGCCTGGTAGACAGCGAGACGGGCGCCGCCCAGGAGGTGACCCTCGACGACAGTCTGCGTGATCTGTACAAGCGGCGCCTGGCGTCGTGGCGTGATGGTCTGGCAGCCGATTGTCGTCAGCGCGGGGCGGCGTTTATTCCGACGGTCAGCGACGCGCCCTGGGAAAAAATCATCCTGTCCGATCTGCGCCGTGCAGGGCTGGTGAAATAATGTCGCTCTTTCCCTGTGCTTTTCTCTCAATTTCTGAATCGCTGGCTCATCTTTTGTCTTTTGAAAGTGTCCCTCCATGCAGCTTCTGACCCCCCTGGCGCTGCTGGGCGCGCTGCTGGCGATCCCGATCATCCTGCTCTATATGCTGCGGCTGCGCCGACGCGAGGTCGTGGTATCGAGCAACTTTTTGTGGGCACAGGTGATCCGCGATCAGGAAGCCAACACGCCCTGGCAGCGCCTGCGTCGCAACCTGCTGCTGATCCTCCAGCTCATCCTGCTGGCGGCGATCGTGCTGGCATTGGCGCGCCCGTTCCAGATCGTGCCGACACTGGGCGCGGGGCGGATCGCAGTGCTGATCGACGCCAGCGCCAGCATGAACGCCACCGACTCGCCCGGCGGCGATTCGATCAGCCGCTTTGACCAGGCGCGCGCGATCGCCCGTGAGGTGATCGACGCGCGCCGCCCCGACGATGTGATCACGCTGATCCGCGTCGGGGCGGCACCCGATGTGCTGGCGCCCTACACGTCCGACGCCGATCCGCTCTATGCCGCGCTCGACGGTGCGCAGCCCGGACTCGGCGCGGCGGACTGGGACGCGGCGTTGACGCTGGCAGCGGCGGGCGGGGCGGGTGCTGCCGACTTTGACGTGCTGATCATCAGCGACGGCGGCGGGGCGCTGCGTGGCACAGCCACAGACGGCGGACGCGCGCTCCCGGCGATCCCCGGCGATTTACGCTACATCCCCGTCGGCGTATCGGCGGAAAATGTCGGTATCACGGCGCTGGCGGTCGATGTGCTGCCCGGACAGCCGCCGCAGTTGTTCACCCAGATCGAGAATTTCGGCACGACAGCCGCCGACATCGTGATCGATTTGCGCGCCGACGATGTGCTGATCGATGCGATCAACCAGACGATCCCGGCGGGATCGTCGTTCTCGTTCATCCCCGATCTGGGCGGGCTGGACTCGTTCGAGACGGTGCGCGTCGGCGTCACCCGCGCGGCGGACGCGACCAGCGTCGATCACCTGGCGGCAGACGACGCTGCCTGGGCGGTCTACGACGGCGGCGCGACCCGGCGCGTGCTGCTGATCAGCGCGGGCAGTCTGTTTCTGGAACAGGGCCTGCGCAGTCTGCCGCGCCTCGATGTGACACTGGCGGATCCGGCATCGGGCATCCCGACCGGGAATTACGATCTGACCATTTTCGACGGCTTCACCCCGCCCCGGCTGCCAGCGGGCGATCTGCTGTTCATCGATCCGCCGGAGTCGTCGCCGCTGTTCACGGTCGGCGCGCTGACCGTGATTCCGGCGGACGCCATCGGGACGATTCGCGTCGAGCGCGATGATCCGCGCCTGACCTACGTCGATTTCAGCGGTGTCAACCTGTTGCAGTTCCGGCAGGTGACGGCGCCCTGGGCGGACGTGCTGATCCGCGCCGACGACGGCGCGCTGCTGCTGGCGGGCGACATCGATGGGCGCCAGGTGGCGATCATGCCGTTCGCGCTGCGTGACAGCGATCTGCCGCTTAACATCCAGTTTCCGATCCTGCTGTCCGCGCTGACCGACTGGTTTTTGCCGCCGACGACGGTCGCCTTGCCCGACGGCGCGGTCAATCTGTTCGATCCGGCGGAGAGCGCGATCGCCCCGACCGCGACGATCACGCTTGGCGGCACGGTCGTCACGCCCGCACAGGAAGCGGAATTCGGTCAGCGCGAATACTGGGGCTGGCTGGCACTGGCAGCATTGGCGATCGCACTCATCGAATGGATTCTGTATCATCGGCGGATGCGCGCCCCAGGCATCCTGAATTTACGGAGAAAAGCCGCCCTATGAGTACCGTATTCGTCAGTTATTCCCGCCATGATCGCCGCGATCATCCGATCATCGATCGAGTGCTGAACGACCTGCGCGCGGCGGGCATTACGCTGTGGCTGGTGCCCGACGACGTGCCCGCTGGCGCCGACTGGCACCAGGCAAAGCCGGAAGGATTGCGCCAGGCGGACGTACTCCTGTTCCTGTTCGGACGATCGTTGAGTTCTACCCGATTGATTCAGTTCGAGCTCGAAGAAGCGCGATCGCGCGGCATCCCGATCATCGTGGCGGTGGTCACGCCCAAAGCGATCAGCTTTCTGTCTTATCATGAACCCGTGTTCGCGGGCTCGCCCGTGATCACCCTGGTCGGAGACGACGACGTCTACCAAGCCGGGCTGGAACAGCTTATCGCCGCGCTGCCCCGCCAGACCAAGAGCGCGACCCGGATGCGCGCCGCGATCGCGGAAGCCGCCGTGCCCAAGTCAAAGGGCTACGTCTTCATCAGCTACGCCCAGGAAGACACCGCCTTTGCCGAGCTGCTGCGCGCATTCCTGGCGGAAAAGGGCTACGGCTACTGGGATTACCAGTCGTCCGATCGCAACTTTCACACCCAGTTGTTCCTGGAACTCGAAGCCGTGATCCATAACGCCGCCGCGACCCTGAGCGTGCTGTCGCCCGACTGGAAAAAGTCGGCATGGGCGGCGAAAGAGTACCTGTTCAGCGAGGAGGTCGGCGTCCCGGTGTTTCTGCTGCTGGCGCGCGAGATGGGTCCGACGCTGGTGATCGCCGGCGTGCCCTACATCGACTTTACAAAAGATCAGGCGTCGGGCTTCCTGCGTCTGGATCGTGAGCTGCGGCGTAAGGGGTTGATCTGATGCGAGCAAAAACGCTGTGAATTTCACCGCGCCGATCGCGCTGCTGCTGGCGATCGCTCTGCCTGTCGTCTGGTGGATCGGGCGTCCGCGCCTGGTCACCCGCCGGGGACGTGACAGTGCCAGCCTGCTGCTGCGCACCGCGATCGTGGTGTGCCTGATCCTGGCGCTGGCGGGCGCGCAGATCGTGCGCTCTGCCGATCGGCTGGCGGTCGTGTTTCTGGTCGATGGATCCGACAGCATGGGCGGGGCGGCGCTGGCGGCGCAGTTCACGGCGATCGACACGGCGATCGCGGGTATGGCGACCGACGATCAGGCTGCCGTCGTCGTCTTTGGCGGCGACGCGCTGATCGAGCGCCCGATGAGCGGCGCGCGCGAGCTGGCACCGTTCCGCTCGACGCCCATGCGGGGTGCCAGCGACATCGAAGAGGCGATCAGCCTGGGCTTGGCGCTGTTTCCGCCGGGTGCGGCACGGCGGATGGTGCTGCTCAGTGACGGACGCCAGACCAGCGGCGACGCTGAAGCCGCTGCCGCGCGCGCCGCCGCCATCGGCGTGCCGATCAGCGTGATTCCCTACCGCGCCGACCCTGCGCCCGATGTGCGCGTGACCGAGTTTCGCGCGCCGTCGGTGGTCGCCGCCGGGCAGGGATTCGACCTGGCGATCGACATCGCCGCCGATGTGCCGACATCCGCGCGCATTCGGGTATTCGCATCGGGGGCGGTCATCTACGACGCGGCGCGCGAGTTACAGGCGGGCACCAACCGCTACACTGTGCCGCTGACGGCGGGCGAGACGCGCGGCTTTGGCGATTTTCGCGTCCAGGTCGAGCCGATCGGCGCCGACGGTTTTTACCAGAACAACCAGCTCGCCGCCTTCAGCCGTGTGGTCGGTCCGCCGCGCGCGCTGCTGCTCAGTGACGACCCGCGCGAGTCGGATGCGCTGGCGAATGCGCTGATCGCGGTCGGGATCGGCGTCGATTCGCAGGTGCCGGGCGCGGCGCCGATCGGGGTAGCGGCGCTGGCGGGCTACGACGCGGTGATCCTGAACGATGTGCCGGCATCGGCGCTGGCACCCGCGCGCATGACCGCGCTGCAAACCTATGTGCGCGACCTGGGCGGCGGGCTGGTGGTGATCGGCGGCGGCGAGTCGTATGCGCCGGGCGGCTACTTTCAGACGCCGATCGAGGAGACGCTGCCCGTCGAGATGCGGCTGCGCGATCAACAGCGGGTGCCGCAGATCACCATCGCCTACGTGATCGACCGATCGGGCAGCATGATGGTGTCGGGCGCCAGCGGCGTGACCAATCTCGAATTGGCACAGGAGGCGATCATCCGATCGATCGACTTTCTCCAGCCGACCGACCGCGCGGGTGTAGTCTCGTTCGACTCGGAGGCGTTCTGGGTCGCGGAAGTGCAGACCATCTCCGATCGCGTCGGGCTGCAAAATCTCGTCGCCAGCCTGCGATCGGGCGGCGGCACCGATATTCTGGCGGGCTATCGGCTGGCGAGCGAATCGTTGATCGACGAGACCAGCCAGCGCAAGCACATCTTCCTGCTCACCGACGGCGGCGCCAGCGACGCCGGGCTGATCGACCTGAGCAAATCGCTCAATGCCGACTACGGCATCACCACCTCGGTGATCGCCATCGGCGGCGGTAGCCCGGACTTTCTGGCGGGCATGGCGTCGGCGGGTGGCGGCAATTATCACCCGGTCCAGATCGTGGAGTCGATCCCGCTGATCTTTTCGCAGGAGACAGTGCTGGCGACGCGCGCCTACACCGTCGAGACGATTTTCACGCCCGACCTGACCGCGATCAGCCCGATCATGAATGGCATCGACGCTCTGCCCGCGCTGCGCGGCTATGTCGCTACCTCCGAAAAAGATACCGCGACGGTGATCCTGCGCGCCCCGGAGCCATATCCCGATCCGATTCTGGCATCCTGGCAGTATGGGTTAGGGCGGGCGGTCGCCTTCACCAGTGACGCCGCGCCCCGTTGGGCGGCGGACTGGGTGACCTGGGACGGATTCGCGCAGTTCTGGGGGCAGGCTGCCCGCTGGACGATGGCACAGGGCGTGGACAACGCGCTGGAAGCGCGCGTGGTCATGGAAGGCGACTCGGCACGGGTGGTAGTCGATGCGCGTGAAGCCGACGGCGCCTTTCGCAACGGTCTGACGCTGGATACCCTGCTGACACAGCCGGACGGCGAGTCGGTGCGGCTGGCGCTGCGTCAGGTGGCGCCGGGGCGCTACGAGGCGGCGTTCACCCCGACCGACGAAGGCGCCTATTTTGTGCGCGCGATCGCGTCCGAGGGCGAATCGGGCGGCGCGCTCAGTCCGTTGAGCGGGTGGGTGATGCGCTATTCGGCGGAATACGGACAGCAGGGCGCCGACGTGCTGCCCGCGATCGCGGCGATCAGCGGCGGCGAATTCGTCAGCGATCCAGAGTCGATCTACGACCGCCGCGCGCTGGCGCTCGACGCTCAGGTACCGCTGGCGCCAATCCTGCTGCTGGTGGCGCTGCTGCTGCTGCCGATCGATATCGCCGTGCGGCGGCTGCTGGTGACGCGCAGCGATCTGGCGCGCGTGCAGGCGGCGCTGCTGCCGCGTCGTGCGACGGCGCCGTCGGCGCGCATGGCGACGCTGCTGGACGCCAAAGAGCGGGCGGGGACGGCGAGCGCCGACGGTGCGGCGGACAATGCAGACATTGTCCCTGCGGTGTCCGATAGGTGGGCGGGGATAGTGAGCGGGGAAGGCGCGGCGGCGGACAATGCAGGCATTGTCCCTGCCAGCCCCGCTCTGCCGACGAGCGTGCCCGCCGCCGACGGCGAGACGCTGGCGGGGCGGCTGTTGCAACGGCGGCGCGACCGCGAGGAATAACAGCGCTGCTGTTTTTGAGGATAGAGACGCATCACGATGCGTCGCTGCGCAATATAACGATCGATCTTTCGGCGCACTGGCGTGATTCTGAAATGTGTATAGGATAGGAGTCAGTTGTCAGAGAGGTCTGAAGACCATGAGCAATCCCTTGCGTTCGATTCTTCGTCGGTTGACGGCGATCCTCGCCTTAAGCGTGCTAATCTTTTCCGCAGCGCCGACCGCATATGCCGCGCCCTTCGGGTTGCGCTTCACGACCGTGCCCGCCACCGATTACACGCCGATGAGTCGCATCAACGTGGAGGTGCAGGCATACGATCAGGCGACCAATACTGCGACCAATGCCTTCAATGGCACGGTCGTCACGCTGGCGCTGCTGCGCTGCCCTGGGTCACCGGCTCCATGCACGCCGGTCGTCATCGACAGCACGTTCGCCACCGTCGTCATCAGCGGCAGCGCTGCTAAATTTTTTAACATGACTATCGGCGCACTAAACAGCGATTACTTTTTCAGTGCGACGGCGACCGGGCTGCTCCGCCGCACCACCAGTATATTCGATGTGGTTGGCGCCTATGCGGTCGTCGATCTGCCGATCAGCACCAATCTGACCGTCGCGTCGCAGTTCGAGGTCGATGTGAGCATCCACCGCGGCAGCTTTGGCGGACCCATCGATATCTACGCTGGCACTGGCAGCAGCCCGCGCGCGATCAATCTCGACCTCTACCTCTGCTCGGATGCGGCTTGCATCGGGGACGCGCTGAACACCAATAACTGGCGCGTCGCCAGCCTGGTCAACGGCGTGGCGACCATCAGCAATGCCAATGTGCCTGTCTACGGCGGTGCAGGTCGATCGTATTTCCTGCGTGACGACACAACGTCGATTGTAACTACACAATCCGATTTATTCCTGATCGAGAAGATCGTGAGCGTGGTGTTACCGTCGTCGCTCACCAACATGTCCACCTTCGCGCGTTTCAGCGCGACAATCCAGGGGCGTGTCGGAGTCGTCGGCGGACCGATCGACACGCTGGCGGATGGGGTGGGTGCGGACATCGATTTAGAGCGCTGTACCGTACCGCTCGCCCCGTGCGATTTTGTGACGGTGGTAGATGACTGGCGCACGGGAACCCTGAACGATGGTACGATCACGTTCAACGATCTGAATATCACCCCGCCCAACAGCGGCTATATCCTCGTGCCCTATATCACCAACTCGACCAGCCTTTACATATCGAATCGCTTCGATGTGGCGCAAGGCTATCTCGACTTCATCGCCTTCACCCCGCCCAATTCGATCGCCTCGCGCTTTCCTGTGACCGTCTACGCCCGTGAGGGCGGCAGAGGCGATGCTTTTCCGACCGACTCTTATGCCGACGGACAGTTCATCCGCTTCGACCTGCGCCAATGCACCAGCGTGACCGGGGTGAACTGCTTTTCATCGACCGCCTACCTGGTGATCGACACCTCCGAGCCGATGGAAAATGGCATCACGATGCTGACCAACGTGCGCATCGCTACGCCGGCTCCAAATCTGATCATGCGCGCCAGCGAGGGATTGAGCAGCGTCGGTGACGTAATCGAGACCGACAGCACCGTCTTCAGCGTGCCGGATGCCTACGTGCAGATCGAGCCGCAGCCCGTGAACGTGTTCGTCGGGCAGTCCTTCAGCCCCGGCGCGACCGTCCGCGTGGCGGGCAGCGGATTGGTCGATCCGCTGGCGGACGGACTTGATTTCAGCTCGACGCTGCTGCGCTGCACCGGGGCGGGCGGCTCGTGCGTGACCACCGATCTGTTCGCCTCTCCCTGGCTGACCGACCTGACACAGGACGGGGTGATCGCGTTCCCTCTGACGACGCTGAACGTGCCAGGGAGGTATTATTTTACCGTTCAGGAGGGCGGCGGCGGCGGGATCGACTCGGCTGTGAGCGCGGTGTTCAGCGTATTCGAAAATAACAGCTTCCAGGCGTTTTTCACGGTGCAGGGACGCCCGTTGGCGCCGAGCGCGCTGCTGCAGGTGCCCGTAATCGTGCAGTTGAAGCCGACCAGCGGCGGCGCCTTCCGCACTGCGATGGGCACAGCGACCGTCAATGGACAGCTCGTGATCGCCAACGTCTTTCCCGGCACCTACACGATGCGCATCAAAACCGCACAAACGCTGGCGGCACAGGTGGCTGGTGTGGTAGTGACCACTCCAGGGACGTTCACCTTCGGCGTCGGCGCGCTCAGAAATGGCGACGCCAACGACGATAACGCGGTGAATATCACTGACTTCTCGATCCTGGCGGCGACCTTTGGCAAGACATCGGTGACGCCGGGCTATGACGCGCGCGCCGACTTCAACGGCGATAACGTCGTCAATATCACTGACTTTTCGCTGCTGGCGGCGAGCTTCGGTCAGGTGGGCGCGCCGGCGCTGGTGCCGTAAAGAAGACGGACGTATCGTTGTGCGGACGTGGTTATACAGACATATCGTTATGGACAAATCATTTAGGAATGGCGTGATCGGCGCAGGGACGCACAACGATGTGTCCGCTGCGCTGATCACGTCAGGATTAAACGGGTTGTCCATTCGATGTCTGCTTATGGCGTGCGTAGGAATGCAGCAACGCCTCTACGTCAGACCCGACAGCAGACTTTGCAGCGCCCGAAAATCAGCGCTCAGGATGCCCTTTTGAGTCGGGTCGTAGAGCGCGACCGCCGGATGAAACAGCGGCAGAATGTGAATCGATCCGTAAGGCGCCGTGCCGGGGAGCGCCTGTCCGTGCAGCTGGGTGATCCTGGGAGCGGTCACATCGGGCGCATAGCGTGCCGCCACAAACTCCAGTGCGAACCGTCCGAGTGTCACCAGGATACGCGGCTGAATCAGCGCGATTTGCTGTTCGAGAAAGGGCGCGTAGATCGCCACTTCTTTTTTATGCGGATTGCGATTCTCCGGCGGACGGTCTTTGACCACGTTGGTGATATAGATGTCCTCACGCCTCAGGTCGATCTCCGCCAGCAGCTCATCCAGCAGTCTTCCCGAAGCGCCAACGAACGGACGCCCCTGGCGTGCCTCGTTTTCACCGGGTGCCTCTCCGATCACCATCACAGCGGCATTGTGACTGCCCTCCCCGATGACCGGGAAGAATTTGTTTTCGGTGCGATAAGCGTAGAGCGGGGACGCCTCCAACGCGAGTATCTGATCGCGGATCATACGTAGAGCGTCGGTCTTGTCGATCATGGCGAACGTTCCTTGTCTGCACAGCCAGCGTTGACTTGTGCCGATGAGGATAGAAGCTCCGGCAGGCACAGTCATGAGCACGCCGGGTCGATCGGCGTAGGTCGATCGGGGGACATTGGTGGCGTGTCAAAAAATTCATAACGACTCAGGTATCCCTCATCCCCCGACCCCTTCTCCCACAAGGGGAGAAGGGGAGAAACGCAGTAGCAAGTCCCTCGCCTCTTGTGGGAGAGGGATTTAGGGTGAGGACTGTGTAGTTACAAAAAGTCATCAAAGAAACAGAAGAGAAAAGAAAGAGGAAAATATTGAACAGGAAGACGTCAAGACGCGAAGCACTGCTTCTCGACGGACGAATGTGGCTGCCAGGAAATAAGTGTTTTCCGTTTCCGGTGTAGAATGAGCGTGTATTTACCATCCATGTCAAGGACGAGATTCATGCGTCGATCGCATTTGCAACAATTCCTGCGCCTGATCCTGCCGCTGATGCTGGCACTGATGCTGACAGCGTGCAATCTCACCAACGAGGGCGACGCCACGCCTACGATCGCAGCGGGCGGGCTGCCGCCGATCGTCACGATCACGTCGCCGCGCGGAGGCGATACGCTCGCCGTCAATCAGGCGATCACCGTCAACGCCACCGCCAGCGACTCGATCGGCATCACCCGCGTGCAGCTGCTGGCAAATGGACAGACGGTGCAGTCGGTGGTCTCGCCCTCGGTGGGCGGCGATCGCACGCTGCCTGTCAGCATCCCCTATACGCCGACTCAGCTCGGCGCGGTCACGCTGCAGGTGATCGCCTATCGCGCCTCGGTCGCCAGCCTGCCAGCGGAAGTCCAGATTACGGTTGGCGCGGCGCCGACTGTGACAAACGCCCCGATCACGCAGCAGCCGCCGCCCGTGATCGTGATCACTTCTCGTCCTGTGGTCGATCCGTTCGACCCGACCTGTCGGCTGGTCACCAACGGCGCGCTTAATCTGCGCACCGGACCGGGCACCGAATACCCGCGTATCCTGGTGCTGAATGCCGGGACGATCGCGCCGATCACCGGACGTACACCCACCAACAGCTGGTGGCAGGTGCGTGTGGGCGTCACGTCGGGATGGGTGAGCAATCAGTTCATCACGCTGTACGGCAACTGTTCCGGGGTGATCATCCCGCCGATCCCGCCGACGCCAACCTCGCTGGTGATCCCGACCTGGACGCTCGTGCCCACTCTGATGCCGTCCGTTCCAGCCGCGACCGCCACCTTCACCGCCACGCCCGGCTTGCCCGACCTGCTGGTGACGACCATCGTCGGCGCGCAGACACTCACCCTGGGCGCAGGCAATACCCCCGTGACCAGCAGCTATGCGATCACGCTCACCAACACCGGGGCGCGCATCACCGGACAGTTCAACAACACCCTGAGCGTCTCACCCGGCACCACCGAGTCATTGAGTGCTATCGCCGGGCTGGGACCGGGTGAGAGCATTCTGCTCACCAAAGATGTGACCTTCACGGCGGCGGGCAGCTACACGCTCCAGGTGCGCGCCGACTCCGACTCCCAGGTCAGTGAGATCAGCGAGGTCAACAATCTGGGTTTCTATACCGTCACTGTCAGCACCGCGCCTTAAGGCATTCAATATGGGACATGGTGCGCCATGCCCTGGACAGACGCACAATCATGAGGCATAGACGATGATCACGCCGATCCTGATCCTGCATGGCAAGCTGACAACCGCGATCGCGCTCAAACAAGCGCTGGAACGCAGTCCGCGCTGCGAGGTGCATCCTTTCACCACGCCGGATGCGGCGATCGAGTATGCGCGCGAACACACACAGGACGCCGCCCTGATCGACCTGGTTACATTGGGTGGGTCGGCGGCGGCGGCGGCGATCGACGCGCTGCGATCGGTGCAGCCTGCCATCCTGATCGTGGTCATGCCCCCGCCCGGCGACGAGCAGATGCGCGCCCTGGCTGCCGATGCCGCGCTGCCGAGCGATTTTCGCCCCGCCGACCTGCTGCGTCTGATCGACAACTGGCTGAAACGGCGCACTACCCCTATGTCCGCCGTCGAGCCGGGACAGCCGGGCAAGAGCGGACTGCTGGAACACATCTTTGACGACGATCTGCCGCCGCCACCCGATACCCTGCCCGAACAACCTGCGACGCTGGAGGGGGTCTTGCAGCAAATGGGGCATGATGGTTTCGGCTATCCGCCCGCGCCTGAAGACTCGTCGCGCGACAATTATTACGATGCCATCGAGGATGTCACCTACGACGAGGGCGCCACCCCCAACGATCCGCAGTCGAGCGCGCCCAACGCCGGTGCGCCGCGCCAGCCGCGCACCGATTTTGACGCGCTGGTCGAGTCGCTGCGCCGCGAGCCGCCGCCGGTCGGGTCGCGCATGGCGGATTTCATCATTCGCGGCGGCGCCGACATCGTGCTCGGTTATGACGACCCGATCGCGCCCACCCGCCCGGAGATCGATCGCCGTGCCCGTCCCGCTCAGTACAGCGACACCGCCATGCGTCTGCACCGACGCCTGGCACAGGACGAGCCACCCATGCCTGGCGCCGCCGAAGGGGGGACGATCAGCGATCTGATCAGCGGGGTGCACGACAAAGGCTTCGAGCGCGTGCTGTCGATCCTGCGTGGCGACAGCGTGCTGGACGAGTCGTCGGAGATCATCGTCGGACGTCCGATCCATCCCGACGCCGCTTTCGAGTTTGCCCCGGCGATCATGACGATCGATCCACCGCCGCGCCCGCGCGAGAGCTTCGACTTCGACGCGGTGCCCCAGGCGGAGTCACCCGCGCGCGTCATGCTCGAACAAACGCTGGAACAATCGATGTCGCTCGGCGAATTTTCGATCGAGGACTTGCTCGACAGCATCGAACAGCGCCTCCCCGAAACCCGGATCAAGCCGCTGCCCCCGCATGTGCGCCAAAACGCTGAACAGCGCTGGCGGGCAGCCCGTCAAGCCGCCGAGATGGCGGAGGCAGCCGCCGTGCCGTCCGACCCCGCCGATCTGCCCGAAGGCATGAGCAGCGATCAGACCACGCGCGCCTCGCAAGCGCAGCATTTCGAGAGCCGCCCCGATCTGCTGGAAACGGAATGGATCGACGCTCCTGTAGTGGGGATCGACGCCACCCGCGCCGTAACGACGGTTCAGGATGCGTCCGCCCGCGCGCTGCCCGATGATGCTGCCACACCGCCAGACACGCTGCCCGAATTGTCCGATCTGGCTGTGGTCGCGCCGCGCCCATTCGAGACGCCTCACGATGCGTCCGCCAACCTTGAAAGGGGCGAAGGGGCGGATTGGGGCGAGTGGTATACCGAGGACTTCAACACCCAGTTCGAGCTGATGGCGGCGTTCGATCTGCCTGCGCCGCGCGTGTCTGTCGTGCCATCTGTCCCGTCCGCACCCGCTGCACCATTCTCCCCGCCCGCTGCTGCTGTACTCCCTCCTACTCCAGCGGCGAACGTCGCTCCGCCGACCTCGGAACAGGTCGCGCTCACCCTCACCCATGCCGCGCTGGAGACGACCGCCGAAGCCGCGCTGCTGCTGCGCAAAGGCGAGATCGTCGCACAGGCGGGACGGATGCTGCCCGACGAACTGCTGACGCTGCAACCGAGCATCCTCGCCGCCCACCAGACCGGACGCCGCGATGCGCGCGTGCAGTTCGTCACGCAGCAGGATACGGGACGCGATTATCTGCTGTACACCTGCACGACCGAGGTGGGTACGCTGACGCTGATTTTCAAAGGCGCGACCTCGATGAGCGACATTCGGCGTCAAGGCACGCGGCTGGTCGAGGCGTTGAGCGCCGTCCCGGAACAGGCAGCGATGCTCGTGCCGCCGTCCGTCCTCGTCCCGCCGGTCGAGATCGCACTGCGCGAGCCGTTCGCCTATGTCTGGCTGCTGCGCGACCCCGAAGCCCTGCTGGACGATCCAGCGTCAAAAGCGATCGGCGCGGGTATGGCGATGCAGCTCCGCGAAAACGCCTGGCGACTGCACGATCTTCAGGTCAGGGGGGATTATGTCTACCTGTACGCCGATGTGCCCGGCGATGAACCCGCCTTCCGCGTGGTGCGCGACCTGAAAGCGCGCTCGGCGGCGATCGTGCGCGCACTCAATCCGGCAGTTCATGCCGAGTCGCTGTGGGCGGACAGCTACCTGATCGTCACGCCGGGACGGGCGCTCGACGGGGAAGAAATACAGCAATTCATCAATTTCGAGCGCATGTGAGCGGGTGTGATGCACATAGCCATGCACACCGATTGCACACAGAATGCCACAGGTTATGTAATCGGCATATCAAATATGTTACATTCGAGTATGCTTGAGGTGTGACAGCATAGATGTAACTTACTGCCAGAATGAGGTCATTCTTTTGTTTCAGGATCGCTTGTCTGTTAAACGATTAGGGATGATGCTCGGTCGGCTGACCGAGCCGTCGCTGGCTGTGCCAGAGCGTGAACGCTGGACGGCACGCGCGTTTTCGACGTTCATTCTGTTGCTGCTGGTGACGCTCACGCTGATACTGCTGCTGTGGTTGGCGTACCGCACTAATCTGGTCCTGAACATGCTGCTGATCGCGGTGATGTATGTGGCACTGGGCGGCGCCTATTTTATCAGCCGCACGGCGCGCTACCGGGTCGGGCTGCGCGTGACCATCTGGATGATCGGCGCCACCATCTCGGTGCTGGTGATCGATGGGGCGGCGGAGGACATGACCGGCGTCATCAACATCATGAAATATTTCGTGCTGTGCGTGCTGATGGCGGGCTTTGTCCTCGACTCGCGTGAGACGATGTGGATTGCGGTGGCGTTCACGGTCGTGGTGGTGCTGCTGCTGACCTTCGCGCTGCGGCAGTCGATCGAGGTCGTCATTCTGGAGAGTCTGTTCATCGGGCTGATCTCGGCGCTGATCGTCCTGGGCACCGCCTTGCGCGAGCGCTATGCGCTGCGATTACGCGCCAGCGAACAGCGCTACCGGGCGCTGTTCGAGCAATCCAACGATCCGATCATCGTGCTGGGGCTGGATGGAGTCATGCACGAGGTCAACTCGCGCACTGTCGATCTGCTCGGCTACAGCGCGTCCGATCTCAAAAGTATGATCTACAGCGAGGTAGTGGTCGAGCGTGAACGTCAAAATGTGCTGACCCTGCGTGTGCGCCTGACGCGCGGCGAAAACATCTCCCCCTACGAGCGTACCTTTCGCCGCGCCGACGACTCGGAACTGACCGTCGAGATGCACCCGTCGCTGATCACTTATACCGATGGCACGCCGCCGCAAATTCATCTGGTGATGCGCGACCTGACCAACCGCAAGCGCAGTGAACGCGCCGCCATCGATGCCGCCGTCGAGCGCCAGCGCGGACAAATTCTCGCTGGATTTGTGCGCGGCGCGTCCCACGAATTTCGCACGCCGCTGGCGATCATCGGCACCAACATTCATCTGCTGCGGCGCACGCCGACGCCGGAGATCCGCGATCGCCGTCTCGATGCGCTGCAATCTCAGGTCGAGCGCATCAATCGCCTGCTCAATATGATGCTGCTGATGGTCAAGCTGGATTCGGGCGAACCCTTTCAGAGCGCGGCGGTGCAGGTGAGCGAGCTGCTGCGTGACCTGTCGTACCACTTCAGCATCAAAGTGGGAGCCATGCTGACGCTGGTGACCGATATCCCGGCGAACCTGCCGCGTGTGCAGGGCGACGCCTATTTCCTGAGCGAGGCGCTGCGTCAGATATTCAACAATGCCGTGCAATACACGCCCGCTGGCGGGACGATCAGCCTGCGCGCGCACGCCGACGCCACCTCGATGTACATTGCCATCAGCGACACGGGTATCGGCGTCAACGAGGAACAGCGCGGTCGCATCTTTGAGCGCTTCTACCGCGCCGATGAAGCCTATAATGTCGAGGGGTTCGGCTTGGGGTTGTCGATCGCCCGCGCCATCGTCGAGCAGCACGCCGGGCGGATCGAGCTGGTCAGCACACAGGGGAAGGGCAGCACCTTCACGGTGGTGCTGCCGCTGGAGGTGGCGGGTGAGGTGGCGGGTGAGGCGGTCGGTGTGGCGGCGTCGGCGGGGGCAGGGGCGTGAGGCAGACCCGGTTTTGTCAGCTCTCACTTTGCTTGGAGTTTTTTTGCAGAGCGGTTTTTCTGTAACCAGATCGCAGCCTGCTACTGTTTCTGATAGCTGTTTTGCTTGTCCATAAAATAATATGAAGGCTGCCGCGTCTGGTTCATCGGGGGCGGATGCACCCCATAGCGCAAATCGCCCGCCCCGCGTATAATCCGCTCAGATGTTCGCGCCAGGGAAGGATACGTCATGGCACAGCGCCGCTTGTTCTACATTCTCGACGGTCACGCGCTGGCGTACCGCCATCATTTCGCCCTGATCAACGCCCCCTTCAAAACGGCACGCGGGGAAGTGACCAGCGCCATCTACGGCTTTGGACGCACGCTGATCGACCTGCTGACCCGCGAAAAGCCGGACTATCTGGCGGTCGCCTTTGACGACGGGCTGACCGGACGCGATCTGCTCTACCCGGCGTACAAGGGCACGCGCGAAAAAATGCCCGACGAACTCGAAACGCAGATTGTCCGCATCCAGCACATGGTCGCCGCGTTCAACATCCCCATCCTGATGCTGCCTGGTCATGAAGCCGACGATCTGATCGGCACGGTCTCGCGCCAGGCGGTGGAACAGGGCGCCGCCGTGCGCATCTTCAGCGGTGACCGCGACATGCTGCAGCTGCTGAGCGAGCATATCAGCGTGCGCCTGTTCATCCCCAAGGCAAAGACGCCCGACGAGATTTACGACATCGCGCGCTTTCGGGACAAGTACGCGCTGGATCCGCTGCAACTGATCGACCTGAAGGCGCTCGAAGGCGATACGTCGGACAATATTCCCGGCGTGGCGGGCATTGGTGAAAAGACCGCCACCACGCTGTTACAGAGCTACCCGACGATCGAGGCGATCTACGCTAATATCGAGGCGGTCGGCAGCGCGGTGCGTAAAAAGCTGGAGGCAGGGCGCGACTCGGCATTTCTCAGCAAGCAGCTGGCGACCATTCAGCAGCATGTCGATTACACCGTCTCCCTGCCGCGCTGCGTCGCGCTGGAATTCGACAAGCCCGCTGTCGTCGCCCTGTTCCGCGAGCTGGAATTTGGCAGCCTGATCACGGCGCTGGATAAGCTCAGCCCCGTCCCGGTCGGCACGGGGGAACAGATGGCGCTGTTCGACATGGGCACGCCTGCCGCTCCCGCCGAGCCGACCGAGCCAGTCGTGCCGTTCACGATCGTGCGCGACGCCGACGCGCTGCGTGATCTGGTCGATCGCCTCAACCGCGCCGACGCGATCGCCTTTGACACCGAGACGACCAGCACCGACCAGATGACCGCCAGATTGGTCGGCATCTGTCTGGCGGTGGACGGCGATCACGGCTATTACATCCCGGTCGGACACGACGAGGGCGTGCAGCTCGACCTGCAAACCGTGCTGGACGCGCTCCGCTCACCGCTGACCAATCCGCACATTCCGAAAGCCGCGCACAACGCGCTCTACGATCTGATCGTGCTGCAGCGCGTCGGCATCGAGGTGGCACCGATCACCATCGACACCATGATCCTGTCGTGGGTGCATGACACCTTCACCGCCGAGCTCGGTCTGAAGCGGCTGGTCGCGGACAAGCTCGGTCGGCACATGACCACGATCGACACCCTGATCGGCAGAGGCAAAAAACAGACGACGATGGCACAGGCGCCGATCGAGTCCGCCGCGCCCTATGGTGCCGCCGACGCCGCCTGCACCTACGCGCTGATCGCCCCGCTGAATGCCGACCTGGACGCGCTGCACACGCCATCGGTCGATCCGCTGTGGGGGACGGTCCACCCGCCGACGGCGCGCGACATGATGAACCTGGTCGAGCTGCCGCTGCTGCCAGTGCTGAGTCGGATGCAGCGCGCGGGCGTGCTGATCGACACCGAGGCATTAGGCGAGATGAGCGGACGCCTGGGCGAGATGCTCGACACGCTGGAGAGCGAAATTCACGGGATGACGGGCGGCTACGGCGCCTTCAACCTCAACAGCCCCAAACAGTTGAACGATGTCCTGTTTGGCAAGCTCGGCTTGAGCGCGGCTGGCGTGCGCAAGACCAGCACCGGTATGCTCTCGACGGCGGCAGATGTGCTGGAGACCCTGCGCGGGCAGCATCCGATCATCGAAAAGATCATGGAATACCGCGAACTGTCCAAGCTGAAAGGGACGTATGTCGATGCGCTCCCGGCGCTGATCCATCCCGAAACCGGACGACTGCACACCAGCTACAACCAGACGGGCGCGGGGACGGGTCGCCTCAGCAGCAGTAATCCCAATTTGCAGAACATCCCCATCCGCAGCGAGATTGGACGCGAGGTGCGCCGTGCCTTCATCGCGCCGGAGGGCTATCGGCTGCTATCGGTCGATTACAGCCAGGTCGAGCTGCGCATCATGGCGCATATCAGCGGCGACGCGACGCTGTTGGACGCATTTGCTCAGGGTCAGGATATTCATGCGGCGACGGCGGCATTGCTGAACGGCGTGCCGATCGAGACGGTCACCAAGCCGATGCGCAATTTCGCCAAGCGCATCAACTTTGGCATCCTCTACGGCATGGGCGCGTTTCGGCTGGCGCGTGACAGCGATATGACGCTGGCACAGGCACAAAAATTCATCGAGACCTATTTCCAGCAGCTTCCGGGGGTGAAAGTCTATCTCGATCAGGCGAAGGCGCTGGCGCGCGATCCCGGCTATCTGACGACCCTGTTCGGGCGGCGGCGCTCGTTTCCGGGGATGGTGCAGGGCACGCACAATGCCCGCGCCGCTTCCGAACGCGAGGCGATCAACATGCCGATCCAGGGGACAGCGGCGGACATCATGAAGAAGGCGATGATCGAGGTGGCGGCGGCGCTGGACGCGCGCAGGCTGCGCACCCGGATGCTGCTGCAGGTGCATGACGAGCTGGTCCTGGAGGTGCCCGACGACGAAGCCGACGAAGCAGCGGCGCTGGTGGTCGGCGTGATGGAAAATGCGGTCGCATTGCGTGCGCCGCTCAAGGCGAACGCGGCGATCGGGGACAACTGGCGCGATGTGGTGGACATAGGGGGATAGACTTAAGTTTCACCCAAGGGTAAACCATGCCTGTAGGGTATCCCTAAGGCGTAAAAAGGCGCGCTCGTGCGCATTCTTCAGACTGACTATTGCTGCTAACTCTTGAAAGAGACACGGTGAAAATGGTTTCCTGCCAAATTTGAGTGCATGGTGCATCGCCTCCTTTGGATGATTAGGCTTGTTAGCAGACCCTGCGGGCGGAAATTTTTCCAACACGACTTTGAGTTGTTCATCGCTCACGTTCATCACTGCTTTGAGGTGAGGTGAAGATGACCATACCCAAATTTCGAGTTCTGGATCGAGGACGATCACGCGGCTGTTGCTCTCATTCCAGCCCACGCGCTGTAGGCGTTGTTCGAGATCCTGCTCCATTTCATCAGCGCTCATTACGGCTTCTTTGCCTGAGCCTTCACGATCAAGCAAAACAAGCGCAAAATCAGCCGTTTTGGAATACTCCCGTAGCAGATCGGGACTTCTCAAAAAAGTTCCAGCATCATGATCGGCTCGCAAAATAGCGAAGTTTATTCCCCTTATCTTTAAAGAGGCTCTTCTATCTTCCAACAATGTCTCTATTGTTCGTTCAGCATCTGCGTCCGCGACTACGACGATCAAATCCAGCAGAGAACTCATTCAAACACTCCTGCCGCGAACAGGGTTCCCAATGATATCTCACGTTTCCAGTTTTGTAGTACATCAACCTCTGATCCGCGCCTGATGGACGCTGCGCCCTCTGCGGTGCGGGTGAAAATCAATAGTTGATCTGGTTCAGCAAGTGCAAGCAGTAAGGGAGAGTGCGTCGCTAGAAAAACCTGCCCATCATACACAGACGACAGAGAGTCGAAGATTGCCTCTATTGCTTTAGGGTATACACCATTTTCCGGTTCTTCAATCATGTAGATATGGGGTTCATCGGGGGCAATGTAGGCGATCAAGGTGAGTGCGAGCATTCGCAGTGTGCCATCAGACAGAAGCCAGGCGGGTACTCTCAAGCCACTGCTGTAAATTACCTGCACATAGAGTGAGCGATTTCCTGGGTCTTCCACCACAGCCACCGTCTCCAGGTCGGGCAATATAGTTTGGAGATGTCCAATCCATCAATTAAAGCGTTGTTCATATATTTCTTTCAATCGATTTATCACCTGAGGCAAGTTTGAACCATCTGTTTGGTAACTTGTTTTTGCGCCTGCTGGACAGAAGTCACGCAGCTTAGAACTCTCTAGTTGTATAATTTTAACCTGTTCTTTTAAGGCATCTCTGAACCACAGAGCGAGTGGAAAGCGACGTCGATCTTCAGGAATACCTGATAATGACAGTTTTAATGATGAGAGAAGAAAGGAGATTTTCCAGCTGTTGATTTCAGATTGAAAAACGCTGCTTCCTTTATCACTTCGGTAAACAATTTTCTTATGTCCTTTCGGTAAACGTCCATGAAGTGGAGCAGTTATCCTCTTGGAGTCATTTATAGTCTCACCAGACAAGCGTGCTGATTGGCTATCTGGAAGGTCTGACGGAATGAGAATTAAATTTTCTGTGTCGATGAATAAACCTGCATCTTTATTCAGACTTACACTCAGCTCATAACGTAACGCACCATATTCATTACTAAGCTGGTCAGGTATGTTCATCTTAACAGCTATTTCAAACCCATCGTCTATATCTGTCCTCATCCATACTGTTTCGTTCAACGCCCCCCGTTGATTGACTGCCGACTCGACATCATCATTCAAGGCGGATTGTAAAAAAGCGAAAACATCCAGAAGTGTGCTTTTGCCACTGGCGTTTGGTCCGACCATGATATTGATACTCTCCAAGCGTACATCCACTCGCTGGAGCATCTTATAATGGCGTACTTCCACTCGTCGGAACATCGTCGTGCCTTTTTTTCGCTAATCCACATTGCCCATTATAATCCCCACGAGAAACGTTCGCATCCCGCCTGAAAAGCAATCATAATGTCCCTGCAACCGATGAAAGCGCGCTATCATTCGACCGGCTCGGTGTGGATGGTGACGCGCGCCAGCCGGGGCAGCTCGGTGCGCAGCAGCAGCTCTGCGCCCTCCGCCACCTGGTGCGCCCGTTCCAGTGTCAGGCTGCCGGGTAACGAGACGTGGACGGTCAGCCGACAGCCGCCGTCGAGCGGCGTGACCTCGAAGTCGTGCCAGTTGAACGAGGGATAGCGCCGCGCCAGCAGCGTCCGCGCCTGTTCCAGCAGCGGCTCGCACGCCGACGCGATCAGACCATTGCGTCCGCCCGTCTGGATCGGCTCGATGTGCGAGACGATTGCATCCACGTCAGGGAGGGCGGCGCGTACCTTGTCCTCCAGCTGTGTGACACGATCGTGCGCCGCCTGGAGCGTCTGTCCCGACGGCACCTCGACGTGCATTTCCAGCGCGCGTCCGCTCTCGCCAGTGATCACCTGCACCTCGTGGGTCGCCAGTCCCAGGGCGTCGGCGTGTGCGCGCACAATCAGCGCGATATTCGAGTCGGATGGCGGCGCGGAGGCGAAATGCACCTCGACCTCCTGCACGCCCGGCAGCGCGGCGCGCATCGCCTCCTCGACCGCGCGGGCGATCGCTCCGGTGTGATCGGCGGTCATCGCTGGATCGACCTGCAGGTCGATGTCGATGGTAGCGGCGTGGGACGATCCCCGACTGCGCGCTCGCATCACTGTGCCGACCGCCGGGACGGTGTGGGCGATCGCGGTCAAACGTTCGGGCGTGTAGGGCGCGGTATCGACCAGCACGCCGCTGGCATGGCGCATCACCTCGATGCCGGTGCGGGCGATCAGGATGACCACGATGATCGCGGCGGCGGCGTCCGCCCAGCCGATGCCGAGCGCGACGAGCGCCATGCTGATCAGCACCGAGAGCGTCACCCATACGTCGGCACCGGTGTTGGCGGCGTCGGCTAACAGCAGCTCGGAGCCGAGCTCGCGCCCCTTGCGGCGTTCGTAGCGGCTGACGCCCACGTTGACCACCAGCGTGGCGATCAGCACGACGAACGCCGCCGGGGTCATGTCGGGCGCGGCGCCGCCGCCGAGCCGATCGATCACGCCGCTGATGATCTCCCAGGCGGTCAGCAGCAGCAGCCCGCCCAACGCCAGCGCCGCCACCGTCTCGAAACGGCGGTGTCCGTAGGGGTGATCGGCGTCGGGCGGACGGGCGGCGACGCGATTGGCGAGCAGCGCCAGCACGTTTGACGCCGCATCGATCAGCGAGTGGATGCCATCGGCGGTGATGGCGATCGCCCCGGTGGCGGCGCCGGTGGCGATCTTGCCGACGGCGACGATCAGGTTGAGGATCAGCGTCAGCCGTAAGACTGCGCGCACGGCATCGGATCGGGTCGAGTCTGGCATACGGGGCACGTCCATGCTAAAAGATCACACGCGCATCGTATGCCAGAATGTCCGGTTTCGGCAATCGAGTCCGGGAATGTTCGTGCGGGTGAAATTCGCCTCGCGTCTACTGCGCGCCGTCCTCCTCGACCAGGTGAAACTGACCGCGAATATCCCCGTAAAAAATCTGTCCGTTGGTGTGCAGGTTGAAATACAGCTCACCCGATCTGGCGATCAGTTCCATCCCGGCGATTGTGACTACCTTGTCGAGGGTGCCGGGCACGATCGGGCATCCCGATGTGAATTGTCCGACCAGACCATGCGCGTGATCCAGGACGCCCTCGATGTCGGCGTTGGTCACCTCGATGGTGAGCATCCCGTCCGCCAGATAGCTGTTGATACTGCCCGCCAGCGAAAAATCGATGATGATCGGTCCGAGCTGACCGGGGCGCCCGCAGTGCAGATGCAGCATCGCCACGTCGTCGGGATTGACATTCCCGACCGCTAGAAACACGGTCGCGCGGCTCAGATCGCGGCTGAATTCGATCACCGAATGCCCGCGCGAGCTGCGTTCTGCCCGCGCCACCGACGGCGCGGTCGATTTGAACTGCGGCGGCGTGAGAGCGGGGGTGTCTTCTTCTTCCCCGCCTTCCTGGTGCGGACTCAAAAAGGCTTCGTAGATGAAGCCGACTTCCGATCCCGATGCCGGGTCGAGGGCGATCGGACTCTGCGCTGCGGATTCGGGTCGGCTGTCCATGCCGCTCATGTCCTGGGCGGACAGCAACCCGCTGACGCTGATGACGAGTGCACTCATGCCGATGACGAACAGCGATTTCGGATTGATCCTGGGCAACTGGTTCACTGGAGTACTCCTGCAATGATTGATGCAAAATCCTGTGAACAGTCTACGAAAAGCCGTCAATCGCTGTCAAACTGTGTGATAATGGACAGGCGTCTGTTTTTGAGCCTGGTTATGGCGATACGAAAACAAACTCCAGGTAGATCCGGCACGGACGCATTTTATGCGTCCCTACTTAGCGAGTCTGTTGGGCGGCGCCTGATTGAAGATGAAGATGAAAAATTCATCGACCAGGGCGTCTATGCTTTCGGTTTCGGGATGGCTGTGCCAATACTCGATCAGCTCCATGATCGAGACGACATAAAGGCGTGCGGCAATCTCTGGACGCACGCCGTTCATCAGGGCAAAGCGTCCGGTGCGCAGATGGCTTAAAAACTGCTCCACCAGAAATTCTTTCGCCCGGCTGTACCATTCAGATGCGATCAGGCTGTCCAGTCGTGAGAAGAAAGCCTGCTGCTGCTCGAAGGCGCGGCAGAGGATATTCCAGGAACGATATTCGCGTTCGGGCGATGCCAGGTCTTTGACGACCGAGAGGACATAGGCGTCCAGCTCGTTCATCCAATAGACAAATGCCGCAAAAGCGATCGCTTCCTTGCTTTCAAAATACTGGTAGAACGCCCACCGTCCGTAATCAGCTTCGTTGGCAATATCGCTGACGGTGATCTTGTCGAGGTCGCGGGTGACGATCAAACGCAAAAAGGCGTGGATGAATATCAGCCGCGTCTTTTGCCGCCGTTGGCTCAATAGCGCATCGGTCATGGTCGGTCTCGTCGTATGGGACATGCGCGTACAACAAGGCAGATCGTGTGCTGCACGAGTGGCAGGTCACAGTCTTATCGTCCGCCCGTCCCCATGCGGTCGAACGAAAAATCGAGCGCCAGGATATAGCCCTCGTCGAACGTCAGCAGCTTGGGCAGCGCCGACCGTCCCGCGCCGTCGTGCGTCCTGAAGCCGGTGTCCTCGCTCATCGAGACACCGACGCCGTGATGCGCCAGCACCCGCGCCATGCGCTCTGCCAGCGGCTTAGGCATCGTGCCGAGCAGACCATAGCCGCGTTCCAGCAGGGTCAGCAGCGGCATGGTACGGTTGATGTCCTCGACGCGATCGACCAGGTGACGCCATTGCAGAAACACGCTCACATACGCCTGCTGAATGTCGAGCGCCAGTTCGTTGAGGTCTTTGGCGCGTCCGTCGAAATGCACCGCGACGCGCGGCGTGTTGGTGTGATACAGGAGGGGGTGACCGTCCCCCTCCACCAGCTGCACCGTTTCCGCGATCCCTAAAGACAGCCGATGCTCGACCACGCTCAGGGCGCGCACTGCATAGGCGGCACGCGGACGCAATCCGTGCGCTTCAGGGTCGTAGGTGGCAGTCTCGACCACGCATTGCAGTTCGTCGGGGGTGCCGCCCATCTGTGCCAGCAGCAGCACCGCGACCCCGTTTTCCGCCAGGTCACCGAAAAACGCCTCGCGCGCGTCCATGTCAGCGCTTGCCGTCGCGGTACACCCGCGCCAGATAGTCCGCCTGAGGGAATTCCGCCGCGCGCGCGTCGTCGAGCGCGGCATCGACATCATACGGCACGTTACGCAGATCGACATGGGCGTCGCCGCCGTCAAAGACGATCAAGCCCCACTGGGCGTGACCCGCTCGTTCGTAGCTCATGCCGACGCTGCCGTCGTTGATCACGCGCCAGCCGCCGATCGTCAGGTGGCGATCCATCTGCTGATGGATGTGCCCGCCGATTCCCAGGCGCCCCTCACGGTCGAGCAGGAAATCCGCCGCTTCCGAGTCGAGGGTGTCAGGTTTGAGATACGCCTCATCGTCGCCGGGGACGGCATGATAGCCGATCACGTAGCCGTATCCGGGGACGTGCAGATCGAGTTCGCCGGGCAGCTTTGCCAGGAAGGTGTAGTCGTCGAACGAGAGGCGGTCGCTGGTCCAGCCGATGATCTGGCTGGTGAATTTGTAGCGCTGGCGCAGCTTTTCGTAGGCTTCGGCGTCGGCGGCGGGTTCTTTGCTGCTGCTGCCCGATCCGTAGACCAAGTAGCGATCGGTGTTGCCGCTGATCGCGCGCACACGCATTTTCGGCGTGGCGACTTCGCCGGGGGCGGGATCGGCGACGGCGGGATCGGCGGCGGGAGCTTCACCCTCGCCCTCTTTCTTTTCTGGCTTTGACGCCTCGACCAGCGTCCTGACGCGCTGGACGCATTCGGCGGGGCGGGCGCCCATCAGCGCCAGATCACCGAGGATCCATAGGTGGTCAGCACCGCCGACCGCCTCCAGGTCGGCAAGCACGGCTTCGAGCGCCGTCAGGTTGCCGTGAATATCCGAAAGCACAGCCAATTTCATGAGCGACACCCCTTATTCCCATTGATGAGGACGCAGCGTGATGCGTCCGGCTGAAAGTTTCACGACGCGATCATAACACACGCTCACACGCCTGACTGACCGAAATTCGCCGCCAGCATCGAGAAATCGAGGACGGTGATCATGCTTCGGGGGTGAAGACGCGCACGACAGCCTCCACAATCGGCGTGATGTCGTTCTCTCTACAGACTCTGCCTGAGACGCTGCCATACGAGGGATTAGTGCCGTATTTGGCACGCCAAACCCCTCCGATTTGACGCCTGCGCGAAAGCATGTTATAGTCCTCTCAGCGTGCGTTCCGCCGCTGTCGTCCCCATGTTTTATTTGACAATTCGATGCGTCCCACCGCGATAGTTTCGTTCGCGTCCGTGCGCCATTATCTCCCCTCTGAGTGAAGAAAAATCTCATGACCACGATGGATACGTTTACCCTCGATCGTATGAACCTCGATGAGCTGCGTCAGCTCGCGCGCGACGCGAACATCAGCGGCTACAGTCGATTGAAAAAACAGGAATTGATGCTGGCGATCCTGCGCGACAACGCCGAAAAGCAGGGCGTCAAGCTGCGCGGCGGCGTGCTGGAGATCGTCGATGACGGCATCGGCTTTTTGCGCGCGGAAAAATATCTGCCCGGTGCGGAAGATATCTACGTCAGCCAGACACAGATCAAACGTTTCAATCTGCGCACCGGCGATATGGTCGTCGGGCATGTGCGCGCGCCCAAAGACACCGAAAAATACTACGGACTGCTGCGCGTCGAATTCGTCAATGGTCTGAACCCTGAAGAAGCCAAGCATCGTCCGAATTTTGAAGACCTGACCCCGATCTTCCCCAACGAACGATTCGATCTGGAGACCAACCCGCGCGTGCTGTCCACGCGGCTGTTGAATCTGGTGGCGCCGATCGGCAAGGGACAGCGCGGTCTGATCGTCTCTCCGGCAAAGGCGGGTAAGACCTCTGTCCTGAAAGACATCGCCAACGCCATCAGCTACAACTATCCCGATGTGCATCTGATGATCGCGCTGATCGGTGAGCGCCCGGAAGAAGTGACCGACATGGATCGCTCGGTCGATGCCGAGGTGATCGCCTCGACCTTCGACGAGCCATTCGTCAACCATGTGCGCGTGGCGGAAATGGCGCTCAACCGCGCCAAGCGGCTGGTGGAGATCAAGCGCGACGTGGTGCTGCTGGTGGACTCGATCACTCGCCTCACCCGCGCCTACAATCTGGTCGTCCCACCGAGTGGGCGCACGCTCACGGGCGGTCTCGACCCGGCAGCCATTCATCCGCCCAAGCGCTTGTTTGGCGCGGCGCGCAATGTTGAAGAGGGCGGCAGCCTGACGATCGTGGCGACCTGTCTGGTCAATACCGGGTCAAAGATGGACGACGCCATCTACGAGGAATTCAAGGGCACGGGCAATATGGAGCTGCACCTGAGCCGTCGTCTGCAGGAGCGGCGCGTCTTTCCGGCATACGACGTGGAACAGTCGTCCACCCGCCGTGAAGAACTGCTGCTCGGTCCCGACGTGATCCAGCGCGTGTACACGCTGCGGCGCATGTGGTCGCATCTGGCGGAAGACAACGACATCGGGCCGGCTGGCGCGACCGAACAACTGCTGAATTCGCTGCGTCAGTACGACAGCAACGAAGAATTCCTGAATACGCTCAAGGCGTCCGGCACCGGCAACAGCAGCGGCAGTCGCGGACATTTCTAGTCGTCCACCAGCAAGATAATCACACATTTTTGGACGCATTTTTATGCGTCCCTACGATGTCGATTGCGACGCATTGCGTCAGCACGCCAAAACAGGGCGTCCGATGGCATACGACCCTTTCTGGTGAGCTGCCAGTGCCGCTGTGCTACAACATTTTCACACCACCTCACGTATAGGATCACGAAACGATCGCATATGATTGAGGATGTCGAACGATGTGGAACGGATGGCGCCCCAACAATATGAACCCGATCAACGGACGGCTGCGCACCGCAGTGATGATCATCGGCATCTTCATCGCCGTCATGATCGTGGCTTCGCTCGCCATGCGCCTTGTGAGCGGCAGCGGCTTTTCCATTGGCGGCTTCTGGTGGATCATCTTCCCGGTGTTCTTCTTTTTCGGGCGCGGGCGTCGGTGGAACACGCGCAGCGGCGCCGACGACGCCGGGCGTCAGACCGTCGAGTCCACCGCCAAGCGTAAAAACGACGAGTCGCTCTCGATCGCAGAGCTGGAAAAGCCGAAGCGCGTCGAGACCCACCTCGGTGACGATGGCGAACTGATCGAGATGCCTGCCGAAACGGATGACCTGCACATCGTCCCGGCAGAGCGTGCCGCGTCCGCTCATCCCGACACCACTCACTACATCTGATCGACTTTTATCGACTTGAGCAATCACGCAGGGTAGACCGATATGGCGACGCTAGAAGGACAACAGCTCGGCGCATACGAAGTCCTGGGGCAGATGGGCACGGGCGGTATGGCGACCGTGTACAAATCCTATCATGCCCGTCTCGATCGCCATGTGGCGATCAAAGTCATGCACGAGGCATTCCAACAGGACGCGGGCTTTTTGGCGCGTTTCGAGCGCGAGGCGCAGATCGTCGCCCGGCTCGAACACCCGAATATCGTCCCGGTTTACGACTTTGCCGACCTGAATGGGCGTCCCTATCTGGTCATGAAATATATCGAGGGCGTCACGCTCAAGGCGCGCCTGTTTCGCCAGCCGCCGAGCCTGGAGGACATCCGTCGGATGCTGCCCGCCATCGCCGATGCGCTCGATTACGCGCATCGTGAAGGGATTTTGCACCGCGACATCAAGCCCTCGAATATTCTGCTCGACAAAGCCAGTACGCCCTATCTGAGCGATTTTGGCTTGGCGCGCATCGCCCAACTGGGCGAAAGCACGCTCAGTCAGGATGTGGTGCTGGGCACGCCGCAGTATATCTCCCCCGAACAGGCGATGGGACGGCGCGATCTGACGTCCGCCACCGATCTGTATTCGTTCGGCGTGGTCATCTACGAGATGATTGTCGGGCGGGTGCCCTTTAGCAGCGATACGCCCTTCTCGACCATCCACGATCATATCTATCGCCCGCTGCCGCTGCCGAGCGCGGTCAATCCGCAGCTGACGCCCGCGATCGATGCCGCGCTGGAAAAGGCGCTGGCAAAAAGTCCTGAAGATCGGTTTGAGAACGCCCGCACGATGGTGATGGCGGTGCTGGACGCGCTGGACGCGGCGAACCTGCCGTCGCTCGACCCAAATCGCATGACGACCGCCGCCGCCGCGCTTGACCGCGCCCGCGAGCAACAGGGGAGCGCGCGCGTCGTCATGGATGACGCGCTGACCACTCCGCTGCCTATTCAGCCCATCACCTTTGCATCTGAGACTCCCCCGCCTGGCGTGGCGATTTCGTTCACCCCGCACGCCCCCGCGGCAGGAGAAGACGGCAGTCCGAAAGCGTTCTCGCTCAAGCTGCCGACCGTGCCGCAGCCGCCCAAAGCGCCCAATGCGCCCGCCGCGCCCAACCTGCCGATGGGTATTCCCGCGGCGGGGCGCAAAACGTTCAATGCGGCGGGTCAAAAGGTCGAAATGTCCTGGGACCTGGCACAGGTCGATTGGCGCGGGCTCGGACGTAAAGTCGAGGCGGTGTTCGAGGATGTCGGCGAGCACATGGATGACGCATATAATGGCACGCGCCCCGCCGAGCAGCTCTTACAGAGTGATCCGGCGTCGATCCGTCAGCGGGTAATGCAGGAGATCAAAGCACGCAATGAATTTGTCGCCCATCTGGCTGCCTTCATTTTTGTGCAGATGCTGCTGTGGACGATCTTCGGCATATCCAGCGATGGCGATTCGTTTCCCTGGCCGCTGATGGTGATGTTCGGATGGGGCGCAGGGCTGCTGGCGCACGGCGTCGAGACCTTCTACCGCACGGGCAGTCGGCTGCGCGGTCGGCTGATGCGGGTGGAACGGGCGCTGATCGCGGAATACGGGCAGAATTGGAGCGTCGAGGCGGACAAAAAGCAGGTCAAGGCGCTGCGTCGCAAGATCGAGAAACCGATCGACGCGCGCATTGAATTTTTTCAGCATTTTGTCGTCTATGTCTCGATCATGAGCCTGCTGTGGACGATCTTTGGACTGACCAATAGCGAGGGGGTTTTCCTGTCCGATGTCGATCTTGGCGAGATGATGCCCGGCGGCGAGTCGTTCCCGTGGCCGCTGATCCCGATGTTCGCCTGGGGATTTGGGCTGGTCATGCACGGCATTCAGTCGATCGGCACCGGCATTCATGAAGCGGCGATCGAGCGCGAGGTCGAGCGCGAACGGGCGCGCGTGGTCAGCGGCAAGGCAAAGCGGACGGCGCTGCCCGGCGAGTCGGTGGCGGTGCGGCTGGACGATCTCGACGCGAAGGGCAAGCGCGGCGTCCGCATCGACGAGGACGGCGAATTTACCGACAGCATGGCGCAGGAAGTGCGCGCCGACGAGCGGCGGCGGCGTTGAAGTCCCTCTCCCATTTGTGGATAGTGCATAGCCCACAAGGGGAGAGGAACTTAGGGTGAGGGGGCAGTCGCATTCCAGTTGACAGGCGCCACGCCCGCTAAAATCCGGTCGTCTCCGGGCGGCGGTACTGAAAGAACTTTTGCAGCACCTTCAGCTCATACGGCATCCGGTAAAACTCCAGCCTGTAGCGCCAGCCGCTCATCGCCTGGAGCAGATAACGCATCCCCCCTTGTAGGCGTACATCGGTCACGGTCGGATAGTAGGCATTGACCACCACCTCGAAATCGCGCACCCGCCGCCGCACCTTGTCCACAAACCAGGGTGTGCCCGGATCGCGGCGCAGCGAACGCTGCGACCAGTCGTCGCCCGCCCATTCTTCGAGCGTGTCAGGAAACGCAAAGCCCAGGCGCGTCGCCTCGTCCAGCAGCTCGCTGTGTTCCTGTGGCACAGGCGTATAAATGTACAGGATCAGTTCCGACGCCGGATTGATGCGCTTGATCTTGCGGATAAAGCGGATGGTCGCATCGATGTCCGCCATCGGGTCGGGCGGGTTGCCCAGGACGAACGACAATTCCGGTACGATCCCGTAATATTTCATCTTTTCGACCAGCGCCAGGGTCAGCTCGGTGCCGCTGTGCCCGCCCTTGTTCATACGCTTGAGCATTTCGTCGTCGCCGGTCTCCGCGCCGACGAACAGCATCTTGAGTCCGCTCCGGCGCATCGACTCCCAGGTCGAGTCGGCGTAGGTCATCAGGGTATCGACCCGTCCCAAGCCCCACCACTTGATCGCGTCGCCGCTGTAGGCGATCATCCGCTCGGCGAAGTCCGCCGCGCGCGGCTCCGAGACGAAAAAGTCCATATCGTGAAATTCCATACCGTCGATCGTCCACTTCTGGTGCATATGCTGCACGATCGCCGCCACCCGTTCGGCACTCTCCGGCAGCCAACGCCGATTCGCCAGCGCCACCACCGCGCAAAAGTTGCACGCAAATGGACAGCCGAACGAGGTGTTGTGCGCCAGCACACGATCGCCGATGTAGCTCTTGCCGATGTAGCGCGGCACGTCGAGCTTGTCGTAGGGGAACCAGGGCAGGGTATTGAGCTGCACGAAGGGCGCGCGGGCATTCATCTGCACCGCGCCGTTGCGCAGATAGCCCAGTGACGGGATGGCATCCAGCGATCCGCCCGCGTGCAGCGTGTCTACAAGCTGGCGGAAGGGCGCCTCGCCCTGTCCGGCGATGACGTAATCCACGCAGTCACTCTTGAGGATCACGTCGTAATGCTGGGTCGGAAAATAGCCGCCCCACAGGATGGTCAGTCCGGGCAGCGCTGCCTTGACCGCCTTGCAGACCGCCACCGCCTGATGCAGCTGTGGACCGGGCATGACCGTCACCGCCAGCAGCCGCGCCCCGGTCGCCTGCACCCGCGCGATGATCGCGGCGGTGGGATCGGCGATCAGGTTGCCATCGATGAACTCGACCTCGTAGTCGGCGGCGATCACGGCGGCGATCGCCATGAGCGACATCGGCAGCCGTTGTTTGCCAGGCGAGGTGCTGATCGGGTTGTACAACAGCACGGTGTGGCGAGCGCTGCGCGCCGGTGTGAGGGTCGATGTGTAGTTGATGCTGGGAACCACGACGGACATGGCGTGCGCCTCTCGATGACGATAGCGATGATTGTAGATGGGTGCGGCGGATGGGGCAATACAATGGAGTTGATATTTTATTCGACGTAAATTGGCAAATGCTTCGATGGATCCCCTCGCCACGTTATAATGTGATAGTGTGGTCGCAATGATGTTGCACGATATATATACGGAGCTGAGGTCGGTGCAGCCAACTCACTACGAACAACTTTGCCCACCCGCGGCGCTATACGACAAGATTGAATGTTTCTGGCGTTTGCTCTTGCCAACGGTGACGGCTCCTGACGAGATCATTTCGGCTGAGGGACGGGCAGAAATATTGTTTCAGTTTCAGGGACAATCACAGATACTTCCCCGTGATTCAAACAATCCATTTGAATGTGCATCGAGTTGGCTGATGCGCCCTTTTGCACATGCCTTGCATGTGAGACAAGTCGGTGTAACCAGTTCTGCAATGATTGGCGTTCGATTTACGCCCGGTGGTTGGGCGGCATTTCACCATAGCGACACGACGGATAAACAAGCACATGCCTTCATGCCCCTGAGTGATTTCTATAGACCCAGTGAGGTGCGTCTGTTGGAGGAACAGCTTTACCATGCACTTGTAACACCGCAGTGGGCAGACCCCCTCGTAGCATTTTTTATGCAGCGTAAAGTCGAACAGATACACTTTGATCGAATTACCTACGCAGCCAAACAGTTAGGACAACGAATGGTGAGCGTTTCAGCGCTCGCAGATAAGGTCAGCTTGAGTGAGCGCCAGTTCGGGCGTGTTTTTCGACAAATCATTGGCTTATCGCCGAAGCAATTTTCACGCATTGCACGCTTGAATCGTGTCGTCAGCTCGCCAGCTGATGATGTTTACGGTTTGAACTTGGAACAACTCGCCATCAGGCACGGGTACTATGATCCATCGCATCTGGTTCATGAATTTCAAGAGTTAGCCAGCCTGTCCCCGGTCGAGTATTTTTCCGGGTACCATGACCTGATCGAACAAAAATTCCGAGGACATGACCGATTTTTACAACCCGAAGCCAATACAATGAGTGTGTTGTCCAATACTGAGAGGGAACATGCTCATGAACATCCAGCACCTTGATCTTATCGGGATGCCTGTGACCGATCAAAAAGCGTCGCTCGACTTCTACACGCAAAAGCTCGGTTTCGAGGTGCGCGTGAATACGGAACATTTCGAAATGCCAGGGATGCGGTGGATTGAATTGGTGCCACCTGGTGCAGCGACCGCCATTGTGCTCTCAACCTGGGAGGACAGCGACAGCCGTGGAACGATTATCCTAGTCACAACCGATATCGAAGCAGACTACGCTGAATTGCAGGCTAAGGGTCTCGACCTGCCACCATTGGAGCATCAACCCTGGGGCATCTCGACCCTGATTACCGATCCTGACGGCAATAAGCTGTTGCTACAGCAGAATCTTGAATTTGCAGACTCTGCAACGAACAGGGAATAAGTAGATGGGTGCGGCGGGATGGGGCAATGTGGCAATGCAACGCGCTGATGCGTCGGTATATTGTGATACACTTGAGCTATTCACAGGCGTCAAAATGAGTATATCCCGCCGATGACTCTCAAGAAAACCAACGCCGAAGCGCGTGTCGATGCCTATGATGATCGGATGCCGACCGACTCGTCCACCGTCACACCGACCACACCCTTAGAAGCGCTCAATCTGAACTGGACAGAGCGCGAACTGCCCGAACGCATCCGTACCAAGCATGTCCATCGCCTGCATCCTTATCTGGGCAAGTATATCCCCCAGTTGGTTGAGGTATTCCTGCGAAAGTATTTCCTGCCTGGACAGACTGTGTTTGACCCTTTCGCTGGCTCCGGGACAACGCTGGTGCAGGCGAATGAATTGGGAATCCATGCGGTGGGCTGTGATATTTCCGCTTTCAATGTGCTGCTCAGTCGGGTAAAGACGGCGCGCTATGACATCCAACAACTGAGCGCTGAAATACAGGACTCGCTGAAACGATTCAAACAGATAACGGCACTCGATTATACCCATCTGCCACTCTTTGGAGCGCTTGTCCCGGTGGCATCATCAGAGGGCACCCCCTATTTACAAGCCTGGTTTGCCGCGACTGCCCTGGAAGAGCTGCTGCGCTACCGCGACATCATCGAGCGCGGCACCTATGATTATAAAGACCTGCTCCGCGTCATCCTGAGCCGTGCAGCGCGATCTGCCCGGCTCACGACGCACTTCGATCTCGATTTCCCAAAAAAGCCCCAGACTGAGCCGTATTGGTGCTACAAGCATCGGCGCACATGCGCGCCCACGACCGAAGCGGGTAAATTCATCCGACGGTATGCCCTGGATACGCTCAAGCGGGTGGAAATATTCAGCCATCTGCGTACAGACGCGCGCGTCGAGGTATTCAATATCGACAGCCGTATCGGCATAACGACCCCGATCGACGGCATGATCACCAGTCCTCCCTATGTGGGTTTGATCGATTATCATGCGCAGCATTCCTATGCTTATCAGTTGTTGGGGATCAGTGATCGCAGTACCGAGGAAATCGGTCCGGCATCGGGGGGCACCAGCCGCCGCGCCAGGACACAGTACCAGGACGACATTACGCTTGTGTTTCAAAAGGCGCTCGATCAAATGCCGTCAGGCGGGGTCATGATCGTGATCGCCGGGGATCGCGCGAATTTGTATCCTGATATCGCGGCGCGCCTGGATGTCACCCTTGAAGCCGTCAAGGAACGTCATGTCAACCGACGCACGGGGCGGCGGTCGGGTGAATTTTTCGAGTCGGTCTTTATCTGGAGAAAGCGCTGATGCCTGACTCGCACACCATGAAAACGGCGATTCAGGCAGTGATCATCGAAATGATGGATCGTGTCATGACCAGAGTCATGATCGAGGACCCCTTTCTATTAGAAAAACATCGCGCCGACAGACCGCTTTATGCGGCACTCGTCCCCGACGAAATATTCAAAGGATCGCACTTCGAGCGCAGGTTCGTCACGCCTTTTGGCGGAGTATGGGAACGCCTGGCGCTGGTGGTCGCGCAGGTCGGGACGCTGCGCGCGGTACGAGGCTATCGATTGGAAGGGCTGATCAAGACAGAACGGCTGCGCCGCATCAGCGAGGTATTGGGTCGCCTTGAACACACGTCTGCTGGACAAGCCCGCGTCCGCCCCGACTGGCAGGCGGAGACCGCCTATATTCTGGCGGGAGATGGGGACGATCTGCCTGTCACAGTGATCAGTGATGTGTATTGTGAGGATCAACAGAACGGGCGCCGTTATTCGTTCGAGTTGAAAAGCCCTCTCCCAAACAGCGACATCACCAAAGTGAGCAAAGAAAAATTACTCAAACTGGTCGCTATGTCTCCACAATTGGTCGATGAGGTATTTTTTGCGCTGCCCTACAACCCATATGGAATGCGTGAAAATTATGCCTGGGGATTTCCCGGTCGCTGGTTCGACATGCGGCGTGATCCAGTGATCCTGATCGGGGATGAATTTTGGGACAAGATAGGCGGCACCGGCAGCTATCGCGCACTCGTCGAGGCTGTCAACGAGATTGGCGTCACCTATAAAACGCGCATTTATCATGAATTTCTGGGTATCGATCCGCCGGATGACGGTTTTTCTGGACTACGATAAATCTGACCCGTCGGCACAGTTAGAACCCTGTTACATCCGCCGCTTGTCCTACACAGACTCATCCAGTCTGCCTATACCCGGCGTATACCTGAATGCAGCATCCTTTCAACCCGGTATCATCACAACTAAAGGACAAGCAAAAATGGTTTCTCGTCGTAATATTCTCAAGGGTAGTCTGGCAGCCGGCGGCGCATCATTCCTCAGCTTCAATCAGCTCTTCGGCTTCAGCCGCGTGTTCGGTCAGGATATGGCGGATGATGATCTGCAGACGATCATCAATCTGGCTGCCACCGCTGAAACCTTCGCAACCACCCACTACCTGGCTTCGATCAACGGCGCCGCTGACCTGGGATTGAGCGACCCGGAACTCGCCTACATGAAGGCTGGCTTCCTCGCCGAGCAGGATCACCTTGAGCTGCTGGTCTCCCTGGGCGCTGTCCCGGTTGTCACCGAGTTCTACGTCCCGCCGACCCTGTTCAGCGACCGCGACCTGTGGAGCACCATCACCGAGGTCGCTGAGACCGCCTTCGTCGGCGCCTACCTCGCCGCCGTCCGTATCTGGTCGCAGTCGCCGGACACCACCGCGTTCGCCGTCACCGCCGCGCAGATCGCCGCCGTCGAAGAGACCCATCGCGTCTTCGCCCGCAGCGTCGGCATGAACCGTCTGGCGAACAACACCAGCTACGCCCAGTTCACCGCTTTCAACGTCTCCAGCGTCGTCCCCACCCTCCAGCCGTTCCTGGACGGCTCTGGCGAAGGCTTCGTCGGTCCGGTCGCCGCGCCGACTGCCGAGCAGATCGCCGCGATCCGCGCCGAAGCCGAGATGATCGGCTACGACGCCCCCGGTGTCCCCTTCGCCGCGATGACCGAAATGCCCATGTAGTTTTGTCATCGTAAGACAGGCGCCGATCTAAAGTAGGATTGGCGCGGTTTTGCTCGCTCTCCCCACTCGTTATGTTGAGAAAACGAGTTGGGGAGAGCTTTTTTATGCGCTGCATCCGGCGTCACAGGTGCGCGCACCGCAGGGGGTTGGCGTGCCACACCCTGCACACGAGCTATGGCGTGGGTGCCGGACGCACTCTATAATCCCTGCATCTTGCGTATGGGGTAATTACCGATGACACGGAATTGGCTTTCGCGCCGCGCGGTGCTGGTCGCAGCGTTGATGGTGCTGCTGTTGTTCCTGCCGACTGCGGGACAACTGACGCTGGCACAGGACGACCCGGCGATCGGGGGCATCAGCGGCATCGTCAGCGCCGCTGACGGCGTGACGCCGATCGATATGGCGGCGGTCTACGTCTACGATTATGTCACGAGCGAAAATCTCGGCTTGGCATTCACGGCGCCAGACGGCTGGTACAGCATCGATTATCTGCTGCCCGGCACCTATCTGGTCAAAGCGGTCAGTATGCACAGCGTCACGCAGTATGCCGACGGCGGACACGCGGCGGAAGGCGCGCCGCCTATCCTGGTCACGGGGGGTGCTATCGCCTCGGACGTGAATTTCGCGCTCCAGCCCGCCGCCTTGTTCGCCGGGATCGTCACCGAGATCGACGGTGTGACGCCGCTGGCGCGCGCCGCCGTGTACGCCTTTGACGCCGCCAGCGGGGACGAGACCGCCTGGACGGAGACCCGCGCCGATGGTTCGTTCACGCTGTCCGTGCCGGCAGGAACCTACCACCTGAGCGCCTATCAATTCGACTATCAGGCGCGTACCTGGCACAGCGACCCGACGCGGATGGACGCCGAAGCACTGACGATCGCTGCCGGAGAGTTGCGCGACGGACTCGTCTTTCCGCTGGCTGAGTTCGGCGTCCTCAGCGGTGCGGTCTATCTGCCCGACGGCGTGACTCCGGCTGCGGGCGTGACGGTGTTCGTCTACGACCGCCAGACCGCCACCACCCAGACTTATTCGACCACCACGCTGCCCAACGGCACCTACAGCCGTCCGGTGCTGGAAGGGACGTATTACGTCGGCACCACCAATGTGAGCTACGGCAGTGTCTATTACAACCAGAAACTGACGCTCTCGGTGGCTGACCCGGTGAGCATCCCGCCCAATACCCAGGTGAGCGGGATCGTCATGCGCTATTTCGGCACCAGTGGCAACGCGACCCTGCTCGTCAGTGTCAATCTACAGGGACGCCCCGCCAGACCCAATGCCGCCTGGAGCATCCCAATCGCGGTCACGCTGACGGCGCAGGGCGCGGGCACGCCCATCTATGCCGCCACCCTCACCAGCAGCGACAACGGCGTGCTGACGATCGAAAACGTCCCGCCGGGGGCATACACACTGCGCGTCAAGGGCGCGCACACGCTGCGCAACGCGATCGCGCTGATCATCACGTCGGGCGGCAATATCATCGACGCGGGCACGCTGCGCGAGGGCGACGCCAACGGCGATAACGCCGTCAATATCACCGACTTCTCGATTCTGGCGGCGACCTTTGGCAAGACAGCAGCCACCGACGGATTCGACGCCCGCGCCGACTTCAACAACGACGGCGTGGTCAATATCACCGACTTTTCGCTGCTGGCGAGTAATTTCGGACAGGTCGGCGCTGCCTGAATGGGATTTTTCTGGGGACTGCTGTCGGCGGTCGGCTATGGCAGTGCCGACCTGCTGGCGCGCTTCAGCAGCCGCCAGATCGGGGCGATCTACACGCTCTATTACATGCAGTTCGTCGGGCTGATCGGCTTAGGCGGCTACTTGCTGCTGTCCGGCGAACTGGCGCGAACGTGGACGCAGACTCGCCCAGGGGATTGGCTGCTGGCGGTCGGAGTCGGCGTGATCAACATCACCGGCGCGCTCGCGCTCTATCAGGCGCTGCGCATCGGCAAAGCCAGCGTGGTTTCGCCAATCGTGTCGTCGTACAGCGCGCTGATCGTCCCGATCGCGCTGCTGGCTGGCGAACGACTGGCACCGCTGGCGCTGCTCGGCTTGATCGTGGTGATCATCGGCGTGATTTTGTCGAGCCAGGAACGCGAACGCGAGTCGGTGTCAACCGACTCCGCTGGCGCGCCACGACGCCTGTTGGCGCCGGGGATCGGATGGGCGCTGCTGTCCGCCCTCTGCTTCACGGTCGCGTTTTCGCTGTACGGTTTCGTCGTCATCCCGGTGTTGGGCGGGCTGGTTCCAGTGTGGATCTCGCGCGTCACCTGTGTGATTCTGCTCACAATCGTGTTCACGATCCGACGCCGGGGTTTTCATCCGCCGCCGAATGGCAGGGTATGGGTCGCGGTGCTGGCGCTTGGCGCGCTCGACACGATCGGCTTTGTCGCCTTCACGATCGGCAGCAGCGGCGATCAGGTGGCGCTGGTGTCGGTGCTGTCATCCTTGTTCGCGGCGGTGACGGTGCTGCTGGCGCGGCTGTTTCTCGATGAACGGATGCGTCCGATCCAGTGGGCGGGGGTGGCGGCGATCTTCATCGGCTTGATCGCGGTCAGTCTGCCAGCGACATGAGCGCAGCGGGCGTCACCCCTCCAGCGGCACGAGACATTCCCCGGCGTTGACCGGGCACGTCGCCAGAATAGACAAGTCGCGCAGCACATCGAAGGTGGCATTCGGATTGCTGACGCTCACCCAGAAAAAGCGCGGCTGCCCGACCGCGAACCAGGCACGGTTAATCCCGCAGTAATCGGGCGCAGGCACCTCACGAATACCGATACGCCACAGCATCAGACAATCGCCAGCAGGCAGCCGATCGAGATAGACCGTCTCCCAGGTTGTCGCCTGATAGCGCACCAACCCTCCAGCACTGTTGCGCCGCTCGAAAGTCAGATTGCGCACGCTGACGGGCGCACCGCTGGCGTTAAGCATCACGAAGGTATTCTCATCGTAGCGCAGGGTCAGACCGGGGACGGTGGACGCGGTCGCATCAGTCGTGGAGGATGCGATCGTTGTCGGTGCGGCATCAGTTGGCGCCGGGTCAGTCGGCACGGCGACGACGGGCGGCGTCGGCGTGACCGTCGGTCGTCGATCACGAGTGGCAATCGCGGTCTCGATCGGGGTTGGCGGGAGAGGCGATGCGGACAACGCAGGCATTGTCTCTACAGCGTTCGTGTCAGGGGTCGGCGCGTCAGTCGGTACGTCGGTCGGTACGTCGGTCGGTGCGTCGGTCGGTGCGTCGGTCGGTGCGTCGGTCGGCGCGATCGGGGATGCGGACAATGCCAGCATTGTCCCTGCGGTGTCGGTATCAGGGGTCATCGCCTCGGTGCCAGACAAGCTGAAGATCGCTTCGGTGCCAGGTGAGGAGAGCGCGGCGATTTGTGCCGGAGGCGGCGTGATGGCCGGCGGCGTGATGGCCGGCGCCGTCACGGTCAGCACCGTCGCGACGACAGCGATCGACGCGACGATCGCAGCGATGCCCGCGAGTGCCAACCGCAGCGGACGGCGGCGGTCGCGCGCCTGCAGGTCTTGCGCGAACTGAATCGTGCGCCGTGCCTGACTGACATCCGAGTCGGCTTCCGCGGTGGAAAGCGCTGCCAGGTTGAGCGCCTGTATCTCGCGGGTGCTGCGTTTCGTGCCTGTGCCGCCATCGGGCGCCCCGATTGGCGGGAACAAACGCGACGGACGAGTCCCGCCCAGTGTCTCGGTGAAGCCCATCGCATCCTGGAGTGCCTCGGAAAAAGCTGCACCGCTCTTGTAGCGTTTGCTCGGCTCTTTTTCCAGCGCCTTGAGAATGACTTTTTCGACCGCTGGCGTGATGGTGGGATCGACCTGGCGGGGCGGGGGCGGCGCGTCGCTGAGATGTTTGAGCGCGACGCTCATCGCGGACGAGTCGTCGAACGGGACTTTGCCCGTCATCATCTGGTACAGTACCACGCCGAGCGAATAGAGATCGCTCTGCGGGACGGCATTGCGCGATGAGATCGCCTGTTCTGGCGCGATGTAGTGCGCGCTGCCAAAGGTATTGCCGCCTGTGCCTTCCGGCACATCGAGCGCCAGACCAAAATCGGTCAGGATGGCGCGGTCGTCGGGGCGGATCATGATATTCGACGGCTTGACATCGCGGTGAATGACACCGCTGGAGTGGGCGTAGTCGAGCGCGGCGCCGATGTCGTGGATCACGCGCACGATCTGCGTCTTTGACACGCGCTCGTTGGTGCTGGCTTTCATCTTGAGGATGAAATGCAGGTCTTGCCCCTCGATGAACTCCATCGCCATGTAATAAAGTGGACCAAACTCCCCAAATTGATACACGCCGACGATATTCGGCTGGGTCAGCTTGGCGATCGCGCGCGCCTCACGGCGAAAGCGGGCGCGGTATTCTTCTTCGTGCCCTTTGGTGAGCAGACGCGAGTCGATCACCTTGACGGCGGCAAAGCGCTGCAGGTTGTTGTCGAGTCCCCGATAGACGTGCGCCATGCCGCCGCGCCCTAGCAGCTCCTGGATGACGTAATCTCCTAGCTTTTTGCCGATCAGGTTATCCGACATCGAGCAGCCTGTTTCGCTAGTGCGTGGTCACGGTCTATGGCAAGGATTATAGCGCGCCGATGCAAGAACCGCTCATTAATTTTTGGTGGGGGAGGGCGATCGACACGGAGAAAGAGACAAGAAAAGCAAAAACAAAATATTGAACAGGAGGCATGGAGGAGAAGAGAAAAGAAAGATTGTTTACTTTCCTGATGCGCTGCGGCGCTGGCGGTAGGTCGATCGCAGCAGACCGTAAAACGCATCGTCCCAGAAACGTCCATGCGAGTAGAAGCGTTCTTTCAGCGTGCCCTCGTGGCTGAATCCCAGTCGCTCCAGCAGCCGACTCGACGCGCTGTTTTCCGGCGTCAGACGCGCCTCGATGCGGTGCAGGTCGAGCGTGTCGAAGCCGTAATCCAGCACTGGCAGCAGCGCCTCGGACATGATGCCCTGTCCCCAATGGCTGACGCTGAGATCGTAGCCGATCTCGGCGTGGTGGTGCTGCCAGTCAAAATCGAACAGGCAGCAGGTGCCGATCAGCGTCTCGGTCGCGCGCTCGATGATGCCCCAGCGTATCTGGTGGCGCCAGCTGTATTCTTTGTCAAAGTAGGCGAGCATGAAGCGCGCTTCCACTGGATCGGTGAAGGTGGCTGTGTTGGTGTACACGCCAACGTCGGGCTGCTTGTAGAGCGCATAGAGCGCGTCGAGGTCGGCGCTGGTGATGCGGCGCAAATGCAGACGCGCGCTGCTGAACTGCGGAAACACCTGGAAGGTGTCGTCGATCGACATGACAACCTCGCAAAAGCGCAAAAGAATGAGAGCAGCGCGGACGCATCGTTATGCGTCCCTGCAATGAATATCCGAGAATATCCGATTGCGGTCGTGTTCAGCGTTGGGCAGTCACGCCGTCAGCTCGAACGCCTCTGGCGCGCACACCCGCAGCACTCCGGCAAGCTCGTGACCCAGCAGGATGCTCGTCCCGTCCATGTCCAGTTGCAGCGGACCTTGAAATGGCGCGCGGCTCATCAGCGTGAAGCGGGTGCCAGGGCGCAAACCCAATTCTGCCAGGTACTTTAGCTTGTCGATGTCGTGGGTATTGACGCGGCTCACCGCATATTCGGCGCCCGCTGGCTGCGCGTTGAGCGGGACATCACGCACGCGGGCGATCCGTCCGTCGGCGGTCGGGATCGGCTCCCCATGCGGACAGCGGCGCGGGCTGCCCGTCATGGCGTCGATGCGGCGTATCAGGTCGTCACTGACTGCCTCTGCCAGCGCGTCGGCATCGTCGTGGACTTCATGCCACCCGAAATGCAGCACCTCGACTAGAAACACCTCGACCAGACGATGACGCCGGATATTCGCCAGCGCTTCCTGCTCGCCCGCTGGGGTGAGCGTGATCCCGCGATACGGCTCGTGATCAAGATAGCCTGCTTCTTTGAGACGCCCGATCATGCGCGTCACGGCGGGCGCCGACACGCCCAGGGCGTCTGCCAGCGACGAGGTAGAGATGAAGGCATGATCGTCCTGGTAGTAGGCAAGGCGATACGCTTCTGCCAGGTAATTTTGTGGGGAGTGGCGGATCGCAGCCGTGTCGCCCATACCTAAAACGCCTTCGTCGATGAACCAGCGTGATCAGCGGGTATTATGCTGATAGTCATCATCAATATAGCAGCGCCGGAAAAGTTTAGCAAGCGTTAAAACGGATTTTTACCAGATGATTACATTCTTCATGGTTCACGAGCCGCGTGTGAAATACGCCAGATAGCCTACCAGCGCATCGATGTCGTCGGGCGCCAGGGTCGTCACCAGTTGGTGCGCCCCATCGCGCTCGAACACCTGCCGCAGGCTCCCCGCCGATCCATCATGGAAATAGGGGGCGCTCAACGACAGCCAGCGCAGTGATGGCGTGTCGAACGTCCCACCCGTGCCTACGTCGTATGCCTGTAAATCTGTCCCGGCGGGTCCGACGTGGCAGTCGGTGCAGCCCTGTGCCTCGAACAGCGCCCGTCCGCGCGCGCGCGTCACCGCCGCTTCGCCCGACACGACGGGTATCGACGGCGGCTGCAGGCTGGTCAGATAGCCGACCAACAGATCGAGGTCGAGCGAGACGCCCGTCAGCGCAAAGGCGGGGGTGTCGGGATAGCCCGCCAGCGCCCCCGGCTCATCGATCAGACCCGCGCCCGCGTGCAGCCAGCGAATCTTGGTCTCCACGTCCGCCAGCTCGTCCCAGTTGCCCGACCAGTTGTAGGGCACCGTCTCTGGCAGACGGTACAGCAGCGGCGTATTGCGCGCGCCGCCTGGAAAGCCCTGCCAGACACGCCCGTCACTCATGCCGTCGAAATGACAGGTGGCACAGCTCAACCAGCCGTCCGCGCTCAGAGCGGGATTGACCGCGCTGTGAAAATACTGCGATCCGAACAGCAGGTCGAGTGACGAACGCAGATCGATGATCGGCAGCACCGCCACCGACTCCAGGGTACGTGTGTCGATGGTGGTGACGGTGCCGTCGAGAACGTTGTGGACGTACAGCAGCGTATTGTCGCGGTTGAGCAGCAGCCCGCGCGGGTTGGCGCCGACGGCGATCGAGGCGCGCGCGCGCCCGGTCTCCAGGTCGATCACCGAGACGGTATCGCTGCCCGCATTGGCGACATACAGCCGCTGTGCGAAGCGATCGAGCGCGGCGGCGAAGGGCATGTTGAGGGGCTGATCGGCGGTGTCGAGCGTCACGCGATCGTCGCGTGACAGCGTGAGATCGCGCAGATTGACCACGTTGACGATCGGAAATGCCGCCGTGTCATACCTCAGGGTCGGATTGCTGGCATTCAGGCGCGTCTGGGGCAGGTAGGCGATCCCGCGCGTGATATCGATCTCGATCGACTGAAAGGCGGCGGTGTCGCGCCCGGTCGAGACCGACTCCAGCGCCTGCGATCGTGGCAGGTAGATCAGCGTGATCGTGCCGTCCCAATAATGGGTGACGTACAGAAAATCGCCCCACAGCGCCAGTCCCGCTGGCGCATCTCCGACTGCGATCGTCTGGCGCACCGTCCCGTTGTCCACATCGACCACCGCGATCGCGTCGCTGCCCATCAGCGAGACGTAAGCGGTATTGTCAAGCCCGACCACGACATGATACGCCCACAAGCCGCCGAGCGCGATCGTCTCGGTGACGGCGCGCGTCGCCACGTCGATCACCGAGAGCGTGCTGTCCAGGCGGTTGGTGATCAGCGCGCGCGATCCGTCGGCGGTGAAGGCTGCACCGCGTGGGTCGCGCCCGACTGGGATCTCCGCGATCACCTGGTCGAAGACCGGGATGAACAGCGTCGCGCTGTCGTTGATCATGTTGGCGCTGACGATCGTGCGTCCATCGTCTGCCAGCGCGATCGAGCTGCTGCTGATCGCCCGATTGAGGCGGGCATCGGGCAGCGCGAACAAAGGCAGCGGCGTCGGGGTCGCGCCCGTTTGCGCCGATGCGGGCGCCTCGATCGGGACGAGCAGCAGCCCGACGCCGATCACGATCGCCAGCGCACACGCGATCAACGGCGGCGCGGCGGACAGCGCGCGTGATCGGCGCGGCGGGCGGGACGGGATGCGTGTCATGGCGTGGTCACCAACCGATCGTGCAGCAGGGTGAAGGCGCGGGCGCGGATGGCGGGTTCGCCATTTTCGTCGAATCCAGTGGCGATGAAAGTCAGAGCGCGCGTGTCGGACACATAGGCGCCGCTGGTGCGCACATCGCGTTCGATGATCGAGAGCCGCCGCCCCAATTCCGCCGCCGTGTACTGATAGCTGAAGCTGCGTCCACTGACGCGCAGTTCGGCGTCGTCCAGCACATAGCCCGGCGTGGTCATGGTGACGAACGCGCGCACATCCGTCCACCCCTGTGGCGCCGTGAAATTGAAATTGTAGGGCAAGCCGATAGCGATGATTGAGTCGGTGAGCGCGCTGCTCCAGGGGAGTGACTCGGTGTCCGGCGGCAGCACCGCAAAGGTGAACCGTCCGTCTTCCAGCCCGGCGATCCCGGCGCGTATCCCCGGCGCCTCGATCACCCCGGCGGACGTGCGCCCCGCGACCGTCACCTCCACCCGCGCCGACCACAGACCGGGTTCGTCCGCCACCTGCAAGCCGCCGATCTCGAAGAAGCCGCCGAATGAATTGGCGCTGCCTTCGACGGTCACTGTCGCGCCGGATGGCTTGGTGTAGGTGACGCGCACGCGCGCGTGCAGGGTTGGCGCCACCTGTCCGGCGAAGATGAACGAGTCGCCTTCGGTCAGCACATCGCCCGGCTGGAGTCCGGTCGGCACGATCACGGCGTCGTAGTCGATCCCGCGGAAGGTGAGCAGCGTCCCGCCGTCGGCGCCGCCGTCGAGACCGCGCGCCGGGGGCATCACCCGTTCGCCGGGGTCGGCATCGGGCGCCAGCACCACGCCAGCAGACGCATACCCGGCGGTGCGGGGCGCGGCGTCGGGCAGACGCACCACCGCCCCGCCGAACATGAAGAACAGATCGCCGGGCAGCATCCCGTCGATCCCGGCGCCAATCTGACGATTGAGCGCGTCGTCGGCGTCGAATCGGATCGGCAGTCCGCCGCCGTCGTCCGCCGTGACCGCCTGCAGCAGCGTGACGTTGGGGCGCACGACGCTGATATAGGTATAGCCGGCAGCGTCGTCGATCGGAATCTCCTGGCGTTCAAACTCGCCGCGTGTGCCACCCAGATCGCGGCTGAAGACGCCGCTGCGATCTTCCAGGCGTACACGAGGATGTACAGCGCCAGCCGCGCCGTCATCGATCCACATCAGATCGCCGCTGTGATAAGGTGGATAGAGCGCGGCATCGTCAGGGTCGAACGCATTGACCTCGGCATAGCGCGCCACGTCGAACCAGGCAGGGCGATACGCTGCCGCACGATCGGTGCCCCGTGCGCCGTGCGCGTGCAGCGTATCGTCGGTCGGCGCCACCACCCCCGCCGATCGCAGCGATCCCGCCCACAGCGATCCATCGACAGCCGTGTAACGCGCCTCGTAGTCGATCACGTATTCGCCGGGCTGCTGGAAGATCAGCGGCGGCTGATCGGGGATGAACATGCCCGCGCGATCCGCCGTCCCGGTGAGCGCCTGTTCCAGCGGTGCGCCGCCGTCGATCGGGTAAAAGCGCACGGTCACGGTCACGTCCGCCGCATAGCCCGGCGCGATTCGCAGACTCGGATTGACGACATCCCCGACGGTGTACGGCGCGCCGGGCAGGGTGCCTGGCGTGAGATCGAGCAGCTCGGCGGCGAGTACGCGGTATTCTCCACCGCCGACGTAGACATTGCCAAAGCTGTCCGAGACCGTCCCGGTCAGAGTGATCTGATATTCGCCGTATTCCGCGAACGTGTATTCGGTGAAGCGCGGTTCGAGCGTGGTCAGCCGGAACATATCGAGCGGGGACGAGTCGCCAAACAGCGCCGACTCGTCATATTCGATGGTCGAGAGGCGATTTTGCGCGAACGGCGCCGCGCCCAGCGCGTCGGTCGTGCCGGACGGGGTGCGCACGCGCCCGGTCAGCCGTCCGCCGGGCAGGTCGAACGGGATCAGCGGCGGGGCGTTGGAGTCGTAGCGGTTGGGCAGGATGTTGGGCAGATAAGGTTCAAGCGCATAAATGATCGGGCGGCGCGGTGCCGTGCTGGTGTAAGGCGGCAGGATCAGCGTCGGCGCATTGGTGCGCACGCGATTGCTGAGTGCGCCGTCGTCGGCGTCGATCGGCAGAATACCGCGCGAGCCGTCGCTGAGATCGTCCGCGAACAGCGCCATCGGCAGGCGCGCTTCGTCCATATCCCCGACGTTGAACACGATCGGAAGGCGGCTGCGCTCGGCAGCGGTCACCGCCAGATCGAGGCGATCCCATCGAATCGTGTCCGATCGCGTTTCACCCAACGTCTGAAAGTAACCTGCAAAGCCGAGCGTATACAGACCCGGCGCCAGGGTATCAGGAATGTCCTGGTCGATGGTGAGCGGAAAGCTGATGCGATTGCCCCGCCGGATCACCCCTGCCAGATCAGCCGCTGCGAGGACAAAGGCGAACGCGCTGTCCCCGCCGTCGATCGGGATACCCGACGCGGTGACGCGGCTCGACCAGCCGTTGTTGAGCGATCCGCTGCTGACCGCACCGTCTCCGCTGCCGACCGCACCGTTTGCCAGCGCGATCGGCTGCAACATCAATCCCATTGTCAACTCGGTATGCGGGGGCAGCGTCAGACCGGTCAGGGTGACCTCGATCTCGGCGCGCCAGCGATCGCCGGGCGTGAGTCGCGTGCTGTTCACCCGCCCCTTTATCGACCAGGTGACGGGAAGTCCGTCCGCCCCGATCCCCGCCAGCGCGCCTGTGGCAAATGACGGGGCGTCGAACGGAAGCGCGCTATCGCGCCGCGCGATCCCGTCGATCGCGTCGGTGAGCGGGATCAGCGTGTTCACGGCGATCGGGGCGGGCGGCTCGCTCGCCGCCTCCCATTCGATCGCATCCAACTGCACGATGTCCTGACGTTCGGTGAAAGACAGGGGAATACGCACTTCCGTCGCGGCGTCACTGAAAGCGACCGCCGTGATGACGCCGAGATCGGTCTGATTCGGGTTGATCCGCTCCAGCGACGGGGGCGCGAAGATTTGAGGGGAACTCGCCCTGGTAGGCGTGTAGGGGTAGAGGCGGACGCGGTAGGTGCTGCGATCGATCGTCAGTGTCACCGTCAGCGGCACACGATCGAAGGTGATCCCGGCGCCGTCGATGGCTACATAGAGCGAGTCGGCGTTGCGCAGCGCGTAGAGGGTGCGTCCATCGACGGTGAGCAGGTCGGCGTCGGGATAGGCGTCCCAGTCACGCAGATCGCCGTCGATGACGATCTGGGTGATCGCCTCGTCCGACGGCACATCCGCGCCTGATGCGCGCTGCACGATCGCGCCCGGTCCGCCTGGCATCGATCCCGGCTGCTGGCGTCGATCGCGCGGCGTCTCTATTCCGGCTGGACTGATCCAGTAGGGCGCGTCGCTCGTCCCGGCTATCTCGATGACAAAGCTGCCGGTGATCCCGGCACGACCATAGGCGGTCTCACCTGTCCACAGATTGCGTATGCCGATGTAAGCGCTGGGAAAGATGGCACCGCTCGCCCCGGTGATCGTCACCACCCCGAATCGATTGGGCGCGCTCACCTCGATGCGCGCGACGATGGGCGGATCGCCCACCTGCGCGGGACGTGTCTGCGCGACGGCACCCAATACAGGGATGACGATTAAAAAGGCGGCAAGAAGCAATAAGGTGCGGCGCAAAGGTTTATTTCCCGTTTGTATAGTCGCTCCGAGTATAGCCGACCGTGCCGGGAACGCAAACACGAAGGATAAGAGAAAAGAAGAAAGCGTACTATTCTCGATGGAAAATCAGAGATTCAGCGACTCAGAGGGAAAACTCTGAATCGCTGAATCTCTGATTCAGCCGATTTTATCTTTCTCGCTTACGTTTAGGGAACGATGTCCGTCAGCGCCGCCGCCGCCGCACCCGCGCCGATATGTCCGGCGTGACCGAAGGGGCGCGCCTTGCCGATCCCCATCAGCTCTTCAAAGCTGGTGCGCTCCAGCGTCTCATGCTCGATCAGCACGCCAGCGATATTGTCCAGTCTTTCGCGGTGCTGATTCAGGATTTGCTTGGCGCGGTCATAGGCGCTCTGCAGGATGCGCTTGACCTCGTTATCGATCTCCTCAGCGGCGTGTTCGCTGTAGTCGCGCTGTTCGTACAGATCGCGTCCCAGGAAGAGTGATCCGCTGCCGCCGCCAAAGGCGCGCGGTCCGAGACGTTCGCTCATGCCGTACTGCGTGACCATCGCGCGGGCACGCTGTGTCGCCTGCTGCAAATCGCTGCTGGCACCGGTTGTGAATTGGTGGAAGACGATCTCTTCGGCGGCGCGACCGCCCATGATCGCCACCAGCTCATCCTCGAATTCCTCACGCGAACGCAGGAAAATATCCTGCTCTGGCAGCGACAGCACATAGCCGCCCGCCCGTCCACGCGGGACGATTGTCACTTTTTGCACCGGATTGGCGTGTTCCAACAGGTGATGCAGGATAGCGTGACCCGCCTCATGATAGGCGATCGACTTCTTTTCTTTTTCCGAGATCAGCCGGCTCTTACGTTCCGGACCCATGACCACGCGCTCCATGCTCTCCTGCATGTCGGTCATGCTGATCGACTTCTTATTGCGCCGGGCAGCCAGGATCGCCGCCTCGTTGATCAGATTTTCCAGATCGGCACCGCTGAAGCCAGGGGTGATGCGCGCTACCCCTTCGATGTCCACATCGGGCGCCAACGGTTTGCCTTTGGCGTGGACTTTCAGGATCTCCTGTCGCCCCTTGAGATCGGGGTTGTCCATGATCACCTTGCGGTCAAAGCGGCCCGGACGCAGCAGCGCCGGATCGAGGATGTCCGGGCGGTTGGTGGCGGCGATGATGATGACATTGGTGCCAGTCTCAAAGCCGTCCATCTCGACGAGGATCTGATTGAGCGTCTGCTCGCGCTCGTCGTGTCCGCCGCCCAGTCCGGCGCCGCGATGCCGCCCAACAGCATCGATCTCGTCCACAAAGACGATCGCGGGTGCCTCGGCTTTGGCGCGCTCGAACAGATCGCGCACGCGGCTGGCGCCGACTCCGACGAACATCTCGACGAATTCCGAGCCGGAAATGCTGAAGAAGGGCACACCCGCCTCACCGGCGACGGCACGCGCCATCAGCGTCTTGCCCGTGCCAGGCGGTCCGACCATCAGCACGCCCTTGGGGATGCGCGCCCCCAGGCGGATGAACTTTTCCGGTTCCTTGAGGAATTCGACCACTTCCGCCAATTCCTGCTTGGCTTCATCGGCGCCGGCGACATCGTTGAAGGTCACCTGGGGGCGCTCCATGTCGCGGATGACACGGGCGCGGCTGCGTCCAAAGCTCATCGCCTGATCCTGGCTGCCACGCACCGAGCGCATCATCCGCCACAACAGCCAGACGATGATCAGCGTCGGCACGACCGCGATCGCCAGATTCATCAGCAGCGCGGGCGTGGCATCGCCGGGGCGCTCGGAAAAGTTGACATTCGCCAGTTCTTCGCTGGTGACACCATATTTTTCCAGCGCGTTGAACAGGTCGGTTTCACGTTCTTTGTAGTAGTACGCCATGGCGCCGCTGTTGAGCGTGATGGTGACATCGTTGCCACCGCGCACGATCATCTCGGTGACATCGCCATCTTTGATGCGTTCTGCCAGGCGATCCAAGGGGATCGGGGCGCCGCGCTGTGTATTGTTGGGCTGGGCGAAGATGACGAGGAACACCAGCAGCACGACAATGCCGATCGCCAACCAGATACGCTGCGTGTTTCGATTGGCGAAAGGGGAATTACCGCCACTGCCGCTGTTCGGTTCCGAGGGCTTATTGCTGCTCACGCTACCATTTCTCCGGTTTCGCTAACGTTGTAGATGCGTCTGTCCCATTGAATTTCATTGAACAGGGTGAAATTCATTGAAATTCAGTGGGATTCAGCGGGGGATCAGAGCTTGATCACTCGATGATATGCACCCAATTATACACGATTACCGTCTTATAAAGCCGATGACCGTCGGCTTTATCCAACGCTCACCGATGATTCATGAATCATCCGGTACGGACGCATCGTTATGCGACGGACACACGGACAAATACAGAGGCATCATGATGCGACGGACGCATCGTTATGCCTCCCTGGGCGCGACGGCTCGCTGTGTCCGCCGCTGGGCGAGCCAGGCGATCAGGCGCCGCACCTCCCCGATGAGCACCGGCAGATAGGCGCCCAGCGCGATCAGCAGCGCCATGAAGATGGCGTAGTTGTCGATATGATCGCCCGCGCGCGTATAGATCAGCGGTGGCGCGAATGCCTCCCAGGTGGTACGGATCGGCAGGTAAATCGAGAATGCCGCCACCAGCATCGAGATGATCGCCGGGACGCCGAAGGCTGCCCGCAGGATGAACGCCGCCGCGAAACCGAGCGCGCCCGCCTGCACTGCCGAGATCGTCACCTCTAACCCCAGCACGCCCGGACGCAGCCAGGCATCTGCCGACGGCTCGAAGTAGAGGAAAAACCAGGTGAAGACGTTCCAGACCAGCAGCCCGGTGAAATACCCTAAGACGCCACTGAGCAGCACGCGCGCCCACCACTGCCAGAAGCCACGCAGTCGCTCGACCAGCGCGCCAGCCAGCAGCACCACCAGCCCAACGACCAAGCCGACGGTCGCGCCTGTCGAGAGCGATTTGCCCCAGCGCTCGGCAAAGAAGATCGCCGCGCTGGAAATCTGCGTGTAGGAATACCACCAGAAAGCGATCGCACCGAAAAGAGCCGCCGCCGCATAGCGCCACACCAAGCCCATTGGATGCTCGGTGAGGCGGCGCCAGCTGTTGATCAGCCAGGCAGCCAGACGTGCTTCCTGGCTGACAGACGGGGGAAGCTGCGGCGCCTCGTCGCGGATGAACGCCAGCGCCCGACGCGCACCGACCTCGCCCTGGCGCTGGCGTTCCGCGATCTCTTTGATGGCGGCTTCCGAGCGGATGCGCCCGATCGCGCGGGCGGCACGCTCGCGCGTGACCGGGCTGTCCGCCTCCAGCGCCAGGATCGCCAGCACCGAGTCGATCTCGGCGCTGAACACCTCCGGCAGCCAGTCCGAGGTCGGCACCAATTGCAGGTGCTGACGGGCGGTCATCAGCAGGCTGCCGCTGGTGCTGACATTCTGACCCAGACCGCTCTCCATGACGATCCGGGTGCGCGCCCCGACCGCCCGTTTTTCGTAGACATGAATGGCGGCGATCTGTGCTGCCTGATTGGGATCGGTTTGCAGCGTCTGCGCCACCAGCCGCAAAATCTGCGGCGGCACCGCATCGGGCAGTGCTTCCAGCCGATCAAGGGCGCGCACGCGCGCCGGGGCGCTCTCGCTGCGGATGGCGTGCAGGCAGACCTTGCGGCGGCTCTCGTCGTCGATGCTCTCCCACCATTTGGCGATGTCCTGATCGTATTCCAGCGCACCGCGCAGCATCATCTCTTTGCCGGACACATCCATGACCAGATGATGCGTCTCGGCAACGAGATAATAATCGTTGACCAGCATGAAATGGGTGATACCGAGCAGGAAACGTCCCTGTCCGTGCTGCCAGGCGCGATGGGCACGATTGTAAATATCGACCGCCTCGCGCAGCGCCAGCCCTTCGGGGCTGAGATCGTAGATGGCGCTGAAGTCGTCGATGGCGCCGATGTCGAGATTGGTGGTACGTTCACCGCCCACACGATCTTTCGGACCGCGAATCAGCGAGTCGAGATTGTCGCTGGTAGTGAGCAGCCCATCGAGCGAGCTGGTCATCAGCGAGTCGAGGTCGGTATCCAGATTGAGCAGATCGCGTCGCGCTGGCTGCGAGCGCGTGACCAGATCGTCGAGCGAGTCGGAGAGTAGACCGCTGTCCATACGCGCGGTCGCGGTGTCGAGGTCGTCGGGACGCGATACCCGCCGCTCGGTCATCGAACGCAGCGGCGCAGCGGTGGGGGCGGCAGTTGGCGTCTTTTGCAGGGCGGCGTCGAGCAGTGCGACGATGGCGCCGAGATTCTTCGGGCGTTTGGTCGGCTCGAATTGGGTGCCGTCGCGCAGCGCCGCCGTGAAAGCGGTTGGCAGGTCGCGGCGCAGCTTTTCGATGGCGGGCAGCAGCTCGTTCAGTTGAATCTGCTTGAGCGCCAGCGGCACCATTGCGTCGAACGGGAGCTGTCCGGTGAGCATATGGTAGATCATCACCGAAAAGCTGTAGATGTCGGCACGGTGGTCGAGCTGATCGCTGGTGAGCTGTTCTGGCGCCATGTACAGCAGCGTGCCCGATCCGGGGTTTGCCGCCCGTCCTTCGGGACCCAGTACCGCCGCCAGCCCAAAGTCCGCCAGATACGGCTGACGGTAGCTGTCCAGCAGGATGTTGGACGGCTTGAGGTCAAGATGGATGACCTGATTGGCGTGAGCATAGTCGAGCGCGGTCGCCACCAGCCGCGCCAGCCGCAGCGTCTCATCGACCGCCAGCGGACCTTCTTCGAGCAGGTCTTCCAGCGACCCGCCAGAGACATAGCGCATGACGATGTATAACTGCCCTTCATATTCTCCGAATTCGTAGATCGGCAGGATATGCGGGTGTTCCAGGCTGGCGATCGTGCGGGCTTCACGCTCGAACAGGCGCACCGGGTTGTTGTCGGTCGAGAGATCGCGCGCCACCGTCTTGATGGCGACGGTGCGGTTCAGCCGCTTGTCGCGCGCCGACCACACATCCGCCATGCCGCCGCGTCCGATATGCTCGATCACGCGGTATTGACTGAATTCTGTGCCGACTTCCATTGCCATGAGATGCCCCTTAGGTTCAGGCGGACAATGCCAGCATTGTCCCACCGATTGTGCGAGCTGCCGCGTCTGCGTGATGGCGTCAATTATACGTCAGTTGCGCCTTTCCTGTTCGCGCTATAATGCGCGCACGTCAGTTGGTTGGAGACTCATCATGCTCGTCGCGCGCCGAATCGCTCTGATCGTCCTGTTCGCGTTCGCCCTCAGCGCCGCCCACGCTCAGGAGTTGCCGATCATGCAGCCCGCTCTGGCTTACGATCCGCTGTCCCTGGCGGCGCGCTATCAGGGTGTGGTGGTCACGCCGACGCTGCCCGATCTGCCGCCCGGTTTTGTGCCGGGCGACACAGCGACCTTTCAGATCGGCAAGACGAATGCCGACGCGCCGACCGCGATCAGCGCCAGACTGCTGGTGCGCACGCCGCTGATCACGATCTGGAAACAGGACGGTATCACGGTCGCGGACGGCGATGTGCGCACCTTTGCCACCAGCGTGCAGCGTTACTATCAGGCGCTCGTCACCACCGCCAATTATGTCGATCCGGTGGCGGCATTGGGGGCGGTCGCGGTCACCGACGCCAACGCGCGTCTGATGATGCCCGATCCCGACGGCGATCCGCGCCTGTACATCGTCTTTACCACCGACCTCAGCGAAGACCGCGACGGCGTGGTCAATCCGCTTGACAGTCAGCCCACCGCGATCGCGCCTTTCAGCAGCGGGCGCGCGCTGATCGCGGTCAATACCAGTCCTTATCCTGATGCCAACCTCAGCGATCCGCTCTACCGCACCGCGATCGGACGCGCTCTCTACCGCTACATCATGCAGACGCACAACCCGACCGCGCATCCCTGGCTGCACGACGCGCTCAACTGGCGCGCGCTCTACGCCAGCCTGGAGACAGCGGTCGGGCTGGACGACATCGACGCCTTTTTTGCCGCGCCCGACACCTCGCTGATCCGTCCGGCGGGCTTGACCAATGTCAGCGCAGTGCGCGGCGGCACACAGTTGTTCCTGATCTACCTGGGGGCGCGCTATGGCGTCAACGCTATCCGCGATCTGCATCTGCTCTCCGTCGGGACAGCGCCGACCAGCCCGGTCGCGGCGATCGATACGCTGCTGGCGCTGCGCGGCGCGGTCGATCCGGTCACATCGGCGCCCGTGACGGTGCGCGAATTATTTGCCGACTTTGCCATCGCCAACGCGGTCAACCGCCGTTTTGGAGATGGACGCTATATCTACCCCGACGCCGAGTTCACTCCCGGCAGCCTCGCTCGCGCCGACGTGGTGAACGTCCCCGCCGTTCTCAGTGATCTGACGGTCGCACCCTATGCCAGCCGCTACACCAGTGTCACCGCGACGCGCGCGCAGATTATCGACGTGACCGTGACGGCGGACACGACTCGTCCGCTGCTGGCAATGGCAGCCGACCGCGATCCGGCGGACGGCTTTTACTGGTCGGGGAGCGGCGCCGGGCGCGACGCGACACTGACGCGGACGCTCGATCTGACCGGGGTCGAGTCAGGGACGGACATCAGTCTGACGTTCGACGCCTGGCACAGCCTGGCGGACGGCTGGAACAGCGGCATGGTCGCGGTCTCGACCGACGCCGGGACGCGCTGGTCGGCGCTGTCCACCGAGACCACTGTGAACGGATCGCGCTATGGCACCGTCTACGGCGCTGCCTTCATGGGGATCAGCAATCCCGCGCCGCCGCGTCCCTTTCCAGTCCTGGGAATCCGTATCGGCGGGGACGGCACGCTGGTGGAGGGCGTCAGCCCCGGAGGGGTGGCGGAGCGTGACGGCGTGCTGGTCGGGGATGTGATCGTTGGCTATGAAGGCGCAGAATGGACGACCCCGCCCAACGTGATCGGGCTGCTGGCGAGCTATGCACCCGGCGAGACGCTCACCCTGCTGATCCAGCGCGGCGCACAGCGGATCGATGTGCCGATCGTCCTGGGCGCGCATCCGACGCGCGTATTCGTCCCACCGCCGCTGTGGCGGAGTCAGTCGGTCGATCTGAGCGCCTATGCCGGACAAAGTGTGCTGCTGCGTTTCGAGGCGCTGTCGCTGCCGTCGATCGGGGATGCCGGCTTCGCGGTGGACAACATCGCTGTGCGCGCGATCGACTACGCTGACAATGCCGACACTCCCGACGCGGGTTGGAGGTTCGTCGGGTGGAAGCAGACCGACAATCGCGACGCGGCGGGCTGGATCGCGCAGGCGTACACGTCAGGCACGGCGGATGGAGCGCAGCCGCCGCGCGTCGTTCGTATCCTCGATCATATCGGCGGTGACACCGACGACGGCACTGGCTCGGTCAGCCGCACGACTCGGTTTGCGCTGGCTGCCGGGGAGACATTGATCGTCGCGGTGAGCGCAGTGGACGGGGTGAGCGATCAGCCGGGGACGTTCGCGCTGACGCTGGCGCCGGGGGAGTGAGTGACAGCGCCGCTGCGGATTTCGAGGGACTGCCCATCAGACGTGACGATGGGCGTGCGCAACGCGATGATTGGCGCATTCCACAAGACGCCCTGGCGGCGGTCGTGCAACATTTCCCCCATCCAGTCGTATAATCAACACAGGCACACCCAACCATCAACCATCGGATCGACCGTATGCGCTTGAAAATCCGTAATCTTCCCTGGTTAATCGCCCTCGGCGCGCTGATCGGCATCGTCGTCTTTACGGGTACGGCGACGGGCGCCGCCGCGCTGCTGCTGCTGGGTCTGTATGCCGCCGCCTTTGCGCTCTCGTCGATACGGCTCAACCTGACACTCGACCCCGCCCGCCTGATCGAGGCGCCGCGCCAGTCGCTCGCCGCCGCCCGCACCTCCCCCGACGCGCGCCAGGCGGCTGAACGCGCCCGCCGACGCGGTGGCGTGCATACCGACGTGATCCTGGCAGACATCGGGCTGATCGCCACCCAGTCGGGACGCGAGGGCATCACCATGCGCCGCGCCCGCGACGCCAGCGCCGACGACGACGGCATCCGTCCCTACATCACCCTCAAAGTCCCGCCCAAAGAAGCCGATCGCAGCGTGCGCGTGCGTTTCGAGATGCTCGACCAGCGTGGGGAGGTGCGCTACGTCCACGAGATGCGCACCTTCCTGCGCGATGGCGAGATCAGCGTGCTGGCGGATCATCATCTGCCGCTGGCTGGCAGCGCCCCCGGCGATTGGGATCTGCGCGTCAGCGTCGATGGGCTGCTCTTAGGGTTGTACGCCTTTCAGGTGATCCCGTCCACCCGCGACCGTCTGGCGTATCTGGGCGGTAACGATCGCGCCTTCGAGCGCCCCGCATCTGCCCCGCGCGCCGACGATCGGGGTCGCCGTCTGACCACCCCCGACGACAGCATCCCGATGAGCCTGGAAGACCTGCTGCGTCAACAGGGGACGAATGGCTCCCAGTCCAGTAATGGCACCGCCCGACGCGGCGATCGCGCGCCGTAAGCCATGCCAGAAGACGGATCAATGATGGGTAGACGGTTCGCACGGATCGCAATCGGCGTCGTGCTGGTACTGGTCGGGCTGGCGATGCTGGAAAACGCCTTTTTACTGACCGTGATTCTCGGTGGCATCGGCTTCATGCTGCTGCGCCGTGAACTCGATCTCACGCACCTCAACCTGTCCAATCCCCTGTCCAGCCGCGACATGATGCGCGCCCGTCCGCCGCGCCGCGCCCCCGCCGGATTCGACCCGTTCAGCGCCAGCCGCGCGCCCATCGACGACGATGAACCCGTGCGTGAGGGACGTGCCTACGAACACGCCCAAGAGGCTGCCCGCCGCGCCGGGATTGACCTCACCGACGCGCGCGTCTATCCACTCGACATCGGCGTGATGGCGTTTCATGAGGGCGACGCCCCGGTCGTGCATCGCACCGCCGCGCTCGCGCCGGAGATCGACTCGGTGCAGCCGTACCTGGAGCTGTATGTACCGATGCGCGTCGAAGGAACGATCCGCTTCGAGATGCGTGACTCCGACGGGGTAGTGCGCTTCGCGCATACGGTCCAGCGCACTTTGTCGCGCGGTGCCAACCTGATCACCCCGCCCGCCCGTCTGCCCATCGACGCTGGAATGTCCCTCGATGGACGATGGGAACTGCGCATCAGCGCCAATGGCATCCCGATCGCCAGTCATTTTCTGGAGTGGAGCGCGCGCGCGACCAGCCTGATCGGGCAGCATTTGGGAGCCGACGGCGAGATCAGCCCCGAACTGACCGATTTGATCGCGGAAAGCCAGTTCGCGCCCCTCAGTCTGGACGAGCTGCTGTCCGATCAGGACAGCGCCGAAGCACAGTACGTCCCGCGCCAGTCACGTCGTCAGCGCGGCGGACGGTGAGTCAAGCCGCGGCGCATAGAGCGAGTGATGATTGCATCAGGGTTTGGCGTGCCAACGAGTTTGGTATACCAAAACCCCTACATGTCATTTTTAATGGGTTTCTCCACTAGCTGTTTGCTGTAGGCGGCGCATCTTCATCAGCCGGCAAGCTCGCCAATAGCGAGTCAATGACTTCTTTTAGCGACGTCAGCTCGGTCGTGGCGATTAACCAAACCATGTTCAGGTTGACAGTAAGGTATTCATGCGCAATACGATTACGAAAGCCCCGAATGTTCTCCCACGCAATTTGTGAATGCGCATCGCGCACCGCATCACTTAATCTGGTCGTTGATTCGGATAAGGTCTGCAAGTAAAACATCATCGAGGCGCGCTTATCCTCATCGGAGTCGAACGCAGCTCTGCCATCCTTTGTAAGTCTTTGCACATTGCTATACTGCGCTGAATATACAGCAAATGCGCTCGGTCACGGTTCACAATGGCACCGCCTCTCCCAGGATGTGATGAGTCATCACGTGCGACAGCCCATCGTCCGAGATCACATCGACGCGCACGCCGAGCATTGTGTGCAGCGCGCGATCGAATTCCACGCCACCCCATGACGAGATACGGGCATAGTCCCATGTCACCAGCAGGTCGATATCGCTCTCCGCTGTTGAGTCACCGCGCGCGACACTGCCGAATACGCGGACGTTGCTGGCACCGTGCGCGTGCGCCAGCGCGATGATCTCATCACGGCGCGCGCGCAATCCATGCAGAGTGGGGACAGTTTTCTCTTGCATATCGCTCATGCTGATCTCTGTGCATGTTCCATACTTCCATGATTATAACCCTATACGCTGGCACCCTCACCTCGGATCGCCCCGACCAGCCCACGCAGCGCGCGCAGCGTCTCCGCCGGGCGCATTCCGCCCGCGCGCTCGACCGAGACCGCGCCAAAGGTCTCGCTTTCGTGCGCATAGCGGGTGGCAGTCAGCAGCACGATCGGCAGATCGTGCATACGCCGCAGCCCGCGCACCGCTGCGATCAGCGCGAACCCGTCCATCTCCGGCATGATCAGATCGAGCAGCACCAGGTCGGGTGCCGACTCGCGGATTAAGGTGAGCGCCTGCACGCCGTTGTAGGCGCGCAGCAGCACCGCATCAGGTCGGATCGTCTCCAGACCACGCCCGACGAGCTGTACAAAGCCGATGTCGTCGTCCACGATCAGAATGCGCCGCGCGCCGTGTGCCCCGCAGATGACGCGCAGCAGATCGGCGAGCTGCCCGGTCGTGAATGGCTTTGGCAGGAAACCCTGCACGCCCAGATCGTCCAGCATCGCCGCCGCGCTCGGCATGGCACAGCGGATGACCGGGAGCGTCAGGGCGATCAGCCTGGCATCCAGCGACGGCGCCGGACGGTTGGCGATCAGCACGATCGGCTGATGCAGATCGATCGCCTCGTCCAGCGGCGCCGAGTCGTCGATCTGGATCACTTCCAGAGGCGCCAGCGCCCGCCGGATCAGCGAGCCGACCAGCGGATCGCGGTCGATCACCAGCACGGTCGCGCCTGCGTCGGGGATCGTCTCAGCGAGTGGAGGTGACCCTGACGACGCCCGCGCCGGCAGCGTGAACGTGAAAGTGGAGCCGACGCCCTCGACGCTCTCGACCGCGATGTAGCCACCATGCCGCTCGACGAAATGCTTGCAGATCGCCAGTCCCAAGCCCGCTCCGCCATGACTGCGACTGAGCGAGTAATCGACCTGGAAAAATTCATCGAACACGGCGCCCAGTTTGTCCGCCGGAATACCGCGTCCGCTGTCGCTGACACTGAAGGCGACACCTGCACCGCGCGCCGCGACCGCCAGCGTCACCCGTCCGCGCTCGGTGAAACGGTGGGCGTTACTGAGCAGATTGAGCAGCACCTGCCGGATACGGGTACGGTCGATCTCGATCTCAGGCAGATCGGGCGCCACCTCGATGGCGAAGTCCAGCTTGCCATCGCGGAACAGATTGGCGCACATCGCCCCTGTTTCGCGCATGAATGCCTCCGGATCGGTGCGATCCAGGTTGAGTGCAAAGCTGGACAGGTCGATCTGGCTCAGGTCGAGTACATCGTCGATCATCGCCATCAGGTGGCGACTGCTGGCATAAATCTGGTACAGATCACGAGTCAGCTTGACCGGAAAGCGGGTATCTCCATATACTTCCGGCGTCAGCGTCATGATCTCGCTGAAACCCAGGATCAGATTCAGCGGTGTGCGCAGCTCGTGGCTGATGTTGGCGGCGAATCGCTCTTTCATCCGCCGCGCGTCGTCCGCCTGGCGCTGTGCCGTGACTAACTGCGTGCTCAGACGGCGCATATTGTGATAGGCGATCTCCAGCGACTTGACCGTTCCCGCCAATTCCGCCTGACGCTGGCGCGTCTCGTGCAGCAGATCGTCGGCGCGCTGCTGCATGGCGCTGTACCAACTGACCGCTGTATACAGTGTCGATACCGACACCTGCATGACGGCACCTGTCACGCCCAACGTGAACACCAGCGCCATCAGTCGTTCGGGCGGCGTCCCGGTCGCCCAGGAAAAAGCACAGATCGCCAGCGCCGATCCCCAATGCGCCGTGCTGCTGATCATCCCCGTCACCAGCACCAGCGCCGCGCCGAAAAAATTCAGCCAGTCGGCGCCTGATACCACCATCGCCGCGAACAGCAGGACGTGCAGCAGGGCGATCGCACCAAAGCGCGCCAAATCGATGCGGGCAGCGATCAGCCCTCGCAGCGCCAGCATCCCGACCATACCCAGCAGCGCCAGCGCGAACAGGTCAGCCGGAAATTCAGCGTAAAAGAGCGCTCCATACGCGACTGTGGCACAGGCGATCATCATCACCCACGACAGCCGCCGCAGGATACTGACGCGCAGGTCGGTCAGGGTGTCACGGAATGCCGGATGATTCATGGCAAAAACCTTTATATGCCGATGCGGATACGGCGGACGCATCGTTATGCGTCTCTACAGCCCGATCGTCTCTAACGCCGTCAACAATGACTCGCGCGTGACGGGCTTGGACAGGAAAAACGAGGCGCCGAGCGAATAGGCGAGCTCGGGATCGTTGATCACCGAACAGATGATCACGGGCAGATGCGCGGTCGTCGGGGTGGTGCGCAAACGCTGAAGCAGCTCCCATCCGTCCATGCCCGGCATCATCAGATCGACGATCACGGCGTCGGGCTGCAACTCCTGTGCCAACTGCAAGCCCGTCAGCGCGTCGGCGGCGGCGGTCACCTCAAGCGCGCGTCCGGTCAGATAGCGCTGGAGCAGATCGCTCAAGCCGATGTGATCGTCGATCACCAGCAGCGTCGGACGGCGGCGCGCCAGGATCAGCGACAGGCGCACCGTGCCTGCTGGTTCAGCCGCGAACGCGACGATCGGCGGCTGCGTCACCTGGAAATGCAAGCGCTCGATGAACCCCTGCACCACCGCGTCGATCGGCACGCCGACCGTCGGATCGCGCGGACTGTAATCGAGGTCGAGCCGGCTGGCATCGTCCGACGCCGACAGGGTGATCGCCAATGGACGCGGCTGTGACGCCTGGATCGTCTGGCTGATCACATGGATGCACACCTGCTGCGCAACCGCCTGGTCGGTGGCGATCACCAGCGGCGTATCGGGCAGCACCACCGACAGCGCCACGCCCGTCCGTTCTGCCAGCCGCGAGACCGCCTTGATCGCCGTCTCGACGATCGCGCTGATGTCGGTCGGCGCTGCCCGCTCTGGGGCGTGATCGGGGGAAGCTTCTGCGGTCGGCGCCGTTGTCTCGGTCGTGCTCTGACGGCGATACCACAACAGATAGCTGACGCTCTCGTGTCCCTGACGCAGATCGCGGTATGCCTGGCGCGGGGAGACACCCAGATTGGCTGCTGCTTCGGGAATGGTCATCCCGGCGACGTAATGGAGATTGAGCAGGTGATAGACGCGACCGCCGCTGCCACTGCTCGCGCTCGGATGCAGCGTCTCGATCGCCTCGACCAGCTCGCGCCGCAGGCGGTGCCCGTCTGCCTCGGCGCCGTGCGTGACCGGGCTGGTGGCGGACAGTGGGTGACGATTCAGAAAGGCAAAATCGTACAGGTTTTCGAGCGCGTCTTTCACCTCGTGCAAAAAAGAGTCGGGCATAACCGGAGTCATCATCGCTGTCATCGATTTGTCGCAAACATGGCAAAAAATCCGTTATTCCTGGCGTGCGTCATGTTATATTGAGCATAGCACGATCTGTCACAGGGATCATGCGTGTGCATAGATGCCTATTATGGAGGCTTGGTTCGATGATGCGGAAGATTACTCGTCTTTTTTCAGTCAAGGCAGCTTTGTTGGTCGCAGTCCTGATGCTGGCATTCGGTGTCGGCACCGTCGGCGCGCAAGACCTGAGTGGTGAACTGGAGATTTTCTCGTGGTGGGCGGGCGATGAAGGTCCCGCGCTGGAAGCTCTGATCGCTCTGTACACGACTCAGAACCCCGGCGTCGAAGTGATCAACGCCACTGTCACCGGCGGATCGGGCGTCAATGCCCGCGCCGTCCTCAAAACACGTATGCTCGGTGGCACCCCGCCGGACACCTTCCAGGTTCACGCCGGAGAAGAACTGACCGGCACCTGGGTCGCCGCCGAACGTATGGAAGACCTGACCGCGCTCTATGCCGATATGGGCTGGAACGAAGCCTTCCCGGCTGACCTGATCGAGGCGCTGACCGTCGATGGCGCCATCTACAGCGTCCCGGTCAACATTCACCGCTCCAACGTGATGTGGTACAACCCCGCCAAGATCGCCGAATGGGGCATCAGCGTCCCGGCGACCTGGGATGAATTCCTGGAAGCGTGCCCTGCGATCCAGGCGAACAATGTCACGCCGCTGGTGATCGGTGAGGCGTGGACGGTCAATCACCTGTGGGAGAGCGTCGCGCTCGGCACCCTGGGCGTAGACGGCTGGAATGGTATCTGGACGGGCGCGACCGATCCGACGGGCGCGGAAATGGTCGCTGTGTGGGATAAATTCGGCGCCATCCTCGACTGCTCCAACCTCGGCGCGGACTCGGCAGGACTGTCGTGGCAGCAGGCGATCGATCAGGTCGTCGGCGGCACGGCTGCTTTCAATATCATGGGCGACTGGGCGGCGGGTTACATGACCACCACCCTCGGACTGACCCCCGGCGAGGGCTACGGCTATGCCGCATCGCCCGACACTGAGGGCACCTTCATGTGGCTGTCGGACAGCTTTGGCTTGCCCGTCGGCGCCCCGAACCGCGACAACACCCTGGCATGGCTGACGGTGTTGGGTTCGGTCGAGGGTCAGAATGCCTTCAACCCGCTCAAGGGATCGATCCCGGCGCGTGCCGATGCGGTCGGCGCGGCATCTGACATGTACAACACCTATCTGCAAGCCGCCAGCGAAGACTGGACGTCGAATCGTCTGGTCGGCAGCCTGGCACACGGCGCCGCCGCCAACGAACGCTTCATGGGCGACTTTGGCACCGTCATGGAAGTCTTCCTCGCCAGCCGCAGCAGCGCCGCCGCGTCCAGCGCGATGGCGGCAGTGTGCGCCACCAGCGCCGCCTGCGGCGCGTAATTCCGCTTTAACCCCTGCTGCACCTCACTGCGATCGTGGTGAGGTGCAGCAGGGAGGCACCACGATGCGTCCGTGTGGAAGATAGTCGATTTTCCGCACGGACGCGGGCATCCTCACAATCCACCATGTTAAAAAAGGATTCTTGATGCGAAGCAACCGCGATCGGGCGATCGCCTTCTTGATGCTGCTACCTACTCTGATCATCCTGGGCATTTTTGTATACGGCTTCATCGCCCAGGCGATCCAGACCTCGACCACCGACTGGGGCGTCAATACTGATCAGCCGCCGCTGTCGGCGACGGTGGTCAAGTCGTTCATCGGGCTGCAAAATTATCAGAATATCATGACCGATCTGCTCGAATTTCCGTTTCGGAATTCGCTGGTCAACACCTTCTTTTTCACGATCTTTTTCGTCCTGGGCTGCATCGTCGTCGGCATGATCCTGGCGCTGCTGCTCGACCAGAAGATCAAAGGTGAGGCGTTTTTCCGCACTGTTTTTCTGTTTCCGATGGCGCTTTCGTTCGTCGTCACCGGGACGATCTGGCGCTGGATGCTCCAGCCGAACGGCGGGATCAATGTGCTGCCCAAAGCGCTGTTCGGCTTGCCGGTCATCGAGTTCTCCTGGCTCAACTCGCGCGACGTGTGGCTGCCATTCGAGTGGGGAAACGTGCCTGCGATCCTGACGACGGTCGGCATTGCGATCCTGGCATTCCTGGCGGTGCGCTACGCCATGTCGCGGCGCTGGCGCGCGATGCAGTACGCCCTGATCGCGGTGGCGATCGTGGCGCTGGTGTTCTTCGCACGGGTGTGGGACCTGGTGTGGCTGCCGCTCGATGTGCCGGACGCCGAGTCCACCATCGCGCCGAAAGGCTTCAACGTCGCCTTACTGGGGATCATCATCGCGGCGGTGTGGCAGATGTCCGGCTATGTGATGGCGATGTTCATCGCGGGCATACGCGGCGTCCCGGAAGAGCTGCGCGAGGCGGCGCGTGTGGACGGATGCAGCGAGATCGACGTGTACCGCCTGATCGTGCTGCCACAGCTCAACCCGATCATCCTCAGCGCCATGATCATCCTGGGACACATCTCGCTGAAAATTTTCGACCTGGTGTTTGCGATGGCGGGTCCCGACAACGTGCAGACGGTCGTGCCGGGTCTGCTGGTGTACACCGAGGGATTCCGCGAAAACGCCTTCGCCAAAGCCAGCGCGATCGCGGTGATCATGCTCTTTTTTGTCGCGGTGATCATCGTGCCCTATCTGTGGTCGCAGCTCCGCGAGGCGCGCACCAATGCGCGTTGACAGGCGGACGCGCGCAATGTTTCGTTTGAGAGCGGACGCATGGTTATGCGTCCCTGGGTCACTCGTCTGTTTTGCATCCGATAAAGAAGGATTACGCGCATGATCTCGGCTGAACAATGGCGGCGCACCACCTCGCGCACCGCGCTCTACGTCGTGCTGATCGCCTTGACCGCGCTGTTCGTGCTGCCGCTGTACATGGTGGTAATCACCGCCCTGAAAGACCCGGCGGAGATCAATCTGCAAACCGCCTGGAACCTGCCGACCTCGCTGAACTGGCAGAGCTTCGTCGATGTGATCGACGCCTTTGGTCCGGGCATCCGTAACAGTCTGGCACTGGTGATTGGCGCGACGGTCCTGTCGTCGGTGCTCGGATCGCTGAATGGCTACATTCTGTCGAAATGGCGCATTCCTGGCGAAAAATTCCTGTTTCCGCTGATCCTGTTCGGGATGTTCATCCCCTATCAGGCGATCCTGATCCCGCTCTTCGACTTCATGCGCTCGGTCAACCTGTACGGCGGTATCATTGGGCTGATCATCATCCACACGGTGTATGGCTTGCCGATCACCACGCTGATCTTTCGCAATTTCTACGTCGAGATCCCCGATGAGATGCTGGAAGCAGCGGCGATCGACGGCGCGGGCTTCTTCAATATCTATACCCAGGTGGTGTTTCCGCTGTCGGTGCCGGGGTTCGTGGTGGTGATCATCTGGCAGTTCACGCAGATATGGAATGAATTCCTGTTCGGCGTCACCATGACCAACGCCGACTCGCAGCCGATCACGGTCGGTCTGGCACAGCTCGCGGGCGGGGAGGCGGTCAAGTGGAACCTGCCGATGGCGGGGGCGATCGTCGCGGCGCTGCCGCCGCTGGTGATCTACATCATTTTGGGGCGCTACTTCATTCGCGGGCTGCTGGCGGGGTCGGTGAAGGGGTGAGGGGGCGCGGAAGCAAGGGCGGTACGCGGCGTACCACCCGATCTCATTTCGATCTCATAACGAAGACGCACTCTGCATCACCCGATCGCGCTGCTACCCCTTCAACCGGATCGGCAGCTTCTTCAGCCCGCGCAGTGCGGGCGCGCCGTGCCAATGGAGCGACTCGACCGGTGCCGCCAGCGTCAGATTGGGATAGCGGCGAAACAACGTCGTGAAGGCGATCTTCGCCTCCAGCCGCGCCAGCGGTGCGCCGAGGCAGTAATGCGCCCCAAACCCAAAGGCGATATGGCGGTTGGGCTTGCGCGTGATGTCGAGCGTATCGGGATTCGTGAAGACCGTCTCGTCACGGTTGGCAGCCGCGACGCCCAGCAGCACCGTGCTGTATTGTGGCACATGCGTCGCGCCCACCATCACGTCTTCCAGCGCGTAACGATGGGCGATGTGCAGCACCGGGCTGGCATAGCGCAGCAGCTCCTCGATTGCCGACTCCATCAGGTCGGGATTCTCCTTCAGCAGCGCGAACTGTTGCGGATTCTGGAGTAGCGCCAGCGTCCCCGCCCCGATCAGGCTGACGGTCGTCTCGTGCCCAGCGAACAGGATGATCATCAGCATCGCCAGCAGCTCTTCTTCCGACAGGGTGCTGCCGTTTTCTTCGGCGCGCACGAGCGCGCTCGTCAGGTCGTCGCCTGGGTCGGCGCGGCGGGCGCGCACCAGCTTCTTCAGGAATCGACCCAGGCTGACCGCATTGGTCATCTTGGTGACCAGCCCGATCGGGTCGTCGGTGCTGATATCGGTGATGGTGTTCGCCATCCAGCGATGAAACTTGCCCCGGTCGCGTTTATCGACGCCCATCAGGTCGCAGATGACATTGAGGGGCAGCGGCAGCGCATAGGCTGCCATCAGATCGGTGACGGGTTTACGCGCGGCGTCGTCGAGCAGCTCGTCCGCCATCGTCTGCATCCGGGCATTCATGTCCTGGATCATCGACGGTGTGAAGGCTTTATGCACCAGGGCACGCAGTCGCCCATGATCGGGATCGTCCAACAGGGCGAGGCTCTTCAGAAACAGCTTCATCACCGATGGAATGTACCACTGCTGCGACCAGTCTTTCCAGCCGGGCACACGGCGAGCGTCGTTGGCAAAACGTGGGTCTTTCAGCACAGACATCACGTCGGCATGGCGCGTGAAGAACAGCATATCGCTGTTTGTCAGCCCGTGCGCGACCTCGGTCGCGCCGGGGGCGCGCCGCATCCCGGCATAGGCGGGATACGGGTCGCGTTCCATTTCGGGTGTTTTCAGGTTGATCGACATGGCACTCCTCGTCGGACGCATGATCATGCAGTCCCTACACCAACACGCTGCTAGTGTACCCAGCCTCGGCAGCGCTGCCTATGCCCCCGCGACCTGGATGACCACATTACCGCGCTTGCGCCCCGTATCGACGTAGCGATGTGCCTCGGCGGTCGCCTCCAGCGGATAGCAGCGGTCGATCACCGCTTTGAGCGCGTCTGCCTCGGACAGTCCGGCGAGGAACGACAGATTCGCCTTGTTCTGCATCAGTCCCGCCGTGGCAAATTTTGCTTTCCTGCCGCCGCCCACCATCGTGCGCAGCACAGCGAAGACGATCGCCAGGGTGGGGACGGTGGTCATGTAGACGCCGTTTTTTGTCAGCGCACGTTTGCACTCTCTGAATGAACGCTTGCCAACGGCGTCGAAGATCACGTCGTAGGTCTGTCCGCCCTGTGTGAAATCGTCCTGGGTGTAGTCGATGACGTGATCGGCGCCCAGTTTTTTGACCATCTCTAGATTGCGGGTACTGCACACCCCGGTCACAACCGCGCCAAAGTGTCTGGCGAGCTGTACCGCCGCCGCACCGACCGCGCCCGACGCGCCATTGATCAGCACTGTCTGTCCCCGCTGCACCTTTGCCACATCGCGCAGAAACGTCAGGGCGGTGGTCGCCCCATCGACGATGGCGGCGGCATCCTCGTAGGATATGCCGACGGGTTTGGCGATCATCGCTTTGGCTTCAGGCAGGCACAGATATTCGGCATAGGCGCCAAAGTGATCGGGACTCATGCCCATGACCGCATCCCCTGCTTTGAACGTGGTGACATCCTTGCCGACGGCGGCAATATCGCCTGCGAATTCGACGCCGCCGATCGTCAAACGCGGTTTGTTGAGACCGTAGATCAGTTTGACGATGAATGGGTCGCCCTTGCGCATGGCGCAGTCCGACGGCGTGACCGAGGCAGCCCGCACCCGTATCAGCACTTCATTGTCCTTTGGAGTCGGCTGCGCGACCTGCTGCAATTGCAATACATCTGGCGATCCGTAGCGGGTGCTGACGATGGCTTTCATGAGTGTGTCCTCTGTTGTGCGGCTGAACGGATAAGGTCGAACGACGCAGGGACGCATAACAATGCGTCGGTGCAGGGATTACGGGGCAGTCTCTTCGAACGAAAAGACCTGCTCCAGCGGCAGCCTGAAGACTCGCGCGATGCGAAACGCCAGCTCCAGCGACGGCGAATAATTGCCTTTCTCGATGGCGACGATCGTCTGACGTGTGACCCCCACCTGATCTGCCAACTGCTGTTGGGTCATTTCATCGTGATCGAAGCGCAACTTGCGGATGGTGTTGCGGATCGACGAATGCGCCATGCTATACGCCTCGGCGATAGTAAAAGAGCTGCGAGATATCCTGCATCACCGCCGCCACCACGACCGCCGCGATCACCACCAGGAACATCACATAGGACGGCAGACCCGCCACCAGCGTCACCAGCGACAGCAGAAAGCCAGCCATGAAAATGTGGTAAAAATTCCGCGTCGCCTTCAGCTCGACCAGTTTGTCGAACTCGTCGGTAATGGTCGGCTCTTGCTCGCGCGTAACGAGCGTGTTGATGATGCTGAAGACGATGTGCAGGATCACGTTGCCCACGATGAACACCGGGATGAAAATCAGAATGACCGCTGCCCAGAAGCGTCCATCGTCGGTCGTGCCGCCACCCTCCTGCGCGCGTTGAAACATATAAGACAGATAGCCGACCGAGATCAGTACGGTGCTGATCAGGGATACCACACTGCGCTTTTCCTGAAATGACATGACCTGCCTTTGTCGTGTAAGCTTTACTCGATGTATGGTTTACTTTACATAGAGTAACACGAACAATTCATCATGTCAAGTTTGATATACATTAATTGCGTGTCGCGTGCCGGACGAGAGGGATATTTTGGGCGCGGCGCAGCAAAAGAGTCGTGCGCATCCGCACGACTCTTTTGCTTGTCCGACACCTGCACAACCATGCTTTCGAAAACAGACTACTGCGATCCGATCCTGAAGCGCTCCACCCAACCGGCGATGTCGGTATCACGGGTCAGCGATCCCAGCGCCAGATAATCGGCTTCAGGAATACCGAGCGTTGAGTTGACGTTGGGCGTGGTCTGGATGAGACGATTGTAAAATGAGCCATCCGCGCGCCGATCCAGCACGTTGATGAAAATATCGGCGATCACCTGGCGATGGTGATCGAGTCGAATAGGTCCAGTCGGACTATCGAATGCCAGCGTCGCCAACGCTTGTTTGAAGTTGTCCTGTCGATCAGAAAATGTGCCGCCGATTTTTTCCAGCGCCAGCAGCGCCGCCCGCGTATTGAGATAATAGCCGTATCCAGGCACCGATGGTGAGGTCGATCCCGTGCGCACTTTCTGGCGATAGCTGCGCATCAGCGACTCCCAGCGCGGATTGCGGTTGTCCTCCGTGACTGGGCTGGCACTGGGCATCCCCACCAGGATGTCAGGCAAAGGACGACTGGCGTTCAAAACGACCGGATCGACGGTGCTGGAACCACCGACCAGCGGAATTTTCAGTCCAGCCTCGGTATAACGGTGGAAAAATTCAATCGCATCGTTTCCGGTGACGCCCATAAAAATCGCATCGATGTCGGCGGGCAGCGAGGCGAAAAAATCGCCATAATCGCGTGTGCCGAGCGCCACCCAAAAGCGCTCTGCGATCGTGCCGCCCACCCGACAAAAGTCGATCATGAAACCCCCGATCAGGCTATGCGGATACGAGTAATCTTCCCCCAGCGTGACCATGCGTCGATAGCCCAGTTTTTCGTACACATACCGTCCCAGCCCCGCCATATTCTGCACAGCGTGGGTGGCGAAATTGAAGAAATTCGGGGCGGCATCGCGCAATGTCAGGTCTTGTGCCGCAGAACACCCATTCAGGAAGGCGTATTCGGGACGTGTACGCGCATAGTCGCGCACTGCCAGTCCCTCGTTGCCAGACAAGGGTCCGATGACGAAATCGACCCGATCGCTGTCCAGCAGGCTGCGCACGGCGTCAACTGCCGAGTCGGGAATGGCGTTGGACTCTCTGACAATCAGCCTGATGGGCTTGCCCGCGACCGTGCCATTGAATTCATCCACCGCCAACTGCACCCCGACAACTCCCTCCCTTCCCAGCATCTCGTAGGGACCAACCAGCGTTGCCACAACCCCAATGGTGATTTCCTCGTTCGCGCTCATGCTGTTTATCCTAATGATCGCCTGTTTTTGTCGTATTATAACAGATTGTTTGTGCAACCGTACCAATCACGTATTCCGCACGATCGCAGGGACGCATAACAATGCCACCGCAGAGAAAATTGTGATTCACTGAATTTCACTGCCGGTCTTGATTCAGAACCCGCCTGAGCCTCAATCGTAATGCATTGAGTCTGGAACTGTTGCTGGAGATTTGACGTTTACGAGGACAGTTCTGGGAGTGGTGGGGTATGACGAACCATTATCGGTGTGCGCAGATCGCCACGCGGACAGTGCAAGCACTGTCCCTGCAATGACATTTCATCAAAATAGCGCGAGATACGCCCGCCCTTAGGCGTGGGGATGCTTACTTTACTGCATCAGCCAGGAGATCGTCTGCTTAAGCACTAGGGCGTTAGCTGCTTCTGGCTCTCGGCGGTGATCGTCTCAGGCTGGTCACGGACGAACAATTTGGTGATGTCGATTTTGTAGTAACGCAGCGCGTTCAGCAGCAGCGCAGTAGCGGCGAATTCGTCCAGATTGCCGACGATCGGCAGGTTGTCAGGGACGAATTCAAAAAATCCAAGTGTCGGGTTGAGCAGATACAGGATCGCCAGTCCCGCCGACCCCAGCACCAGCATCTCTTTCAGCAGTCGTCCCATAGCACGATCTCCATCTGTTTGCACAGCATCAATAAGATTCTATACGCAACGGATCACAAACGGTCGCACACGGCATCCGTAAAGGTGGTGGTGCTGACCGGGTTGTCGGCGCCGATGTCCGCCGTAAACAAGCCGCTCTCCAGCGTGCGCCGCACCGCCGCCTCGACGCGGTAGGCGACATCATCCATGCCCCAGTGGTGACGCAGCAGCAGCGCCATGCTCATGATCGCCGCTGTCGGGTTAGCGATATTCATCCCTGCGATGTCGGGCGCACAGCCATGCACGGGTTCCGCCAGCGCCACGCCCTCACCGAGACTCAGCGACGGCGCCAGTCCGAGTCCGCCACCCCAGGCAGCCGCCATATCCGACAGGATGTCGCCGTACAGATTGGGCGTCAGGATCAGGTCGAAGCGCAGCGGGTCTTTGACCATCCAGTATGCCGCCGTATCGACCAGCAGCTCCTCGGTCAGGATGTGCGGATAATGCGCGCTGACCTCCAGCGCCACCCGACGGAACAGCCCGTCCGACTGCACCATCACACTCGCCTTGTGGACGATTGTGACTTTGGCGCGTCCTTCCTGTTCCGCCAGACGATAGGTCTGACGGGCGACGTTCTCGGTGGCTTCGCGGGTGATCACCTTTTCCGAGATTCCGGTGCGACCGTCGTTTTCAGTATGCTCGTGACCGATGTAGAGGTCTTCGGTCATTTCGCGCACCACGATCAGATCGACACCGCGCCGCGCGGTCGGCACGGGCAGATAACGCGCCGGACGCAGCGCCGCGAATGTCTTGAGTTCGCGCCGCAGCCGCACGACGGGTACATAATAGCCCTCGACCGAATAACTGGGCGATGCTGCCGCCCCGAACAACACGGCACCGCAGCGCAGTGCCAGATCGAGCGTGTCTTCAGGAAGCGGGCTGCCTGTCTCGATGAAACAGTCCCATCCTGCATCAGCATGGTGGATCGTGATGTCCGGCGCGACCTGCGCTAAAACGCGCACCGCCGCCGGAATCACCTCGTGCCCAATGCCGTCACCTTCAATGACGCATAATTCCATGTACTGCTGCCTTCTGCTGCTCTAGCGCTCGACGATGAGTAGACCTATCGACGGAATAGCATAGAGAAGTTTTTTGAGTGCGAGGCCAGGCTGAGTAGCAGCCAGCATCGGGCAGGTTACGCTAATTAAGATAGATTATGGCACGAAATGCTGCGCACGTCGAATAAATCAACCCGCGCGGCACCAGTTTTCGATAGATTAGGGCATTATGTCCAATCCGCTGCTGTTGCGCATGAACTCGTCCTGGCTGCGAATCGGCGCGGCGCCAGGGGCGGGCGCGAGGCGCACGTACTCGCCGTTGGTGCCCAGCTCCCAGGCATCCTGGTTGTCGGCGAGCTGGGTCGTCAGGATACGCATGACCGCCCTTTGCAGGCGCTCATCCAGCACTGGGAAGACCACCTCGACGCGGTTGTAGAGATTGCGACGCATCAGATCGGCACTGCCCAGATAGAGCCGCTTGTCCGGCGCAGCATTCTGGAAATAAAAGACACGGCTGTGTTCCAGATAGCGTCCGACGATACTGCGCACGCGGATATTGTCGCTCAGGCCGGGCACCCCCGGACGTAAGCAGCAGATACCGCGCACCAGCAGATCGATCTGCACGCCCGCCATCGACGCTTCGTAGAGGCGCGCGATGATCGTATCTTCTTCCATCTGGTTCATCTTGAGGATCATGTGGGCGGGTTTGCCCGCGCGCGCCGCCGCCGTCTCACCCTCGATCAGGTGCAGCAAACCGGGCAGCAGGAATTCGGGCGCCACCAGCAGGCGATTGTAGGTGGTGGCGGGGGCGAATCCGGTCAGCCGATTGAACAGGCGGGAGGCGTCGTCGGCGATCGCCGGATCACAGGTGAAAATGCCAATATCGGTGTAGAGCCGTGCCGTGCTGCTGTTGTAGTTGCCCGTGCCCAGGTGGACATAGCGATGCACGCCGTCGGCTTCCTGGCGCACCACCAAGGCGATTTTGGCATGGGTCTTGACCGGGAGTTCTTCGACGCCATAGGTGACATGCACCCCTTTTTCTTCAAGCTGGCGCGCCCAGATCAGGTTGTTTTCTTCGTCAAAGCGGGCTTTCAGCTCCACCAGCACCGCCACCTGCTTGCCGTGATCGCGCGCCTCCATCAGGGCGTTGACGATCGGAGAATTGCGCCCGACGCGGTAGAGCGTGGCTTTGATCGCCTGCACCTGCGGATCGAGCGCGGCGGCTTGCAGAAAGCGTTCGACAGTGATGAACGAGTCGTAGGGGTGATGCACCAGCCGATCGCCAGCGCGGATCGCCGCAAACACATCATCGCCTTCCTCGAAACCTTCCGGGACGCGCGGAATGTAGACGGGCGCTTTCAGCTCCGGCTTGTTCAGCCCCATCAAGCCCCATAACGCACTGGCGCCGAGCGCGCCGTTGACGAAATAGACATCCTGCTCTCGATCCATCGGCATATGCATCAGCAGGCGCTTGAGGGTGGCGTCGCCGATGTCGTCGGGCACGGTCAGACGGACGATGCTGCCAAAACGCCGTTCTTTGATGCCCTCGGCGATGATGTCGCTGATATTGGAGGCGTGATCGTCATACTCGCTCTCGTAATCGATGTCGGCATTGCGGGTGACGCGGAAAGGTGCGTACTCGATCACGCGCATCCCTGGAAACAACAGATCGAGATTGCTGCCGATCATATCTTCCTGCCACACGAACACCTGACCGTCGAGCGCGATGTCCGGCACGTAACGTTTCAGCACTTCGTTGACATTGACCAGACGCGGCGCAGCGTCGGGCAGCTTGAGCCGGACGAACTCCACCTCGTCGTTGAACAATTCTTCGCGGCGCAGCGAGATCGCCAGGTTGAGGCTGAGATTGCTGATGAACGGGAACGGACGGGCGTGATCGACCGCCAGCGGTGTCAGCACCGGGTAAATTTCAGCCTGAAAATAGGTACGCAGCCCAGCCTGCTGATTTTTCGGCAGGGTGCGCACATCCGCGATCCGCACGCCGTGCGCCTCCAGCTGCTTGAGCAGATCGTGCATCAGGTCGCGCTGCTGGCGCATCATCGACAGCATGTCGTCACGGATTTTCCGGATCAGCGTCGGATAGGGCACACCGTCGGGTCGGGTGGAGGGCAGGTTGAGCTTGAGCTTGCTGTGGATGGTGGCGACGCGCACCATGAAAAATTCGTCGGTATTGGTGCTGAAGATCGCCAGAAACTTCAGACGCTCCAACAGCGGCAGCGACTCGTCGGCAGCCTGTGCCAGCACGCGCCGATTGAAATCGAGCCAGCTCAACTCGCGGTTGATGTAGGTGTCCGGCGTCAGCAATGCGCTCGGTGGCTGCTGCATGGGCTAAGTCTCCGTAGGCAGAATCTTACAAGTGATTATCGATTATAATGCGTTAAATGCGTTTCAAGACAACGAGATCGAATGAGGGGCAAATAGTGCGCTTGTTATCCTGTTTGTGCATCCTGACGATGCTGGCACTGGGATCGATGGCGCGCGCGCAGGAGGCGCCACGCGCCCGTGCGATCGTCACGCTGCGCGACCCGGCACCGTTGGCAGCAGCGCCGTCGGATCGTCGTGCTGCCGTCGCCGCGCTGACCAGCGGACTCGCGCCGACGCTGGCACGCGCCGATGCCATTGTGCTGCGCGCGCTGAGTCAGGTGCCCGCGCTGATTGTCGAGATCGACGCCGACGCGCTGCTGACCCTGGAGGCGGACCCGCGCGTGCTGTCGGTGCAGTGGGATGAGCGCGGCGGCGGCACCAGCGACGAGAGTCGTCCCGCGATCGGCGCCGACGCCGCCCGCACGACCTACGGACTGACCGGGGTGGGCGTGCGCGTCGCGGTGCTGGACAGCGGAGTGGCACTGTCGCATCCCGATCTTGCCGACTCGGTGATCGCGCAGGCGTGCTTCACAGGCGGCGGATCGCCGGGCAGTGGATCATGTCCGCCCGGTGACACGATCACCGGGACGAGCGCGCTCGACGAGAACGGACACGGCACCAACGTCACCGGCGTCATCACCTCGAACGGCACGATCGCCCCACGCGGGTTCGCCGCCGACGCGCAGATCGTCGCGGTGCGGGTGCTGGATAATTTCAATGCGGGCTGGCTGTCCGATTGGATCGCCGGGCTGGATTGGATCATCGACAATCAGGAGACTCTGCGCGTCGATGTGGTCAATATGAGCCTGGGGTCATTCACCCTCTACCCGCCCAACTGCGACGCCGACCAGCCCGCGATGGCACGGGCGATCGTCATTCTGCGCGATTACTGGAACGTGCCCGTCTTCGTCTCGACCGGTAACAACGGCGATCCTTATCTGATGGCGGCGCCATCGTGTATCGCGGACGCGATCGCCGTCGGCGCCAGCTATGATTCGGATATGGGACGCGAACCCGATACGGGCACCTGGCGCACGCGCTTTGGTAGTAGTTGGCCCACCTGTTTCGACAGTCCGACCGGGCTGGCGCGGCTGGCGTGCTTCAGCAACGGCGGCAGCGGCGTCGATCTGGTGGCGCCTGGTGTGTACATCACCAGCACCGGACTCAGCGCGACGACCTCGCGTTACGCGGGCACCTCACAGGCGGCGCCGACCGCTGCCGGGGTCGCCGCGCTGCTGCTGCAGGCGCGTCCGTCACTGTCCGCCGACGCGATCGAGTCGATCCTCAGGACGACTGGCGTGACGCTGGCGGATCATCGCGGTAACGGCTTCATCTACCCGCGTATCGACGCGCTCGCCGCCGTACAAAGCGTGTTGACCCTGCTCGATTCCCCGGTGCAGACGGCGCCGATCGCGCGCGCCGTCGTCGGGGCTGTCCCGGAATTCACCTGGACGGATGTCGCCGGAACCGATGCCTACTATCTGTGGTTGAGCCATGCCGACGGCGCCAAAGTTTACGATCTGTGGCTGAACCCGGCGGACTTGTGCGTGGGCGGCGTGTGCCGCTTCACGTCCTGGTTCGCGCTCGCTCCGGGCACCCATCGCTGGTGGATTCAGGCGTGGGACAGCGTGAGCGGCACCAGCCCCTGGACGGGCGCGGCGCTGTTCGTGGTGGTGCCACCCCCATGACAACGGTGACCCCTGCCCCGGCGTGGGGCGTGTACGGGCACGATTGGGCGGTCGAGCATCTGCGTCAGGGGATAGCGCACGGGCGGGTGCGTCATGCCTACCTGCTGATCGGCGCCGAGTCGATCGGCAAGGAACGGTTGGCGCGGGCGTTCGCGTCGGCGCTGCTGTGTACCGACCCCGATCCCGCGCGGCGTCCGTGCGGGGAATGCAGCGCCTGTCGGCGGGTGGTCAGCGGCAACCATGCCGACGTGCTGCGCGCCCGTGAGGATGACGACGGCGCCGCCAGGATCGACACGCTGCGCACGCTGATGAGCCAGCTGGCGCTCAAGCCCTACGAGGGACGCTACCGTTTCGGCGTCATCCCCCGCTTCGACCAGATTCGAGGCGCGGCGCAGGACGCGCTGCTCAAGACTTTAGAGGAACCGGGGCCGCACGCGCTGCTGATCCTGCTGGCGCGCTCGATCGAGCCGATCCTGCCAACCATCCTCAGCCGCGCTCAGGTGTTGCAGCTGCGTCCGGCGTCGGTGGCGTCGGTGCTGGCGGCGCTGGATGACGCGATCGCTGCCGATCCCGCCGCGCCCGTAGTCAGCGCGGAGACTCGCACGCTGCTGGCAACACTCAGCGGCGGACGGGTGGGGTGGGCGCTGGCTGCCTGGCGTGATCCCGATCTGCTCGTCCAGCGCACGGCGGGACTCGACCTGCTGCTGTCGGTCATCGGTCAGTCGCGCGCGGGGCGGTTCGCACTGGCGGGCGATCTGGCGAAAGACAAGGATAAAGAGCCATTGGCAAAGCTGCTGGCGCTGTGGCAGTCGTTCTGGCGCGATGCGCTGCTGGTCAGCTATGGGGTCGAGACGGCGATCGCCAACCGCGACCGCCTGGAGGCGCTTGAGCAGATCGGCGGTGCGATGCCGCCGGAAATGCTGCTGGAAGCGATGCGCGCCACCAATCGGTTGATCGCGCGCCTGAACAGCAACGTCAATCTGCGTCTGGCGCTGGAGGTGATGCTGTTGGATTATCCGGGGTTGTGAATGTCACAGCGGACGTCTGGTGATGTGTCCGTGCGGGTCTACCTGCGGCGATGGGTGCGACGGACGCATCGTTTTGCGCCGCAGCGACTGATCGACAAAACTTAACTTGCAATTCGACAGCATCAGATTTTTATACCTCCATACAGGATGCTCCTGACACTGATTTGCTGGTGCCTTATGTCGCGGATCTGACTACCGTTCACAGCCCGATACCCAGACCTTTCTACTGTACATGGTTCTTTCAGACCGCCAGTAGACCGCCATTTCTAAGCCAAGAGTTTACTGGATTTGGCGATCATCGAATGAGGTTCTTTAGAATGCCGGATCAAATCACTGTCGGGAGTGCCGAAGGCAGACTGTATGCAGATCCAAACTGGGTATGGGGGAGGGCGGAGTAAGATGCTCAATCGAACATTCGACGCCAAAAGGGTTTTGTATTTTGTCATATTGATGGGGCTTTTAGCAAGCTCGTCGCCACAAGAAATCCACGCGCAACTCGATGGTTCGCTGGCAGATACAGAGCGCGTCACTTCAATGGCTTGGAACTCAGATGGTACTGTCTTAGCGGTGAGTGGGACTCGCAACGACCAGCCAGGCGTCTGGTTCTACAATGCGGGATCCGGGGTGATTGGCTCAGGAATTACATCCATCCCCCTTGATCGCCAATTGGCGTGGAGTCCGGATGACACCATGATTGCAGGCTATTCAAACAACGAAATCGCCAGAACCCTGAACATTTTCAGAGTCGCTGACGGCAGGATTGTCTCACAGTTCGATGTTGGGATAAGAGCGGCTCCAATCGATTGGAGTCCGGACAGCACCTTTATCATGACAAGTAGGTCAGACGTTGTAATTATTTATAACGTGCTAGATGGCTTCGTTGAACGAGAGATGCATATTCCCAGCCACTTTCCACGTAATGGCGGCATTTCCTCGACGGCATGGGATACGGATAACGCGCGTGCGTATGGAGCATATGCGATCAAGGATCTTCTCGTCTGGAATTCTACAACCGCTGAACTGATGACCACTGTCGAATTCCCCACTACTATAGCATTTTCAATCGCGCTCAACGCTGCAGGCAAAACTCTTGTAGTACAAGGTGCCGATGGGCAAGTGCTGCTGGTTGATTCGTTGACGCTGGAAATAACCAGCACACTGCAAGCACCTAACGTTGAAGTGATCCGAGATATTGTCTGGCATGAGGATGGCATCCATCTCGCTGCGTTCGGTTTTGATGACACGATTCGCGTATGGAATACCGAGACAGGCACGGTGATCGAGACCATCGTGGTGGGTGAACGGATTAACGATACACTGACGTGGCGCCCTGGAACCAATCAACTGACGTACAGCCCTGTCAGCGCTTCACCTGTCATCACCGAGATTGTAATCACTCCTCCGCCAACCAATACCCCTACACCGTCGCCAACCTTCACGCCAACGAACTCACCTAGCGAAGCCGATTGCGGCGCATTTCGCAGGGACGCATAACGGCGAGGGGTGCGTCGAGGTAAACACCGGGGACGCCTGGTGGAGGCGTCCCCACAAGCGCGCTGAATGCTTTCCTGAACGGTGGGTGACTATCGGTTTGACAAGGCGTTGTCTCCTGTGAATGAAGCGCTGTCAAATGTCGCGGTGATGAATTTTCCTGTCCCTGCCCCCATCGGAGATGATGATGTGCAGCCAGGCGCGATGGCGTACTATGCTGCCTGTGCCAGCGGTTTCATCCAGCTGACCCCGGTATTCACCGGACAAAGCCAGGAAACATACGATATGCGTGCGGTCACAGAGTACCGCCCCGCACAGACGCCACGCGGTCTGGTCATGCACGACGGACCGACCTGGAATGCGGTCACGTTTGGCACGATACCCTGGGGCAGCGTCGTCTCGGTCGATCGACGGATGGTCTTTGAACAAACGGGCGACATCGCCGATCAGGTGTGGTATCGCATCGCTCCGGGTTCGCCCTATTTCGATGCCGGGAATGACCGTTGGATTGCGCTGCGGATACCGGGCACGCTGCGGACAGCCGGAAGCAGCGCGATTGAGCCGTTCGTGTATGCGGTGGGATTGGGCGGCGAGGACGGCGATACGGGGTTGTTCTGCGGCGGTGTGCCTGAGATCGAGCCAGATGGGGTGATCAGTTTTGCATATGACAGACAGGCAGCGGCAGAGTATGGCATGGCTCATGCTTATCGGAACAGTATACCAGGGCAGCCTACTTTATATCCGGGATGGGTACAGCCTAATGCTCAACGACGAGTGACACGCTATTTTGGCGATGAGAACCTTGGATCATTTTACGTCCCCTATCAATTTCAGATCCGTTTTGCACCTTTCTGGTACAGCGGCGTTACAGGGGTAGCTGGCTCCACTGGATCAGCGGTGTTTAATTCCGAACTTTTCTGGATGGGCGGGCTACCTATGATAGGTCCAGTGGTCGAACCACCACCGTCCCCAAATGCTGAAGGTGTTCTTATTCAATACTGCGATCAGCCCCGCCCTGTCGGGATAGACACATGGCGCTATCGCCCGGAACTATCAGGTGAGCCAGGAATTATTGGCGGGTCGCCATCAACACCGAAGATCTTTACGGTACTCCTGGACGTTTCAACTTTGCAAACAGCCCGCTATGTATTTTTGTCAATGTCGCCGAGTCTTGTGGCTTGAGTGAAATTATTGAGGGCAACAGTGGCTTTCAGAATTTGGATGCAGCAGATAATGCGGCGAGATTCCACCAATTGCTTACGAGTTTAGAATTTTTGGACGCTGATCCTCAGACACGTCAGACCATAACTTTACCGACAGGGGTACAGGTGACCTATGGCTCTAGCGCTAGAGGAATAACCACCGCTTCTCCTCGTTTACTGGGCGATATCACGCTGATGCGGACAGGGGACTACATCACTGTTCCCGACGAACTCGGAATAGATGAACACGGCTTCTTTGTGGCGGGGTGGGGTCCCATCCAAGCATGTCCAACGGCATTGAGCCGTAATTGGTCATTGGCACTCAACCCGGTGACGGTGACTGAAATGGGATTGCTCTATCCTGATCATGACTCGGCTTTGCAAGGTTATGCCACACGACCGTATGTCGTCCTTTATGTGGTCGATTTCCCCGGTGGAGTGGATCGAATTCCAGTAAACTATACACCGACCGCGACCCATGCTGGTGCGCTATCCGACCAGCTTCAAAGACCCAAACCGCGTCCCTTCTATTGCTCTGGATACGATGATCCCGCGACAACTCCTATTAGACCTGACGGAACTTCAGCAGCCAGCTTTTTTGATCCTCGTTATGATACGGGCTACTGGCGCTTTTACACGCTACCGGGGAGCAGGGTTGCCATTCCTGCTGAAAGATTGTACTTCCCACGTGACGAATGGTTCTGGAATACAACACGGTGTGCGATGTTTGCCAATTGTGGAGGCTGAAATATGTGTGTAAGACGGAAAATTGCCCTAAGCGCACTGCTGACTTTACTATGGTTGTTCATTGCGATACTCCCCATCACACAGGCGCAGACGGGGGTGCTGTCCGCCATCAGCGCGATTTGGAGTCCTGATAGTCGCTACATCGCCTTCATCAATGACTTTTCGGGCGAACCAAGAGTTGAGGTATTCACCGCAGATTTACGCCCCGTCGTTACGCTACGCATCGATAGTGTGCGTCCGGGTATAAATGGCTACTCGATGACGAGAGCGCTTGCATGGAGTCCTGATAGCCGTGCATTGGCGGGTATAGTCATAGCGTCGGGACCCGATCCACTGGCTAACTCTTATGTGACCGTGTGGAACGTTGATACATGGGTCGTGCGGTTTGCAGAGCCTTATTATGCTTTTGAGCTTGCATGGAGTCCGAGTAGCGACTACTTGGGCGCAGGCGCATTTATTCTTGATGCGATGACAGGTGCTCTTGTTAGCCAACCGGTCACTTTTGATCCAACGGATTTACAATTTTCCCTTTGGAACCCAACGAATGAGCAACAATATCTTGTTGGATTTGATAGTGATCTTGACGTCTTTGAACCGTTCACCGCCGCAAGGATCGCCCGCTTTCATTACATTGGTGCCATCAAACCAGATTTCAGCCCGGATGGACGCTACCTCGCTTTCGTAAATAGAGATACAGAATCACGTTTCGTCGTTGACATTATGGATACGACCACCTACCAACAAGTAGTAAGCATTCAGCCAGAAGAGATATTGTTGGAGCCATACGCAATTAATCGGCTCACCAACGACCAGCTCGCACTGATTATGTTTGATATGCCATTAACCATCGTAAACCCTTTCACAAATGAAGTCGTCGATACGGTTTCGTATCAAAGTATCACTTGGAACCCCGAAGGAACGAAGTTTTTGGGTGCAATCAATTTACCTAGTACAGTGGGAGGCGGACGAGGTATTGCGGTATATGATCGCATCATAGAAGGTATAGTCGCTCAGTATTCCCCAGTTTCAACCGTGCGAAGTCTTACCCTGGTGAATGCACGGGGGGCGACGCGGATACCGCTACTTGCTGGTGAAGGGGTAATCAACGCGGTCTCAGGCGAAGACACCGCCAACGCGATAATCCAAGCGTTTACCTTCCCAGATACGGTTGGCAGTATCGCTTTTGATGTCGATGGCGTGCGCGTGCTAGATAACAGTGCGCCGTATACCATCGCGCTGCCGCCTTTAGGAACCTATACAATCAGCGCAATTCCGTATTCAGCGGCAGATGCGCAAGGTGAGGCAGGTGTGCCCTTCACAGTGATCATTCAGGTGGTGTCAAATGAACCAACCGCTACCCCCTCACCGTCGCCGACACCTACTGATCCACCTGCCTTGACTCCCACCGCTACACCGACGTTTACACCCACATTGACCATCACGCCCACCCCTAGCCCCACACCATCGATCACCTGCACCGCCACCGCCGCAAACCCCGCCGCTCTCGTCAGCGCCATCACCGCAGCCAACGCCAACGGCGCATCGGCGGACACAATCTGCCTGACGAACGCAACGTACACCTTCACCACTGCGAGCAGTGGCATCGCTCTCCCGTCGATCACCACGCCGATCACGATCATCGGCAACGGCGCGATCCTGGAGCGTGGCAGCGGCGCACCCAACTTTCGCCTCTTC
>Ga0105048_10000114_pt1 | contig 101411 bp, 82 predicted proteins | sample MAT05_FD_78382 | JGI IMG/M metagenome (GOLD analysis project Ga0105048, IMG submission 78382) | Freshwater microbial communities from Lake Fryxell liftoff mats and glacier meltwater in Antarctica - MAT-05 | ecosystem: Environmental > Aquatic > Freshwater > Ice > Liftoff microbial mat | place...
CCCCCACAAATCCATCCCGTCCCCCAACAAATCCATCTCGTCCCTCAACAAATCCATCTCGTCCCTCAACAAATCCATCCCGTCCCCCCCGACTTTTGACGCCTCCCCCCTCCCGCGCCATGACCCCCGCCATGCGGCCCCTCCCCTCCCCTCCCCTCGCGCTGCTCCTCGCCGCCCTCGCCCTCGCCTTCCCCTCCGCCTGCAAAAAATCCCCACCTGACGCCGGCCCGCCCTCCGACTCCGACGCCGCTGCCACCGCCCCCGTCGCCATCACCCCGCAGGGCAAAGTCCTCCAGGCCGCCGAAAACGAGACCCCCGACGGCGGCTCAGCCGCAGGCGCCGGCTCCAAGAAACCCACCCCCGCCGCGACGGCCAAAGAGAAGGTCGACATCCCCAGCGGCGGCTTCGCGGTCGGCAGCACCCCCGGCGACCGCGGCCGCGACGCCACCCTGGAGCCCGCGCTCCTCCAGATCGAGCTCGGCAGCTACTCGATCGACAAGTACCTCTACCCCAACGATCCCCAGAAGCCCCCGGTCACCGGCGTGACGCGCCAGCGCGCGGCCGATCTGTGCCAGGAGGCCGGCGGACGCCTCTGCACGGAGCTCGAGTGGGAGCGCGCCTGCAAAGGCCCCGAAGGAACCGCCTGGGCCGGGAGCGCGACCTGGGACGCTGCCTGTGCCAAGGCGCCTCTCACCTGCGCATCCGGCTTCGGTGCGCTGGGAATGGGCTCCGCGCTGCGCGAGTGGACCGCGAGCGACGTGGCGCCGATCGAGACCATGGTGGCCAAAGGAGCCGCCGTGCGCGGGGCCAAGGGCGATACAGCAGGCCCCGATCATCGCTGCGCCCACCGGAGCGCTGTCGAACCAACATCATCAGGCGATGATCTGGGCTTCCGCTGCTGCCACGGGTCGCCCAATGCAGCTACGATCCCGGCGCCGCAGTTTCATGAGACGTTCCGTAAAGCAGAGATCGGGCCGGGGCAGCTCGCGGAGATGATCGCGTCCGTGCCCGAGCTGAAAGAGCTCAGCCGCGACATTACCTATTACAAGGAGCCGGACGACGTGAATCTGGTGCTCTCGCGCGGGGACGCGGGGGTGAACACCGTGCCGAACACGACGTTCACGACGCAGCCGATCCTGTGGAGTCCAGTGCCAGGGGAAGAGATCCTGGTGATCGCGGCGCGGGCGCAGCGGAGCTCGTTCATCGTGGCGTTTTATCGGCTGCCCGGGGATCGGTATCGGATCGCTTCGTCGCTGTTGCTGAAGGACGAGAAGGGGCCGATTGTGCTCGGGGAGAATAGCTATATCCGGAAGCGGATCCCCTGGGGGCTGTGCTGGGATTGTCGGGGGGAGTCCGGGCACGTGACGTATCGGGATGATAATCGGGTGGTGATCACCCAGAAGTGAGGCGGCGGCGGACGAGGTAGCTTACGAGCCACTCTCCCGGCTCGTAGGCGGCGGCGCTGGACTCAATGGCGTCGCCGACGACAGCGAGGTGCTCGCGCTGGCGAGCGACCCAGTCGCCCGGTTCGAAGGCGAAGGCGCCGCTGGTGAGGGCGGCGATTTCCAGGGCGGCGTTGCGGCGCGCGTGGGCAGGAGTGGTGTTGTCGGCGAGCTCGGTCAGGCTCTCGCGGGGGTGGTAGCGGACGCCGAAGCGGTAGCGGACGTCGGGATCGAGCGCGCCCGGTTGTTCGTCCCAGTGGGCGCGCCAGGCGGCTCCGTCGACCGAGAGGCCAATGCCGTACTCGTTGCCTTCTTCTTCGAGGTAGACGCCGGTGATGCGGAGGAGGGCGCGGGCAATGGCGATCTCGAGATCGGTTGGGCGGGCGCCGGTGGTGCGGGGAGCCGCGTTGGCGGCGTCGAGCTGATCGAGGAGCGGTTCGATGAAGGCGGCGTGGCCGAACCAGCCGAGGGCGATGACGCCGGCAGGGAGGGCGAGGCTTTCGCGGGCAGGAAGGACAGCGTTGAAGATCAGGGCGGTGTGCTCGGGGCCGCCGGCGAGCGCGAGGAGGCGGACGAGGCCCATGCGCGTGGCGCTGGAGAGGGCGCCCGGGGTCGCCTCGGCGGTGAGGAGGCGTTGCTTGGTGAGGACGAGGCCCGAGGGGGCGCCGAGCGCGATCAGGCTCTCGAGGACGACGAGGACGACGCGATCTTCGAGGCCTTCGCGGAGGAGGCCTTCGAGCACGAGGACGGCCTCGGGGCGCGGGAGCGTGACGGCGAGGCAGCGCGCGGCGGCCTCAATCACGCCGAGGTCGGAGTGGCTGAGGAGGGGGAGAATCGAGGCGAGGCGCGCGGCGCGACGAAAGCGCAGGACCTCGAGGGCGAGGCGGACGAGAGAGGCGTCTTCGTCCCAGAGGAGGCGCTCCATCGCGGGGACGACGCGGGGGCTCGGGGCGAGACAGAAGGCGTCGAGCTGCGCGGGGCGCGTGAGCGGGTGGGAGTTGCGCAGGCCGACGACAGCGGCGCGCATCGTTTCTTCGCCGCCAAAGCAGGCGAGAGCGAAGGCGCGGGTGAAGCCGCGGCCGCCGTCGGCGAAGCTGGACTCGGCGGCGTACGTGAGGATCGTCGCGGGGACGTCGATGCCCTCGGTGGGGCCGGCCTCGGCGCTGTCGAGGGTGGCGAGCGCGTCGATGTTGGCGAGGAGGCGTCGCTCGAAGCGGTCGGTCGCCGACCAGGGCTCGTCGTCGTTGGGGCGACGGAGGCCGCCGAGGATGGCGATGTCCTCCATGCAGGAGCGGGCGAGATCGCGGAGGGTGATGACCTCCGGCGAGAGCGGCGACGCGGGCGACGCCAGCGAGCCGAGCGGCGACGCGGGATCGCGGAGCGAAGCGTGGACGACAGGAAGATCGACGCCGACGCGAAACGGAGCGGCCTCGGGCGGCGCGGGGCGAGCCTCGCCGCGGCGGAGGCGATCTTGCGCGGCGACGAGCTGATCGATCGTCGCGTCGCGGCTCGCGCGCAGGGCGCGTTCGACGTGCTGGAGCGTCTTCACGGCCTGCGTCGCCGCGGCGCTGTCGCCGGCATCTTCGAAGCGCGCGCGGGCGAACGAGGCGCGGCTCGCGGCGGCGTCGAGGTGGGCGAGGTGATCGTCATCGTGAAGGCTGCTCGCCGCCCAGCGCGAGAGCGCCGCGGAGGTGTCGTCGAGCGCGGTCTGGAGGAGGCCGCGATCGGAGCCGCCGGGGAGGCGCACGATCGAGGCGACGACGCGATCAATCGCTTCTTGTTGGGCGGGCGCGTCGATCACGGCGGGCGCGTTCGGCGGCGCGGGCGGCGCCGACGCGGGCGCCACGCTGACGCGCGCGGGCGCGGCGTCGGCGCTGTCGACAGCGTCAATCACCAGGACGGAGCGCTCCTGCGCCTCGGCGTGGAGGGCGATCAGGACGCGCTCGGCCGGCGCGGAGCCGGCGCGAAAGTGAACGCAGGCCGCGGCGAGCAGGAGGGCGCCGCTGGCCGCGCCGACGTCGCCGAGCTCTTCGGCGAGGGCGTCGTGGTGGAAGTCCTCGGTGAAGAGATCTTTGCTGCGGATCTGCACCCGCGAGAACTCGCTGATCCGATGGCGCTCCCCGTTGACGTCGGTCAACACCCAGCGGATCGGGCTCCCGCTCGCGAGGGTCGCGGCGGTGCGGACGGCGCGGGTCATCGCGGTGGCGAGGTTGGGCACGTGGGTGCCCACCGTGTCTTCGCGCGCCGAGACGGCCGCGGTGATGCGCCCGATCGCGCTGCCGGCCGCCTCGTCCGTCGAGGCCGTGAGCACGACGAAGGCCGCGCCCTCGCTCGGGATCAGGCCGTTGCCCGCGGTGCCCGAGTGCAAGCGGCACTCGAAGTCGAGCCACTTGAGCACGTCGGGGTGGTAGTAGCTGTCGACGCCGCCGACGAGGATCGCCTGCGGGCGCCCTCCTTCGGCGAGGCGAAGGGCCGCGAGCTCGAGCGCCATCCCGCCGCCCGCGTGGCCCGAGCGAACGACGACCGAGCGCTCGAGATCGATCGGGATGCCGGTGCGACGCGCGAGCTCGGCGAGGATCTCCGGGCCGAAGCGGCTGTCGTCGTCGGGGCGTCCCGCCTCGGAGAGCGCCAGGAAGAGCGGGTACGGCGGGGCGAGGGCGCTCTTGACGAGCACCTTCGCGGCCTCGAGCAGCGCGGGCGCGGCGAGGGCGACGAGGCGATCGTAGCCGTGGAGATCGTCGGGCAGGAAGCGGGCGCGGACCGCGCCGATCGAGTTGCCGTTCTTGTCGGTGAAGCGCGTCCGGCGCGGCTCGATCTTCCCAGCGCGACCGCACATCGCGATCTGGAGCGCGTTGAGCCCAAGCGGGCCGCGCGCGCCGACCCCCAGGATCTGGCAGAGCGGGGGCGCCATCGATCAGTCCTCCAGCGCGGGCAACGCGGGCACCGGCGCCGCGAGGCGGGCCCGCGCGGCGATCATATGCCGGCTGAGCTCCTCCGCGAACGCGCCGTCGTTCTCGGCGCCTTTTTCGGCGAGGATCTCCGCCCAGGCGCGCTCTTCCAGCGTCCAGCGATCGTCGTCGAGGTCGTGGCGCGCGAGCACCTTGGCGCGCGGCTCGCGCTTCGAGGCGAGCTCGGCCGAGATCAGCGCGAAGAGCGAGAGCGAGAGCGCGGGATCGGGCGCGCGCACGTGCCCCCAGGTCTCGTAGCGGGCCATCTTCAGCTCGGCGGTGACCTTGGGGATCGGCGCCGCGTCGGGGGCCAGGTCCTCGGGCTCGACGGCGTAGAAGAACATCCCGTGCGGGAGATCGCGGAAGATATCGAAGACGGACCGCTCGTGACGCACGCTCTCGAGCGAGACCACGAGCCGGCCGACCATGGTCGTGTCGAACGAGGCGATCTCGATGTCGCCGCGGAAGACCAGCGTCATCGTCTCGCGATCGGTGTCGATCCAGAGCGTGTCGCAGTCCATGGCGATCTCGGCGGTGCTGTCGCCGTAGCTGGGGTTCATCAGCACGCGCGGGGCGAGGCCGGGGAGGAGGATCTTCAGCTCCTCGGAGCGAGGCGAGAGGTGAGTGAGGCGAATGATCGCGTCGGGCTCGATGCTCGGGAGGCGCTGGATCGGGCTGGCCGTGTTGTAGCGGGTGAAATCGAAATCCTGGTCGTGCCAGCGCTGAGGCGCGAGGGCGTCGGGCGAAGACATCGGCCCGACCGGATCGACGATCACCATCCCGTCACCGGAGCGCCGGAGCTCGCCCGCGAGCGGGAGGCGGGCGTGCGCGCCGGGCGCCGCGAGGGCGAAGTCGCGGGCGAGGCGATCGACCGAGAAGCCCGCGTCGATCTGCGTCATCGAGGCGCCGAGGCCCGCAGCAGAGGGCCGCAGCGGCGCGTAAGCGTGCCCGGTGAGCAGGATGTCCGCGTGGCGCTTGAAGGGGACGAAGTCGCTCGGGTGCGTGAGCTCGTGGGTGATCGCGAGCGGCGGCTGCTCGGGCGCGAGCTCGGCCCAGAAGGCGTCGCCGATCGGTTCGCAGCCGACGCCGTACGTGAGCGTCACCTTGACGATCACGGTCAGCGTCGGCGTCGGCGCGTTCCACCGGAGCACGCCCACCGGGAGCCGCAGCGCGCGGCCGGGCCCCGGGGGCGTGACGTCGGCGCGAGGCTGAAAGCGCGGGCGGTTCCCGGCAGGATCGAGGGGAGAGCGAGTCTCTGCGACGATGATACGACGGCTCATTCAGCAGCTCACGTCGGCCGGCAGATCCCGAGCTTTCCCTTGCCGAGCGCGTATTTCCAGTCCGGTGGCTTGTAGTCCACGCTGAAACTCTTGGAGAAGCCCCACCAGCTCGCCGTGCCGCCGGCCTCGACGCCGAGCTGCAGCTCGCCCTCGTAGGCGAACTCGATCAGCCGCTCCTTCGTGCACTCAGGGTCCTTGAAGGTGACCGTGAAGATCGCGTAACCGTTGGCGTGGATCTCGGCGATGTCGCGCCACTTGGCCTGACAGCCAATCTTCACGGTGAGCTTGCACTCGACCTGGAAGTTACCGATGCTCCAGACATTGTACTCGTCCCACTTGCCCGAGAGCGTGGGGTTGATGTCGATGTTGAGCTTGATGAAGGCGTTGCCCTCGATGCCGATGGCATTGAGGAAGACGTTGGCCACGTAGCCCATCGGGCCGAAGAAGTTCAGGAGCGGCAGGCTGAACTCAGTCGCGAAGGAGATGAACTTCTCGAAGCCAATCGAGAGCTCCCAGGCGCGGTTGCACTGGCTCTTGACGACGTCTTTGCCGTCGTGATCAAGCTCCTTGTACTCGACCTTGAGCTTGAGCTCCGGGCCGGTGAGGAACTCGAACTTCCCCTTCTTGCCGAAGATGGCCGAGATGCGCTCGAGCACCGAGGCGACCGCGCGGATCTTGGCGACGTTCTCGGCGATCTTGTCGCTGAAGAGATCGAACTCGACCTCGCCCTTGGGGAAGCTCTTGAGCGTGGTGTTCTTCGAGCCGGAACAGGCGAGCTCGGTGATCTGGAGCGTGATCGGGTTCTGGAGGTAGGTCCAGAACTTGTAGACCTTGGTCACATCCTGGATGATGCGATGCGCGGTCTTGATGTTGTCGATCGTCTCCTTGTTATCCGCGCCTACCGCCTTGGTCGCCGCGTCGCGCTGGTCGTCGCGCACGTTGTCGCGGTGCTGGGCGTACTGAATCTTCTCCTGCCTGAGCTTGGGATCGCCGGCTTCCATCCGGTCGCGGATCTTCTGCTCCTTGGGCGTGACCGGGTTGTCCGCAGCGACCTTGGCGTCGATGTCCCGCTGCTGCTGCCCGGTGACGGCCGCGTCGGCGTCGACCTTGCCGCTGGCTCCCGGGGGGAGAAACTCCTTGATGCTGAACCACGCGGCGTCGAGGACGAGGACGTCCTTGCCGGTGAACGTCTCTTTGCGCGCCGCCTCGCCGCCGCCGCTGCGATCGACGACCCACGTGGTGTGGATGCCTTCGGGGCAGACCGGGCCGCCCTTTTCAATGGCGTTCTGCCGCGTGGCAGTGAGGGTGACTGTGTCCTTGGAGAGGACCTCGAGGTAGTAGCCGTCGCCCTCCGGCTTGGCGTTGGGCGGGAAGCCGAGCTTGCGCGCGTGGCCATCGCCCGGCCCGGCGCAGACGCCCTCGACCTTGACGATCGTGCAGCGCGCCTTCTGCTTCTCTTTCGCCGCGCCGAGGTTGGGATCGAGCCCCGGCGGCGTGAACGCACCCACGGTGTTGGCCGAGTTCTGCGTCGTCGGATCGGTCGAGCGGATGACGAGGTTGCCCTCGGCCTTCACGTCCGGTGACGAGCCCGTGGGCTTGGCTTTGTCGTTGTAGGTGCCGCTGACGACGCCGCCGCCGACGCCGGCGTGGGAGTTGGCCGGAGGCTCGATGACGCCGACCTTGGTGACGATCGGCTGCCCGACGATCATCGTCTTCGTCGTTTGCCCCCCGCCGAGCTGGGTGCTCGGCACGAAGTGAACGTACGGCGCCGGTACGGTCTTGGTGGGATCGAAGCAGACGTCGGTCGGGCCCTGGGTGATCGCCAGGTGATCCGTGCCCTTGGTGACGACGGCGAGGTCGTGATTCGAGACGGTGTCGGCCATTCGAGTGCTCCTTACCGGAAGACACGCCAGCGGCCGTCCCGCTGCGTGAGGAAGAGGTCGGCAGCGAAGGTCTCGCTCGGATCGTTGGCGGCGATGGCCTCGATGGCGCGACCGCCGTCAGCGCGGGTGACGTAGGCGACGCGCCCACCAGCCCGGCTTTCGAAGACCAGCTCTTTGAGGTCAATCTGATCGATCGGGCGCACGTCCCACTCTTGCCCGAAGTAGCCCGCGAGCTTCTCGCGCTGCGTGCCGGCGGCGAAGTCGCCGGTGTCGGGGTAGGCCCGCTGGCGCTCTTCGAGCTTGAGGCGGTTGGCGTCGAAGAAGGCGTCGACGTCGCTGTGGACGAAGGAGCGATAGACCTCGCGCACCGCCTCGTGCTGGCCCGGGAGCCCTTCGAGGCCGAAGCGCGCCGGGGGAGAGTCCCAGTACACGGGGAGCGCGAGGCGGTCGTCCACCACGAAGCGCGAGGTGTGGATGAACGGGAAGATCCGATCAGCCACCGGGAGCGCGGCCCAGGCGTCGGGCCAGGCGAGCTTGTGGACCGTGGCCGCGGTCGCGTCGTCGAGCTTGAGCTCGAACTCCACCGGGCCTTCGATCGTCGGCGCGGTCGCCGGGCGGGGCGCCGGATAGACCTCGACCGTCAACACGTTCTCGCCCGGCAAGAGCAGGTGATTGGCCGGGCCGGAGACGGTGAGGTTCTTCTGACCCAGGCCCCGGTAAAAGGGCAGATCATTGAGCATCGCGCGCGTGGCGACGCCCGTGCCGTGGTGCATCGTGAAGAAGTAGGGGGTCGTCGTCATGGTCAAATCTGCGACGAGGTGCCGGCTCCGAGGACGTTGTCTGACGACGTGTCGATGGTGAGCTTGTTGGTGGCGGTGATGGCGATCTTGCCGTCCTTCATCGAGATCTCGCTGGAGCCGACGCGGAGGGTGAGGCTGTCGCCGGCGAAAATGCCCGTCTTCGAAAGAGTATCGAGCTGGTCGAGGGCGGCGAGCACGATCTCCTTGTCAGCGTTGGCGCTGTAGGAGGCGCCGATGGTCATCGTGCGGGTGTCGTCGCAGCGCGCGGCGATGGCCTGCGTGGCGTTGACCGTGGAGTCGCCTTTGACCTGCTCGTCGCGCTTCTTCACTGTCGTTTCCATCTTGTTGGCCTTGGCGATCTCGATGATCGCGCCGCCGACGCTGAGGGCCGAGGCGAGCTCGGCCTGGACGAGGTTGTTCTTCTCGGAGGACTCGAGCACCGAGCCGCCGATGGTCTCCTTGAAGGTCTCGACCGAGCCGGCGCGATCGTGGGTGCCGAGCTTGCGCAGGTGCGTCCCGCCGATGCTCATCGCGCGGTCTTCCTGCACCGAGCCGCTGTCGGAGCCGACGACGTGGACGTCGCGATTGCCGCCGACCGACCAGCGCTGGTTGCCCTCGACCGTGCCGAGGAGATCGCCGCCGACCTTGACGGTGTTGTTGGCGCCGATGCCGATGCGCTCGTCGCGCTTGATCACCCGCGTCTCGTTGTTGATGACGTGCTCGGTCTTGTCGTTGGCGACGTTGACGAGCTGATCCTTCTCGGCATGCATGAAGATGCGCTCTTTGCCGGCGAGGTCCTCGAACTGGATCTCGTTGGTGCCGGTGATCTCTTCTTCCTCGTTGCGCGGCGCGCGCGGCGAGGTGAGCGATTTGAGCGACGAGCGCGTCTTCATGTCGGGAAGGCGCTGGGGGAAGTTGTCGTCGGCGTTGTAGACGCGCCCCATGACCACCGGGCGATCGGGATCGCCTTCGAGGAAGTGAAGGAGCACCTCCCAGTGCAAGCGGGGGATGCCGACGGAGTGCCCGGTGTTGTCCTGGAGCACGGGGATCCAGTCGGAGCAGTCGTCGTCGTAGGGCTGGCGTCGATCCCAGTGGGTGTGGACCTTCACGCGGCCGACGGAGTCGGTGTAGATGTCTTCGCCCGCGGGGCCAGTGACGATCCCGGTCATCGGGTTGAGCAGGCGCGGCGCCGGCGTGACGACGGCGGGGCGGAAGATGACGTTCGACTTCAAGGCTTCGAGCCCGCAGGAGAAGCCGCCGGTGTCGCGGCCGAAGGCGTGCTCGACCGCGGTGACGACGTAGCCGCCGTCTTGCACGGCGCCGGGCGCGCCGTCGAGGCTGAAGACCAGGCCCGGCATGAGCCTGGCGGAGAAGCTGCGCGCGACGAGGGCGGCGTGCGCGCAAGCGACGGCCTCGGCGCGGAGCCCGACCTTGTGCTGACCCGCGGTGGGCTCGAGGTACTCGCCGGGGTAGTCGTAGAACTCGGGCCCCGCGGGGCACGGCGTCGTCGAACGAACCTCCATGTCGAGGCTCGGGTGCGCGGGGTTGAAGTCGCGCAACGTCATCTTGCTCGGGCCCATCTGCGAGCGAGCACCGATGGCGAAGACCGCGTCTTCCTGGCGATCGAGCCCGCTGCCGGCGCGGAAGGGCAGGCTCGGACCGTCGGCGTCGTAGGCCGACGTCGAGTCCCCGAGGACCATCACGTCGCCCTCGGCGAAGAAGTAAAAGATGCCCTCGTCTTCGAGCATCCGATGCACGAAATCGAGGTCTTTCTCCCGCAATTGCACGCAGTACTGGCGCCGCTCGTACGAGCTCTGGAGGCGGAGCTCGGTCTTGATCCCGAGGCCGGAGAGGACCTCGACCACGATCTCCGGCGCCGTCTTCTTGCGGAAGATGCGGATGTCTTGCCGGTAGCGCGCGGTGACCAGGCGCGGCTCGAGGACGATGTGGACCTCGGGCGCGCGGTTCTTCGCGACGCCGACGGAGATCGCCGAGACGAGGCCGTCGATGCGGCGGATCTCGTCAGTGCCGCGCATCAGGCGGAGCGAGGCTTCGCCGCGCACGAGGGCGTCGGGATCGAGCTCGGCGCCCTTGGCCTCGGCGAAGCGGATCTCGAAGCGAAAGGGCTTCGAGATGGTCTCGCTGCCGGTGACCTCGCGCGCGCGGAACGAGTGGCCGCCGAGGTCGATCCAGTAAAGAAGGGGGTCTCTCTTGTCCATGGTGAGCCTCGCTTCTCAGTTGTGGTCAATCGACGCCGTCTGGGCGTGGATCGTCGCGCCGGAGAGATCGATCTCTTTGGCGGTGATGGTGATGGAGTCGGGCTTCATCGTCAGCACGCTGCCGCCGCAGGTGATCCGGATCTCTTGCTGGGCTTCGATCCAGATCTCCGGCGCGCGTCCGGCGAGCTCGCCGGCGACCTCCCAGAACGAGGTGGTGTCGGCGTTGTCGATGAACTTGCCGGCCGTCTTCAGATCCATCGAGGCGCCGACCTTCTCGGTGTAGGCGCTCTGGACTTCGAGGGTGCGGTTCTGCTTCACCACCTCGATCTTCGAGCCGCCGATGGTCTGCGTGGCCTCGGTGCCGACGTCCTCGGACATCGAGGCGTCGGAGACCTTGAGCGCGGTGCCGCCGACGACGATCGTCGAGGTCTGCATCATGTTCGAGGCGTTGCCCGGGGTGACCTCGATCATCGCCGCGCCCACGTCGAGGGAGCGGGTCTTTTCGACCGCGGTGGCGTGGCTCTCGGCGACCTGCAAGGTGCGGCCGCCGCCGATGGAGACCGTCTCGTTGGCGCCGATGCTCTTGGCGCGCCCGGTCATGATCTTCACTGTCTCGTTGCCGCCGATGCCCACCGTCTGGTGGCGGGCGATCGTCTCGTTGAACGTCGAGGCGACGGTGAGGTCGTGGTTGACGCCGACGAGGCGGGCCGAGTCGTTGTGGATGAACTCGTTCTTGAGGTTCTGCACGAGGACGTTCATGTCGCGCGAGGCGTTGAGGAACATCTCCTCGGAGCCCTTCTTGTCCTCGTAACGGATCTCGTTGAACGAGCCGCCGCCGGGCGAGGTCGCGGTCTTGAAGACGACGCGCGTCTTGTTCTCGGGGAGCGAGTACGCGGGCGGGTGCTCGGCGTCGTGGATGCGCGAGAGCAGGCTGGGCGCGTCGATCGATCCCTCTTCGTTGAAGGTCGCCACGTTCCACCCGACGCGGGGCAGGAGCATCGATCCCGGGGTCGAGCGCTGGGCGACGCGCACCCATTTGCCGGCGGTGTGATCGCGTTTGCCGAGGCGATCCCAGTAGTGCTGGACGCGGACGCGGCCCGAGGGATCGGGGTGGATCTCTTCGCCGGGGTGGCCGACGACCTGGCCCATCTGGAGGCCCGACTGCTTGGCGCGCGGCGTGGTGTGCGGGGGCCGGAACGGAGTCCGCAGCGGGATCGCGGTGAAGCGGCATTCGTAGGCGCGCTTCGATCGCGCCGAGTTGCGACCGCGCTGCTCGATCTCGTAGGTGGTGCCGGTGAGGAAGTAGGTGCCGTCGAGGCGCGTGAGCGGGTGGCCGCCGAGCTCGAACATCATCCCGGGGACGAGGCGCGCGCTGGTGGCCAGGCCCGCGACGCCCTCGCGGGCCGCCGCCGCCGCTTGCCGCTTGGTGCGCGTCCGCGCCGCGACGACCGCCGCGGCCTCGGGGCCGCCGCCGGGCGCGTCGTAGTGCTCGAGCACGCCGTCGCCCTCGGTCGCCGACACCTTGAGGCGCGGCCGCATCGGATCGAACGAGCCCGTGGAGAAGAGCGTCGCCGTCGACATGACGACGCTGCCGATCTCCTCGACCAGCTCGGTCGACGATCGCATCCCGGTCTCGTACGCGAAGGGAACGTAGGCGCCGCCCACGATCGGCGCGGCCGATGACGAGTTGTCAGCGATCACCAGCGTGGTCTCGCCGCCGTCGTGATCGAACCAGTAGTAGACGCCCTCGTCCTCGAGCAGGCGGCAGAGGAAGGTCCAGTCGTCTTCCCGGTACTGCGCGATGTAGGGGCGCTTGTGGTACGAGCCGACGATCTCGTAGCGCACCGGCATCGTCGATTCGGCGAGCACGTCCTTCGCGATCTCGATGACGTCGAGATCCTGGAGCACGTAGCAGTCGCGCCCCAGCGTCAGCGGGAAGATCTTCGGGCGCACGATCATCGTGAGCTCGGCGCGCTCGTCGTCGAAGACGCGGACGTGAGCCTCGGCGACGAGGCCGGCGATCCGCCGCTCGGTGCCGTAAGCGTCGCGGAGGACGATCTCCGCCGACCGGGAGATCAACGCCTCGGGGAGCGGCCCGTCGGCGCGCGCCGAGCAGGTGATTTCAAAGCGAAACAGGCGCGAGACGCCCTCTTCGCCGGAGAGCGTGACGACCTCGTGCGAGACACCATCGACGGTGAGGTCGACGTGCTCGGCCTCCCTCACTGGACTCTGGGCGTTTGCCATGAGCGCGCCTCCTTCACTTCGTCAGGTGATCGGGGTTGCCCGACACCCGGATGGTGTTGTCGCTGGTGAGCTTGACCGGCCCCTGGATCGTGAGCTTGTCGGGCCCAAGCTCGAAGAGGAGGCCGCCGGCGGAGAGCGTGAGCTTCTCCCTGGCCTCGAGGTGGATGACCTCGCTGTGCATCTCGAGCTTGATCGCCGAGGTGAGCCCAGCGTCGGCGCCGACGTTGATCTTCGTCGTCTTCGCCGAGTTGCTCATGTCGCCCTTGGCCTGGCGCAACACCGAGCCGGTGACGTCGACGTTGAGGAAGCCGGAGACGGTCTGGAAGATCCCGCCGGTGGTCGAGACGGTGAGCTTCGCGCCGCCGATGGTCTCGGCGAAGGTGCTCCCGGCCTGGTTCTGCACCGCGCCCTTGGCGAGGGCGATGTACGAGCCGCCGACGGTGCGCGTGAAGAGCGTCTCGCAGGTGCGCGACACCGACTGCTCGGCGAGGGTGATCCGCGAGCCGCCGACCTTCTCGCTGTCGTTGCCGGTGACGGTGAAGAACTGGGACTTGTCGATCTTGATCGACTCGCCGCCGCCGACGCTGATGCTGCGGTCGAGGAGCACGTTGCGCTGGGCCGAGCCCTGCACCGTGGTCGTGTCGTTGACGCCGACGTTGCGCACCTGATCGCGCTCGACGGTGTGCTGGAGGCGCGCGTCGATGGTGTGGGTCTCGTTGATGCCGACGATCTCGGACTTGTCGTGCTTGACCATCCCCACGAGATCGCGCTCGGCGCGGACGTCGAAGCGCATCGCCCCGGCGACGTCGTCGAGGCGGAGCTCGTTGTAGCCGGCGCCTCCGGGGTAGGTCAGCGTCTTGACCGTCATCATCGTCTTCTTCGCGGGCTGGCCGTACGTGGGCACCATCTCGCCGTTGATGTTGCGGGCGATGCCCACCGGCCGATCGGGATCGCCGTCGATGTAGGCGACGTGCATCTCCCAGCCGATGCGGGCGAGCGTCATCGACGTCGCCGTCTCCTGGAGCATGCGGACCCAGCGCGAGTCTTCGTCGGTGCCCTTGGCCTCGCGATCCCAGTGGAATTGCGCCTTGAAGCGGCCGTACTGGTCGGTGTGGATCTCTTCGCCGGTCGGGCCGCGCACCATCGCGGTGTGGCAGCCTTCGACGGTGGGCTGCGTCGTCACGACGGCGGGGCGGAAGGGGACGTCGCGCGGGATCGAGTGGAACTCGTTCTGGTAGAGCTCGCCCGTGTCGCTGTCGAGGTACGCGAGGTTGCGCGCGTTGTGGGTCACGCGCACGAGCAGGTGATCGCCCGCGAAGACGGCGCCGGCGTCCGATCCAAACTCGAAGATGCGGCCCGGCGCGAAGCCGATGACGTTGCTCTTGCCCTCGAACCAGCTCGCGGGGACGCGCAGCGCTTCGAGCCGGAGCTGCGCGAGGAGCGCGCCCTGCGCGGGCTCGCGGAAGCCGGTCGGGTAGTCGTAGACCTCGAGGTCGCCGTCGCGGTCGGCCTTCTTGGTGTTGAGCAGGCTCGTCTTCGACTTCTTCCAGTCGAAGTCGTTGACAGTGGCCGCGCCCGACGCGATCTGCGCGCCGCGGGCGATGTCGTGAACGCCGAGCTCACCGCGCGAGAGCGAGCCGGCGCTGTCGATCAGCTCGAAGGAGGATTTGCCTTCGACGCTCGGCGCGGCCGAGGATCGGTCTTCGAGCACGAGGACGCCGTCGGAGTCGAAGGTGTAATAGATGCCTTCGAACTCCAGGAGGCGAAGGACGAAGTCGAGCGACGTCTCCCGGTACTGGACGATGTAGTTGCGCACGTCGAGATCGCGCGTGAGCTTCCACGCGAAGGTGACGTTGCTCTCCCCGAGCACGGTGGAGATGATCTGCTGGTTGGAGACGTTGCGGAACTTGCGCGTCGAGAGCGTGTGGCGGAGGAGCCAGAGCGTCGGGTGCAGGTTGACGCGGAAGCGGAGCGAGCCGCCCTTGGCGCCGAGGAAGGCCACCGAGCCGACCTTGAGCGTCCAGCGCCGCACCTCGAACCCGTCGAGCAAGAAGACCAGCGTAGCGTCGCGGTGGAGCAGCTCGGCGAGCTCGAGATCGTCGCGGCTCGCGATCTCGATCACGGCCTCCGTCAGCTCGGAGATCCCTTCGGTGATCCGGCACGTGGCGACCGAGAAGGCGCCGACGTTGCCCAGGTCCAGCGAGATGTCGATGGTGCTCACGCGGAAGCCTCCTGGCCGGCAGCTCTGGGCGCCGACCCTTCATGAAAGACGCTCTCGGGCAGGTTCGGTGAGGCGCTCACCTCGATCCGCTCGACGAGCTCGGCCTTCCTCGGCAGCTCGATCACCGCGCGCCAGGTGAGCTCGATGATTCGCTCGTCGGCGTCGATGAAGAAGGTGTCGAGGTGCGTGGTGAGCTCGCGGCGCTCGCCGCGGATCACGCTGGCAAAGGCGGGCTCGTAGAGCGGGAGCCGGAAGCGCCAGGGGGCGCCGTCGGGCGTCACGCCGATAGCCTCGACCGGCTCGTCGCCGCGGAGCGGAGTCGAGCTCCAGAGGCCGGGCGGCGCGCAGCAGTTGTGCTTGGGATCGAAGTCTTTGGGCGACACCGGCGCGCGCTCCTTGCGCCAGCGATCGTCGAAGGTGCCGCCGAGGCGCACGCGCGGCTCCCAGTCCGCGGAGAGCGGCCCGAAGCCGGTCGGCGTGAGGCTGCGCGTGGCGGCGGGCGCGTTCGGATCCTCGATCGACGGGGCGAGCGTGCCCACGAGCTTCGATCGATCGAGCGCGAAGCCGGTGCCCAGCGGGTTGCGCGGCTCGGTCGCGTAGCGGCGCGGATCGGTGAGATCGACGCCGCCGTAGGTGTACTCGTAGAGCAGCCGCGTCGGCTCTTCGAAGCGGCCGGGCGGGCCGGGGACGACGCCGAGGACGCCCTGGTAGTAGACGCGCGGGCCGTAGACGCGCACCGCTTTGTCGAGGAGCCCGACGCGGAGGGTGACGTCGACCTCGGTCGTCACGCGCTCGGGGCGCGGGTAGGCGGTGCCGACCATGAAGATGTCGGTCCCGGGCTTCTCGGCGAGGTAGTCGCTGGGGACGCGGAGGCTGCCGCGCGGGCCGCCCGCGGTCGGGGTGATCCGCACCGGGGCGATGGCGAGCGCGACCGCGCCCCGCGGGCTGACCCGGTACGCCATCTTGGCGACAGCGACGACGACGTCGGCGCCGCGGTGATCCACCATCGGGAGGCACCGGACCGACATCGCTGTTCGACTCTCACACACCCGGTCGAAATCCATGGCCGCCTTTCCGCTCGCTCGGCGTGCGGTCCTCGACGCTACCGGGTAGCGAGCGCGCTCGTCAATGGGCAGCTTGCGGGGCTATTTTTTCGATATTCAACAGCGAAGTCCATCACTTACGCTTCGTCGACTTGACTTGACAGCGTGTCAAGCTCAATTACTCTCGCTCGGAGCGGGGGCCACCTCGTCCTGCCGCGTCAACCGCCCCCGGAGTCGCCTCGATGCAATGCCTGTCGTGCAACCAGGGGACGATGCGACCGTCGACGGTCGAGATCCGCCGTGAGGTCGAAGGCCGCGCCTTCGTCGCCTCGGTCGACGGGCGCAAGTGCACGGCCTGCGGCGCGGCGTCGTTCAAGGGGACCGATCTCGCGCGCTTCGACGGCGCCGTCGCCGCCGCGCTCGCGGGCTCGGGCGAGACCTCGGGCGAGGCCTTCCGGTGGATGCGCAAGGCGCTGGACCTCCGGGCGATCGACATAGCCGCTCTCCTCGGCGTCACCCCGGAGACGATCTCGCGCTGGGAGACGGGCCGGGTGACGATCGATCGCGGCGCGATGGCGCTGCTGGCGTTGATGGTGCTCGATCACGCGCGCGAGAGCGCGGCGACGATGGATGCTCTCCGCGCCCGCGCCGCGGCGAAGCCGCTGGGCAAGACGGTGAAGATCAAGATGGCGCCGTAGCGGGGGGCGCGGGGACGGCGGGGCGAGTGGGGCGCAACGGGCCTCGGGTCTGCTCCTATTGTCCTACCCCGCTAAGCTCAGGGCACCGCCCATGGCAGGCGTTCTCCTTCAAGTCGTCGAGCGCATGCTGGATGGCTCGCGCCCGAGGGCTCTTCACGTGGTCCCTCTCTGTAACCGTCGCCGAGCACCTCGTGCCCGAGAGCTTCGACTCGATGTTGATGCCCCAGAGCCCGTTACCACCAAACTTTCCGCCACAGAAGTTCGCTTTGAGCAGAGCGATACGGAACGCCTCGAGTCCTTCGGGAGTGACCTTGCTCTGGTACTTGCCCCCGCCGCTCTCGTCGAAGAAGGCATACCCCTTCGCTGTGATGGTGATCGTGACGTCCGAGTAGGAGTTGAGCGACCACTCACGCAACGAGAGGACGATCGGCCCCGGATCCTCGGGCAGGCCGGCATCCACAGTAGCTGAGCTGACTGATGGAGCCGAATCGACAGGAGGTGCTGGAGCGACCGGAGCAACAGCGCCGCTCGACGCGGTCTCGGGTGGCGCGACGACCACCGGCCGGGCTTCCATCACGAGCGGCTTCGGAGGGACGATGGGCCGCGGCTCGCAAGCGAGGAGCGCTAGCATCGATACAGCAGCCGCGAGCGCTCGGTGGTTCATCCGTAGGAGAGCCCCTGGGTTTTGAAGTCATGTTTCTGCGTCCCGGTCGAGGTGGTGAGGTCCACATGAAACCAGAAGTACGCGTGGCTTACCTCCGCTCCGCTCGACGCGATTGTGTCCTTATCGCGTGAGTCGAGGCCAATCGTGCAAGAAGCGCCGGGGCTCCCCGACGCCGTGACGACCAGATCGGCAATTCCGCTCGTGGCGACCGTCACCGCTCCAGCGAGCACCGTGGGCGCCTTGAACAGCGACGCCAGCGGGATCTGCTTCGGGTAGGTCGGCCGGATGTGGATCATCCGCAACACTACCTTGCTGATTGTCTGTCCGGCCGGCGCCGTGATGGTGATCCGATAAGCGGCGCCGGCCAGGAGCAAGGCCCGCCCGAAATCAAGCACGTCGGGCGTCACCTCGAGCCAGCCCTTCGCATTGAAGTTGTGCTCGAGCTTGAAACCAAAGGGCGGAGGGATGTCGACGATCGGCTCGCCCTTGGGGCTCGTCGTCAGGAAGCCGAGGTAGCTCGGGTCCTGGGCATCGAGGCTCTTACCCGAGAGTGGCTTCAGGGACGCCCAGCCCGGGAGCGTGTCCCCGAGCGCGTCCTTGTGCACGATCGCCGCCCACTTGACGATCGGATTGGCTTGCTTCCACGCGTCCAGAAAGGGCACGTTCTTGCGGAGCAAGCTGAAGAATTTCATCGAGATGCCTTGAGACGCCCCGGCGTCGGGAGAGGCCTCCTCGTAGGCGAGGATGCCGCGCACCTGCGGGCTGCTCCGAGCGAAGAGCGCGGCCCAGAGCGGCCAGGTCGCGCTGTTGACCGTGGAGCACTGCGCCAGAATGATCCACTTCGGCCCGCGAAAGCTCATGCCCTTCTTTGCGGCGCGCCCGACGACGAAGTAGGGCCGCTTCGTCCAGAACTCCGGTACAGCCTCCTTCGGGGTCGCGCCAGGCGCTCTGAGCGCCCCGTTGCCTTTCATGTAGCCGCCCAGCCATCCATGAGAGCTCACGAAGAGGAGGTCGGCGGCAAAGACGCGCGCCCCCGGGGCAGGCGTCCCATCGACGAAGCGCCTGGAGAGCTTGTCTCCCTCCGGCGCGATCTCCACGGCGGGCTGGAGCATGAACCGGAACATGAAGTCCGCGCTCTTCTCCGCGGCCGTCACGCGCCCTTTGGTAGTGGTCGCTCCGCCGAGGTCCGTCCAGACTTTGGTCCCGTCCGGCGCCTCGGCCGGCAGCTCTCCTTTGTAGTGCATCCAGAAGTCGTCGATGCCAATCCCATTGCGGCCGTTCGGGGATACGACCGCGATGGAGTTGACGATGCAGATTGGCAGATAAGGGTGCGCTGGATCGAGGAGGCGGAGCCCTTTCTTGGGCTCTTTCTCGAGGAACTGCCCCGCCAGGTTCTTCCACCCGGTGTTCGCCTCGAGGAGCTGGCCGAAGGTGACGCTGTCGAGCGCCTCGGTGCCGTCGATGGCGACATAGTAAAAGTTGCTGGGCGCGGCCTTCAGCTTCTTTTCGAAGTCTTCTTTTTCAGTCATCGTGGTCTCGCGCGGGCGCTCACGCGCTGCCGTCCCCCTGGAGACGGCCGCTCAGCGGGTTGTCGATCAGATCGTCGACAGCCTTTTTCGTGGCGTCGTCGAGGGCGCCGCTCAGCTCGAGGCCGGCGCAGGCGGCCTGGAAGCGGAGGAGGATCGCGCTGTCCGCGTCCCCGAGCTGGCCGAAGCCGAAGTTACGGAGATGGGCCATGTAGAAGGCAGGAGAGTCCGCCGTCGGCGCCCCGACCTCGACCGGGATCACGAAGCGCTCGCCGCGGGCGCGGCCACGATAGGTGACCTCTACCCTGGAGACGCTGCTCGGGACAGCATACCGAAGGATGCCTTCGTCGTCCGTCTGGCGGCGCACGACGGTGCCGTCGGGGAGCTGGAGGCGATAGTCGACGCGGCCCATGGGATCATAGCGATCGTCATGGAGCTGGAGGCGAAAGACGACGAGCGGCGGGCCGGCCTGGCAAGGGCAGCCGCCGGCGAACTTCTTGTAGACCGAGCAGCGATAAGGCGCCTCGCCGGAGGGACCGAGGGCGGTGAGCGGCGGCGAGATCACGGCCTGGCAGGGGGCGATATCGCCGATCCTGCACGGGAGCGGCTTGGGCTCGGCGGCGGTGTCGAAGAGGAACACGACCGCTCGACGGCTCTCGGCGTCGCTGTCGTCGATGGTGAAGGGATTGTAGCGCCCGCACCCCATGAAGGAGGAGCCGTTGACCTGGGCGAAGCGATCCGCGGCGACAGGCTTTCGTGAGACCTTGCGCGCGTAGGCGAGGAAGAGCTCGCGGCGGGTGGCGTCGTCGGCGATGCCCGTTTGGGGGAGCGACTTCTGCTCGGGCAATCGCGACCGGAAGGTGCCGCCCTGGAAGCGACGGAGGGCCTCCGAGGTGCGAAGCCCGGTGAGGCCGTCCTCGTCGAGGCGATTGCCGCCGCCGTCGGGGCAACCGAGGGTGTTGAGCTGGTGCTGGATCTCGCGCGTGCCCCACTTCTCGGGCACCTGCGCGGAGCGGGCGCCTTGAAAGAGCTCTTCCCAGCGATCGGCGTCCTGGGTGTAGACGGCGAACACGGCCTCGGCGCGGCGCTCGCTGAGCTGCTTTTCAGCGGCTTCGTCGCGCGTTCGATCGGTGTGAGCGAAGATCATCGCCCGGCGGCTCGGGTGCGCGGTGAGATCGGCGGCGATGCGGGCCATGCCGGCGAGCGCGTCCGCGGTGAGGAACGAGCTGCCGAAGTCGAAGCCTTTTCCAGCGATCTCGAAGCAGTGGAAGTAGGGAGTGATCACCAGCGTAACGACGGTGGCAGCGATGAGATCGACGGAGTCGAGAGTATCGTCGAGCTCTCTCGTGACCACATGGGGGCCAGTCGGGATCCTCGGCTGGCGCGGCGCCCCCCAGCGAGGCTCGAGGATCTTGCGGAGCGCAGGGACACTGACGACGATGGCCTCGCCGTCCGTGGCTGTGACGCTGTCGATGCGGGCGATGCCCGCGCTGTCCGTCGTGAGGTTGCGCGGGTCGCCGTCGAGCTTGAAGACCAGATCGAGGCCGGCGATGGCCGCGCCGACCTCGTCCACGACCTTGAGTGCGTAAAACGTGGTCTTCGTTCCGGGCTTGGGCCGGGACGACGGCGGTTGGCTGGGGGGCCGGAGCACCGCGTGCGAGTCGAGCGCGGGCTCGTAGGCGACGAGCTCGCCCGAGTCCAGGGCGCGGGTGAGGCGGGCGCGCGTGAAGCCGAGGAGGCCCTCGTAATCCTCGCTGTCGAACTCCTGGAGCGAGATGCTGGAGATGGCCTCGAGCACGTCGAGGAGCTTCCGGCGCGTCGTGGTGGCGAGGAGCCAGCCTTCGAGGTGGCCAATGACGATCGAGGGCGGGACGGGCTCGAGAGAGACGATGTCTTCCAGGGCAACCGGCGCGCGGAAGAGGGACATTGGCCGCCCGAACCAGGCGGGCAGGTCCCATCGCTCGCGGAAGCCGCCCCCGTCGTTCATCCGTCGGTGCTCATCTCTTGGGTTGCTGAAGCTTCCAGGCTTTGTAGCGCGTGACCGCCTGGCTCCAGGAGGCATACAGGTCAGCGGCCTGCGCCATCCGCTCTCGCCAGGCGGCGTCGAGCGCAGTCCGCTGCTCCTGGGTGAGCCGATAGCGCTGGAGCGTCTCTGCGGCACGCGCCGGATCGAGCTCGAGCTCCACGCAGAGCGAGGCATACTGCTCGACCGAGAACGACGGCAGATCCAGAGGCGGCTTCCCCGCGAGGGGCGGAGGAGGCGCAGGAGGAGGCGGCGCAGGAGGAGGCCCCTTGGCCCCGGCGAACGGAAGCGCGGGACCGGCGGGAAGCGGGTTTACGCCCTGCGTGCCAGAGAGGTTGGTGAAGCCTCGCATTCCCGCCGGGACGAGCGAGCGCGGCTCCGCCTTGGCCTGCGCCGGGGGCTCCCCGGGAACCGAAGCGCGGAAGGGGAGCGCAGGAGCGGGAGCCTCGTCCGCGACCGCCTCCGTGCCCTTGAGGCTCTTGAAATGCCGCATGCCCACCGGGACGATCGATTCGCGATCGGAGGAGAGCACGGGCGCTGGTGGTGCGAAGATGAACGCCGGTGGCGCGAACACCGGGGCTGGTGGTGCAAACACCTCTGCTGGTGGCGTAAACACCGGGGCTGGTGGCGTAAACACTGGGGCCGGCGGCGCAAACACCGACGCTGGCAGCGTGAATACCGGCGCTGGCGGGGCGACCGCGGGGAGCGCCGGGGGCTCGGCCATCGCCACGAGGGGCTTCGCGGCGGCGAGCGGCGGGCGCAGCGGCGTGAGCGACGTTATCTCCGGCTTCTCTTTCTTGAGGCGGCGTTTCACCGGGACAAAAGCGGCGTTGAAGGCGTCGCTGAGCGCGCGTTTCTCTTCGAGGAGCTCCTGGATCATCGCGTCGGAGAGGCCCTCGTCCGCTTCCTTCCACTCGCCCTCGTTCACCTCGAGGCGCAAGAACACGTCGGCGCGCTGCGCGCCGGGGTAATGGGAGAGATAGGCGAGCACCGTCGCGTACTCTCCCATCGTGAGGGGCGGGTGGCTCTCCGTCATCGGCCCCTCAGCAGTTGAGGTTCACGCTACCGCCGGTAATGTTCACCGTGCCGCTGCCGTCGACGTTCACGGTGGGCCCGGTGACGTTCACGACAGGCGCGCTGACAGTGACCTTGGTCCCGCTGCTCACCTCCACATCGCCGCCGCCGTGGACTGTCACCTTCCCCTTGCTGATGACGATGACCACGCCGCCCTGGGTGATCGAGGTGCCCTCGGCGCTCGAGGTGATACTCGGAGCGGTGAGGTCCATGTGGCCTCCGGCGCCGATGCTCATCGCCGCTCCCGAGCACATACCCAGCGTGGAGCCGGCGACGATGGCGACGGTGGTGTCGCTCGTCTCGGTGAGGCCGCTGCCCGCGTGGAGCGACATCGTCGAGCCGGCCGTCTCGCTGACCGACGTCGCCGCGCTGATCGAGACTGTCGATCCCGAGCTCATCGAGATCGAGCCCGCGCTCGTGCTCTGACTCCCGATCACCGAGACAGACTGGTTGTGGCCGACCTTGGCGGTGGAGTCGTGGAGTGTCTCGTGCTTGAAATCCCTCTGGGCGCGGAGCTCGAGCATCTCTGCGCCGGATTTGTCCTGCATGCGGACGAGGTTGTACCGGTCCTCGCTCGAGCCGGGATCGGCGGGGGAGGATTTTGACTTCCACATCGACACCGTGTGCTCGCTGGCGTCGGCGAGGTTGAGCGGCGTCGTGTATACCGTGTTGTGAACGCGACCGACGATGATCGGCTGGTCGGGATCACCCTCGAGATAGGCGATGATCACCTCGTCGCCGACGCGCGGGAGCATCACGAAGCCGTAGCCCTGGCCGGCCCAGCCGTGGGAGACGCGGATGAAGCGCGTTGGCTTGCCCTCGAACGAGGTGTCGCGCCGGTCCCAGGTGAAGTGGACCTTGACGCGGCCGAACTTGTCGACGTCGATCTCGTCCTGGCTGATCTGCTTGCCGACGACGAACGCCGTTTGCGTGCCGTAGATCCGGGCCTTGGGCCGCCTCTTGGGCCGGAAGAACGTGCTCGCCGGGATGCACTCGAGCACATGGCTCATCCGCGCAGAGCCCCCTTGATCGACGTGCCCGCTGCTCCGGCTCCGGATCACCAGCGCGTCGCCGTTGACCTCGTCGCTGGGGTGGCCGGAGATACCCATGCGCGTCCCCGGCGCGAGGGCGAAGCTCGCCTCGCAGGCGAAGGTGCGGCGGAGGGCGCGGTCGCTCTGGAGGATCTCGGTCGCGCGCTGCTTGCCCACCTCGTCGTTCTCGAAGAGGCCGATCTCGTAGCCATAGGCCTCGAGCTTCCCCTCGCCGGCGAAGAGCGTATCGCCGGTGTCGGCCTCGGATTTGAGGACGAAGGAGGGTTTCTCCCAGTCGTAGTCGCGGAGGGCGACCGTGGACGTCTCGATATCCGAGGTCATCACCAGGGCGCGGACGTGGGGCCGGGTGAAGTTCTGGCCGGTGGGGGGGACGAAAGGGATCGTCTGCTCGAGCTCGAGCGACATCGCCGTGGTGTCGTCGAGGAGCGTCCAGAACGAGGTCGGCGACCGACTCTGCGGGGGCTCCGAGGTGAGGCGCTGATCGTGATCGAAGAGGGTGGTAATGCCCTCTTCGGCGAGGAGGCGGAAGATGAAGTCGTGATCGGTCTCGCCGTACTGGACCGTGTACTCGCGGGGCGGGTGGTCGCCGCAGAGGTTCCTGGGAGCGTCGATGCGCCCGTCGTAGCCCTCGAGCACCTTGCCGACGATGTCGATGACGCTGAGGTCCTGGAAGATGCGGTGATCCTTGCGCCGCGTGGTGAGCCAGAGCGGTGGAACGACGATGATCTCGTAGCGCGAGGTGCCGGTGGGCTCGCTGCTGAGCTGGCGCGCGCGGCGGACGATCCCCTCGATCTCTCCGTGGATTGGCTCGTCGCGGAGGCCCACGCGGGCGAACTGGCCAACGATGCCCTTCATGTCGAGCGTCGGATCGGGGAGGAGCAGCTCGAGGGTGAGCTCGAAGAGCTCGCTCATGGCCTCGCGGAGCTCGAAGCGCGTGACCGCCTCGTTGGAAATGAGGTTGCCGCCGGGCCGGGCAATATCGATGACGACGTTGAGCATGTACAACCCCTGCGAGTTAGCGGCGATGTTACCTCAGAAGCGCGCGACGGCGAGCGTTTTATTTTGCGATAAAAGCTCGATGGCGATCAATTTTTCGGATCGTGGCGCGAGGTAAGCTCGGTAGACGAAACCAGGGATCAAGGTGACGTAGAGCTCGGCACGTTCGGTGATGTCGAAGGTATGGGCACCGATCTGGAGCTTTCGGGTTACGGAGTTGCGCCCTGTGACAAGGCGTTTTTGGAGGGGCCCGTCGAACGTCGCGATCCGGCCCTCCTTCGCGTCGAGCAGCGTCGCCGCGCGGCGGCGCCGGTCATGCACCAGCGCGGCGATCCCGCAGACTATCAAGAACACCGTCCCCACGGCCGCACCCACGATCGACAGGGTACTATATTTGCGCCCCCATAAGAACCCGAAGAACCTCCCGGCTGGGACGAGACCGACTATCGCAGCCAGGATAAAAAGGCAGCACCCGTACCCTAACGGGGCGTCGTCCGCCGACCTCAACGCGCTCTGCTGCGACTCTGTCATACGGCCCCGACGGTTCTCCGCCAGCACCTCCGCAGCAAGCCCCTGGGCCGCGCAGAGCGACCCGAAGAAGGTCTGCGCGTGCTCGAACGGCGGCAGCGGCGACGCGCCGACCACGAAGCCCACCTGCGCGGCCACGTAAAGCTCGTAGCGCCCGGGCAGGAGATCGAGCCATTGCGCGAGCTTGACCTTCCCTCCCCCGTCGAGCGCGGCGCAGTAGAGCGACTCGTGATTACCGGGCAGATCGTATTTTTCCCCCTCGACCATTCCAGCGTGGAACGCCCGGAGATCAATCCCCACCTCGCCCGTGGCAGCCATGACGCGCCCATCCTTGAGGGATTGGTTCAGCTGGGCGGTCAATGCTCGCATCATGTCTTCCGCCGGACTGAAACCGAAGGTGAACGAGCCATACGAAGCTATCAGCGCCTTGAGCCGCGCGCGCTGCCCTGGACCGAGCACGCCTCTCCGGTTGTACTCGAGATCCGCGGGATACACTCAGCCACCCCCGTCATCAAGGGCGCGCAGTAGCTCTTCATCGCCCGACACATCGGACACCGGGACCACCGCGGGCGCCGCCGCTTCGCTCGCGAGCCGCGCGCCGAGCTCGCGCTTCATCCAGTCCGGCACCTGGAGATCGCCGTCGCTGTTGAGCAGCACGCGCTCGCCGTTGGCCTTCACGTCGTCGTTGGCAGTGATCACGACGTCGCCGGTCGTCGCCGTCACGGCCGCGTCGGCCGCGGTGATCGAGGCGCGCTCGGTGGCCTCGACTTCGAACGTGCGCGCCGCGATCTTGAACGTGTCGCACGTCACCGCGACGTTGCGGGCGGCGCGGAGCTCGACGTCGGCCGCGTCGAGGACGAGCCGCGCGCCGCCCTCGGTCAGCTCCAGCGTCAGCTCCACGCCGCCGCGGGCGTTGACGACGACGACGCGCTCGCGATCCTCCTCCGAGGTCACGCGGAGGAGCTTCCCCCAGCGGAGCGGGACGCGCTCCTCGCGCGCGGCGCCGCGCTGGTCCACGAGCCCGAGCGGGGTCGCGCTCTCGTCGTGCGCGGGCTCGGCCGCGGGCTTCGTGTCGGACGAGGTCTTCATCGCCTCACGTCCCCTTCTTCCAGCGGACGGCGTGGCGCGTCTTCGCGAGCTGCGCCTCGGTGCGCGGACCGTCGACTGGCATGGTGCCCACCCAGACACAGATGAGCTCGCCGCGGTCTGGCCGGATCACCACCGTGCGCAGCGCCGCCTTCAGCTCCCGGGCCGCGCCGCCGTCGAGCTCGAGCACCATTTGCGGCGCCTCCTTCGGCATGGGGACCTCGAGCTCGGCGATCGTCGGGTGCAGATGGGTGAGGTGAATCAGCTCGCCGCCCGTGAGCTCGGGCAAGCGCAGCCAGGGCGAGGCCGCGCGGAAGAAGCCGGGCGCGTGCGAGGAGCCCAGTCCTTCAAAGAGGCCGTCCTCCTCCAGCAGCTCCGCCGGGATCAGGCCTTCACGCACCTCGGCGACATCGCTCGGCGTGCCCTCGAAGTCGGGGGACACCCCGAGAAACCCGGTCCGAGAGAACCAGTCTTCCCCATGCCAGTCGAAGCCCGCCGGCCGGGGCGCGAGGTGCCAGCGCTCCGCGTTGCCGACGACGAGGCGCTCCGGCGTGAGCAGATCATTCGCCATCTCGAGGTTGGGCAGCGCGAGGCCTTCGAGCGCCCTGGCACTGGGGAAGACGACATAGCCCTTGCCAAGCGGATTGCGCGCGTAGCCATGCGGAGAATGGTCGAAGATCGGATCACCGGCCGACTTCGCCATCCACACCGCGTAGTCATCGGGCCTCTCGAAGTCGGCGACGTGATCGTGGCCTCCGTAAGCCAGCCGATAGGAGAGTGGCATTGTCGTGAAGGGCTCGGGATCGGTGAACGAGATCGTGCCCGCGAACCAGCGAACGCTGCGATTCCCGTACACGCGGATGCGGCGCGCGGCCTTGAAGGCCAGCTCGCGCGTCATCCCCGCGAGCTGAACAGCGACGCTGACGTCGAGCTCGCGGCGCGGGCCGCCGGGGCAGTACGCCGTGCCCTGGACGACGACGTCGGTGCCGCCGCGCGGGCAGGCGTAGAGATCGGGCTCCCACTCGGGCGGATTGGCCTCGTCCCCATCGTAGTAAACAGACTCGCGGACGATCGCCAGCTGCTCGGGCGCAGGCTCGGGCGCCCCGTCCGGCCGGAGCCGGTAGGTGCGCTTGGCGAGCGCATGAACGTAGCGCTGCTGCGCGGGATCCCTGGTGAAGTGAACGATCGAGGTCACGGGCGTGCTCACGGGGTTTCGCTCGTTCATTCGCCGGGAGGGCCGTCGCCGAAGCCGAGAGGGCCGCCGGGGCTGAGTTTGCCCAGTTGCCCTTCTGCGAGCTTCTTCACGAACTCCATGCCGATCTTGACAATACCTTCGGTGACGCGCTTGATGACGCTCCTTCTCGCCGCGTCGCTGACCTTCCTCGTGAGCACTCTGACCAGCCACTGGGTGATCCGCTCCATGCCCTTGCTGAGGATCTTGAAGAACTTTTTACCGAAGATCTTGATGAGCTTGCGAGTGAAGCCCTTGCTCATCTTGCCGATGAAGTCGCCCAGGAAATCCAGCCCGCCGAAGAGCATGTTCAGGAGGAACGAGAGCAGCATGTCGGCCACGATGTTGACGATGCACAGGGCATAGTCGCCGAGCGTCATGCCCACGAAGACGCTGCTCGGCATCTGGAGGCCAACGCCGAGGGGTATATCAAAGGGATCGTTGCAGATCATCTGATTGAAGGGGCAGTACGGCGAATAGGGGATGGCGAACACCGCGATGCTCTTGGCGCCCGCTTGCACGCTCCGCGGTCCCCAGACTGGCTTGGTGCCCCCCGCTGCGATGACGAGGATGAAGAAGCCCCAATCGACGACGGGGCCGACGATGACGTTGGGCGGGGCTACCCCGAACATGACCACGTGGGGGCGCGCGTAGGTGGTGTCAGCGCCTTTGTTGACAGCGGGCTCGCCGCAGATGATCACGTTTGCGACGGGCTTTTCGCCAATGCCGTAATACGTGGTCGAGGCGGAGCACCAGATGGTGATATTCGAGGGCGTGCACGGGACAGGCGGCGCGGGCGGCGCGACCAGCGTCCCCAGCGCGTCGTGAAACTCGGTGCCGATGACGACGCACTTCGTTCGAACCGGCATGCAAGGTACGCCCATGAATCCCTCAGGTGTCGAGCAGCGTCGCTCGCCGCGCGTCGTGTTGTCGAAAGGTATATGGAAAGCCCCCGCGCCAGGTAACGACGACGAGCCGCTGAGTGAGGAGGATCCAGAGGCCGCTTACCGCGAGCTGCGCCTCGACCGTGTCGGCCCCGATCTCGGCGCGTACGCGCGGCGCTGCGGCAGGGACGCGGAAGCCGATGGGCTGGGCGGCGACGCCAGTGAGTACGACCTCTTCGCCGCCCATGAGAGGCGGCATGATCAGATCCGGCTGGCAGGCCGAGATGAAGACGCGCTCCTCCAGGGGTAGCGCGGTGTTGCCCGACTGCTGCATCTCGATCGAGACCCTGGCCAGGTGCCAGGTGAGCGGATCGGCGACAGGGCCCCAGCACGCGGGAAAAGGGCGATCGTTCCAGGCCCGGATCGGCGCATGAGGCCACTCGAGGTTGGGCAGCGGGCGCCCCTTGGCCTGCTCGCGGTTCAAGTAAAACCCCTTGCCCTCGGCGTTGAGCGGGTACGGCGCCGGCATACCCTCGTAGTCGCAGACGCCGCCGTAGGCCGCCGTCCAGCCGAGCGGCATCTCGGTGAAGGGCTCGGGCTCGCTGGGCACGAGCTCGCCGGACTGCTCTTCCCAGACGCGGGGGCCGAAGAGCACGAGACGGGTGGAGAACGCGCCGACCGAGGCGCTCACCGCGAGCGAGGTCACCGGCTCGGCGGAGCGGGCGGCGCCGGCGATCACCAGATCGCAGCCGGCGTGGGCCGGGGTCATGTCGGTGGGGAAGACGCCGACGTCGGTCTGGAGCGGCTCGGAGAAGATCGGCCAGGGCTCGTCGCTCGGGAGGAGCGCGCCGTCGTCACCGAGGCGGTAGGTGCGACGCGCGACGAGGGCGGCGACACCCGACGTGCGATCGGTGAAGCCGGTGAAGAGGCGCGCGGCGGCGAGAGTTTGGTTGAGGAGCTCCAAGGCAGCCGGTCCAGTTCGGGTCGAGTGGTCCGAGGCAGCCTATCCGTCGTCTGAACTGGATTCGAAACGAAAAACGCGAGGCGGCCTTTTCAGGGGCGACCTCGCGTCATCGTGGAGCGAATTGCGCGGGCAGGATTTGAACCTACGACCTTCGGGTTATGAGCCCGACGAGCTACCAGGCTGCTCCACCGCGCGACGCAATAACTAGTCGAAGTGCCCGCAGTGTCAAGCGACGTTTTTGGAGAACGACCGAGGCCATGCGGGCCCTCAGCGAATGGATTCGGGGATGAGGAGCGAGGGGGCCGAGGTCGAGATGAACCAGAGCTGGTGGGCGGCGCGCGTCGCGGCGATGTGGAGGAGGTGGCGCGACTCGTCGTCGGTGGGGAAGCCCGTCGCGTTGACGTCGACGACGACCACGTAGTCGAACTCCAGGCCCTTGATCTGGCGGATCTCCGTCACTTCTACGCCTGGGCGGAAGGGGAATTCGAAGTCGCGGATGCGACGGAGGTTGGGGATGTCCGCCATCCGGAGGGCGTCGTAGTAGACGTCGGCTTGCTCGGTGTGGCGGGCGAGGATCGCCAGCGTGGCCCGCGGCTCGCGCGAGAGGAGCGGGCGGATGGAGTCAGCGAGGAACGCGACGGCCGCGCCCTGGCTCGGGAAGTGGTGGTGCTCCACCGGGGCGCCGGATCGCGGGGCGACCGGGGGCACCGGATCGGCGAGCGGGCCGAGGATCTCGCGGGCGACGGCGAGGACCTCGCGCGTTGATCGGTAGGCGATCCGCAGCGGCTCGACGTCGACGCGGCCCTGGCCGTTCTTGCCGCCGGAGAGGCCCATGTCGTCGAGGACCTTGCGCCAGTCGCGGAAGCCCGAGTCCATGTGGAGCCGCTGCGCCGTGTCGCCCGCGAGGGTGACCGAGGGGACCGCGGCCTCGTTGGGCGAGGGCTTGTGGCGCGTGACGGTGTCCATCAGGAGCGAGAGATCGATCGGCGCGAGGTCCTGCGCTTCGTCGACGAAGAGGTGCTCGTAGACGAGCGGGTTCTTTCCTTTGCGGAGCTCCCCACGGATCAACTGGTAGGCGCGCAGCAGGAGCGCGTCGTCCTCGGGATCGAGGACCGCGCGGTAGTCGCCTTCGAGCTCTTTCTCGTCGGCGCCGAGGTTGTCCTCTTCTTCGTTCGGCGGAGGCTCCGCGTCCATCGCGGCCTTGCGCTCGGCGCGCTCGCCCGGATCGAGATCGATGACGGCGGAGCAGCGATCGGCGCACCAGCGCCAGGCGCGCTTGATCTCCTGCGGGCCGAACTCCGGATCGGGCGACGCCGCGAAGGCCTTGAGGACGCGATCGAGATCGGTGAGCAGCTCGCCCCAGAAGGCGATGACGCCGCGTGAGTCCTTGCGCGCGCGGGGGTTCAAGACGAACTCGGCCGCGCGATCTTCGAGCAGCCGCAGCATCACCGGGTGGGTTTTGTAGCGGGTAACGACCGAGGGCGTGCTGTCTTCGACCGGGGCTTCGAGCCACGGGAAGGCGCGCTTGCGGTTGACGGCGGCCCAGTCGGCGAAGGTCTCCACCGTCACGCCGCCGATGCCGAGGGCGGGGAGCACCTCGCCGATGTAGTTGCGGAGCGCGGGGCTGCCGACGATGACGAGCATCTTGTCGGGCGAGAAGCGCTGGCGCGCGTTGTAGGCGAGGAACGCCATGCGGTGCACGCCGATGGTCGTCTTGCCGCTGCCGGCGCCGCCTTGAATGACGACGATGCCGGACTCGGGGCGGGAGATCAGCTCGAACTGGCGCTGGTCGAGGAGAGCGGCGATCTCCGGCAAATGCCGGTCTTCCTTGGCCGCGAAGGCCGCGCCGGTACCGAGCGCGCCGCGCATGTCGCCGGGGCGCACCGCGGTGCCCTGGCCGCCGGAGAGCTCGGTCGCCTGCATCGCCATCAGGCGCCACTCTTCGCCGCCGCGCACGAACGTGCCCTGCGGCGTGGAGATGCGCAGGAGCTTCCCTTCGTCGATCGTCACCGTGCGGCGGGTGAGCACCTTGCCCTCGACCTCGCGCTCGCCGAAGGTCTCCTCGTACTCCGCGCCTTCCTCGTAGCGGTAATAGATCTGGCTCACCGGCGCGTGGCGCCAGTCGACGATCCGCACGCCGGCCGCGCCGTTGATGTGGGTCGTTTTGCCGATGAGCACGTCGCGCTCGCCGCGGCCCTTTTCGAGGAGGCGCAGGTGGCCGAAGTACGGCGACCGCGGGTCCACCGGCTCGACCACGTTCTCGATCCGGCGGGCGGAGATGCCGTGGATGCGCTCCATCTGCTGCATGAGCGCGGGGACGTCTTCCATCCGGCTCGCGGCGATCTCGTCGCGGAGGGCGAGGAGCTGGTCCTCGTAGTCAGCCGTCGGCGGCGGTCGCGAGGGGATCGTCGCGGCGAGGTTGGCGCGGACGCGCTCGAGCAGGTCCGTCTCTTCGTGGACGACCGAGAGATCGGGCTGGGCTGGTTTCTGCGTCGCGTCGGGCACTTCGTCGACCGGGGGAGCGGGAGCTTGGGGAGTGGAAGAGTGCTGCATTTCGGCGGGTTCGATCGACAAGCGCGCCATTTTGCGCAATCGGCTCCTCGGCGCAACCGCCACGAGCGAAGAGGGGAAAGAGAGCGAGCGTTCCCGGCCGAGAAAAGCGTCCGGGCGGCCCGACGCGGCGCTAGCTCGGTCCTCGCTATCTGCTGGACTCGGTCGCAGGGCGCGTGCGAGCGTTCAGGCTGTCCGCGCTGCCGCTGATTTCCCCGGGTACGCCGCCGTGCTCCGGACCACCTCCACGGAGACCGTGAGCTCGACCCGTCGCACCGCCGTCACGCCGCTGCGCCGGGTCGTCATGACGGCCCCGATGCGGGTCTCGCTCGCCGGTGGAGGGACGGATCTCGCCCCGTTCCTCCCAGGAATCGGCGGCCACGTCGTCGGCACGGCGATCGATCTGCGCGTGCGCGCGGTGGTCGAGCCCTTCGATCGCGACTGGGTCCAGCTCGAGCTCTCGGCGACGAACACCGTCATCACCCGGCGCCGCGGCGCGCCGCCGGAGCACGACGTCTCCATCCGTTTGCTCGAGGCCGCGCTCGCCGAGGTGGGGATCACCGACGGCGTCCGCCTGCGGATGGAGACCGACGTGATCCCCGGCGCCGGCCTCGGCGGGAGCGGCGCCGCGGCGGTGGCGGCGCTGGCCGCGCTCGAAGGATCGATCGGCGAGGTCCCCGCGCGAGGCGATCTGGCGCGGCGGGCGCTGCTCCTCGAGCAGGAGCGCCTGCGCCTCGCTTGCGGGCCGCAAGACCCTTATTTTGCAGCCTTTGGTGGCCTCCTCGCGCTGCGCTTCGACGACACCGGGGCGATGACGGGGGCCGACAGCCTCGGCTCGTCGACGCTCGTCGCGGAGCTGGGCGCGGGGCTGCTGCTGGTGGACACCGGGCAGCGGCGCGTCTCGGGCGAGGCGCTCGACAAGGTCCCCCGCGACGCCGCGGTGACGGCCGATCTCGTGGCCGCGGCGCACGAGGTCGCGCGCGGGCTCGACGCGGGTGAGCTCACGGCCGTGCTCGCCGGGATGCGGCGGAGCGCGGCGGCGAAGCTGCGCCGCGATCCGGTGGGCAACGCGGCCGCGGCGGCGCTGGGCGAGCAGCTCCGCGAGTACGGGGCCGAGGTGGTGCGCGTGTGCGGCGCGGGGGCGGGCGGCCACGTGCTGGTGTGGGCCGCGGCAGAGCGGCACGACGCGATCAGCGCGGCGGTCGGCGGGACGGTGCGGCGGCCTTCGATCGCGGCCGAGGGCGTGCGCGAAGAGGCGAGTTAGGCGCGCCGGAGCGGCGATCTTGCTCTAGCCTCGGGCGAACTCGATGCCCCCTTCCACGGCCGCAGACGCGCTCTCCCCTTTCCCGCCGCCGGAAGGCGACACGGCGATTGACCTCGCGTGGTGCGCCGCGAACACCTGGCGGCGCGACGTCAAGCTCGCGCCGCACCTGGCGACCGCGGTGCAGGCGGGCTTCCTCGAAGAGGCCCGGCAGGTGGCGCGCACCCGCGTCGTCGAGGGCCCGCTGCTCGACGCGCTCGCGTGCGCGCCGCTCCTCGGCGACGGGGACGATCTCGCGCTGCCGGTGAACATCGAAGCGCGGGCGCGGCTGCAGATCCTGATCTGGGAGGCCGGCGCGACGGCCCTCGAGATCCCGGATCTCGGCGCGTGGCTCTGGGGATCGCACTCGACCTTCGAGGCGATGATCCGCGGGCCCGCGCGCGGCGCGCTTCGAGGCCGCGTGCTCGCCGCGCGCTGCCTCGAGGTGGCCGTGGGCGGCATGCCGCTCACCACCGATCCCGAGCTGATCGGGCGAACCTTGCAGGTCCTGCAGCCGCTGTTGCTCCATCCCGAGCCCCTCGTCTGGGTCCACGCCGCGCGCGCCCTCGGGCGCCTGACCGGCCCGGTCGAGCAGCTCCAGGGCACGCTGCTCGACTGGGTCCTCGGCGACTCGCCGCTCCTCCGCCAGCGCGCGTTGACGGCCTTCGCGTCGCTCCCCGCCGAGCGGTTCACGCTGGTCGCGGGCCAGCTCGCGGCGATCATCCGTTCACGCGACGAAGACGCCTGGGTGCTCGCGGCGATCGCCGCGGCGACGCCCTACCTCTTCTTCGAGCGGCGCGATCTCTGGGACCGCCTCGCCACGCGCATCCTCGCGGGCGACGGCGGCGCGATCGCCGCGCGGGCCCTCGCGCGCGGGCTCGCCACGCTCTGGCGTCGTGGAGCCCAGCGCCCCGACATCGAGGGGCCGCTGCGCGCGCTGCGCGAGATGGCGCGGCGCGCGCGGGCGAGCACGCTCGACGAGACACGGCGCTGGATCGAGGTCATCGCGGTGACCGATCAAGTCGACAACGCCGAGCGCGATCCGCTCGACCTCGAGCTCGGGATCGAGAACCTCGTGCGGATCGCCGCGCAGTACGACGACGAAGAGGCGGACGCCCGCGCCGCGCGCTTCGCCGGCGCGCTCGCGCCGACGTTCCACGAAGCGCGCCGCCTCGCCCTGGGAACAGGGCGGCTCCGCCAGCGCGCCGCGGCGATCAACGCGCTCGAAGGCTCGGCGCGCGCCTTCGCGCTGCGCCTCTGGGCGCCTCTGCTCGCGACGCGGCCCGGGGGCGATCCCGCGCCGGAGCCGGACCTCGAAGAGGCCTGGACGATCATCGCGCGCGCCCCGGAAGAGATCCTCGATCTCGTCAAGGAGCGCCGGCAGATCGAGGGCGCTGATCTCGAGGCTGATCTCCCGCTCGAGGTGCTCGCGATCCGGCTCGGCGGCTACGCGCTCGACGCCTGCGGCGAGGACTCCGATCTCGGCCCGGGCCGGGGCCCGACGGCGCACAACACCTGCCTCTGGCTGCGCAAGATCGCGGGGCTGGCCGACGGCTCGCGCGAGCTCCCCACCGCGCTCGCCTCGGCGCTGAGCACGCTCTTCTGGCGCCTCGTCGACACCACGCAGGGCACGGCCCTGGGCGAAGTCGACGACGTCCGCTGGCTCGGCCCCTTCGCCGCGTGGTGGGCGCTGGTGATCGATCGCCCCGCGATCTTGCTCCAGCTCGCGCAGGCGCTGCCGATGATGGAACGCGCCGCGCTCGTGCGGTGCTGCGAGCAGGCCGAGGCCCTCCGCGACGCCGTCTCGCTCGGCGCCGTCGACGAAGAGTGGGGCGCCACCGCCGCAGAGGCGCTCGCCTCGCTCCACGCCCAGGACACGGAGCTCGCGCACGCCCTCGCCGACCTCGCGCACCGGCTCGGAGCCTTCGGTACCGCCGCGGGAAACAAGCCCGATCTCGAGGCGCAGTGCCTCGCGCTCGTGCTCGCCGCCGACCGCCTCCACGGCGCCCTCGCCGACCCGGTCAAGGCCTTGCACCCGGCGACCGAAGCGAGCGCCGCGGACTCGCTCTCGCGGAGCGCCACCGAGAACGCGCCCCGCGTCAGCGTGCTGATCGCTCGAGCGATCCGCGCCCGCCAGCTCTCGCTGCTCGACGTCTGGTTCGCCTCGCTCGGCCCCGTCACCTCCGCCCTCCTCGAAGCGGCGGTGCGCGGCGCGATCCGCCGGACCGCGCCCCCGGTGCCCAAGCCCAAGAAGAAGGAGCCCGAGCTGATCGAGGGCTACGAGCTGGTCAAGCCCCTCGGCGAAGGAGGAATCGGCTTCGTCTGGCTCGTCCGCAAGCCACCCTCCCCGCGCTTCTTCGTCCTCAAGATCCCCAAGGCCGAGGCCCTCGCCAACGCCAACGAGGTCGAGCGCGCCGGCATCCTGGCCTCCTTCATCGAAGAGGCCAAAGCCCTCGCCGGCCTCTACCATCCCAACGTCGCCAACATCATCGAACATGGCATGTCGGGCGACGCGCCCTATCTGGTCCTCGAATACCTGATCGGCGCCGACCTCAAGCAGTATTCCACAGCCCACCTGATGTCCCTTTACGAGCTGCGGCAAGTCGTGCTCGATACGTGCGCGGGCCTCTCGGCGCTCCACAGCGCGGGCCTCGTGCACCGGGACATCAAGCCTGCCAACCTCTGGCTCCGTCTCCCGCTCGCCGGCGGAGAGCGGTTCAATCCCGAGAAGCACCGGAATCCCGCCCTGGCTCACCCGCTCGCGACCGTGGTCATCGACTTTGGCATGGTGCGCGCAATCCGGGTCCCCCCGGAGATCGGTGGCCGCTTCGTGGCGGGGACCGCCGGGTACATCGCCCCGGAGCAAGTCCTGGATCCGGTGGAGCTCGATCCGCGCTCGGACATCTATGCGCTGGCGGGGACTATTTATAACGTGACGACGGGGCGATCGTTCTTCGACGAGATCGAGAATCCGCGGGACCGGATCATCGCCCACATGCGCCAGGACCCGTTTGAAGATGCCGAGCGGTTGCGCGGGTGGCCGGCGGCGATGGCGACGCTGTTGCGGGCGGCGACGGCGAAGGAGGCGGGGGATCGGCCGACGCCGATCGAGTTCGGGAGGGCGTTCGCGGGGGCGCTTTAGAGAGCGCCTTGCTCGTCGGACCGGCTAGCGCAGCGCTTCGACCGCGCTCGCGGCGACGACGGCTTGCTTGTGCCAGCGCCGGAGCATCTCGTGGTCGCTGCAGGCATCGACCCGCGCCTCGTCGGCGGCGCGGAGCGTGAGCCCGCGCGCGGCGAGCACATCCCGCAACGCCGTGCGCGCCTCGTGGATCTCCCCCACCGATATCAGCTCCTCGCGCTGCTCGGGCAGCGCGTCGAGGAGCCACCCCAGGAGCATGCGCTGCCGAGCGCGGATGTCGGGATCGTCCGTCTTCTCCCCGACGTTGAAGCGGTAGTTGTCGTAGGTGGCGGTCGTCATGGGCAACAACTCTAGCATGCGGAACAGCCAGTTGATCGGCCGCCGCTCGATGACCCAGCGCACGAAGGCGTCGAGCGGCCGGCCCGTTCGGGCGATGAGAAACGGGACGAGCTCGTCCACGAGGGGCAGCTCGTTGGCAGCGACCCAGACGGTCGCCATCCACTCCGGCCCGACGCGGTAGCAGCCCGGCGCGATGCGCGTCAGCGTGCGGCGCTCGGTGATGATCGCCGGCACGTGCGGGGCGATGAACCAGAGCGGCACCTCGCCGTCGAGCTCGTCCATCGGATCCTCGCGGCGCTGGATCTGCCGGGCCAGGCGGCGCAGGAGCGCGCGATCGAGGGCGAGGAGATCGAGATGATCGCCGGGCATCTTGATCTCGAGGGCCAGCTCATCCGCTTCGCCAATCCTGCACCACGGCGCGGCGAGCGCGGCGAGCGGCGCGGGGTCGAGCACGCGGAGCAGGCCGTCGAGGCGCACCTCGGACATGCCGACCTCCGGCGGAAGCTGCCACGCGACCGCGCCGCGGGTGACCTCCGCGGTCTCGCGGGCGAAGGTCTCTTTGGCGAATTGATCGAGCTGGCCCACGGGCGGGGGAGAGTAAGGGGGAGCGGGGGCGGAGGCCAAGAAGGGGCGGGGTTACAGCGGTGGCGCGGGAGGAGCGGCGACGGCGGCGCGGGCTTGATCGACGAGCTGGTCGATGGCGACATGGCCAAACATGAGTGGGAAGACACGCGGATCGAGCAGCTACCGCAGCGCCTCGGCCGCGCTTGCAAGCCACAACGCGATCACCCGAAGACACGAGCTGGTACCCAATGTCCTACCTCGGCCACCAAGTAGGCTACCCACCCCGGTTCCCCCCGATCCCGCCACCCGCCCGGCACCGCCAAAGCCGACCTGTTGACCTTCCGGATACCCGGTAGGTATCCCGATCCTCAACCTGGAGAGCGTCGGGCTACCCACCCGGTATCCCCGCGCTCGACCTGGACACGGGCGCGCTGCCAGGGAGGCATCCCCGCCCTGATCGCGCTGACGATCCCGCTGCCAGGGAGGTAGGCCCGCGCGTTACCCTGAAGAGGGTTCGCCTGCCACCAGGGTATCCCGGAGGTCTTCCTGGAGAGGGTTCGGCTGCCAGGTGGGCCTCCCTTCACCCACATTGGCGCCAAAATCGACACGAATCATTCCTCCACAGCTTGAAGATTCCACGGTCGCTCTCGTCGAATCAACCCAGAAGCCGCTCCCCCCTCGGAGCGGCGCTGTTCATGGAGGCTAACTCATGTCTGTCTCGCGCCCCATCTCGGCAGAAACGCTCGTCATCTTGCCGCGACTCACGGCCATCTCCACGGCTCGTCTGCTCCAGGAGCTGCTCAGCGCCGCCAAAGCGGAAAAGAAGCTGCCAGCCTCGATCGTCCCCGATCGCGACGATCTCACGCAAGCCCAGGAGGCTCTCCAGGTCGCGCTGGCCAAACGCTTGACCGGCGAGGGCGAGGAGACACCGGTGGTACGCGCCGCCGATACGGTCGAAGACAACGCCTTTGGCGCGCTGTTCGACTGGCTGAGCGCCTTTGCCCGACTCCCGGCCAAGGCGCACCCCGAGGCGGCCCAGGCGGCGACCGTGCTGCACTCGGTGTTCCCAGGCGGGCTCGCGTTCCTGGCCGTGCGACCGCACGATGAGTGGCAAGAGGCAGAGATCCGCGCCCGCCTGATCGCCGAGAAGGGGTATGACAAGACCATCACGCTCCTCGGTGGCAAGCCGTTCCTCGACGAGATCACGAGCGCTCATAAGGCCTATGGGGAAGCGCTCGGCATCACGGTCGTGAAGGTCGCCGCCGAGAGCCCGGCCGTCCGCGTGGCGCGGGACAACGCGATCGATCTGGTCCGCTCTTATGTACTTCGCGTGGCGGCCCTGGTGCGAAAGAGCGATCCGAACACCGAGGCGCTCGCGCAACGCCTGCTCGCTCCGCTGGTCAACTGGCGCGATCGGCCGGCGAAAGCCGCGACGGCCGCGCCCGCAGTGACCGAGCCGGAGGCGCCGGCCATTGCGACCGATCAGGGCGCCGCCACGGGCTCTGACACCACCGACTGACGCTCACGTCACCTCGGCTCCGGGCACCCCAGGGCCGAGGTGGTTCGTATATGCAGCATCGGGCTACACGCTCCAATTAGCGACAAATCGTGCCTAGATCCGCCTGGGCCAACGCCTCGAAGTGTGGACAATACGCAGGATCTGGACCTGGCTGTGCGCGGTGTCGATCCGGTAAGCGACGATGTAGCGCGTGCCGTCCACAACAAGCTCGCGAGTACCCGCTCTTCGCCCTTTTTGCCCGATCTCGGGCTGCTCGCGAAGGAGCCGGATCTGGTCGAGGATCCGCGAAGCGACGCTCACGGAAGCCGCAGGGTTATCCTCGCCGATGTGCACTATCAGCTCGTCCAGGTCGAGCTTGGCCGGCCTCGTGAACGCGAGGCGAAGCGTCATCGTCGGGTCGTGAGGATCGCGAGCTTCTTCTGAACGTCGGCTTCGACGTCGTCGAAATCGATGAGCTCGCCGGCATCGGCAGCGGCGATTCCGACGTCGATGGCCGCGAGGTGCCGCTCGTTTTCATCGAGGAACTCGCGCAGAACGGCGTCCGCAAGCTCCGATGCGCTGCGGCCGGCGGACTCGGCGAGCGTCTCCAGTCGCTTCCAGAGGTGTGCGTTGAAGCCGGTCGGCGCATGCGTTGTCATGCCAAGAGGCTACCATGGCGCCCCGGCGGTGACCACAGACGGGAATCGGGGGATCGGCCACGGCCTCGGCCACGGCCACGGGGTCAGATCCGAACCGTGGCCGTGGCCGACCGCTGTCCGTGATCCGGTCCGGAAGTCCGATGCGAAGCGCGGCTGTAGTAGTAGACGCTGTCAGCCCGGGACTTACCGCCCACCCTTCCTCCCGCCGCCGCCAACCACCTTGACGACAGCCCCCGCGCCCTTGGGCGCCGTGGCCACGGCCTTCACGTCGATCCTGGGCGCCTTCCCGTCGGGCACCAAACGCACCATCCGGTGCATCAGCCCGTCGACCCGCTGCAGCCACCCGCGCCACTTCGCGTACTTCTCGACGGGGATCGTCGACATATCGAACACGACACTGCGCTTCACCACGACCGCGTTCTTCCCGCCCGCCTTGGCGAACTCGAGGTGCGCCTTGCCGAACTCGCCGCCCGGCTCGTCGCCGCCCGGGGGCAGGTCGGCGAAGGTGAAGCCCGGGGGCGCGAAGATGGTGATCGCCCGCGTCTCGTGGCCGGGCGCGAGGCGCGGCGGGAGGACGACGGGGAGCGTGCGCTTCACCAGCGGCGCGAGCTGGGAGGTCAGCGTCGATGTTTCGGCGACTGGGACCGCGAGCTCGGCGCCTTCGCGGCGCGCGAGGCCTTCGGAGTGCGCGCCATAGCCGAGCGTGGCCACGCCGCGCGGCAGATCGGGCTTGAAGGCCACGTCGCCCTGCACCTGCACCGTCGGGAACCAGCCCGAGGCCAGGTACTGCTCGATCCATTGCGAGCGCGCGTCGGCCTGCTTGAGGTTGATCCGCAGCTCGAAGGCCGCGTCGCCAGTGTGGCGCTCTTCCGCGACCAGATCGCCCGCGCCCGAGGGCGAGAGCTTGATCGTCCACGTCGCGTCGACGCCGTGATCGTCGGGCGAGCTCGCGGGCGTGTCGATGATCTTCGCCTCGCCTTGATCGACGAAGAGGGCGACGGTGCGCGCGTCCATCGACGGCAGCGGGCCGAGGCGGCTCTCCGGGCTGGTGGCGTCGAGCCAGATGCCGGGCTCGCCGTTCTTGCCGGGCAGGTAGGCGATGCCGTGATCGAAGACGGGGATCGCCGCCTTCTCGCTGCGGAGGAGCGAGGGCTCGGCGGTGTAGCGCGTCTGCACCAGGACCTCGGTCGCCTCGATCCCGCTGGCCTTGAGCAGCGTGATCAAGAGCATCGCCTTGTCGTCGCAGTCGCCCTGGCGCCGCGCGAGCAGCTCTTGCGGGCGGTTCGGGAGCCACCATTCGCCGGAGACGAAGTTGACGTAGCGGATGTCGTCGGCGACGAACTCGAAGAGCGCCTGGAGCTTCTCGTCCCGCGTCTTCTTGCCGGCGGTGAGCTTCTCGGCGAGGCGGCGCACCTGATCGTCGGGCTCGGTGAAGCCCTTCACGGCGCTGCGGTACCACTCGCGAAAATCACCCCAGGTCGCGAAGGTCGAGCCGACGACGACGGGGAGCGACTCGCTCAGCTTGGGCGCGAGCGGCTCGTCCGGGATCGACGGCGGGTTGTCCCACACGTAGCGCGTGACTTTGCGCCCGTCTTTCGGCTCCGAAACGACGCGATCGGCCTTGCCGTTGAGCACGTCGATCGCCAGCGGCGAGCTCTCGGGCGAGTCGACGATCACCTCGTTGTAGAGGATCGGGTGCGTGTCGGTGGAGCCGACGTAGTCGATGAAATAGAACGGCGCGTCGCCGCGGCGGCCGACGGGGCCGGCGGTCCACGAGCGGGCGGCGATCTCGACGACGTCGCCCGTCTTCAGCTCCGGCCAGCGGACGTAGGGCTTGCGGCCGCCCGAGCTCTGCTCTTCGGGCTGGACCACGGTGCCGTCCTTGCGGTGGACGCGGGCGATGAGCAGCTCGGACTCGTCGCCCTCGGCGGGGACGTTCTCGAAGAGCTCGTTCTCGCTGCGCGGCTCGATCACGATCTCGCGCGAGTAGTGCATCAGCTGCGAGACGCGCTTGTCGGAGTGGTAGGTGACGACGCGGAGCCAGTGGAGCTGGCGGTCGACGATCTGCCCTTTTTGCGCCGGGTTTTTCCGGGCGCGATCGAGGAACACAGTGGGCGCGACGAGGTACTGCTCGTCGCGCATCTGCTTGTGGCCGGCGGCGTCAGCGGAGCCTTCGGCGCTGCGGAAGGCGATCTCGGCCTTGAGCATCGCGTCGCCGGGCTCGAGGTCGCGCGCCCGCGCGAGCGAGGCGAGCGCGAACGTCGGGCTCTCGCTCAGAGGAACGCCGGCGCGGACCTCGGCGGCGGCGATCGACTCGCGCGACGCGGCGAGGCCTTGGAAGGCGTTGGCGCGGTTGGGCGCGAGCTGCGTGGCGGCGTAGAAGGCCTCGCGCGCCCACGCGTAGCGCCCCGCGGCGAGCAGATCGTTGGCGATGCGGAGCACGTCGTCGGCCGAGGTCTGTTCGGCCAGCGTCTCGGCGGCGGCCTCCTCGAACGCCGCGGCGTCGAGGGCGCGGAAGGCCGCGACGTAGCCTTCGTCGCGGAACTCGGCGCGGATATCGGCGAGGCGCTGGGCGATGCGCACGTGGACGTCGCGCTCGCCGCGGCTGACGTCGAAGAGCTCGGTCAGCACGCCGACGGGCGTCGTGTCCTTGAGCTGCGCTTCGAGCGCGAGGAGCTCTTCTTCGGCGGCGCGGCTGAAGCCGGTGCCGCCGAGCTTGCGCTTCGTCATGGCGCGCATGAGGCGCGCCTCGGCGTCGCCCGCCCCGCGAAAGGGTACCTCTTGCATCGTCGCGAGGGCCCAGTCGATGGTGGCCGGGCCGAGGTGCGTGGCGATGAGGCGGCGCTGCGCGAAGGCCGCCGTCGCCGTGTCCCGCGTCGCCGTGGCCTTGCTGCGCGCGAGGTTGAGCCAGCCGCTGCGGTTGGCGCCGAAGGGCGAGACCCAGCCGGCCATCGCCAGCGCGTCGGGGGCGACGTTGGCGTCGCCAGCGATGCGATCGAGCAGGCCGGGGGCGCGCGGGGAGCGGCCGTCCTCGGCGCCGCCGAGCGTGCGGAGGATGCTCGCCGCGAGGACGCGCTCGTTCGACGGCGCCTCGCCGAGGTCGAGCCCAGCGTCGAGCGACGTTCGCAGCGCCGTGACGCCCTGGGGCGGGACGATCGCGACCTTCGGCGCGGCGGGCTCGGCGTCGGCGAGCGCGCCCGCCTTGCCCTTCTTCGCCGCCCTGGCGACGGCGGGCTTCGGCGCAATTGCTTTGAGCACCAACGATCCGGGCTTCGCCGGCCTGGCGATCGCCGCGGGCGCGACGCCGGGCGGCGGCGTCGTGATCGAGAGCCCCTCGAGGTTCGACGAGGTGGCGAGCGCGAGCGGCGCGCGCTGCTCGTCGGTGAAGCGCACGCGCACGCGCCCGTCGTCGTTGACCGCGCCGGTGCAGACCTTGACGGCGACGAGGTGATCGCCGGGCGTCTGCGGATCGATGCGCGCGGAGAGCCGATCGAGCCCGAGGCGCGGGTGCGCGTCCTCGCTCGCGGCAACGTCGGCGCCGTCCCAGATCAAGCGCACGGCGCCCGCGGCGGCGACGTGGACGAGGAACGGCCGGCGCGCTGCGGGCACGGTGACGCGGCTGGCGAGGTACGTGCAGCTCTCGGCGCGCGGGTGGATGTAGAGATCGAGCGGGACGCCGCGCGCGGTGGACGACGCGGGGAGCGTGCGCCGCCAGGCCACGTCGTAGACGCCCCAGGCGAAGCGCGCGTGCGTGTTGGACCAGCTCTCGCCCGGCGCCTCGGGGCCCTCAGCGCGCCGGAGGCCGGTGCCGTTGTCCTGAAAGGGGCCGAGGATCGCCCACGATTTCACGAGCCCGGTCGCGTCGGCCGGCGCGTCGTAGGTCACGGCGCGGGCGCCCGGCCAGGCCGATCCTTTCGGCGACGGCGCGAGGCGGTAGCCGAGCCAGCGCGCGTCGTCGGCGAACGGCGACGACGACGCGGCGATCGCGGCGAGGCCGGTGCGGACCTTGCCGAACGTGGCGCGCTCGTCGAGCGCCGAGGCCACCACGAGGCCGGCGAGCGCGTCTTCGCCGCCGAGGCGGGCGCGCTCGAGGACGCGATCGACCATCTCGTCCGGCGTGGCCGCGGTCCAGCGCAATGCGGGCGCCGTGGGGACCACCGGCGCGGGCGCAGGCGCGGGCGTCGGGAGCGCGAGCTTCTTCGGAGGCACCACCTTCCCGGGGCGCACGACCTTGCTCGGCGGAGGCGCGGCGAAGACACCGCCCGGGATCGCCGCGGCAGCGAGCACCCACGCGGCGCTGAAGGCAGCGCCGTAGCGCGCGCGAGAGACCAGGCGAGGCGTCGCACCAGCAAACCAGGAGGCCGGCTTCATGGGGACTGCATAGCGCGGGGACGACAGGGCGGCGAGGCGAACCGCAGAGCGGTAGAGCGGCCTCGACGGGCCGCTATCTCACGGGAAATGCACGTCGAGGTGCTCGTTGATCACCTTGCCGATCAGCGCATACCCGCCGGGGCTGCAGTGCGACGCGGGGTGATAGCGGATGGTGTCGAGATCCGTCAGCTCCTGGAACGCAGGGCTCGTGTCGATGATCGGCAGGCCGGCTTTGCGCGCTGTCTCGAGCACTTGATCGCGCAGCGGGTGGAGCTTCTTCACCTTCCCGAACGCATAGAGGTCGGCGATGTAAACGAAATGAAGCGCGCCGCCCCACGCGGCGACCTCGTCCCGCGCCTGGGTGAGCACCTTGCCGAAGAGCTCGAAATCAGGCGGCGTCGACGCCTCCCCTGAGCGTGACTGCGCGAAGAGCGCGAGCGCGTCGTGCCGGATCACTGGCATCGCGGCGGAGTTGTCCTCGCCCATGACGAAGTCCTGGATCCAGATCGGTGTCGAGGCGCGCGTGAGGCCGATCGACGCGAGGAACGAAGGCCAGCGCGGTGCGGCGGGGCCGCGCTCGTCGAGCATCGTGCGCAGCCCAGCGTTGATGTCCGCCTGCTTGGCCGCGAGCCCCTGGCTGAAGCTGGGGTCGAGGTAACGCATCAGGGTCGGGCTGCGCTTCTCGACGCTGAGATCGGGCATATCGTTGCGGAAATAAGCCCAGAGCACGACCTTGGGCTTGAGCTGCGAGAGGTACTCGCGGATGGCAGCGAGCTCGAGCAGGGGGCCGTTGCCGCCCATCCCGAGGTTGATCGTGTGGGGGCGGCGGGCGCGCACGTGAGCGACGAAGTTCTGGTCGGGCGGGACGCAGGCCCCTTGCGTGTACGAGTCGCCGATCACAGCGACGTCGACCGGCCCGTCCCACAAGCCCGCCGGGTTGTTGAAGCCGCGCTCGTCGGCGTCGTAGATGGAGTACGCGCCGCCCTCGTTGCAGTAGACGGTCTTCACGCTGCCGACGCTGCCGAGCGGGATCACCCGCGCGGCAGCGATGGGCAGGCCGTCGAGCTCCTCGAGCACGCTCTTGGGGTTCGCCACGTTGTAGGCCTCGATCCCCTCGGCGCGCATGTCGGCCACGATCTCCCACTTCGATCGGCTGTCGAAGGGTCGCCCGGCCTTCGCCGCCGCCACCGCAGGAGGCGCCTTCACGCGCGCCATGTAGACGCCGAAGCCGTGGAGCGTCACCACCGCGGGCAGGACCATGAGCGCGATGCTGAGCCGCAAATCCTCGCTCAGGCGCATGGTCGCGAGCAAGGCGACAGCGAGCACCGCCGGCACGACCTTCATCACGGTGGGGCGATGGAGCTGAAACGCGAACGCCACGTAGAGCGCGCACAGCACGGCCGTGCCGATCAGCACCGCGCGGGAGAATCGAGCCGCGGGCGCGAGCCGCGTGGTGTTTGCGCGCAGAGAGGCGGCCATTTGGTTCTAGACTTGCACGAACCTGGAGGCGCCACGAGGCCGCAAAGGTCGGCACCCTCGTCAAAATCGCGGTGCTGCTCGCACTGGAAGCAGAAGCACCCGACATGGCCAACGCGTCGATCCCGAGCCCCACTTCCCCGCTGCCGGCGCCGGCGCTGAGCCCCAGCGGCGCCCCAAATGTCGTCAAAATCGGGCTGGAACGCCGCTTTTTCGACGACATTTACCACTACATGATGGAGGCCTCGTGGCCTCGCCTCATCCTGCTGATCGCGTCGATGTACCTCAGCATCAACATGATCTTCGCCACGCTCTACATGGTCGGCGGGGACTGCATCTCCGGCGCGGAGAAGGGCTCGTTCGCCGACGCGTTCTTCTTCAGCGTCCAGACGCTCTCCACGATCGGCTACGGCGTGATGGCCCCGAAGGGCCCAGTCGGCAGCGCCCTGGTGACGGTCGAGGCCTTCGTCGGCCTCCTCGGTATGGCGATGGCGAGCGGCCTCATGTTCTCGAAATTCGCGCGGCCGACCGCCCGCGTCCTCTTCAGTGAGAAGATGATCGTGAGCACGCGCAACGGGAAGCGGTGCCTGGTGCTGCGCATGGCCAACGGGCGCGGGAACGAGATCGTCGAGGCGACGCTGCGGATCAGCGTGCTCAAGCCCGAGGTGACGGAAGAAGGCGAAAAGATGCGGCGCTTCCACGATCTGACGCTCGCCCGGAGCCAGACGCCGCTCTTCACGATCACCTGGACGGTGATCCACGTGATCGACGAGGCGAGCCCGCTCTACGGGGAGACCGAGGCGTCCCTGCGCGAGATGAACGTGCGCTTCATCGTCACGCTCACCGGGATCGACAGCACGTTCGCGCAGACAATCCACGCGCGGACCACCTACTTCGGCGGCGACATCGTCTGGGGTGGGCGCTTCGTTGACGTGACGTCGCAGTTGCCGGATGGGCAGCTGCAGGTGGATTACACGAAGTTCAACGACGTGACGCTGGACGCGGCGCCGGTGAGCGGCGAGGTGAAGAGCCGCGCGGCGTGATCCGCCTGTCGGTCGCCAAGATCGTGAACGAAGCGCGGAGGAGCCTTTGGCAAGGGCCTGAGCCGCCGAGCGCGCCCCGCAACTTGGCCCTCGGCGCGGCCTCTCCCTACCCTGCACCAATGCGCCGCGTCACCACTTGGCTCGTCTGCGCCGTCTTCGGCTTGACCGCGCTCTGCGCCGCTCCGCAGGCGGCCCTCGCCAAGCCCAAGATCGAGTGGTCCAAGGTCGAGGTGCCCGAGAGCGACGGCTCCGCCCGCATCGCGAAGTTCCTCAAGCAGGCGCTGGAGCAGGCGGCGCGCAAGGCGAACTTCGGCAAAAAGGCCAAGAGCGTCACCTTGTCGGCCCGCGTCGTCGAGCTCAAGACCGAGCAGCACGGCGACGTGCTCCGGGTGAGCTGCACGATGATGGGCCGGGTCGTCGGCGCCGCGAGCGCCAAGTCGAAAATCTCCTTCGGCGGCAGTCCGTCCACGCGCGACGAGCTCGAAAAGCAAGTGCTCACCATGGTCGCCAACGGCCTCGTCGCGCGCCTCGCCCAGATCGCCCGCGCCGAAGAAGCAAAGTAACTCATGCCGCCGGCCTGACCGATCCGTCTCGACCTCCCGACCCGAGTGCTCTAGGACTGGCGACAGGACTGCATGGAATACGACCGCATGCTTGCCGAGCTCTTCGGCGAGGAAGATCGAGCCCGCGAGATGGCGACCCGCCTGGCGGAGCTCGCCAAGCGATCGCGCGAGAGCGCCGCGGCCGAGAAGGACAGCCTGATCGCCTTCATCCGTGGGCCGATGGAGCGGCATTTCCATTACGAAGAGTACGTGCTCTTCCCGAAGCTCGAGGCTCGCGGCCTCGCGGCCGAGGTCCAGGTCGCGGCCAAACAGCACGACGGGCTCCGTCAACTCGCTGACAGGCTCACCGAAGCGGCCCCCGAGGACGACCTCCGCTCCATGATCTTCGATATCGCCCGCCTCATGCTCCACCATACGAATTTCGAGGGGGATTACATCTACCCCGAGCTGACCCATGCCGACTGGCGCGACCTGATGAAGGAAACCGTCGAGCGAAATCAGACGGTCAATCCCTGAACCCACGGGGAAACCTCGACAGACCGAAGGCCCCCGACGTACCCTGCTGAGTCCTGATGGCGCTTGAAGCGGGCCGAATTTTGCACGAGCGGTACCGGCTCATCCGGCCGATCGGGCATGGCTCCCAAGCGGCTGTTTGGGTCGCCGAGCACCTCGCGTTGACGACGACCGTCGCGGTCAAGCTCATCGATCCCGAGCTCGCGAAGAAGGAGTCCGCGCGCGAGCGCTTCCGGCGTGAGGCCACCGCCGCCGCGCAGCTGCGCAGCGCGCACGTCGTGCAGATCCTCGATCACGGCATCGAAGGCGACCAGCCCTTCATCGTGATGGAGTTGCTCGACGGCGAAGATTTGTTCGAGCGCCTCACGCACCGCACGCGCATTTCGCTGCGAGAGACGTCGAAGGTCGTCACGCAGGTGGCCCGCGCCCTCACGCGCGCGCACGCGGCCGGCATCGTCCACCGGGACCTGAAGCCGGAGAACATCTTCCTCGTTCCCAACGACGACGACGAGGTCGTCAAGGTGCTCGATTTCGGCGTCGCCAAGTTCAAGGATCCAGGCAAGGCGGCGATGCAGCGCACCGGCCTCGGCACGCTGATCGGCACACCGCACTACATGAGCCCCGAGCAGGTGAAGGGCATCTCGGAGATCGACTACCGCGCCGATCTCTGGGCCCTCGGCGTCATCGCATTCCAGTGCGTGACGGGCGATCTCCCCTTCGACAGCGAAGGCGTGGGCGACCTGCTGATCAAGATCTCCGTCGGCGAAATGCCCGTCCCCTCGAAGGTGCTGCCGAGCGTCCCCGCGAACTTCGACGCGTGGTTCGCCCGCGCCTGCGACCGCGATCCGGCGAAGCGCTTCCAGAGCGCACGCGAGATGGCCGTCGCGCTTGGCGGCGTGGTCGGCGTCTTCGGTGAAGGCGGTCTCAAATCACCGACGATCCGGCCGCCCGGGAAGATCAGCATCCTGCCCGCAGCGCCGGACGCGCCTGCGCTGGCCAAGGTCACGCTGCCGCGCCCAGCGCCGTACTCGCCGGCATGGTCGAAAAAAGAGACCGCGGATCCGGACGAGGCGCAAGAGCTCGACGACGACGATTGGGACGAAGCGCCGACGCGCATGAAGCCGCCGCGCGAGGCGATCGACAGCACCGAGATCGACTTCGACGAGCCGGATTCCGTCGACTCGTCGCGGATCTCGCACACGGGCTTCCCGCTGATCACGCGGGCTCAGCCGTCGACCTCTGTCCTGCCGCCGCAGCGACAAACTCCGCCGCCGGGCCCGCGCTCGAGCTCAGCGCCGAGCGCTCGTCAAGAGATGGCGCCGCCGCCTATCGACTTCGGCCTCCCGCGCGAGTCGCGGCCGGCTCCGGCGCGCCCGACGGCTCCGCGACAGCCCTTGCCACCGGGGAACCCTTTCAGCGATGTCCCTGTGCGCGCGACGACGTCGCGTGACGACGAGCAGCGATCTTCTGACGTGGGCGGCTCGCCGTCGTCACTCAGCACGCGGCCCAACACCGTGTCTGGCCTGGCGCGATCGGGCATGCCCACGACCGATCCGCCGCCGGAGTTCGACGGCTCGCGGCGTCGACGCATGGTGCGCATTCTCCTCGTCGGACTTGTGCTCGGCGCCGCGGGCATAGCCTGGGGCGTCGTGCGCTCGCAGCTCCACGGCACCTCCGCCTCGGATCCAACCGAGGTCCCCTCCGCTACCCCGCCTGCTCCGAGCGCTTCGGCGCCGCCTCCCGCGACAGCGCCGATCCCGTCGTTCACCGCGACCGCGGTCGATCCCGGCAAGGTGAGCCGTCCGACGCGCCCCACGCCGACCGTGAAGCCAGGTCCCCTCCCACGCGGCCGCCCGAAGCGCCCCCCGCCCGACGGAACAATCGAAATCCCCGACGTGGGCCCGGACGACTCCGTCCCCCCTTCCCCGTAGCCAGCCGCAGCGAAAAGCAGCGCTCCACAATGGCGACGGCTGAGGCCCGCGCCCGTTCATTCATGGAACGGCGCACGCCACGAGCCTCGTCGAGAGCGAGAGAGCAAGCCGTAGGTTGGTGCTGCTGGTGCGATAAAAGCGCGCGATGCGCGCTGGGGTTGGGAGCCGCTTGCGGCGCAATCGGAGACTAATTGAGCAGCTTGCGCGAGAGGTGAGCGAGGGCCTCTTTTGCGGCTTCGCCCACGGCCTTTTCGACCGCGCGGGACGAGGAGTCACCGCGGATCACGATCGAGCACGAGTTCCCCTCGGCTCGGAATGTTGCCAGAGGGATCGGGCCATCCGAGCCCAGCCCCGGCTCGGCGTGGCGGATGGGAACCTGGACCGCCATCGAACCCACCTGAAGCTCCAGGAAGCCCACCAGATCGGCTTTCGCAAATGACTGCATGGCGACAACGTGCGTCCCCGCGCGTCGCCCCGCAAGGTCAGCCGTCCCTGACCAGGGGTCGGGAGGGCTCGGAGGCTCGGTCGGATCGCGCGCTCGCGTTCGCGTCGCGCAGGGTTCGACCGAGCGCGCCGACGACACGATCGTAGAGGGCGTCGTCGTCCGCCACGGCGACTTCGGCCGCAGGAATCGGCGGAAGGAAGTGAAAGCCGATCCGCGAAGGAACCCACGGCAGCATCACCGTCGGCCACACCGAAGCCCACGCCGCGAACAGGCTGACCGGACGCGAAAATCCGAGCGCGCGCGCGGCGGCGAACGAGAGCGTCGACGTGAGCAGGGCCAGCGCCGGCAGCGGGGCGCGGTGAGTGCCGAGGGCACGCAGGCCCGTCATCCACGCGATGGCCCGCCCACTTGCGAGGATCGGGAGCGTGATGTGGCTGCCGCTGATGCAGAGCGGAACGATGGTGAGCCCGTGCTCCCGCGCGAGGCGGATCCACCCTTTGCGCCCGGCGAAATCGACGCGGTCGGCTTGCCAGAAGGGGCGCGTCGCCTCGATATCGCCGCCGGGGAAAAGCAGCAGGGGCACGCCCGCTTGCCGGGCCTTGGCCGCGCCGATGCGCGTCGCCTCTACGGCGCCCATGCCCTGGAGCGCCTCGCGGAGGATCGGCACGCGAAAGCCGGCGGGATGCGCCATCCCCGCGATGGGACGCGTCACGCCGAAGCGCTCGTACCAGGCGAGCGCGAGCGCCCAGAGCTCGGCGGCGCCCATGCCCGAGTGGTTAGCGACGATCAGGATCCGGTCGTCGTGCGGCAGGCGATCGAGATCGTGAAACGACGTCGGCCACATGCGCCGGATGATCGGGCCCATCGCGGCGGCGTAGCGATCGATCGCCGCGGGATCGATGACGCCGGGGTGCGAGGAGGAGTGTTCGGTGGGCACGAAGGTTGGGGGGGGACGCTTCAGAAAAGGAGCGCGCTCCCGTTCGAACATGGGCGCTAGTTCTTCAGCCCGGTCAACCGGTCGGCCATGATGCTCCGGTAATTCCGATACACCTGCAGCACGATGGCGAGGGCGATCGCCGCTTCGCTCGCGGCGAGCACGATGATGAACACCGTGAACACCTGGCCCGAGACGCCGCCGGCGATGAAGTGGTTGAACGCCACGAAGTTGAGCGCCGCGGCGTTCAAGATCAGCTCGACCCCGAGGAGGATGCCGACCGCGTTCTTCCGCGTCATCACGGTGAAGAGGCCGAGGCCGAAGAGCACCGCGGAGACGCTGAGGTATTCGACGAGTCCGATTTCCACGGCGCCTACTCCTTTTCCCAGGTGCGTTTGACGGCGCGGCGGGCGAGCACGACGGCTCCGATCATCGCCGCGAGGAGGACGACCGAGGCGACCTCGAACGGGAGCAAGTACTCGCCGAGGAACGCGTGGCCGAGCTTGGCGGTCGAGGGCGTCACTGGCCGCGCTTCGGAGGGCCACGCGGTCTGCGTCGCGACCTTGCCGAGCACCAGGAGCACCACGGTGACGAGGCCGAAGGCGACGGGGATGCCCGCCTGCGGGTTCGAAACCTTCATGTCCTCGATCCGGCTCGTCAGCATGACGGCGAAGAGGATCAGCGTCAGCGTGCCGCCCACGTAGACGAGGATCTGGGTCGCGGCGAGGAAGTCCGCCGAGAGCGTGATGTAGAGGCCCGCGATGCCCATGAACGTGCCGAGCAGGGCGAGGCTCGAGTGGATGATGTTCTTCGAGAACGCGACGATCCCGGCGGAGCCGAGCGTCAGCGCCGCGAGAGCGAGGAAGGCGACTGCGCTGAGGGGGGGCATGATGCGGGGCGCACGTTAGTTGAGCGAGGCGGGGCGTTCAAGTCCTGCGCTCTTCCGTGGCGTCGTCGTTCGTGGCGACGCGCACGGATCGAAGGCCACATCAGGCCGGAGCGCTCGCGACGACGGCGTCGCGCGTGGGGACCGGCGGCAGCGGCGCGTCGGGGTTGACCACGACCGGCGCTTCGCCGGGGGCGTCAGCCTGGCCCTTGGCGGCGGCGTCGGCGGCCTCGGGGCCCTTCCAGTACACGTCCATCGCGTAGCCGAGGTCAGCCGTCGCTTCGGCGCCGCCGGGCTCGCACTTCGAGGGATCGTAGTCGGCGCCGGCCGCCATGGCCGTCGTGTACTCGTAACAGGTCGGGTAGCCGCAGGCGCCGCAGTCGGTCTGCGCGGTGAGCGTCTCGAGCAGGCGGGCGAACTTGTCGACGTTGCCCTTCGGCGTGGCGAGGACGGTCGGCTTGATCTGCTCCATCTTCTCGGGAGCGATCTGGACCTTGCCCTGCTTCTTGCCGGCGGCCTTCTTCTTTCCGCCGGTCGCGTTCTGCTTGCGCCAGATCGCGCGCAGCTCGTCGAGCTGGGCCGGGTTGTCGCGCATCGCGCGCTCGCGGGCCTCGCGCGCGTGGGGGCCGTACTCGCCGACGGGGACCTCGCCGAGATCCTTCGGGGCCTTCCACAGCGGGACGAGGTCGCTCGGCTGGATGAAGCGGAACGTGAGGTGATCGAGCGTCGGCGACGCGCCCTCGAACTCGCGCGTGTGGCGGATGGCGCCCGTCGACTCGAACTTGCAGGCCTCGACGCAGAGGCCGCAGTACATGCATTTGCCCATGTCGATGTCGAAGCGGCTCATCGCCTGCTTCTTCGTCGCCGGATCTTTCACGAGGTCGATCGCGATGCACTCGATCGGGCAGGCGCGCTCGCAGCGCTTGCAGCCCGTGCAGATGTCCATCTGCACTTCGAGGAAGCCGCGGTAGCGCGGGGGGAGCATCTCCGAGACGGGGCGGTCCGTTTTGTCGGGGTACTGGACGGTGATCGGCTCCCTGAAAAGATGGGAGAACGTCACCGCCATACCCTCGAGGGTCGTCTTCGCGGCGCTGGCGATGCTCTTGATGTACTGGGAGAGATCCATGCGACGGGGCTCCAAAGGCGGCAGGCTGGCCCGAGTGGGCTGGAGGGTCAACCGCGACGAGGCGGCCAGGCTAGCAGAGTGAGAACGAAGTTTCACGAACCGCCGCCGCCTCGGGCGCCTCGCGTAACGCCAGCGTCCCCCCAGCCTTTCGATCAGCCCAGAACTTGACGTCTTTCCCTGCGCGCGCTCATGGTCTGCGCACGATGACAATGCCCCGGATCGAAGGCACCTGGACCGCGATCGTCACCCCGTTTTCGCCCGACGGCGGAGAGGTCGACCTCGCCGCGCTCGATACGCTCGTGGAGGATCAGATCGCGGGCGGCGTCTCGGGCCTGGTTCCATGCGGGACCACCGGCGAAGCGCCGACGCTGGACGAGGGCGAGCAGATCCTCGTGATCAAGCGCGTCGTCGCCGCCGCGAAGGGGCGCGTGCCGGTCTTCGCCGGGACGGGATCGTTCTCGACGAAGAAGACGATCGCGGCGTCGCAGGCCGCGATCGCGGCCGGGGCTGACGGCGTGATGGTCGTCATGCCGTACTACAACAAGCCCTCGCAAGACGGGCTGCGCGAGCATGTCCTGGCGGTCGCGCGCGCGGTCGCGAGCCCGATCATCCTCTACAATATCCCTGGCCGATCGGTCGTCGACCTCGCCGCCGACACCACCGTGCGCATCTGCGAGGCGGCGCCTACCGTCGTCGCGATCAAGGACGCCACCGGCAACGTGCTCCGCTGCCAGGAGCTGAAGCGGCGCCTCGGCGATCGCCTCACCGTGATGAGCGGCGACGACGGGCTCACCGTCGCGATGATGTCCGTGGGGGCGAGCGGCGTCATCAGCGTCACCTCCAACGTGCGCCCCCGCGCGGTGAGCGCGGTGACGCGTTTGGTCCACGAAAACGCCTGGGATCGCGCGCGCGCCGCCCACCTCGCGCTGCTCTCTGTCCACGCGCTGATGTTCGTCGAGCCCAACCCGGCGCCGGCCAAGGCGGCGCTCGCCGCCGCTGGCAAGATGAACGACTCGGTGCGCCTCCCGCTCGTCGCCGCGAGCGAAGACGTGCGCCGTCAGGTCAACGAAGCGCTCGCGCGGCTCGACGCTGGGCAGGCTGGGCGCTGATGCGACTCGCGATCCACGGCGTCACCGGGCGCATGGGGCAGGCGGTCACGCGCATCGCCGCGAGCGAAGGCGTCACCATCGTCGGGGCGATCGCCTCGCCGGGATCGGCCGGCCTCGGGCGTGACGCCGGCGAGATCGCGGGCGCCGGCCCGGTCGGCGTCATCGTCAGCGCCGACGCAGGATCGGGCCTGCTCGGCGCCGACGTGGTGATCGACTTCTCCCAGCCCGCGGCGCTCCCGCACCTGCTCAAGCTCGCGATGCACGCGAAGATCGCCGTCGTGAGCGGCACGACGCGCCTCGACACCACCGGCGAGCGCCTGCTCGGCGAGGCCGCCAAGGTGATCCCCGTCCTCTGGGCGGCGAACACCAGCGCCGGTGTCCAGGTCCTGGCCGAGCTCGTCACGCTCGCGGTGCAGAAGCTCGGCCTCGGCTTCGACGTCGAGATCGTCGAGACGCACCACCGCGCCAAGATCGACGCCCCGAGCGGCACCGCCGAGCGACTCCGCGCCGCCGTCGAAGAAGCCCGCGGCGAGCTCACCGCGGTGGCCGGCCGCGAAGGCAACGTGGGACCACGAAAAGCCGACGAAATCAGCATGCTCGCGCTCCGCGGCGGCGACGTGATCGGCGACCACACCATCCACCTGCTCGGCCAGGGCGAGCGCCTCGAGCTCACCCACCGCGCCACGAACCGCGACCTCTTCGCCCGCGGCGCCCTGCGCGCAGCGCGGTTCCTTCATGGCAAGCCGGCAGGCCGCTACACGATGGCCGACGTACTCCACGGCTGAGTTTCACCGCGAATCGCCGAACGTTCCAGAGCAACCAACGCTCGGGCCAGCATTCCGCCCTGCCGAGAGGCAACGCGCTCAGGGACTCTGGAGCGGCCCGGGGTAGGGGGGGGCCCGACGGGCTTCGCCCGGCGGGGGGAAAGGGCTGCGAGCCCTTTCCTGAGACAAAAGGAAAGGGCCCGCCACACTCGCTTTCTGCTACCGTTGCTCCCTTCCGGGCCTGGCGGGGTTCACAGCGCGCTGTCGGCGGACCCATATGCTCCGGCTCTTCGCCGGAAGACCCGCCCTTAGTACTCCACCTGCAGAGAGCTGTCGAGATCTCGCTGCGCTTGTTTTCGACGCAGGCGTTCGTACCCTGGTCCCCGTGGATCCGCTGCCTGAAGAACCTCGCTCCAGCCGCTGGCCTCGGACGATCGCATTCATCGCTTCGGCGGCCGTGGCCGCGGGGACGCTCCGCTTCGCCTGGCACGAGCCGCTCCTCGCGGCGGGCGGCCTCGCCGGGGTGTTTACCTTCGTCGCCTCGCGCTGGTTCGCGCGATGGCGGCTCCGACGCCTGCTGCGATCGGGCAACGTCCAGTCCGTCCTCCAGCGCTGGGCGCCCTCGTTCATGCGCATCCCTCACCCCGCGACGATGGCGCCGCTGATGACGGCGACCGCGTTCGCCGCGTACGGCTGGGTCAGCCAAGCGCGCGCGGCGATGGCGGCGGCGGCGCGCGGGCCTGCGTGGGATGCCGCGCTCGAGCACCGGCTCTTCCTCGACGCGATTTTGCTCACGTTCGAGGGCGATCGTGACGCCGCGCTCGAGCAGGCTGGGCGCCTCGAGCGCCTCCCGCTCCCGCCGAGCGGCGGCGCTCTGCGAGATCGCGTCGTCATGCTCCGCATCGCCGTGGGCGCGCTCGCGCGGGCCTTCGCGCATCAGAGTCAGCCCGGCGATCGCGAGCGCCTCGAACAAGCGAGCGAGGCGAGCCCCCTCGTGTTCTGGGCCATGCGCTACGCCGCCGCGGTGATCGCTGTGGATCAAGGCGATAGCCAGAGGGCGATGACGCTCCTCGCCAGCGCCCCGACGTGGCCGACCGAGTCGATCTTCCGCGCCTTCCACGACGAGATCGTCACCCAGCTCGCCGCGTGAAGCGGGCCTCGCTCGCGCTGCTCTTCCTCGCTGCGTGCGCCTCGACGGCGAGCCCGATCGTCCCCCCGCCTCCGCCGAAGAGCGCGATCCCCGCCGCCGCGCCGAAGGGCGACGCGGCCCCGTGGCGCTACGACGTCAACGTCGGTGACCGCGCCCGCGAGCTCACCATCAACGTCGCGATCCCCGCGGGATCCTGGGGCGATCTCGAGGTCGATCCCCGCGCCGAGCCGTTCCTTCAGCGCGTCGAGGTCGCCCTCGGCGGCGACCCGTTTCAGCCCATCGCCCGCGCCGATCCGCCGCCCTCCGAGGATCCCGACGAGCCCACCGCGCGCGTCTTTCGCCTTCCGGCGTGCCCGCGCGAGGGGTGCCGTGTTCGCTACCGCTTCGCCCTCGAGAAGGCCGCCGTCGCGCTCGATGCGGACGGGATCGCTGCGGACCACGACGGCGCCCTCCTCGCCCCGCCCTCGGCATGGCTGCTTCGCCCGCTCTGCTTTCCGGACGAGCAGCCGTTTCACCTCCGCGTCACCACACCTCCGGGGACGGGGTTCGCCACAGGCCTCTTCCTTGGCCCTGACCGCGAGCTGAGCGCTGACCTCTCGGATCTTCCCAAGGCACCCTTCACCGCCTTTGGCGAGCTCCGGCTCCGCGCCCTCGACGTCGGGGGCGAGCACCTTCAAATTGCCACTCTCCCCGGGGCGCTCGATCTCCCGGACGAGGCGCTCGCCGCCTGGATCGAGGGTGTCGCGCGCGTGGTGCACGATTACTATGGTCGCCCGCCCGTCCCCAGCGCCCTCGTGATCCTTCTCCCTACCTCAGGAAGCGGGATTGGCTATGGCCGCACCCTCGGGAACGGCGGAGCGTCGGTGATCTTGCCGATTGGCGAGCACAGCACAGCGAAGGAGCTCGCCCAGGGGTGGGAGCTTTTGCACGAGCTGCTCCACACCGGCTTTCCTCTGCTCGATCGCGATCACGCCTGGCTCGCCGAGGGGCTCGCTACCTACGTCGAGCCGCTCCTGCGCGCTCGCCGCGGGATCCTCACGCCCGAGGCCGCGCTCGCGCACCTCTATCACCGCATGCCCTTTGGCCAGGTGAGCGCGGGGGGCGCGGGGCTCGATCGATCGACCTCGTGGGGCCGGATTTACTGGGGCGGCGCGATCTTCTGCCTCCTCGCCGACGTCGCGATCCGGGCGCGCACTTTCGGCAAGCGATCGATTGACGACGCCTTGCGCGCCGTCGTCGCCGAGGGCGGCAACGTGGGCGCGCGCTGGCCGGTCGCCCGGGTGATCGCCGTCGCCGACGCGGCCACCGGCGTACCGGTCTTCGCCGAGCTCTATGCGGCGCACGGGCTCCGCGCCGAGGCGATGGATCTCGCGGGCGCGTGGCGAAACCTCGGCGTTTTGCCGGATGGGCGCGGGGTCCGCTTTGACGACAGCGCCCCTCACGCCTGGATCCGCCGCGCGCTCGTCGCGCCCCGCCCTTTGGATTGACGCGGCGCGGGCCCTGCGGTTTCCCTGGCGGCATGTCGCGGTCCTCCTTCGCCCTCGTCGTCGCGCTCTCCACCACGCTCGCCGCTGGCTGTGCCGGCTTTGGCGCCGTCTACCCCGCCCGCCCCGCCGAGACGCCGGGCGAAGCCATCGCCGATCCCACGCCTTCCAAGGTGGTCATGCACCTGACGGTCACCTCCGCCGGCCTCAAGAGCGCCATCGAGGAGAACCTGCCGCAGACGGGCGAAGGCACGGTCCCCCTCCTCGGCAGTGACCGTAAATTCACCTGGAAGCGCAGCCCTGCCACCCTCCGCTTCGCGCAGGGCCGGATTGGCATCGAGCTCCACGTCGACGCCGTGGTCGTCTTGCCGATAAGCAGCCTCGATATCGGCCTCGACTTCAAGATCCTGGCCGAGCCGGTCGTCACCTCGGAGTACCTCGCCAAGCTGCAATCACTCGACGTCACCGTCACCTCCAACGATCGCTTGATCAAGGTGGCGGACGCCGCCGCCGGCGTGCTCGGGAAGATGAAGACCGAGATCGAAGGCAAGCTCAACGCCTTCTCGTTCGATCTGCGGCCGATGATCGCCGCGGCCCACGAGCGCGTGGCCCGCCCCATCGATCTTCCCCTCGGCGACGCCCACGGCTGCGCGATGCTCAAGGTGCTTGGCGTCGAGGCCGGCCCCACCGTGCTCGCCGACGGGTTCGAGAAGGATCTCGCCCTCGTCATCGCTCCTTCGATCACCATCCCTTGCGCGGAGTCCGAGATCACCACCACGCTCCCGCCGCTCGCCAACGTGGCCTCGCTGCCCTCCGGGCCCTTCACGGTGAGCCTGCCCATCGCCGCGCGCTACGACGAGCTGGCCAAGGCGATGACGCTGGCCTTCACCGACGGCAAGCTCTACTTCGCCAAGGATTTCCCCAAGCTCTACATGGAGAAGCCCGAGGTCTACGCCTCCAAGGACCAGCTGGTGCTCAAGCTCCACATGGCCGGGCCGATCGACAAATACGGGATCAACACCACGCTCGACGGCGACATCTTCATGAGCGGTCACCCGGTCGTGGAAGACAACGAGCTGCGCGTGCCGGATCTCGAGCCGACGATCGAGACATCGAGCTTCCTGCTCGGGCTCAAGGCGGCGCTCGACGGGAACACCATCCGCGATCAGGCGCGCGCGGCGCTGCACCTCGACATCGGGGAGCGCCTCAAGGCCGTGAAAGACAAGCTCTCTTCGGATCTGGCCTTCGGGAACGGGCAAGGGTGCTTGAAGGCGCAGGCGAACAAGATCGAGGTGAGCGGGGTCCACGTGCACTCGGCGTATTTGCGGATGTACGTGGGGATCACCGGGAGCGCTTCGGTTTACATGCCCTGTCCGTAGTCGCAACCTCAGCCGCGGGCGGTCCGGGGTACCGCCCCGGACCAGAACTTCTCTGCGATGGGCCGGCCGCCCAGCGGGGGGACGTCCCGATCGAGGTGCTCCGCTCCGAATACGCTGGCTGCCGCGTCCCGCAAATCTTCGTAACGGTTGCTGAGCAGCGTCCAGAATCGGTTCCGGAGCACGATGGCCGCGTCGCGCTCGGGAGACAGGCCCAGCTTCATCCCGGGCTTCACCTCCTCGATCAACCACGGGGCGTGCCCCTGGAGCTCGCTGATCTGTTCGTCGGTGAACGGATGTTTACCGCCGATCTTTTCGTCATGCTGGGCGAAGGCCTCGACGATCGCCAGCGCGCTGTGAGCGCTCTCGAGCGGCCCAACCCCCGCCCCGAGGGCTGGCACTTGATCCCCGGGGAAGAGGCCGAGGTGGGCGAAGATCTCGAATCGGATCGGTGGTGATGAGCGCGGCCTGAGCCTGGGCGCTCTGGTTCGATCGGAGAGTCTCCCGGACCATACTGGATGCAGCGTAGACGGAGGGGACACCGCCGGTCGAGTCAGGAAAGCTCTGATTGCGAGGCTGAAGGAGCGTCGGTTCGTTGACGCTCCATCAACAACAATGATCCACTGAACAACAGGCTGCTCAAAGACGCCTGCGAGCGCCCCCGCGGCGCTCGCGATCTCTCACGGCCACCCGAGCTGCATCCACCGCACCCGTCCCGAGCCGCCCACTGCGTCGTCCGCAAAGAACAACGAGGCTGCCCCGCTGCTCGAGAACACCGGCGAGACGTCCTGCGTCACCGGACCGGTCAGCAGGGCGATCTGCTTCAGCGGCCCTGCCGGGGAGCCCGGGGTCAGCTCGAAGGCGTCCAGCGTCAAGGCCTCTCCCTGCGCCGTCGTCAACACACCACGGCAGGCCTTGGGGCCGCAGCCGAGCGTGGCGGACGTCACCGCATAACCATTCTCGCCGCGGATCAGCTGGGGGATGCCGATCATCGCGCCCTGGGAGTCCAACCGGGCCACGCGCAGGCCCTTTTCGGCGGTCGATTCTGCGGAGTCGGCCTTGCCGTCCTTGCCGGCGCCAAAGGCGTCTTCGATCCAGGAGAGCAGGAAGCCGCTGCCCATCGGCTGGATTTGCGGCGTGCGCGAGTGCAGCTCCGAGGCGAAGATCCGCGCCTCCGGGGCCTCTTTCTTCAGCGTGGCGAGGTCGAGGCGGGCCAGGTAGATGTCGGCGCTCCCGTCCTCCGGGCTCTTGCGGGCGTCGGACCAGACCAGGAGGACCTCTTTGCCCTTCACGACGATCTGCACCTCGGCCGAGTCTCCCGGGGCCTCGGTGATGCGCTTGTCGGCGACGACCTTGGTCAGGGATTTGTCGACCTTGGCCACGTAGATTTCAGCGTTTCCGTCGCGCGTGTCGACCCAGGCCACCACCCAGCCGCCGCTGCCGTCGGAGGCGATGGCCACGTCGGAGGCCTCGCTCATCGGGCCTTTGCCCTTCTTGCGGGCGATCACCGTCACGCCCTTCTGCGCGAGCTTCTCGCCGGCGGCTCCGATCTTGGTGACGAACACGTGGGACTCGCCCTTTTCGCGCGCCACCCAGGCCACGGCCGTCTCCACCGGCTTTTCGCCGCTCGACGGGGCCAGGGCGACGCCGCCGATCGAGAGGGCTTTGCGGGAGACGATCACCGTCTTGCCCGGGGCGCCGTCCGCGCCGATCGGGCGGACGCCGAGGGTCGCAAAGGGGCCTTCGTCCTTGGCCTTCTTGCCCCCGGCGGCACCCCGGTTGTTCGCGCCCTCGAGGTAGTAGGTGACCCAGGCTGCCATCGCGCCTCCGCCCGGCAGATCGGCGGCGGCGACCTTGGAGAGGTGGTCTCCGTCGAACAGGGCCGTGATGCCTATGGGGCGGGGCGGACTCTCGTCCTCGTCACGATAACCTGCCGCCTTGTTCGCGCTCTTCCGCGCCGGGAGAGACACCATGGCGAGGGGAGCGCCCTTGCCCGCGCCGCTCGCCAGCGTCGCGCATTCGCCGTTGGCGCACGTCAGCGTGCGAGTGAGGTACGGAACGCCGTCGTGATCGGCGAAGGGCTCGGCGATCACCGGCTCGCCCCCGATCACCGAGAGATCCGGCCCGAAGCGCACGTATTGCGGCAGGACCGCGGCGTCCTTCTTGCGCGAGTGGCTGCCGCCGCCGAGCTCCGGCGGCAAGGGAGCGAAGGGCGCGGGAGCGAGGGTGACGGCGGCAAAGCCCTCTCCGTCAGGGACCAGATCCGGCGGGCCGCTGGCGGCGAACGTCAACGTCGCTCGCTCTTTGCCCAGCGATCCATCGGCGCCCAGCATGGCCAGGTGGATGAGCCGGCCTTCGCGCGGCGAGCGCAGGAGATCTTCCCAGGCCAGCGCGGCGCGCTTGCCCCGCGTCCCGGCGGGCGAGTACGGCGCGGCCACCAGTGACACCAGCGCTTGCTCGCCAAACGGCGTCGTCGCCCGGTGCGGCGCGGAGGACACTTTGCCGCCGGGATCGACCGACGCGGTGTAGACGCAGGCGTCGAGGTGGCGCTCATCGGTCCAGGCGACCACGTATTTACCGCTGACCTCGACCACCTCTACGTCGACCTGAGCGGTGGGTTCGGCGCTCACGACCACGGGAGTCGATGTCTTGCCCTTGGTATCGATCTCGGCGAAGAGCACGCGACCGAGCCGCGAGCCGCGGGGCTCCGGCTCCTCCACGGCGGCCTTCTTTCCCTTGTCGCCCTTCGTCGGCTCGATTGGCACTGTGGCGATCGCCGCGCCGCGCTCGGTGCCGACCACTTGCCAACCGTAGACGTCGTGGGCTGCGAGTGACGGAGAGCTTATGACCTTGCCGCCGACGGTGGAGACCACGAAGACGTCAGAGCGGTCATCGCGCGGGACCTCCCAGAGGACCAGCGCGCCTTCGGCGTTCGCCAGGACGTCGATATAGGCCACGTCGTCGGACACCTGGGTGACGATGACCGGCTCTGCCTTTGGTGTTCCGCCGGCGTCGAGGGCGAGGAGCTTGATGGTGTGGCTCTTGGCGACCGCCTCGACCCAGACGGCGAGGTAACCGTCGCCCACCGCCTCGAGCGCGGCGAGCGAGACTTCCCCTGTGGTGGCGACGTCGAGCGCCTCTTTGGTCTTGGGCGCGCCGTCCGCGCCGATGGGCCGCGTCAGCCAGTGGCCGCTCGAGGCGTAGAGCAGCAGGCCTTCTTCGCCGCGGCGCGCAAAATACGGGGACGTGTTCTCGTCGTCGAGCTGCGCGACGATATGCGACGTGAGGCCCACGAACTTCTCCGGAGCCGGCGGCGGGGGCGCCTTGGGTAACGCGGTCGGCCGGGGCGGCACGGCCGGAGACGGCGGCGCCGCGCTGCAGCTCACGAGAGCGCCGGTGAGAAGGGCGAGACCCATGGAACGGGAGGGGAGCCAACGCATGGCGTGGCGATATATCCTGCGGATCGAGACGGCAAGGAGCAGGATGCGGAGAAGAGGGATCGGTCTCGCGGCGATGACGGCGCTCGCGGCGTGCAACGGCAAGCCGAGCGAGCCGCCGCGACGTATTGAAACGTCCGTGGCCTCCGCTTCGGCCGTGGTCGCGCCCACCGCGGCGCCGTCCGTGATCGCGGTCGCGAGCGCCGCCGTCGCGCCGTCCGCGAGCGGGAGCGCGACGAGCCGCGCGCCGCGGGCGGCGAGCCGAGCGTCTTCGACGGGGAAAGATGCCTGCAACCTGCTGCGTGGCCCGATCCAGCTCGGGCTGACGGGCGTGGCGACTTTGTGGGTGGATGACGACGCGGGTCCGGACATGGACCCCAGGATCGTTTTCAACCGCGATGGTATTCCCCGGCGCGTCACGCTGCCGCCGTTGCTGAAGGCCGACGCCGCGAAGCCGGCCGGGGCGAAGCCCGAGCGCCTGGCCCTCAGCGAGCCGGCCGAGCGCGCGACGGCGCCGGGGTGCGCGAGCGCGGGTGGATTTCTCTTTTGCCTGAGCACGTCCGGCGCGCTCCATCGCACCACGCTCGCGGGCGAGGGCGACACGCTGATCGGCCAGGGGCGCGCGGGCGCGTCGATCAGCGCGTCGACGATCGGGCCCGGGCACACGGTGGTGGCGTACCTCGGCGATCGCAAGACGAGCGAGGGCGTGGTGACGATGGCCTTCGCGGCGCTCGACGACAGCGCGCCGATGCAGCTCTCGGAGGAGGGCAGCGGGGCGACGTTCGTGGCGCTCGCGCCGCGCGCCGATCAAGCCCTGGCGATGTACATCGACGCGCGGCGCGCGCTGACGCCGCTGCACGCGCGGACGCTCGCGGTGAAGGCGGGCAAGCTCGACCTCGGAAGCGACGCGGTGATCTTCGTCGGCGAAGGGACGGAGGGTCGCAGCTCGGGCGCGGTGGTCGTGGGGCCGAGCGGGGCCGCGCACGGGTTGCTCCCTATTTTCAAGGACGCGACGACGTTCGGCCTCGCCGCGATCCGCATCGACGAGCGGCCGCGCGACGACGCCGCGGTGACGTGGTCGACGTACCCCGGCGGGCTCGACAACGCCCCCGTCGCGGCCACGAGCGGCGGCGCGCCGGTGCGCGTGCTGCGCGTGCGACCGGCGTCGAGCGAGGCCACGGCGAAGAGGGTGCTCGAGCTCGGCGAGATCGAGGACAGCGGCGCGTGGAAGCCGCTCTGCGTGGTGGCGGAGCGCGCGGGCTTCAACGACGTGAGCTTGCTGGCGGACCGCTTCGGGACGCTGTGGATCGTCTACACCGACGGCGACGGGACCTGGATCGAGCGGCGAGGAAGGCCGCTGTGACCGCGCCCGCGAAGCCCGAAGCTGCGCCTGTAGAGGCCATCGCTGGCGAAGATCTCCGCGCCGTCTTGCTCAGCGAAGAGATCGCGCGGGCGCGGGTCTTCTTCCGGGCGTTCTTCGGGCTCGCGGTGATCGTCATCGCCTTCGTGCCGTTCCTGCCGGGGCCGACGTGGCTCCAGATCGGCGCGGGCCTCGTGCTCCTCGCGGGCGCCACCCTCTGCGTGATCGGCCTGCAGCGGCTGCGCGACGAGAAGCGCTACACGCCCAACCTCGTCGTCACGCTCGGCGTCGGCTGCGCGCTGGTGGGCACCGCGTGCATCCACTACGTCGGGCCCTTCTCGGCCGGGGCGATGGTGCTGACCATCGGCATCTACTTCTTCGCCACGAGCGGGAGCCGCCGCGCGGGGACGGCCACGTGGGGCACCGTCGCGCTGGTCTATTTGATCTCCTCGGTCGGCGTGGCCTCGGGCCTCTTCCCCGACGTGAGCCTGTTCCCGATCGCCGGCACCGCGCCGGTGACGCGGTGGTTTCAGGTGATCATGTCGCAGGTGATCTTCGGCGTGACGCTCTACCTGGCGCGCAACAACCGCCTGGCGATGGAGCGCGCGATCGAGCGGATCCACCGCATCGGGATGGAGATGCGGCAGCGCGACGCGCAGCTCGCCGAGGCGCGCCGCGAGCTCGACAAGGCCCTGCGGCCAGGCGAAGGTCGGCACTCGGGCGAGACGGTGGGCGCGTACAAACTCGGCCAGCTCGTCGGGCGCGGCGGCATGGGCGAGGTCTACCGCGCGACCCACACCGCCAACAGCACGCTGGCCGCGGTGAAGCTGCTTCACCCGTACTTGCTCGACAACCCGGACCACGTGCGCCGCTTCCTGCGCGAGGCCGCGGTGACGGCCGCGGTGCGCACCGAGCACGTCGTCGAGGTGCTGGAGCTGGGCGAGACCAGCGAGGGATTCCCCTTCCTGGCGATGGAGCTGCTCGACGGCCACGATCTCGCCTGGCACCTGCGCCAGGTGGGCAAGCTCCAGCTACCCTCAGTGCTCGAGCTGGTCTCACAGCTCGCGAGCGCGCTGACGAAGATGCGCGAGGCGGGCGTCGTTCACCGCGATCTCAAGCCCGGGAACCTCTTCCTCACCGACAGCATCCCGCCGGTGTGGAAGGTGCTCGACTTCGGCCTGTCCAAGCTCGCGGGGACCGGCGGCACGCTCACGCGCGACACGGCGATCGGGACCCCGTCGTACATGGCGCCCGAGCAGGTGCAGGGGCAGGCCGATCATCGGACCGATCTCTACGCGGTCGCGGCGATCGTCTACCGCGCGCTCACCGGGAGCCCGCCGTTCGCCGGCGAGGACGCGGCGATGATCTTGTTTCACGTCGTCTACTCGCAGCCGGCGCCGCCCGCGCAGTTCGTGCAGTTGCCAAGCGATGTGGAGCTGGTGCTCGCCGTGGGGATGGCCAAGCAGGCGAGCGACAGGTTTGCTTCGGTGGAAGATTTTGCCCTGGCGCTGCGGCGCGCGGCGGACGCGGAGCTTGATGACGCGACGCGGGCGCGGGGGTGGGCGCTGTTGAAGAAGGCGCCTTGGGGGCTGACGCGGAAGCCCAAGACGGCGGCGAAGGCGGCGGCGAAGGCGGCGTGAGGGGCCGAGATCGGCAAGGCAGCCTGGATTCAATGCGGCACCGCATATCCACTCTTCGCAGAGCGTTTGCACCGAGGCTCCAGCTCAGTGCAGAGTGGGTCCGTGAAGGCCTCCCCGGACGTGCGCACGTGCCATGACGAATGGTCGAAGAGGGCGCTGGCGCTCTGGCTCAAGGAGCTTGGTCCGAGCGGAGCGATGAGGATGAGAAAGAGGAGCCGGCGATGAACTTCGAACGGATCTACGAGCGCTGGGAGAAGAAGACCAAGGCGCAGGGCAAGCTCGAGGCCTGGCCCCACACCCATCCCGGCCCTGCTCCTGGCAGTCCAAGCGCGCTTTCCACCCTTCCGTAATGTTTCTCGCCACCCCCAGCGGCCCGACGAAGCTTCCCGCCGCGCTGGACCTCGTCCCAACAGCGGCGGACCCTTCGTTCGCCAACTTTGCCGCGCCTCGGAGGCCGCCGGAACCTTCCCGGCGCCTATGGGGAGGGCGCCGCGCGGGGGCGACCCTTCGTTCGCCGACTTTGCCCGCCGGGAATGGTCCGGGACCCTTCGCGCCACGATCCGGGCTTCCCCGATCGCGCTCCGAAGGTTCCCGGACTACCTGGGACGCCTCGAAGCCGCCCTCCGACGGGTCCAGGCTCGAAAATCGCCTATTTAGGCCCTTTTCCGCCCTTGGCGGCGCTCTTGCCGGCGCCCGCGTCGGGGATGATCTCGTGGATCTGGGTCTCCGTTAGCCCAAGGCTCTTAAGGTCACGCTTGAAGCTCACGAGGCGTGTGTGCCCGGCGCGCACGGCCGCGCGATAGCCGGCCTCGGCGACGATCTCTGTCGCCTCCGCCGGACGGTGCGCCTCGACCGCATCCGCGTACGGTATGCGGAACGATTCAATCTCGGCGGCCCACCCTTGGCGCTTATTCTCGCCCCACTGCGGCGCGGACGCGGACATGATGCGGGCAGAGAGCACTTGCATCAAGAGCGGTTGACCGCGCGGATCGCCGGAGGTGTAGGTGCCGACGCCGCCGGGGAAGACGCCATCCATGTGGGGACTCTGCCTCGGCCTCTCCAGCGCGTTCCACATCGCATCTCGCACGCCGCCGATGCCCGTATCGGCCTTGGAGTCCTCTGCGAGCACCAGTGACCAGGCGGCGCTGGCCGTCTTGATCGCGGCTGTGCGGAGCGTCACGGCGCCGTCAATCGTGTTCACCGCTGGGCCAAGGCGCTCTGTGGCCGCGGCGGCCACCTCGCCTCCACGCGCTGTGGCTTTCTCCAGGGCGGTGCGAATGTGCTCTTCGACGCGGGTGACGTCCGCGGTCGCGCTCAAGATCTCTCCCATCGTGGGTTCTCCAGGTGTGCGCCGGTGGGCGCAGGCTGTGGTGTCGTACGGGGCACAGGGAAGAGAACATGAGGAGCGGAGGAGGATCAAGAGAGAAAGACAGATTTTTCGGCGGGGAGATCGGAGCGGCGACGGCGGGAGGGGGCGACCTGCTGCCTTCAGGCGCCGCAGCGAGGCGAGCGCAATTTCAGCACGGGCTCGCTTACCTCCGGGCGCGGCGGTGCGGCGGCGCGGACTCGCACGAGCGGGCTGGAGGGGTAAGGCCTTGGGCCGGCACCGCCACGCGAGGCGCCCCTTATATCTCATGTCTCCGATCCGGGACCTCGCGTTGCGCAGCGGGCTCTCCATGGCGAGGAGCGCGCTCCTTATGTCCTATGTCCCCGAGCTGGGACGTTGCCGCCGGGAAGGACGCGGCGATGATCCCAGTCCACATCGTCTACTCGCAACCGATACCACCGACCTACTCGCGCCGCGCTCTGGGCTGGCGGAGGCGAGAAGGGTCGGCACACATCGGGAGTGGGGTCGTCATAGAGGACTTCGCTCGCGCTCCATGGCGAGGATTGCGATGCACCACGCGAATCAGCGAGGCCGCTTCACGCCGCCCTTCCGCAGGATGCCAAATCCGTAGCGGTAGATATCGGGCACGTCGATGCGGCCGTCGGGGCGCTCGCTCATCACGCCCAGCTCGATGAGCGTACGGAGAACCTGCTCTCCATCCGCGCCATGCTCATCTTCGATCGGCGTCACGCGGCTGAGCTCTTCGATTGCTATATTGCGGGCGAGCATCACCGTACGCCCCTTGAGAGACGCGAGCCTGCCGACGACGGGAAATTCCTCCTTGAGTTCGTCGACTCGGCGCTTCGATGTGCGCTCGAGGGCCCCTTGAAGCTCGAGCGGCGTGAGCAGCCGGAGGCTCTGCGCCCCTGGCCCTTGCTCCGTCGCGAACACAGCAGCGTGTCTCGTGAGGCTCAGGATCGAGCGAGGCACCGTGCGCGCATGCGCGTCCTGGAGGCGATTCGGGATCCAGCGGTAGGTGAGCCCCTTCTTCTCGCCGGTGCCCATCTGCTCTCCGGCAAGATGATCCACGAAGCTCTTCTGCGAGCCCTTCCCGGTCTCCGGGAGCGTGTTGGGCGGCATCCAGCCCAGCGCGCCCTGGAGGCTGAGGTGGATTCCCCTGCTGCTCCCCTCCACCCAATTTTTCAGCTCTTCGGACGTGTTCGCCATGTGCTTGATGAGCACGCGATAGAGATCTTCAACGCGCCATTCGAGCGACACCGAGCGCGCGTCGAGCTTGCTCGCGTCTGGGAACGCCGAGAGCGACGCCTGGAAGAGGTCCTCGCGCACGAACACCTTTGGACGGATGTTCTTGTAGCGATCCGCAAGCGAAATCCACATCGCGAGGAGACTTGCCGTCATGTGCTCGCGGGTGCTCGACGAGCCTTTGATGCGGTCGAGCCCGTCGTAGGTCACGACGATCGGCCCTGTCCTGCCTCGCTCGAGAGCGTCCATCCAGGCGCTCAGCGGGCTCAGCTGACTCTCGACCGCGTCCGCGAGAGCGTCGGGATCCCGGCCGACCTGGAGAGCGTTCGCCAGTCGCCCCGGCGGGAGCGCAATATTCGTGGCCAGCGAGAGGCGGGCGCAGAGCCATGCGTACCAGAAAAAGCGTCGGCGATCATCGTTGGCCTTGTTCCCGAAGGCAGCGACAACGTCGAGCGTCGGGTGCTCGACAGAGCTACTGAACCCCTCCTGCCATAACGTCACCGCGACGGCAGCCCCCACCCCCACGGGGACAGCGAGCCCCGGCTGCTTTTGCATATGACCCAGGAAGTGGAAGAGCGACGACTTTCCCGCGCCGCGACCGCCGCGGACGACGAGCGTCTCGAGACGCAGCGCGCGGGCGTGCGCGTCGAGCGGCAAGAACCACTTCGCATCCTGCGTGACGGCGTCGTCGTCGTCGGTCTTCAGCGACGTTAAGTCCTCCAAGAGCTTCCTGCGTTCGGCGTTGCTGAGCGACTTCGGTGCGGTCATTGGGCGTCCTCGTCATTTCTGGTTGCGTCGGTCGCGCCCTCGGGGTCGAGCCGGCACTCCTCGTCGATGCGCCGGGCCGCTTCTTTCAGCTCACCCTCTTTCAAGACGTCTGCTACGTGATCTTTCATTGAATCGAGCCCATCGAGCCACTCCCTGCGCCGCACGGGAACGACATCGTGAGGCTCGCCGATATCACCGAGCTGCGGTGGATTGTCCTCCGCATAAACGTGCTCGCACAGCCTTTCGTAGACCAGTGAGCGCGTACGCTCTCGGCGAAGCTTGAACAACTCCTCGTCGTTGCCTGGCAAGAGTGTCTCGATAAGCACGATCTTCGTATCGTCGCGAGACCCCAGCGTACGCAGCGTCTGAGCAAGTCCCGCGAGGTTTTGCGTCGTCCCGCGAAAGACGAGAACGTCTACATGAGCGAGGCCATGCAACGACATTCCTGCGAGATCGTGAAGACCGGCGCGGGCATCCAGGAGAATGACGTCAAAACTGGCTTTCATGCTCTTCAGCATCGCCGTGAGCGCCATTCCGACCGGGTTGTCATTCCCGGGCTCGGTCGATGAGAAGTCGAGTCGCGCGAGCTTCTGCACGTACACGTCATCGACGCGACCGGCTGGAAAGACAGTAATATGCCGATCGATCGTGTCATCGATCTGCGACAACATCGATGCACCGTCGAGGTTGACGACGCCGGTTGCGATATGGTCCACGAGGACGTCGAGCACGCCCCGCTCGGTATTGGCCTCGCTCACCCCGAAGAGAGTGCCAACGCCAGGGGCTTCAAGGTCGAGATCGACAACAGCGACGCGTGGAGGAGGTGTCCGGCTCGCAAGCAGGATCGCGTACGCGGCGACGAGGGTGGTGCGGCCAACGCCGCCCTTGAAGGAGTGGAATGTCACGATCGGCGGCGTCTGGCCCTTGATGAGTGGCCACGGCGGCTTGGGAGGTGTCGTCGTGAGCCACGCCTCCTTGCCGATCGTGCGCTCAATCCCTGTCCACCGCTCACCGGCCTCGATCAGTGTGTCTGCGCCGCCAAGCACGTTGCGAACGGAGCGGGGCCACCCCGCTGGCCACTTGCCTCTAGCTAGCCCGAGTATTTGCGCCGCAAGGCGCTGCATTTCGCCATTGGTTGCAGCGGACACGATCGGCTTGACGAAGTACTTACCGAGTGTTGCGAGGAGCGTTTTTTCCAGTGCGTCTAGCGCGAGGATGGAGTCCTTTTTCGGGTCGAGGATGAGCCGCACGCGACCGCGCACATCTCGCACGATGCAGTACCGGGCGACGGTGTCTTGCGAGCCTGCGTCCTCCCGACATGCGCGAATCAGCTCGGGCAAGACGCGATCAAACGTCATCATCGAATCGATTCCATAGCGAGGGAGCCGTCGAGGAAGAGGGCGACGATGCATGCATCGACCGCTTCACGCCCCTGCTTCACGAGGTCCTCAATGTTGCGATTTTTATCTTTTTCCGCCGTGCCGGTCCGCTCGTAACGATGATCGGGACGCCATGCGGTGATGGCGGGGTAGCGCGAGGCCCATTGGCGCACCGGAAGGCGGCCTGATCGCGGGTCGAGCGCAATCGCAAATTCGACCACTTCATCACTTGCGTTGGTGAAATCGTGCCCGAGCAGCTTCGGCACCCAACCCTCCCGGATGCATGCCTTACGCGCGCACTCATGGGCGAAGCCTGCGAGGTGCCACGCCTGGTCACGCGAAGCGTGCGCCTCGTTGGCTATCAGGTGTTCGGCGTCGCGCATGTGACGAAGGGCAGCGGAGGCAAAATCGGATCCGGCGTCAGCCACAACCGCGACCCTACACCAGGCGGACAGGGATAGGAAGTCACGCTCCAAGCTTCGGCCAGGACGCCTCCGCGCCGGGCGAGAAGTCACGGACGGCGGCAGGCGTCGCGCACGGAGGCTCGCATTGATCCCGACCGGCTCAGGCGAGGCGTGACCTCGGGATAAGGCGCTCTCGGATGGCGCCCCTCTGGGGATTCGAGCCAGTTTGGTGCGTGGCTTCTCCCGTTCGACAAGGCGAGACGCTGGCGGGCAAGTACCGCGTAACGCGGGTGATCGCCGAGGGCGGCATGGGCATCGTCGTCGCCGCCCGTCACCTCAAGCTGGATCAGGAGGTTGCTCTCAAGTTCATGCTCCCGGATTTGCTGCGGAGCCCCGAGGCTGCGGGGCGCTTTCTCCGGGAGGCGCGCGCGGCGGTCCGGCTCCAGAGCGAGCACGTGGCGCGGATCATCGACATCGCGGAGCTCGAGAATGGGCTGCCGTACATCGTGATGGAGCTGCTCGATGGGAGCGATCTGGGGGCGGTGATCTACGCCTCGGCGCCGCTCTCCGTCGATGACGCGGTCGACTACGTGCTCCAGGCCTGCGAGGCCATCGCCGAGGCGCACACGCTCGGGATCGTGCACCGTGATCTCAAGCCCGAGAACCTCTTCGTCACCCGGCGCCGCGACGGGAGCGCGTGGATCAAGGTGCTCGACTTCGGCATCTCCAAGGTGATCCCCAGCCTGGAGTCGCGTCAGGGCGGGGCGCGGGTGACAACGCGTGAGTCGATGGGATCGCCGACGTACATGTCGCCCGAGCAGATGCGCTGCACGCGCGACGTCGACGGGCGCGCGGACATCTGGTCGCTCGGCATCATCCTCTACGAGCTGCTGACCGGACGGCAGCCGTTCACGGGGCGATCGATCGCCGAAGTGTGCATCAAGGTGACGCAGGATCCGCTGCCGCCGATGGGGCGCCCGAACCTCCCCGACGGCCTCGCGGCGGTGCTGGAGAAGTGCCTCGCGAAGGAGGTCGACGATCGCTACGCCACGGTGGCGGAGCTGGTGCGCGCGCTCGCGCCGTTCGCGCCGCGGCGGGCGCAGGAGTCGATCGCCGAGGTGCTGCGCTCCACGCAGTGGCCGCCTCACGAGGCGACCCAGCGGCTGCCCGAGGAGGCGACGGAGACGTCGTTGCCGACGGTGGTGCGCTCGCGCGAGCAGAGCACGATGAGCGGGCGCGCGTTCCGGCGCCGCGCGATCGTGGGGATCGCCGGCGTCGCGGCGGTGATCGCCGCGGTCGGGATCGGCCTGCTCACGCGCGGAGGCGCGGTGCACCCCGAGGCGACGAACGCCGCGCTGGTGCCCAGTGAGCTACCGAGCCCGGTGAGCGCCGCGCCGCCGTCACCGCCGCCGCCGCCGCCCGTCGCGAACGATTCGGCGAAAATCGCCCCCGCGCCGGAAAAATCGAGCGCGTCGGATCTTCCGGTTCCGACATCGAAGAAGCCATGGGTTCGCCCGCCCGGCGCGGCGAGCGCGGCCCCGCACCACCCACCCGTCGCGACAGGCCCGGACGGTGGCCCTTCGAAGTCGTCCAACGGTGACGTGTACGGCGAACGGAAGTGATCCCTCGCGCCGCTTGATCGAGCCCGACCATGACCAGACTTCCAGGAGGCGACGCGCGCCGGATCACCCTGCGCGCAGGCTTCGTCGCGACGCTGCTGCTCGCGCCTGCGGGCGCGATGGCAGAGAGCGCCGCGGATCAAGCGCGGGCGGAGACGCTCTTCACGGACGGGCGCCGTCTGCTCGCGGCGGCGCGCTTCGCCGAGGCGTGCCCGAAGTTCGCGGAGAGCCAGCGCCTCGATCCGGCGATCGGGACGCTGCTCAACCTCGGCGATTGTTACGAGAAGACCGGGCGAACGGCGAGCGCTTGGGCGGTGTTCCAGAGCGCCGCCGAGGAGGCGCGCCGGACGAGCGATACGCGCCGCGGGACGGTGGCTTCGGAGCGCGCGGCGGCGCTCGGGGCGCGCCTCGTGAAGCTGACGATCGTGGTGCCCCGGCTGAGCGTGACGCCGGGGCTGGTGGTGAAGCGCGACGGCGTCACGCTGGACCACGCGGCCTGGGGCACGGCGGCGCCGCTGGATCCGGGGTGGCACGCGATCGAGGCCACCGCGCCGGGCAAGCGGCGCTGGACGTTGCCGGTGACGATCGACGCGGGCCGTTCGTTGACGACGATCACCGTGCCGCCGCTCGAAGATCTCGCGGCCGGCGCCGACGCGAACGAGCCGGGGACGGCGGGTCGCGCCCAGCGCATCGTGGGCGGGATCTTCGTGGGGACCGGCGTGGCGGCGCTCGCCGCGGGCGCGGTCTTCACCGGCCTCGCGGTGGCGAAGAACCACGCCTCGGTGCCGCACTGCCACGGCAACATCTGCGACCCGCTCGGCGTCGAGCTTCGCGATGACGCGCTCGGCAACGCGACGGCGTCGACGGTGTCGGTCGTCGCTGGGCTCGTGGCGATCAGCGGCGGCGCGGTGCTCTGGTTGACCGCGCCCACGGGCCCGAAGAAGCCCTATTCCACGGGGATCCATGCCGCCCCGGCGATCGGCGCGGGGCAGGTCGGCCTCACGCTCGAAGGAGCTTTCTGATGCAAGCGCGCGTCATCCCCGCGGTGCTCTCTCTTGGGCTTTCGTTCGCCGGCTGTAGCTCGATCCTCCAGATCGAGCCGGGGCAGCTCGACGAGAGCAGCACGGCTTCCTCGTCCGGCAGCGGCGGCAGCGACGGCGGCGGCGTGCACGAGTGCGACACGCCGAGCGACTGCCCGTCGACGCCGTTCCTCGACTGCCGAACGGTCGCGTGCACCGAGCACCGCTGCATCATCACCTACGCCGCCGTGGGGACGCCGACGACCTCGCAGATCGTCGGCGATTGTTTGCAAACCGAGTGCGACGGCCACGGTCTCGGCCAGAGCGTCCGCGTCGACGATCCGCGCGACGACGGGCGCGAATGCACTGCCGACCTCTGCGCGGATAGCGGGGCGGTGAACGCCGCGAAGGCCGCGGGGACGCCGTGTCAGCAGGGCGGCGGCGCGGTCTGCACCGGCGGCGGCGACTGCGTCGGGTGCCTGAGCGACGCCGACTGCGCGGGCAAGATCTGCCAGTCCTCGATCTGCGTCCCCACAGGCTGCGCCAACGGATTGAAGGACGGCGGCGAGACTGACAAGGACTGCGGCGGCCCGTGCGGCCCCTGCGCCGACGGCAAGCACTGCGTGAGCGGCAACGATTGCCTGAGCCTCGTGTGCACGAACAAGGTCTGCAAGAGCCCCACCTGCGGCGACGCCGTCAAGAACGGGAGCGAGTCCGATGTGGACTGCGGCGGCCCGTGCAGCCCCTGCGCCGACGGCAAGGCCTGCGAGGCGCCGAGCAACTGCACGGGCGGCGTCTGCGACGGGCACCTCTGCTGCACGCCGATGCTCGAGGCGATCACGTGCCTCGGGCACTGCGGCCCGATCGTCAACAACTGCGGCCAGTCCATCCCCTGCGGCACCTGCGCGGGCGCGGCGATGTGCGTGCAAGGGCTCTGCGTCTGCGTGCCCGATCCACCGATGACGACCTGTACCGGCAAATGCGGCATGGTCGCCAACAACTGCGGCCAGTCCCTCGACTGCGGCACCTGCACGCCTTGATCTACTTCGGCACGCGCCGCGCCGCCGCGCAGAGGGCCGCGCGGATCGGATCCAGCGGCGACTCGGGCGCCGCCTTCTCTTCGCAGGCCACGGGCGGGTCGAGCGGATCGAGCGCCACGCCGTACGAGAAAGAGCGCTCGGCGTCGCGGTCCGCGAAGAGCAACCCGTGGAGCGACCACCAGCGCCCCTGGCGCCCGTGGACGTCCTCGATCTTCTCCACCCACGGGGCCGCCGCGACGCGATCCCCTTGCGCCAGCAGCGCCGCGGCGAGGAAGCAACGGAGCGACGGATCGGCGGGCACGATCGCCTGGGCCCGCGCTAGCTGGCTCACCGCGGCGGGGTAGTGCCCGCGCTCGCGCAGGAGCTCGCCGAGGCGCACGCGCTTCACGATCTCGCGCACGTTGGGGATGCGGTCGCCCGGCATGAGATCGGCGGGCAGCTCGTGCGGCACGGTGGCGAGGTGCGCCCGCCAGCGCTTGTCCCACTCGGCGAAGTCGACCCCCGACACCTCCTTGATCGCGCGGCTCACGTCGCGGGGATCGTCGAGCGCGCGGATGCGGAGTACGAGCTGCGGGAGCGCGTCGTCGCCGACCTCTTTCGTCCAGAAGCGGATGAAGCTCTGCACCTCGGCGAACGCGACCTGCGCCTGCTCCGGCGTCGGGAGCATGGCGATCGAGGGCCCGAGCTTGTCGATGGGGCGACCGAGGCCTTTCTCGAGGCCGACGACGGCGATCACGTCCACCGAGGGCACGTCGTCGAGCGGCTGCGGCTCGCGCCAGCGCGTCTCCTCGCGCTTCGCCACGCCCTCTTGCAGCCAGAGCGGGGCCTTGTCCCGCGTGCCGCGCGAGAGCGCGAGGTGGGTCATCTCGTGCGCCAGCGTGTCGAGCCAGGGGTAACCGTGTTGCGTCGCGCGCGGCGACACCATGGTGACGCGACCCCACTTCGCCACCGCGACGGTCCCCGTCGTCCGCGCCGCCTCGAGCGGCAGCCCCGTCATCGCCGCGAGGGTGAACTGATCGCGCACCAGATCGATCCGCAGCGGCTTCGGCAGCTCGACGCCGAGGTCCTTCATCAGCGTCTTCTGCACCTGCACGGCGACGTCGGCGAGCATCGGCACGAGGGCGCGATCGTCGTCGTCCTGGAGGCGGACCTCGACCCCGCGCACGTCGTCGCGCACGGTCACTGTCGCCGCCATTCCCCGGGCGCTGCCCAGCGAAATGTAGCCAAGCTCGGCGCCCTCCTCCGTCGCGGCGAGGTCGCTTCGACGCAGGAGCGCGACCGCGCCGTCGTAGTCGCCGGAGAACAGCATCAGGCGCGCCCGCTCCACGGAGAGCGCCGCGTCGGCCGCATCCGCCCCCTCGAGCGCTTGCTTTCCAGCCGGCAAATCCAGCTCCAGGATCGAATCACGCGCTCGTGCTGCGCGCACCAGATCGCCTGAGAGCGGGTGGTACGTGGGCGGCGCCTCTGCCGCGACCGCGGTCGCCGCGAGCAGCGTCGAGATCGTCGCGGCGGCCCGGGCGAAGCGCAGGATCCTCGCGGTCTTCACTTGAGTAACCCCTCGGCGTAGCGCTTCACGGCCTCGCGCAGCAACGGATCCGCCGAGCCGCCGAGCCCCTCGATCACGCGGCGCCGGAAGTCCGCGGGGCTTTTGTGCTTGTTCTTGTCGGGGATCTCCGCGCGCTTCGCCGGCTTCTTGTTCCCGTCCTCCCGGTGCCCCTCGCTCTCGCCCTCTTCGGTCTGCTGATCGCGGGCCATCTCGAGCAGGCGCTGCGCCTCTTGCTGGTGACGCGAGCCGCGATCCCCGTCGCCCTCCTGGAGCGCCTTCTCGGCGTCGTGCATCGCCTGCTCGGCCTCGGTCAGCCGATCGAGCATCTCCTGCGGCAGGCTCGCGTCGCCGGCCTCGCCCTTCTTGCCGAGATCGCGCGCCCGCTCGGCCAGCCGCTGCTCGGACTTGCTGGCCTTGTCGAGATCCGCCTTGGCGTTGGCCGACGAGGCGCGTCTCCGCTTCTCCAGCGCGTCCTCGGCCCAGGCGAGCTCGCGCTCCAGCGCCTCGCGCGAGCTCCCCGCCTCGCGCCCTACTTGCTGCTCCTGGAAAAATTGATTGGGCTGGTCGCCGACGCGCTTGGCGTCCTTGAGCGCCTGCGAGGCCTTCTTCCCGCTCTCCACGGCGTCGCGGAGCTCGGTCCGCTCCAGCGATCCGGCCATCGCCTCGGCCGCCGAGCGCCCCTCGGCCGCCGAGCCCTCGGCCGATCCTGGATCGCCGCCCTGCTGCGGGAGCTTCTTCACGGCCTCGCGGATCGCCTCTGCGTGGCTCTTCGCTTCTTCTTTCAGCGCGGCGATCTCCTCGGGCGACGAGGCCTTCTGGAGCGTGTCCTCCACCTCGTCCATTTGCACCGAGTGATCGCGCGCCAGGTCCTCGAGATCGCGGGCCGCCTGCGCCCCTTCTTCGGCGGCGCCCGAGGCCTCTTCGCCGTTCTGCCCGGGGGACGGCGGCCCGCCGGACTCCACGCCGCCCTTGCCCCCGCCGCCCGAGAACGAGGGATCCGGCTCGCGCAGCCGCGCCGCGAGATCGAGCGCGGCGAGCACCGCGTGGAACGGATCGTTGGCCTCACGGGCGCGGGCGATGCGGCGCAGATCGTTCTGCACGATCTCCCCGAGATCGAGCCCCAGATCGCCGAGCCGAAGGAGCTGCACCGCGCCGCCGCCGAGCACCTCCAGCGCCGCGTCGAGCCGGGCTACCGTCGGGACCTTGGCCTCGGCCCCCGTGAGCGAAAGCTCCAGCGCCGCCGCGGCGTCGTCGGCCACATCGGCGAGGCGCTTGGCCACGGTCCGCGTGTCGCGCACGCCGAGGGTGCGGACGCCGATGTCGATCGCCAGGAGCGCGTTCTCGGTCTCTTCGAGGAGCTTCTGGTGCTTGTCCCCAACACCCGCGCCCGCGCCCACGCCGCCCTTCTTCTCTTCCGCGAGCGCCGCGCCGAGCCGACGGAGCTGACCGCGCAGGAGCGAGACGAGCCGCCCGCGCAGCCCGAGCCCGCCGTACTTGCCGGCGAGCGCGTCCTCCACGGCCTTCACGGCCGCGCCCTGCTTCTCGGCCTCGTTCGCGAGGTGATCGGGCGGGAACGCTTTCACCTTGGCCGCGGGCGCCTCGCTCATGCGGAACGCGAGCAGATCCGTCACCGCGTCGCGCGCCTTGAGCAAGGCCTGGTAGCGCAGCGCCTCGGGCTCGCCGACCTGCGGCAAGATCACCAGCACCGCCGGGCTCTTCCCCCATTTCGGACCCGAGACCACGTCGTTGTCGCGGGCCTCGACCGTCACCTCGACCGGCGCGAAGGTCCGCTTGAAGAAGGGATCGCTGGCGCGGATCTCGTACCCGCCGCGATCGATCGTCGCGCCGGCCTGCGGGCGCGCGAGCACGCGCCGCTCCTCGCGCGCGCCCGAGCGCAGCACGAGATCGACCTCGCGGAGGCCGTGATCGTCGACCGCTTCGTAGTGGATGGAGAGGCTCGGCTCTTCGAGGATCCGCACCGTGCGCGGCGCCTTCTCGACGCGCACCGTGGGCACCTCGTCGGGGATGGAGAGCACGGGCTGCTCGTCGGCCTGGGTGATCTGCACGGCGCCGAAGCGCGCGGCGACGCGGAGCGCCGTCGTGTCCGCGAGCGTCCAGCGCGCGACGAGCGCGCCGGAGCCGTCGTCGACGAAGGGCACCTCGCTCTTTCCGTCGGTCAGCATCAGCGCGCGCCCCGCGTGGATCGGCCGCCCGCGCACGGTGATCGTGCTCCCGCGTGGCGCCGAGGTCCGCGAGAACGGCAGGAGCTCGCTGCTCGTCTGATGCAGGTACTCGGGCGGGATCGCCGCCATCTCCACGCCTTCGAGCCAGGCCAGATCGAGCGGCGCCACGCCGCCGCGCGCCGCGAGCACGTCGAGCCCCTCCACGATCCGCAGCGGCTCCGACAGCGCGATGGCCCCGCAGACCGCCGCGAGCGCGAAGGCGGCGCCCGACCAGCGCGATCCAGCCGTGCGTGCGCGCCCGGCGATCCGGTCCGCCGGCGCGCGCCCGAGGAGGCGGGCGAGGTGGAGATCAGCGAGCGCGGGCGAGCCGGCGCTCTCGTCGGCGCGGGTGCGATCAACGAGCCCGATCGCGCGGATGGTGGCCGCCCCGAGCAGGGGATCGGCGCGGCCGATGGTGTCGCGCACGATCCGTCGAGCATCGCGACGCCGCCCCCGGAGCACGATCGCCCGGACCACGAGCCCGACGAGCAGCGCCGCGACGCTCGCCGCCGCCGCGGCCCGCGCGGGGTTCGATCCCACGCGCGCCACGTGCGCCGCCGCGAAGACGACGCCGATCGTGAGCGCGAGCAGGGCCCGCCGCGCGGAGGGCCGCACCTCGTCCTCCCAGACACGATGGAGACGGGCGATGGCGACGGCCGGGACTTCTTGCGCCATGGGGCGCCTAGCCTAGTCGGCCAGCGCGATCGATCCAATCCGTATGGGGAACCGCGACCATTCGAGGCCTTCTCGGAACTGACCCCAGAGGGCACAGAGGGCGCAGAGCGCGCGGAGGGCGGAGGAGAGAGATTTTTAAATTTCTCGCCCTCTGTGCCCTCTGTGCCCTCTGTGCCCTCTGTGCCCTCTGCTCTTCTTCTCAGCTCACTTGTCGCGCAGGTTGAGCGAGCCGATGAAGCTCATCTTCCCGAGGTCAACCCCGTTGTGGCGCAAGATGGCGTAGGCCGTCGTCACGTGAAAGTAGAAGTTCGGCAGCGCCATCTCGTTGAGATAATCGGCGGCGGTGAGCGCCTTGCCGGGCATGAAGGGCAGCTCGACGATGCGCGCCTTGGCGTCAGCGAAATCGGCCTCGGTGAAGGTCTCCAGGTACGCCACCACGGAGCGGATCCGGGCGTGGAGCTCGTCGATCGTCGTCTCGGTGTCGGGGTGCTTGGGGGCCTCTTTGCCCGTCAAGCGCGCCGCCGCGAACTTGGCGCCGTCGCAGCAAGACTGGATCTGGCGCGTGAGCGGGTACTGATCGGGCGCGAGGCGCGCCGTGAGCAGCACGCTCGGATCGAAGGACTTCTTCGTCGCGTGGGCGACCGCGACCTCGAGCCACTTGTCGAGGTTGTTGAGCATCTTCTTGAGTTGCGGGACCGAAGCTTCGTAGAGCGACATGGGGTGTGCCTCCAGCGCGGCGTCGTAGTGCAGCGCGGGCGCCACGGCTACGGGGTGCTCGCGCACCGAAGCGGGGTTCGTGCGCCCACGTTCGATCCGGTTTCTCCGGACGGCCCCGGCGAGGCTCTGATACCGTGACGAATCCATGTCGGTGGTGTTGCGAGTCGGCCGGTACGAGGCGCTGCGTCCAATCGCTTCAGGCGGGATGGCGACGGTGTACCTCGGGCGCTCGGAGGGGGCGCGCGGCTTCGAGCGGCAGGTGGCGATCAAGGCCATGCACCCGCACCTCGCCGATGATCCCGAGTTCGTCACCATGTTCCTCGACGAGGCGCGGATGGCGGCGAACATCCGTCATCCCAACGTCGTACCGACGCTCGACGTCGCCGAGGAGAACGGCCAGCTCTTCCTGATCATGGAGTACGTCGAGGGGCTCTCGCTCCACGGCGTGAAGCGGGCGGTCAAGAAGCAGGGCGGCGCCGTGCCCCTGCCGGTCGCGCTCCGCGTCGCGCTCGACATGCTCGCTGGGCTGCACGCCGCGCACGAGCTCACGACCCCCGACGGCACGCCGATGAAGCTCATTCACCGCGACGTCTCGCCGCACAACGTGCTCATCGGCGTCGACGGCGTGAGCCGGATCATGGACTTTGGCATCGCCCGCGCCGAGATCCGGATCACCTCGACGCGGGGCGCGCAGGTCAAGGGCAAGACCGCGTATATGGCGCCCGAACAGATCCGCGCCGAGCCGATCGATCAGCGCTGCGACATCTATGCAGCGGGCATCGTTACGTGGGAGCTGCTCACGGGAGAGCGGCTCTTCCGCGCCGACAACGAGGGCTCGCTCGTCAACATGGTGCTCACCGGCGCCTCGCGGACGCCGTCGGAGATCAACAGCACCGTCACACCGTCGATCGACGCGGTGTGCATGAAGGCGCTGGCGCCGTTGCCCGACAATCGCTTCGAGACGGCGGCGGCGTTCGCCGAAGCGCTCGAGATCGCCGCGGCAGCGAGCCAGATCGCGATCGCCACCACGCGCGCGGTCGGCGCCTTCATGAAGGCCCTGCCGCCCTCGACGGTCCGCTCGCCCGAGTCGATGTTGACGCCGAGCATCTCGGGCGCGCGCGCCTCGCTGGCGTCGTCGTCCTTGAGTCAGGTCTCGTCGGTCAGCCACGTCTCGTCGGTGAGTCAGGTCTCGTCGGTGAGCCAGGCGCGGCGCGAGACGGGGACGGGGACGGGCACCGGCGCGATGGGCGCCGTCAGCGCCGAGATGATGAGCGCTCCCGAGGCGCCGCCGGCCCGCGGCGGTGGACGGAGCGCGCTGATCGCGGCGGCGCTGGCCTCGCTGGTCACCGGCGCCGCCGTCTGGGCCCTGACGCGCTCGGCGCCGCTGCCCGACGAGGCGCGCGGCGCGGCGGCGATCCCGAGCGCGAGCGCGCCCGTCGCGGCGACGATCGCCGAAGCGCCCCCGCCGCCCACCGCCGCGCCTTCCGTGAGCGCGTCGAGCGCGCCCTCGAGCCGCCGCAAGCCCACGCCGCCCACCGCCGGGGGGCCCCGGGTGATCAAGCCCCCGTCCACCGGGTTTCGCCCCGCAGAGCCTTGAGATCGTCGATGCGCCACGCCGTCGCCTTCGTGTCCCTGATCGTCCTGACCACGCCCGCGTGGGCCTCCGCCGCGGACGCAACCTCGGCCGCCGCCACCGACGAGAAAGCGCGCTTCAAGGCCGCGCAAGACCTCTTCGACAAGGGCAAATTCGCCGCCGCGCTCCCGCTGTTTCGCGCGATCGAGAGCCCCAACGCCACCTTCTACGCCGGGCTCTGCCTCCGCGACCTGAAGCAGCTCCCCGAGGCCTACGACGAGCTCAGCAGCGCCATCCGCGGGGCCACCGCCCGCGCCGCGTCGGAGCCGCGCTACGCCGCGACCCGCGACGCGGCGTCGACCGAGCGCGCCGCGCTCACCGCGAAGATCGGCCTCGTGGTCATCGCAGTGACCGACCGACCCGCTGGGCTCGAGGTCAAGATCGCCGGCCGTCCCGTCCCCGTCGAGCGCCTCGGCGAAGCGGTGGCCGTCGCTCCCGGGCCGGTGCTCGTCGAGGCCTCAGCGCCCGGCCGCACCCCTTTCCAGCGCGAGCTCGCGCTCGGCGCGGGCTCCTCCGAAGTGCTGGCGATCGCGCTGCCCACCACCGCGACGACGGCGGATCGAGCGACGGCGCCGCGCGCCCAGACCGGCGGCGGCCTGCGCACCGCGGGCTTCGTCGTCGGAGGCCTGGGCCTCGCGGGGTTCGTGACCTTCGCCGTCACCGGCCTCCTCGCCAACAGCAAGTACGACTCGGTCGCCACGGCGTGCGGCAACACCCACTGCACCGATCCCGCCTACAGCAGCCAGATCGGCGCCGGCAAGACGCTCGACACGATGGCGAACGTCGGCCTCGCCGCCGGGATCGTCGGCGTCACCGGCGGCGCGTTGATGATCCTCTTCGGCGGCCCGCACGAGGCGCCCGTGGCCGTCACCGCCTCGCCCGACGGCGCGCGCCTCTTCCTCCACGGCCGCTTCTGACCGCGGCGGGGCGCGCCGCGCTCAGTGATAATTGATGATCAGGAGCGGCGGATCTTCGCCGTCATCGTTCCAGTAATCCACGCTGTCCTCCGACGGATTGTCGATGGCGAGGAACACCGGCGCGCCCGGGGCGACGAGATCCAGAGGGAGCGACCAGTAGTGCTCTTGCGTCGGCTCGGTCGCCCCGACGTCCCCGGCCAGCGGAGCGCTGCCGATGGGCTCGGGTTGCCCCATCCACAGCGAGTCCTCGGTGAACGGCGTGACCTTCCAGATCTCGCCCGAGCTGTCGCTCTGCGCCTGGGGGATGTTCGGGGCCACGAGCCGGAGAACCACGCCGTCGACGGTCTTGCCGGCGAGCTTGCCGTCGAGATCGAAGCGGATGAACGCGTGCATGGTCGCGTTGTTGCCGGTGAGCTTGTCGGCGTACATGATCCCGGGCCCCGCGGCCTGCTCGCAGGCGTCGAGGCTGAAGTCTTTCTCGCTGTTACAGGCGCCCAGCGTCGCCGGGTAAAAGAGCTGCAAGACTTGCATACCCATGCTGCTCGACGCGCTGCTGCTCTCGGCGCTGGAGCTGCTCGCGACGCTCGCGGCGCCGCCGGCGCTGGCCGTCGTGGGGCCGCTGGTGCTCGTCGCGCTGACCATCGCTCCGCCCGCGCCGCCGGTGCTGCCCGCGCCGCCGGTGCTGCCCGCGCCGCCGGTGCTGCCCGCGCCGCCGGTGCTGCCCGCGCCGCCGGTGCTGCCCGCGCTCGTAGCGCCGCCGGTCCCCGTCGATCCCGCGAGCGGCTCGAGCACGTCCCACGCGTGACTGCAGCCAATAGCCATGAGCCCACCCAGGAGGAACACCGCGCCCGCACTGGAGACATTACGCGCCATGATGTCAGCGACGGTAGGCCTCTCCGGCCAAGCCCACAAGAGGCGCGGCCAGTGCGCTCCCCGGGGCCGGCTCCGCGCCGAACCGCAACGGCACCACGAACCGGATCTCCCCGCCATCCATCCGGGGGAACTTCAGCTTGCGCGCCGCCCGGAGCACACAGAGCGCCACGCGCTCATCGGGGAACTGCGACTCCACCTCGAAGGCCTCATCGAGCTTCCCCTTCTCCGTCAGGTGGAACCGGATCCCGAGCCGTCCCCACAGCGAAGGTGCGTACTCGAGCGCGGGGCGATAGCACCCTTCCAGCGCGGGGAGCGCCGCTGTCACCACCGCGCGGACCGCCTCGACATCGAGAGCACCGTCTCCGGGCGTGATCAGGCTCAAGGGCGGCGGCATCGGCTCGTCCCCGTGGCCCACCTCGATCTGGAGCGCCGCCTTCGTCCCCTTCTTTGCCTTCGGCAGCTCGACCCGCTGCAACCGCTCGACCAGACAGGCCACGACCTCGGGATCGGGCAGCGTCGCGCTGATGGCGCGGGCGCCGCTGATCTTGCCTCCGGAGCTGACCCGGAAGCCAAGAGCGATTATCCCACGGAGCTTTTGATCCTTGTAGGCGCCGAGGCCGTAGCACTCGATCACCTTGATCCAGAGCATCTTGCGCAGGACGCGCTGCACGTCGGCCGCCTTGTGGCCTCCGACCGCGCTTTGAACATCGACGATGACCTTGGGCTTCGGGTGCCCCGGCACCGGCGGCTCCGGCGCGACCAGGGGGCCCAGTGAGCCTTTGTTCCAGCGCGTTCGCTCGCGCAGATCGACGAGAAAGGCCTCCTGAGTGGTGAAGGTGGGCCGCCGGTCCAGCCGGAAAGGGATCTCGATCGTGACCGGAGCAGCCTTTGGCGCCGGCTCGGGCGGCGACTCCACAGCACCCTTGGGCGCCTCCACCGCCGCTGCCGCGCTCGGCTCCGGCGGCGGCGCCCCGGGAGCGCCCTGCAGCGCGGGCGGGCCTGGAGGCTGCCCGTGGAAGGGTGGAATCGAAGCGACGCGGGGCTCGCCGCCGCAGGCCGCGAGGCCGAGGGCGAGCCCCCACCAAGGCCCCCTCCTCGCCATCAGAACTTCATGCCGACGCGGGGATCGGGCACCTTGTCGGCGAGCAGGTCAATCGCCTTGGCCACCTCGGGATCGTCCTCCGTGGGCACGTGGACGATGAAGCGCACGTAGAGATCCCCGGCGTCCTTCCCCTTGCGCGCCACGCCCTTGCCGCGCAAACGCGTCATGTTCCCGCTCTGCGTGCGCGGAGGCACCTTGAGCGTCACCTCCCCGTCGGGGGTCGGGATCTTCACCTTCTCTCCGCGGTACGCCTCGGCGAGGGTGATCGGGAGATCGAGGTGCAGGTCGTCGTCTTCGCGCTTGAAGAGCGGGTGGGGATTGACATGGATCGTGATCCGGAGATCGCCTGGTGGGCCGCCAAAGCCCCCGGGCGAGCCCTGGCCGACGATCTTCAGGCGGCTCCCCTCGTTGGCGCCCGGAGGGATCCGCACCTGCACCGGCGGCCCGTCGCCGAGCGTGAGATCCAGCGTCGCGCCCTTCACCGCCGAGGCGAACTCGATGGTGACCTCGGCCTCGATGTCCTGACCACGGCTCGGCCGCGGCGCGCGCTGGCCACGACCGCCGCCGGCGCCGCCGCGATTGAAGAGATCGCCGAAGATGTCGCCGAAATCGCCCCCGCCCGGCGCCCCGCCGCCCCCGCCGCCGAAGATATCCTGCACGTCGACAGAGCCCCCGCCGGGCCGACCGCCGCGACCGCCGCCGTACTGACGGACCATACGGGCGCGATCGGCGTCGAAGTTCTGCGAGAGGCTCTCTTCCCCGAACTCGTCGTAGAGCGCGCGCTTCGCGGGGTCGCTCAGGACTTCCTGGGCCTGGTTCACTTCCTTGAAGCGCGCCTCGGCCCCCTTGCCCGGGTTTTTGTCCGGGTGGTACTTCATGGCGAGCTTGCGAAAAGCCTTCTTGATGGTCTCTTCGTCGGCGGTCTTGGGAACGCCGAGCACGGCGTAGAGATCCTTGGCCATGGAATCGATAGTACCTGAGTCTGGAGGTCGGCGTTCGCGAGGGACTTCGGAGCGCGACGGAGCGTAAATCCCGCTTGGAGGGCCGTCCATTCAGCGCGCTTGCAGAATGGAGGCCAGGCGAGCTCGAAGGCTAGATCGAGGCCCTCCAGGTCGAGCCCTCGGGCCCGTCGGCGACCTCGATGCCGGCCGCGTCGAGCTCCCTCCGGATCGCGTCGCTCCGGGCGAAGTCCTTGGCGTCGCGGGCGGCTGCGCGCTCGGCGAGGCGGGCCTCGATGCCCTCGATCGTCAAGCCGCGCACCGCGAGGCGCTGCTTTTGCGTGCGCGCCCGGTACACATCGCCGGGCGTGTGCAGGAGGCCGAGCGGCTCCACCGACGATCGCAGCGCGCGGAGCAGGCGCGCCGAGACGATCGGCGCCGCCTTGGCGAGCTCGGTGTCCTTCTTCCGCTTCTGCACCAGATCGGCCAGCTCGTTGGCGGCCTTGGCGACCTCGCCCACCACCGCGAGCGCCACCGGCGTGTTGAGATCGTCGTCGAGCGCCGCGTCGACGCGCGCGCGCGCCTCGGCCGCGAGCTTGATCATCTGCGCGAGGCCCTTGGGCACCACGGCCTGCGGGGCCTCGTCCGCGCCGGGCCCCGCCAGCGCCTCCAGCCTGGATATCGCCTGGTAAAAGTAGTCCACGCGCCGCTCCGCCTCGGTCACGCCGGGGAAGACCACGCGCCCGTCGTCGAGCTTGTCGGTGTCGAAGGCGATCGGCCCGCGGTAGTGGACGCCGAGCAGGAAGGTGCGGAGCGCCTCGGCGTCGTTGCGCGCAAAGACGTCACGGATCGTGACGAAATTGCCGAGCGACTTTGCCATCTTCTCCTTGTCGATGTTGACGAAGCCGTTGTGGATCCAGAGCGCGGCGAAGTCCCCCTCGCCCGGGTGCGCGGCCTCGCTCTGGGCGATCTCGTTCTCGTGGTGGGGGAAGATCAAATCCATCCCGCCGCAGTGCACGTCGAAGCCGTGGCCGAGGAAGCGCTCCGCCATCGCCGAGCACTCGATGTGCCACCCGGGGCGCCCGCGGCCCCACGGGCTCTCCCAGCCCCAGGACTCGGGCGGGCAGCCCTTCCACAGCGCAAAATCAAGCGGATCGCGCTTCTCGTCGCAGGCCTCGACGCGGGCGCCGCAGAGCAGATCTTCCACCTTGCGCTTGGAGAGCTTGCCGTACCCCTCGAAGGTGCGGACGGCGTAGTAGACGTCGCGCAGGCCAGTCGCCATGTCGACGGCGTAGGCCGAGCCCTTGGCGATCAGCGCCTCGATCAGGGCCACGATCTCCGGGATCGACTCCGAGACCCGGGGCTCGACGGTCGGCCGAAGGCAACCGAGGGCCTCGATGTCCTCCTGGTAAAGCCGGGCCATGCGCGCCGAGAGCTCCATCGGCGGCTCGCCCGACTCGGCGGCTCGCTTGAGGATCTTGTCGTCGACGTCGGTCACGTTGCGCACATAGTTGACGTTGAGCCCTTGCCCGCGCGCGTGACGGACGAGGATGTCCGGCCCGATCGCCGCGCGCGCATGGCCGATGTGCGCGACGTCGTAAACCGTGGGCCCGCAGGTGTAGACCCGCAGCTCGCCCGGGTGACGGGGCTCGACCGGGGTCAGCTTGGCGGAGAGGGTGTCGTAGAGGTGAAGGCGAAGCGTAGGCATCGGAGGGCGCGTTGCTTACCACGATCGCGGGCGGTCGGCCGCGCCCTCCACGCGGTTCGCGTGGGGCGGCGTGCGGCGCCTCGGGTGACTATACCCAGGCGCGATGATCCCGATCCGCGATCGGCTCCCGAAGCGCAACGTGCCCGTCGTCAACTACCTGCTGCTGACGACGAACGTCCTGATCTTCCTGCTCGAGCGCTTCGCCCTGCGCTCCGGCTACTCGCCGCACGAGCTGCTCGGGGCCTATGGCCTCGTCCCGACCGAGCTTGTCACGGCCCCGGCGCAGAACGGCTTCACCCTCTTCAGCAGCATGTTCATGCACGACCCCACGGGGTGGATGCACCTCGGCGGGAACATGCTGTTTCTCTGGGTCTTCGGCGACAACGTCGAGGACGCGATGGGCCATTGGCGCTACCTCGCCTTCTACCTGCTCGCGGGGGTCGCCGCGGCGGCGGCGCAGATCGCCATCGATCCGTTCTCGGTGGTGCCGATGGTCGGCGCGTCCGGCGCCATCGCCGGCGTGCTCGCGGCCTACGCCTCGCTCTACCCGCGCGCGGCGATCACCGTCATCAACCCCATCCTCCCGCTGTGGCTCTTCTTCGGCGTGCTCCTCGAGCTGCCGGCGTGGGTGGTGATCCTCGAGTTCTTCCTGGTCAACCTCTGGAGCGGCCTCTCCAGCGCGGCCCACGCGACGGGATCGAGCGGCGGGGTCGCGTTCTTCGCCCACCTCGGCGGCTTCGTCGCCGGGCTGTTCCTGGTCCGCTTCTTCGTCCGCGGGCCGCCCCGCAGCCACGATCGCTGGAGCAGCTTTCGCGCTTCGGAGCGCACCGCAGAGCCTCCGGTCCGAAGGCCTTGGGGCGGGTGAGGGCGAAGTGGTAGCGTCCCCGTCGCGATGCGATCCGGCCGGCATGATCCTTCTCCCCCGCGGCGTGGGCTCCGCTTCGGCGCCGCGATCGCGCTGCTGCTCACCGGCTGCGGCAGCGCCTTCGACGGCGCCCTCTACCGCGGCGACGGCTTCGCCTTCCGCGTCGCCCCGCCGCCCGAGGCCTGGCAGCGGATCGAGATCTCCCACGCCGCGCTGGCCTTCCGCGACGCTGACGGCGGCACCATCGCCGTCGACACGCGCTGCCGCGCCGACGGGGGCGACGTGCCCCTCGCCTCGCTCACCCAGCACCTCTTCCTCGGCTTCACCGACCGCGAAATCCTCACGCAGACCGTGGTCCCCTTCGACGGCCGCGAGGCGATGCACACGCTCCTCTCGGCCAAGCTCGACGGCGTACCGAAGAAGTTCGACGTCTGGGTGATGAAGAAGGACGACTGCGTCCACGACCTCTATTACATCGCCGATACAGCTCATTTCGAGCGGGGATCGGCCGCCTTCGAACGCTTCGTCCAGGGCTTTGCCACGGTGCCCCTCCATGCCGACTGAGCCCCCTCCGCCGTCGTCGTCGCTCCTCCCACTCGAGCCGGCCAAGCCGAAAGAGATGGCGCTGATCGCCGAGATCCGCGGCTTCCTCGAGCACCTCGGGCAGATCGGGCGCATGACCGGCGGCGCCGCCGTGGCGATGTGGAAGCGCCCGTTCGAGCTCCAATCGACGCTCTACCAGATGGATTCGCTCGGCGTGAAATCGATGGGGATCGCCTCGGTGACGGCCCTCTTCGTCGGCATGGTCATGGCCGTCCAGTTCGCCTTCGGCCTCCAGAAGTTCGGCGGCATGGAGTACACCGGCCGGATCATCGGCCTCTCGTTCTCGCGCGAGCTGGCACCGACGCTGACGGCGGTGATCGTCGGCGGCCGCATCGGCTCGGGCATCGCCGCCGAGGTGGGATCGATGGCCGTGACCGAGCAGATCGACGCCATCCGCGCCCTCGGCGCTGACCCGGTGAAGAAGCTCGTCGTCCCGCGCCTGCTCGCGAGCATCATCGTCATGCCCGTGCTCTGCGCCTTCGCGCTGGTGCTCGGCTTCTGCGGGGCGATGGCGATCTGCGCCAACCAGTTCGGCATCCCGCCGGGCTTCTTCCTCCGCACCGCGCTCGGCTCGGTCAACTTCGCCGACTACTTCAGCGGCATGTTCAAGACGCCCTTCTTCGGGGCGATCATCGCGATCCTCGGCTGCCACTTCGGCCTGATCACCCGCGGCGGTACCGAGGGCGTCGGGCAGGCGACGACGCGGACGGTGGTGGCGATCTCCATCTGCATCCTCATCGCCGACTTCTTCCTCACCAAGGTGAGCATCTTCATTTTCCCCGGAAAATGAAGGCGTGCGGGCGCCTCTTCGGCGCGCTCATCACCGGCGCGCTCGTCGCCGGGTGCGACGGGACCACCACCGTCACCACCGACGCGGGCGCCTTGGTCCCGGCCGATGCGGCGGCGGCGGACGCGTCGTGGCGCACGGCGGACGCCCCGCCAAGGCGGCCGACGCGGCGCTACTTCTTCGACCGAACCGAGACCCAGTGCGAGGTCTACTCTGTCGACGACGCGAAGAAGACGACGCCCGAAGCGTTCCCCTGCCCCACCGATCTCAACGTGGGCGAACGCCTCCGGATCGTCGGAAAAACCTGCACGCGCGAGAGCCCCGAATCCGAGCGCCGCGAGCCCGTTGTCTGCCCTGACCCGCTCACCAACTTCGAGAAGTTCGATCTCGCCCGCGATCATCCGCCGAAGTAATTCGCTTTTTTACGACACCCGGCGCCCCACCTCGTCATCCAAGCGAGAGAGCCATGGAAGCCTGGGACGCAATTGTCATTGGATCAGGGGCGGGAGGCCTGACAGCCGCGCTCGCGCTCGCGCGCGCCGGGCAGAAGGTGCTGGTGCTGGAGCAGCACTACTTGCCCGGCGGCTGGTGCCAGAGCTTCTCGCTCCAGGGCTACCGCTTCAGCCCGGGCGTGCATTACGTCGGCGAGTGCGGGCCGGGCGGCGCGCTGCGACGGGTGTGGGAAGGCCTCGAGCTCGGCGCGGATCTCGAGCTCTGCGAGCTCAACCCCGACGGGTACGATCACCTCCTGATCGAGGGCGAGCGCTTCGATATCCCCCGCGGCTTCGCGCGCTATTTCGCCCGCCTCGTCGAGCGCTTCCCCCACGAGCGCTACGGCCTCACCCGCTACTTCGACACGCTGCGACGGATCCAGAAGGAGATCCTCGCCTGCGACACGATGCTCACCTTCCCGCGCGTGCTGGCGATCCCGCTCAAGTCGCCGACGCTGATCGCCTGGGGCTTCCGCACCCACGCGGCGCTCCTCGACGCGACGATCCGCGATCGTCGCCTCCGCGCGATCCTCGCGGCGCAGTCGGGCGATCACGGGCTCGCTCCGTCCCGCGTCTCGTTGCCGCTCCACGCGAGCTTGATCGCGCACTACCAGAACGGCGCCTTCTATCCGCGCGGCGGCGGGGGCCGCATCCCGATGGCGCTGATCAAGGCGCTGCGACGCCGCGGCGGGAAGATCCGTCTGCGATCGGAGGTGCAGCAGATCCTGATCGACAACGACCGCGCCGTGGGCGTCGTGCTCGCCTCGGGGGAGCGCGTCTTCGCGCGCGCGGTGATCTCCAACGCCGATCCGGCCGTCACCTTCGGCAAGCTCGTGCCTGCCTCGCACGGCCGGTGCGAGCGGCGCAAGCTCGTCCGCACGGAGTACTCGGTGAGCTTGATGAGCGTGTTCTGCGCCGTCGATCTCGATCTCGAGTCCCTGGGCTACGACTCGGGCAACTACTGGTGGTACCGGACCACCGACGTGGGCGGCATCTACGAGCGGATCGAGAAGAGCCTGCCCGACGAGGCCGTCGACGGCCTCTTTCTGACGATCACCACGCTCAAAGATCCCGGCCACAAGCGGCACAAACATCACACGCTGGAGCTCTTCACCTTCGTCCCCTACGCGCCCTTCGCGCGCTACGAGAACAGCGCGCAGGGCCAGCGCGGGGCGGAGTACACGCAACTGAAAGAGGGGATCGGGGACCAGATCATCGCCGCCGCCGAGGCGTTGATCCCCGGCCTCGCGCGGGCGATCCGCTTCCGCTCCGTCGGCTCGCCGGTGACCAACAATCATTACTGCGCGACGCCGTTCGGCGCGGCCTACGGGACGGCGAAGACGCCGTGGCAAGTCGGCCCGTTCTCGTTCGGGATCACCACCAGCGTGAAGGGCCTCTACAGTTGCGGCGCGAGCACGGTGAGCCACGGCGTCGCCGGGGCGTCGATGTCGGGCCTGATGGCGGCGCAGGCGATCCTGGGCGCGAAGACCATGGACGAGCTGCTCGGCCCGGCCGATGGGTCGCTGCGCGTTTACCCGTCGGATCGGCCGGAAGAGTGGCTCGCTCCGTCCGCCCCAATAGAGCGCGCGCCGGAAGAAGAGGCCGCAGAGCTCGAGCTTTCGAGGTAACTCAGCGCGAGGGAGGCGGTCGTGAGACGCGCTCGAGCGAGGCCTTGGTGTCGAGGCGCTTGGTGGCCTCGTTGATCGCGACCTCTACTTCGCGCGCGTTGCCGGCGCCCCCGGCGAGGCTGCCGACCCACGAGGCGGCGTCGAGCGTGGCGCCAAAGACCTTCATCGGGAAGGTGGGCCTGACGATCATCACCATCCCCGAGACCACGCTGCGAACGAGCGCTCCAACGAACGCGCTGCCCTGAGCGATGACCGCGGCGCCGCGGAGCACGCCGGCCCCGGAGCGGACCATGGCTACGAGCTCGCGGCGCACGTCGTCGCCGGGCGGCGGGACGCTCGCGCGGATCATGACGAGGCACACGGCCTCACCCGCGTAGCGCTTGCCCAGGTCGCGCAGGGTGCTGTGGGCGATGCGGGTGGCGTCGAGGTCCATGGCGCGGCGCCAGCTCGCGATGACGAGGGGGCCGCGGACGGCGACGAGGTGGCTCGCGTTGAGGGAGAGGACGCGCAGGGGCGCATCAGGGGGGCGCGAGCTGGAAGGGGGGCGGGTGGCCATTCCGGAGGGAGTTGGGGAGGGAGCCCTCCTATCTCAGGGGCGTGGCTGGTCCAATCATTTCCGTCCCCGCGACCGCCAGAGGCCGTCTCAGAACGAATCTCAGAGAGCACAGAGAGCACAGAGGTCAGAATTTTCGGGTTCCTCCGCCCTCTGAACCCTCAACTCTCCTCCGCCCTCTGTGCTCTCTGTGCTCTCTGTGCCCTCTGTGTTCTCTGGGTCTGTTCCGAGGCTACTTTTTCAAGGCCCCAGCAGATCCTTCTGGTCTTCTTCCCCAGTTTTCCTGTAAACAAAAAGGCGCCGTCCGGTCGCGCACCCGCGCGACCGGACGGCTTGATCGCAACCCCAAAGTACGAGGTCACAATCCGATGAGTGTTGTAAGCGATGAGCCGCCGACGGGCCAAGATCCCGCCGTTTCTTCCCTGCGTTGGTCCGATGCGGAGGCCACCCGTCGGTGGCTTGCCGGGGTAGAGTCGACCCTTGACGACTTGCAGGCCGCCTTCGCGGACCAGCTGCGTCCGCCTCGTCAACGGGTGCTTGGCCATGCAGAGGCCGAGCGCATCTTTCGGGAAGCCTCGGTAACGCTGCGCCAGGCACGCTCGTTCGCCCGCAGCGGGCTGCCGCCGAAGGCTGACAAGGGCTGAGCGCGGAGGCCTCAACTCCCTCTTTACTTGAGGGAGTTCAGGTCCAGTGATTGGTAATATCAACGTCCGCGGATTGGCAACGTCCACGATCGGACGTTGCCAATCTCAACGTCCGGAGTTTGGCACTCTGGATCGTTGTAACTAAGCCGGGTTCACGGAGGGGTGGCGAACTGGCCCGGGAACGGGTTGGCGTCGCGGCGCTTCTGGGCTTCGTCGAAGGAGCCGGGGAACGGGTTGGTTCCACGCTCGTTGAAGATGGCGACGCCGATGACGCCGACGTTGCGGGCGTCGCCCGTCTTCTGGGCGGCGTAGGAGCCGCGGACCGAGCCGAAGCGGAAGGCAGCGACGGTGTCGGTGCTCTGGCGGAAGCCGTCAATCTCGACTTCGCCGCGGGGGTCGACGAGGTAGCCGCGCTTGTTGAAGCTCGCCGCTTTGCCGTCGAGCACGTCGAGGCCGTCGACGGAGAGGACGATTTCGAGGCGGTTGTCGGTGTTGTTGTGAACGACGATGGCGTAGCGGCGGCCGGCTTCGCCGATGACGTAGCTTTTTCCGGTGGCCGCGAAGCCGCTGAGGAAGCGGCCGCCTTCGTCGCGCAGGCCGATGGAGACCACGCCGCCCGCCGCCGCGACCGAGCCCGCCGCGAAGCGACGGAAGCCGGTGAGGTTGGCCATGTCGCGCGCGCCCTGCTCGTCGTTGTAAAAGAAGCTCGCCGTGGCGAAGGGGTTCGAGACGTCGGCGCGGACGAAAGGAACGGTGGTGATCTTCGAGAAGCGCGTCTCGCCCCACTCGGTCCCGAGGCCCGGACGATCGGTCGGCTCTTCAGGGCGGCGCGCAGTCTTCTCCGCTTCGCGCATCGGCGCATCGCGCGGGACCATCCCGGCGGTGCCCGAGGGCGCGGATTGCGCCGAAGGCATCATCGGCGCGGCGCTGTCCGCCGAGACGGACGGAGGCGCGGGAGGGTAGTTCCCGGGCTGCATCGAGGACGAACCGTCCCCCTGCACGCTCGCCGCGGAGGGGCCGGCGGCCTCGGGCGCCTTGGCGGAGCTCCCGATCATCGCGGGGCTACTGCCACCGCAGCCCGCGGCCGTCGCCAAGAGCGCCATCATTCCGAGCCCGATTCCCAAACGTCGCGTCGCGTTCATCAGTCCCTCCGTTCGCCCAGGATAACGCGAGGTCTCCGCGCGGCTTACAGGGGATTCCACTCGGTCAGCGAATTGCGGCCAGGACCGCGGGGATCAAGGCGCGGGTCGAGCGGGTCCCGGGCCTCTCGCGGGCGCTGAGGCGGCGCAGAGCGTCAGCCATCTCGCGGGCGCTCTGGAAGCGATCGTCCGGCGATTTCGCCAGGGCGCGGAGGATCGCGGACTCGACGCTGGCCGCGATCGGGCGCCGCGTGAAGCGCGAGGGCGAGGGCGGCGTCCGCTCGCAATGCGCGAACTGAAGCGCCTGGGGTGAGCCGCGCAGCTCATCGAAGGGGCCCTGCCCGGTGATGAGCTCGTAGAGCACGAGGCCCATCGCATAGAGGTCGGTGCGCGGATCGACGGGGCCCTCCGCGAACTGTTCCGGCGCCATCGACACCAGCGTCCCGAGGACAGCGCCGGGCAGCGTCAGCGGCGCATCGTCGTGCGTGATCTTGGCGATCCCGAAGTCGAGCACCTTGAGCGTCCCGTCGTCGCCAAGGAACAGGTTCTCGAGCTTGACGTCGCGATGCACGACGCCCGCCGCGTGCGCCGCCGCGAGGCCGGCGAGCGCCTGCGCCGCGAGATCCAGCGCCCGCGCGACCGGGAGCGGTCCGGTGTGCGCGAGGGCAGCGCGGAGATCGCGCCCGCGCAAGAGCTCCATCACGAGGTACGGGCGCCCGTCCTGCACCTCGCCGAGCGCGAAGACGCGGACCACGTTGGGGTGATCGATGCGCGCCGCGACCAGCGCCTCTTGCTGAAAGCGGAGCGCGAGATCGAGGCGATGGCTCAAGCGCGCCTGAAGCAGCTTGAGCGCGTAGCGCGGGCCCGCGAGCGAGCCCTCGGCCACCTCGTAGACGTCGCCCATCCCGCCGCGACCGAGCCGCCGCAGGGCGAAATACGGCGCCCCGGCGATCGCCTCGCCGAAGGCCAGATCGGGGATGATCCTCGCCGCGGTCAGGGCAAACGGCAGCGCTGCCTTGAGCTCTTCGGTCACGTTGACGACGCTCACTTCGCCGCCTCGACGCTCGCGCGCGCCCGCGCTCGTTCGATCAGGATCGCCCGCTCGATCACTGCAGTGAACACCCCCGCGCTCGCCCAGCGCCGCGCCGGTACCTTCTCGATCGCGCGAGCTACCGCGTGATCGAGCTCGTGGCCGACGTTGACCCGCGCGCGGACGCTGCCGGGCTTCTCGTCGAGCTGAGCGCGCATGAGATCGATCACGCCGCGCGCAGCGAACGGGCTCTTGCCCGTGAGCATTTCATAGAGCACGAGCCCGGCCGCGTAGACATCGGTGCGCGCATCCACCGCGCCGCCGAGGACCTGTTCGGGCGCGAGGTAGCGCGGGGTCCCGAGCACGTACCCGCCGGTCGACGCGTCGCCGACGACGCCGGTGATCTTGGCGATGCCGAAGTCGAGGACGACGCAGCGGTCGCGATCGCCGGTGTTCGCGCCGAGGCGCTTGGGGCGCGCCACGAGGAAGAGGTTGGCGGGCTTGAGATCGCGATGAACGATCCCCGCGGCGTGGGCGGCGGCGAGCCCATCGAGGAGCCCGAGGAAGAGCGAGCACGCCTCCACCGACTTGATCGGTCCGGCCCGATCGAGGCGATCGCGCAGCGTCTCGCCGATGAGCTTCGGCATCGCAAACCAGGGGCGGCCGTCGTGGGTCACGCCTGCGTCGATCACCCGCACCAGGTTGGGATGATCGAGGTCGGCGAGGGCGCGCCCTTCCAGCTCGAGCCGGCGGACAGAGTCCCGCGTGTCGAGGTGGAGCGCGCGCAGCACCTTGACGGCGCAGCGCTGCCCATTCGGCCCCTCGGCCTCGAAGACCTCCGACGAGGCGCCCCCACCGAGCTTGCGTCGCGCGCAAAAGCCCGTGCCGGAGAGAGGATCTCGCCTCGAAGTTGCAACTGCCTGCGTGTCCACTGGCCACCTCCACGCCGCCGGGGGTCGGCGACATGACGGTCAATCGACACAGCCGCGCTGGAAGTTGCCTGAGAAAGCGATCTTTTCTGGAGAGGGGTGCAGAGGTGCAGCAGGGCTGCTCAGAGCTTCAGTGGTGCCAACGTGACGCTCTGGATCGGGCTGACGCTCCAAGCTCGACCGCCCCCACGTAGACAAGCTCCGCAGCGCGCCCGGGGCTGTGGCGGCTCGACGTCATTCTTTGAGGGCGAACATGATCGGATACGTGACGGTCACGATTCCGCCCTCCGGCGCCGGGAATGCGAGGTTGCGAAAAGCCGCGACGACACAGGCAACAACCTGGAGATCGGGCATGCTCGGGAGCGGAGGAGGGGAATTTGCCGCAACCTGGGGGTTACTCCGTCCGAACGCGTCCGGGGGCGCGTCGTCTGCGTTCATGACGGCGCTCACGTGCCCATCAAGATTGATCACGAAGTGAACTGAAACACGGCCCTCCAGCTTGGGCTCACGTCGCAGCCCATCCTCGTAGCATTGACGATACTCGCCGAAGCGAGCGCGGACGATCTTCTGGATGAGCTCCGGAGGCAGGCGTCCCGGGACCGACTTCACAGGGTCAGAGCGGACACAGCGCCGGTGACTCGCCGCGAAGGAGCCATCGCTGGCCTTCGCCTTGCGGAGCAGCGCCTCGATCGCCATACGCTCAAGCTGAACGTGCAGCCTATGGAGCCGACTGGAGCAGGAACGGGTAGGCCTTGCGCGTGCTGCACGCATCGTTGCGATCGCGGTGAAACTCCCAGTGCAGGTAGACCTTCGCGTCGGAAGAGACGATGATGTCCGGCGCCTTGCCGAAGGGCTGAGCGTGGTTGACCGCGCCGAGCGCGACGCCACCAAGGAAACCGCCCAGCCCCTGGACCCACGCATTCTCTTTGATGGACTCGCCCGCCGGCGGCAACGGATCCCCGGCAGGCATGTCCGCATCCTGGTTCCCCACCGCCGTGCCCGCGTCGGGGGCCGCGGCCCCAGTGCCGAGCTTTCGAGCGCATTCGGCGCCTATGCACCCGCTGTCCTGGATCGCTCGTACCTCTGGATTGTTCAAGTATTCTTGAACAAGCGGATCGTCTCGGTCCGATGTTACCACCGGAGGAGGCCCCCCCGGCGGTGCGCCTTCAAATCCGCTCGGATCCACGAGATTGAGCGGACTATTCATCACATAGCTGTAGGGGTTCCAGCTCTGACTGAACCCCGGCTGCGACACCAGCGGATCGGTCGTCAAGAACCGTCCCACCCTGGGATCAAAAATCCGCCCCTTCATGTTCACGAGGCCAAAATCTTCCTCGCTCTCGTGCCCGGTGAACCCCACGGTCGTCTTCGCCGCCCAGGGCCCGGGCCCCGCCGTTCCCCACGCCGGGTTTCGCTTGGCACCGAACGCATCATAGCTCCGGCGCTCCAGCACCGTTCCCAGCGCGCTGCTTCCACCCCGTGGGGTAGTAGGCCCGCACGCTCCGGAATGTATCCGGGATCGTTCGGTACTCGTCGTGATCGCCGTAGATTGAGTCAAAGAACGGCGGATGAACGACATGGTCCACCTTCACCAGGCGAAGCCCGTCGAGGCAGAGCTTATCGTTCAGGTCATCGCGCACGCCACGGAGCCGACCGTCTTGCGCCACGTTGCTCGGGCAGCGTGTGATTGAGGAGAACCCTCCGAGAGAGAAGCCCTTGCCCACGAGTCCATCGCCGGAGGCACTGTCATAGGCCAGCGAGACGTGCGGCTCCACCCCGCGCGTCCCGGCGGCACCTCGAGGGCCAAGTTATAGACAGCTTCACCGGTGCGCGAAAGGGAGAAGGCGTCCGCGATTTTGCCGAATGTCGCCGTCGCGTCGGCCCACTCGTTCGTCGCGAGCAGCGGATCAGTTTCGACGAAGCTTGGGCAAGACGCGCTGAGGGGCGGGGGCGAGGTGGTAGGGCAGTCCAGGCAGTCGTCAGCTTGCGAGACGGCGACGAAGCTCACCGTCATCACGACGAGCATCAACCCGAGGAGGGACCGTAAGTTACGGGACGAGATCATAGCGTTCGACACTTCTCGGAAGCTTGTGCCGCGCTCGGTTACATCTGTGTTATTTTGCCCATGGGAAGCACTTCCCCACCAACCGGAGCACACTAGAGCGCGGCGGAGGCGAGGTCGTCAAGCTGTTTATACCAACTTGGCGGATGTCCACTCACGCGCATCTCCAAGACTCGTGTTTTCGGTGGCGATGCCTTGCCGAAATCAACACGAGAACCCGGGCCTGCCGCACCATCTTTCAGAATAAACCGCGACCACCGCGGAGCGGCCCTTGCCCCAGCCGAAGAGCGCTCCTCGGCGGTCGCGATTTTCGTGCGAGCAGGACTAGCTAGCTCTCACCACCTTGCGCGTCCGGCCCGGCCTCCGGCGTGGTACTTCCGGCACCACTCGCGGCCGCCGGCGCCGCCTTGTCTCCCCCCTTCTTCGCGTGCTCCTTCCGCGTCCCCCGCGCTCGCTCCTCGGCCTTTGCCTTGTCGAGGATCTCCAGCAGCGGCGCGATGAGCTTCCTCCCCTGCGCGATCTTCACCTTGTCCGAGCGCGAAGCGCGGCTGTTGATGTAGTGCCGCAGTCGGAGCATGATGTCGACGAAGGCCACCTCGGCGTCTTGCCCGGTGAGGACGTGAAGCGTCTTCCCGGCCCGCTCCTTCTGGGCGGCGACGAAGGCTTCGTCGCTCTCGTTCAACGACATCTCCCATGCGGCAGTCCACTCCGCAGGCAGCGCGATCGCTGCCACCGTGGGGGCGTGCTCCGGCGAGCGCAAAGCGAGGATGGCATTGCGGCAAAGCTGGTTCTCGTCGGGGATGTAGTCGTCCACGTGCGAGAGGCCGTCCGGGAACGCCGCCGCCAGGAGCGCCGCGGCGAAGGCGACGTGGGGGCCGGAGCGCTGGTTGGCCTCGACATGGAGGTAGTAGAAGTGGTGACGATACTGGGTGTCGACGGCGATATCGGCCGCCTCCACCCGGGCGTGCGAGGCCTTGAGCGCCGCGACCGCGAGGACCTGGCCGCCGACACCCTGTTCGAGGGCGGCAACGACCGGCTCCAGCTCGGCGATGTAGATATCCAAGGCGGGCTCGGGAGGTCCGGCGCTCTGCCGGCCCAGGAGAAGGATCACGATGTTCCGACCGGCTGTGGCCATGGCAGGGCGGGGCAACTGAGCGATGGTAACCAAGATCTCATCCTTTCGGGGTAGACGTGGAAGCGAGAGCTATCACGTTTCCTTGGCGCAAGGACGGAGTTTTGGAAGCTAAGTGGCTGATGTTACGCGCGGGAACCGGGCGGCGGCGACACCTCCAGCGAGGATTTTGTCCTCGGACTGGGCGGAGACCGAAATTCTCGCAAGAATAACGGAGACTAACCGGGTCGAGAACAAAATCCTCGCCGGGGATGGAGACGCCGGACCGGTCCGAGGACAAAATCCTCGCGAACACAGCGGCGTCGGAATGGACCGACGGCAAAACCCCGCGAGAACAGCGGCGCCGGACCGGGCCAAGCGGGCGCGCCCCCACGAGAACAGCGGCCTTGGACCGCCCTGAGCGCCGGATTTTCGCGGAAACAGCAGCACCGGAGCGGGCCCCAGGCAAAATCCTCGGGAGAACAGCGGCGGCGGACCGCTCCGAGCGCAACCTCTTTTCGAGGACGCAGGCGATGGACCACGGTCATGCTTCCCGAGCGGGACGATCGGGTGTGGCTTGCGGACGTCTACACGGCGCCTGGTAGCCGCGCACTACGAAAGCCGGACGAGCCTTCACCTCCGAAGCCGGCGAAGGGCGATTTTCCCACCTGTCATTAGCGGCGGGATACTCTCCCACGTTCGCCCTATGACTCGACCGGCTTCTGCTGGGAGACGCCCAAGGATTGCGAGGCGATGAGCGCGCACTCCGTCGAGGCCATGGGGAACGCGAACGTCTCGACCTGCAAAACGCTCGATAGCTCGTTCCAGCCCAGTCACTGAGGCACGGAGGCGTGGGTCAGTGGTAGAGAAACCACCGCACGCCGGGCTTGATCTCCATGTGGAAATGGTCGACGTGCGCCGCGTTGTAGTCGGGCGTGAGCACGTAGGTGAACACCCCGAGATCGGACGCCTCGCACACCAGCGCTCGTAGCTCTTTGGCGTCGGGGGCCTCGGGGACGTAGGCGCCGTCGCCACAGGTCTTGTCGCCGATGTGCCCTTGAAACTGGCGCGCGACGCTGAGCCAGCGGCCGTCCTTCTTGTGGAGCAAGCCGACGTCGATCGCCAGGCCGGCGGGGTGGCGCGTCCCCGGAGGTGCCCAGGAGGTTTGATGGAGCCCCGAGGCCTGCGGCGAGCGGTGCGCCACGGTGCTGAGAGGGCGCTTGGCGAGCGGTGCAGTGGCCTTGGCGGCAGGCACAGCGGCCTTGGCGGCGGGCGCGGCGAGGGGCTTTTGCGGCGGCTTCTTCGCGGTCACCATCAGCACCGGCTTCGGCGCGGGGAGGCCCGGCTTCTGCTTCAGGCTCAAGGGCACAGGCTCGGCGCGCTTGTTCCCTTCGATTGTCCCCTTCGCCCCGAGGCTGGGCGGGCGCGCGGCCTTCCCCGCCGGCAGGCGGGCATTCGACGAGCGCTGCCGAACGGACGCGGCGCTCGCCTGCGGGTCTTCTTCGACGCCGTGCCCACCGTTGTTGGGCGCGCCCACGTTGGGTCGATACATCGTGTAGTGAACGACCTCATCGATGTCGTGGCGCTCGAGGATCGCCGCGAAGTCGTCGAGCGTGAGCGCGAGGCGCGCGTCGAGGATCTCGAACGGCGTCTTCACGCGCTCTTCGGGCGGGAGCGACGAGTGGATGTAGACGCCGTGGAGCCGGCCGGTGAGGCGGATCGGCGCGCGCACGCCCGGCGTGGCGTCGAGTTTTGTGTAGAGGATCTTGCGGCGATCCAGCTCTTCGAATGCTTCCGCGTCCGTCATGTTGGCGTAGCGGTAGGCCGGCGACGCCTCCGCCACAGCAGGATCCGGGACGACGAGGTACGGCGAAAACGCGCGGGCCGGGGCGGGGCGAAAGGCCGTGAGCGCGGCGATCGCCAGGGCGATGAGCGGCTTTTTGGAGGGGATCTTCACGGGGCGATGCACTCTATCGATCTCACCCAGGGTGGGCGAATAAAGCGCCGAATCGACTCTTCCGCGCGAGCCGACTACGCTCCGCCGCCCACCGTGACCACGATCCCCTTCATCGATCAGGAGCCCGCGGGGCCGATGCGGCCGCTCTTCGCCGCGGCGATCACCACGGCGGTCGTCACGGCGGTCTCGTACTTCTCGCCTGATCGGTACGCCGCGACGCTGGTCGGGGTGAGCTTCCTCGCGGCGACGTGGTGGCTGGTGCTGCGGCATGACGAGGTGACCGTGCGCGCCTACGGCCTCTCCCTCGGCGGGGTGCTCGAGCCTACGCCGATCGATCCGCGCCGCGTGGCGCGGGACGCGCTCCACGCGATCGCGTGGGCGCTCCTGCTGATGGCGGTGGTCTTCCCGATCTTCTGGCTTGGCTACCGCATGGTGTGGCACCCGAAGATGCACTTCTCCTTCCGCCTGCCGCCCTCGGTCTTCGACGAGATCGCCGGGCAGCTCGTGGTGATCGCGCTGCCGGAAGAGGCTTTTTTCCGCGGCTATCTTCACTCGTCGCTCGACCGCGCCTGGCCACCACGCTGGCGGATCCTCGGCGCCGATCTCGGGCCGGGGTGGCTCGTGGCCGCGGCGATCTTCGCGGTCGGCCACTTCCTCACGATTCACCATCCGGCGCGGCTGGCGGTCTTCTTCCCGGCGCTGGTCTTCGGCTGGCTCCGCAAGCGCACCGGCGGCGTCGGCGCGTCGCTGCTCTTCCACGCCGCGTGCAACGTGTTTTCGGCGACGCTGGGGCGCGGCTACGGGCTGGTGCTGTAACGGCTCAGAAGCTGCCGGAGACGAGGAGGCCGCCTTCGCTGCGGCTCAGCAGCGGAACGGCATGCACGCGCGACGTCGCGCTCGCCGGTGTCTTCGAAGGCCAGAGCGCGTAGACCAGCGCGCCGCCGAGGGCCGCGCTGCCGACGAGGATCGAGACAAGACCCCCGTTGCGGAGCGTGTCCACCTTCTGCGTCTGCGCCGCGAGATCGGCGCACGGGGCGCTCACGTAGTTGGTGGAGCCCGGAACGCAGCTCAGGCCGCCGGCGCGAAGCTCGGCGCTGCTCGCCTCGGCATTGGAGAGCGCGCCCGACGACGCCGCGCGAAGGGCCACGCCGACGCCGAGGGCGACCACGCTAACACCGCCGACCACGAAGGCCGGAACGAGGCTGCGGCGCGTGGACGGCGCTTCGGGCGAAGCCGACGTCGCGGCGTTGGCCGACGTCTCAGTCGCATCGAGGAGCATGGGAACGGTGACCTCGACGCGCAGGAGGCTCGGCCTCGCGCTGCCTTTGCTCTCCCAGCGCTGCTTCCCCGGCGCGGTCGCCACGACGGTGTGCTCGCCTGGATCGACAGGCACCGCCTCGCCCCAGTGCGCCTTGTCCACCTCGCGTCCATCGCGCTGGATCTCGAGCCCAGCGATCGCCGCGACGGGGCCGGGAACCTTCACCGTCAGCTTCAGCAGAAGGGGCTCGAGCGCTGTCGCCCGCTGCCGCGCGACGACCTCGCGCTCGGGCCGATGCGCCGCCTTCGCCGCGTCGGCGACCTCGCCGAAGAGCGCCCACGCGCTCGCGCTGCGCCCGGCTTTTTCGTAGCACTCGGCGAGGCGAAACTGCGTCGCCATCCCGGGATCGAAGCGCTGCGCTTTCTCGAGCTTGGGGCAGGCCTCGGCGGCCTTGCCGTGGTCCATCAGGGCCATCGCGTCGTCGAAGAGGGCCTGCGCGGCGGCGGCGTTGACGGTCCCGGGCTGCGCGGCGACGGGGCGAGAGAAGGCGACGAGGAGGGTGAGCGCGAGCGGCGTGATTCGTTTCAGGTCAAACATTCGTTTCACGCGCGGCTCAGGGAGCGAGCTTGAGCCAGAAGGAGTCGTAGTTGCCTGTCGAGGTGATACTGGGGGGCATGAAATCCATCTTGCCCTGGAAGCCGCCGACGACGATCACGTTGGCCGAAGCGTCGGTGGTGACCG